>ERZ779888.366-NODE-366-length-55571-cov-6.892121_pt1 | contig 55571 bp, 56 predicted proteins | sample MGYA00511245_ERZ779888 | MGnify/ENA primary metagenome ERZ779888 (study PRJEB29588, sample SAMEA2155255) | human gut metagenome | biome: human gut; feature: human-associated habitat; material: faeces | place: Denmark | collected 2008/2010 ...
TATTCCGCAACACCGGTGTTAATGTCGGCGGTGTTGCGGAAGAAATTAAACAGTCCCATCTTTTTTCTCCTTACAGCATTGCTTCAATTTGCTCTTTCGGTCTGTAGCCCACGACCTGATTCTCGAGCTTTCCGTTTTTGATCACAGCAAGCATCGGGATGCTCATTACCTGAAACTGTGCCGCAAGCTCCGGCTGTTCGTCCACATTTATTTTACCGACCTTAACATCGCTTCGCTCATTTGCGATTTCCGTTACGATCGGACCCACCATACGGCAAGGGCCGCACCAATCGGCATAGAAATCGAGAAGAACAGGTTTATTAGAATTCAAAACTTCGCTTGCGAAATTTTCTTTACTAATTTTAATGACAGACATCTTCATGTCCTCCTTTGCTTTATTGTGTTTTTATTATATCCGATTTGAAATCAGGGTTCTGTGATATTATCACTTATTGTTTTTTCTGTTCCTTAATTTGCAGATTGCTTGTGTCATCGTTCCCATCGGGCAGAAGGCGCAACATGTTCTTGGCTTAAAGAAACTCATAACAATAAGACCGATTAGAAGCGATGTAAGCATCAGGCTGTAAAATCCGAAGCTGAACTGTGCCACCCAATCCGGGAATATACTTCCCGAATATGTCCATCCCCACGGAATACGGAATGTCCGAAACAGTTTGATTGCTTCACGCAGATTTTCCGAACCGCTTGCCACAAGGTAGGTCTGAAAACCCATATTGCCGAACATGGCAAGGAAAAATATCAGAAAACCATATCGAAACCATTTGGATGCCATCCATTTCGGTGTTGGCTTGTTTCGGGAGCATTTGAGATCTCCGCCCAGCTTAGATGACCTTGCGCAGATATTTGTTTCCCGACCCGGAAAAAACTTATTCATGATAATGGAAATTTTACATATATCCCTGTTTTTGAGACCATTTGCAGAAATCCCGAACGAAGCGAGCTTCACCCATAGAATCAATATGCTGAAAATGCACGTATTTCTTTACGAATTCTGTTAATTTAGAGCCTCGATCGTCTCTGATGATCGAAGTAATACCCGGCATGACTTGATCAAGCAAGTTTCCCAAATTCATTTTTGCCTTGATCAACAGGCTTATTACGTTGTGGTATTGTCTGGATAGCAGAAGCAGCTCTCTGTAGGTGTCCTCGCAGCTCTGTATTGGGATAAGCTCATGCCAATAGGTAAGACCGTAGGATGCGATATGTATGGCATCTATGCGGTCGTTTTTTACTTTTCTGATGTTTTGGGAACAAAACCTCTTCATTTTCAGTGGGTTAACTGTCGAAACAAAAATGCCGTGATCAACAAGTACCTTTACCACAGGCCAATGGTAATATCCCGTGTTTTCAAGAACGACACGTACCTCCTCTCCGTAAGAATTGATTCGGTCTGCGAGTTGTGCCAGCTCATCTTTCGTGTGCGTAACCTCATATGGCGTGATCAACACCTCGCCGCCCAGCTTGAAAAAGCACACGGTGCTTTTTCCTTTTGAAACATCGATTCCAACGATGATCATACAATTTCCTTTCTTTTTGTTTTTCGTAACGTTTCCACCAAGCTGATTACGACTCATCTTTGGCTTGTGACGCGAACGTATTTTTTCGGGGTTGGGGTATCTCAACCCCGAAAAAACAGAACAACCTGCTTAATCGAATCTCTATAACAAGAAGGTGGGTGACTGTTTACTGCCCGAACACGAAGTTCACCAAAGAACCGTCAGCCCGTTACCTCCTTATTATAACAGAAATAAGCATAGCTGACTATACCAAAATACTTGACATAGGGCTACGCTTATATTGTGCCAATCAAAGAAAAGAGCAAGAAGAAGTGGCATCTTTTTTGTCAACTCTTTGGTTTTCACAAATAGCTATACAAGCTCCAAAAAACTTAAAAGAATAATTCAAAAAGTGCCGAAAATCCTTGATATATAAGGAGTTTCGCCATTTTCAAGGTGGCATCTTTTTTGTCAACACGCCCCAACACAAAAAGCACCCCATCGGGGTGCTTTTTTGCATTTTACGGACTTTATCTGACCGTTGTGTACCGATGGGCTGTGGGTATCCGGCGGCGGTCAGTTCCCAGATATCCGGATCAAAATAGAGTTTGTCAAAGACATAATCATTGCGCAGATTCTCTCCCGGAAGTGAAAGGACGCCTGCCGTGGCGGTGGCCGTTTCCGGCAGACCGGCGCCGGCATCGTATACGCAATAAAGGCGCAAAAGAAGCCAAGACGATTTGTGTCGGGTCATTTTATATTCTCCGTTAAATTTGAGATTTTGAAACCACTCATTCAATTATACATTTGGGAGAGGGAAAAGTCAGCATCTCTTCAGAATAAGATTGACTTTCAGAAAAAAAAGTAGTAATATAGTAATAATGTTAAGAGAAGCGACAGGACGGAGGGAATATCCATGGAAAATAAAAAAATTATTCTGACCGGGGACCGGCCGACCGGGCGATTGCATCTGGGGCATTATGTGGGTTCGCTCAAAAAAAGAGTGGAACTCCAGAACTCCGGGCTTTATGATGAGATCAACATTCTGATTGCGGACGATCAGGCGCTGACGGACAACGCGGACAACCCCGGAAAAGTCAGAGAGAATATGATCAATGTGGTGCTGGATTATCTTTCGGTCGGTATCGACCCGACAAAATCCACCATCTGCGTACAATCCGCATTGCCGGCGTTGCACGCGCTGACTTTTTACTACCTCAATCTGGTGACCACGGCCCGGCTTTCCCGCAATCCTACGGTGAAATCCGAAATTCAGATGCGCGGTTTTGCCGATGAGGGGCTTCCGGTCGGCTTTTTTGCCTATCCCATTTCGCAGGCGGCCGATATTACCGCTTTCAACGCCAATGTGGTGCCGGTGGGGGAAGATCAGCTTCCCATGCTGGAGCAGACGCGGGAGATTGTGGAAAAATTCAACCGTATTTATGGCGAGACACTGGTAATGCCCAAGGCGATGATCCCCGAAAACGCAACGCAGCGACGACTGCCGGGCGTGGACGGAAAAGCCAAGATGAGCAAATCGCTGGGGAACTGCATTTATCTTTCGGACACGCCGGCCACTCTGAAAAAGCAGATCAACGGGAAAATGTACACGGATCCGCTTCATTTGCAGATCAGCGATCCGGGGCATACCGAGGGGAATGTGGTGTTTACTTATCTGGATGCCTTCTGCAAGGATGAATATTTTGCGGAGTATCTGCCCGACTATAAAAACCTGGAGGAAATGAAGGAACATTACCGCCGGGGCGGTCTTGGAGACGGCACCTGCAAAAAGTTTCTTTATCAGATTCTCAACGAGATTCTTTCTCCGATCCGGGCGGAGCGCGCCAAATGGGAAAAGGATATCGGCGCGGTGTATGATATTCTGGTGGAAAACACGGAAAGGGCCGTGGAGCGGACCAATGAAACGCTGGCCCGCGTCCGGAAAGCCATGAAGATTGATTATTTTGCCGACCGCTCTATTGTCCGGGAGTGGGAAGAACTGCTGAGAAAGGCCGGACAATAAGTCGGTTGTCCGTTTCCCTTGCTACGAAAGAAAAAACACCCGTTGCGGGTGTTTTTTCTTTCGTTTGAAAAATTTCTCCGAAAATCCGTCAAAGAGACGGTTTTTACTTTTTTTCGGGACTTTTCAGCAGCTCTTCATAGCTTTTTTTCAGCACCCGGCAAAGAACGGCCAGTTCAATGTCGGTCACAAAACGCTGACCGGATTCCATGCGTTGGACGGCGTTTTTGTCAAGATCCAGACCGGCCAGTTGCAACCGATCGGCCAGTTTCTTTTGCGAGAGCCCCAATTCCTTGCGGAAGAGGGCGATCTGTGCGCCGCAAAGATTGTTTTTGCCGTCGGCGGATTTGTTGATAAACATATTTTTCCTCACTATTTGACATTTAGTGCTTGACAACAAAGCCATTATATGTTATATTAGGAATGGAATTGACATTCACTAAATGTCAATTACTATCTGTCTGAGAGGTTGAAAGATGAAATTTTGTTCGCATTGCGGAAAAGAAGTGCGGGACGACGCCGTCATGTGTGTACATTGCGGATGCGCTTTGGAGGAGAAAAAGAAGACGGACAATGCCGACGCCTATAGCGCCGGGTTGGCTTTGCTCGGCTTCTTTTTCCCTTTGATCGGTTTCATTTTGTTTTGTGTCTTTAAGTTCAGTAATGAGCCAAGAAAAGCAGATTCCGCCGGAAAGGGTGCGCTTATCGGTTTTATTACGGGTATCGTTTTGAGCATTTTGGCTTTGATCTTATATGTTGTGTTTGTCGGATCGATCGTTCGTTTGTTTTGAGTTTTATTTGTTTTGGCATATCCAAAAAACCGGCCGACGGGAATCTGTCGGGCGGTTTTCTGTTTTTTCTTGATTGACTTTTTCTTTTTTGGTGTTATAATAAATTGGGAAATAAAAAATAAAAACGGAGCATGGGCAAGGCGCGGACGGATCGGTTTGAGGATGAACAAAGAATTGAATGAATCGATCGCGGCGAATTTTGATTTTGTGAGGAAAAAATGAAAAAAGGACTGATATTGGAAGGCGGCGCGATGCGTGGGATGTTCACGGCCGGCGTGATGGATGTGCTGATGGAAAACGGCGTCTCTTTTGACGGGATCATCGGCGTGTCGGCCGGCGCGGCTTTCGGTTGCAACTATAAATCGGGGCAGATCGGGCGCGTGTTGCGCTATAACACCTGTTTTTGCCGGGACAAACGCTATTGCGGCCTGCGGTCTTTGCTGAAAACCGGCAACATTTTCAACACGGATTTTTGCTATCGCGAGGTGCCGCTCAAGCTGGATGTTTTTGATTTTAAGGCCTATCTTGAAAACCCGGCCGAATTTTATGTGGTGGCCACCGATGTACTGACCGGTAAACCGGTCTATCACCGCTATGAAGGATGGGCGGATCACGGTTTTGACTGGATCCGTGCCTCCGCTTCCATGCCGTTGGTTTCGCAGATGGTGGAAATCGACGGGCAAAAACTGTTGGACGGGGGGATTTCCGATTCCGTTCCGGTACGGTATTTTGAAAAAATCGGATATGACCGGAATGTGGCGGTGCTGACCCGCCCGGCGGGATATCTGAAAAAGAAAAACAGCATGATGCCGTTTATCCGGCGCAAATACCGGGCCTTCCCGAATCTTGTGCGCGCACTGGAGACCCGTCACGAAATGTACAATGAAGAACTTTCCTACGCAAAAGAAAGAGAAGCGGCAGGGGCGCTTTTCATTATCCGGCCGGAGTCGCCTCTTCCGGTCGGCCGGGTGGAGAAGGATCCTTTAAAGCTGAAAATGGCCTATGACATCGGCCGTGAAACAGCAGAGAAAAAACTGCCTGCGCTCAGAGTTTATCTGGAGGGCTGACGCTTTTTCCCTCCAGCAGCGGACGGTATTCGTCAAAACGGTGCGCGCGGATGGGCATGACCGGGTGACGCTCATCCTCAAAAACAAGCACCAGCGCGGGGGAAATGCCGTGATAATTTTCGGTAATGTACCACCGTTTCAGTTTTCCCTCGCTAATCAGGCGTTTGGCGGTGGCGTGATAATTATAGTAGGACATGGGTTTATTTTTCCCGAAAGGAGTGACAGGATGAGCGGAAAAATCTGCGCCTTTACAGGCCATCGGCAGTTGCCGGCCGGAAAGCGGGAAGAACTGTCTTTGCTGTTGGACGGTTATCTGTTGGAATTTTACCGCGCGGGGTTCCGGATTTTCCGGAATGGCGGCGCCATCGGTTTTGACCTGCTGGCGGCGGAACGCGTGCTTGCCCTGCGGTCGCGGTTTCCGCAGGTCTGCCTTTCTCTTTATCTGCCCTGTTCCGGTCAGGACCGGTATTACAGGGAAAGCGACCGCGAGCGCTATCGCAAACTGCTCTCCTGCGCCGATGAAAAGCGACTGATCTCGGAAAATTATACCCCTTCCTGTATGTTTGAGCGGGATCGGGCGATGATTGACGGCGCCGACGCCTGCCTTGCCTATGTGACCAAGACTACCGGCGGCAGTTACTATACCATGCGCTATGCCCAAAAGAAGGGTGTGCCGGTCTATAATCTGGCCGGGGAATGCGGCGGACAACTGTCGATATTCTCCGATTTTTGAAAGGTAAAAAAACGAGAACCTTCAAAAGAGGGCTTGACAAAAAGGCACGCATCCGCTATAATAGGACTGTTCGCAGGCGTAGTCTAGTGGTAAAACCCCAGCTTCCCAAGCTGGAGATGCGGGTTCGATTCCCGTCGCCTGCTCCAAAAAGGAAGGGCACCCCAACCGGGGTGCCCTTCCTTTTTGGAGCAGGTGCATGGAGCGGAGAAGTGCACCACCGCCAGGAGGGTGGTTCTTTTTTGAAGAAAGAAAAAGGCGGTGGGCGCAACGGGAGCGTTGCGCAAGGTTCAGATTCCCGTCGCCTGCTCCTTTTTGGAGCAGGTGCATGGAGCGGAGAACCGCACCACCGCCAAAGTGGAGTTTCTTTTTGAAGAAAGAAAAAAGGCGGTGGGCGCAACGAGAGCGTTGCGCAAGGTTCAGATTCCCGTTGCCTGCTCCTTTTTGGAGCAGGTGCATGGAGCGGAGAAGTGCACCACCGCCCCTTTTTTATTGCAATCGCCTGCGTATTTTTCTCTCCTTATATTTGCGGCATAACTCCAAAAGAAAAGGGCACACTACAAAAAACGGAGGTGTGCACAAATGGAATTTCTGTGGACAAAAGAGATTGTTGCGCCCGAATTCCCGGCGCTGGAGGGAGAGCGGGAGACCGAGGTACTGGTGATCGGCGGTGGCATGGCGGGTGTGTTGTGTGCGTTGAAACTTCAGGAAGCGGGCGTGGATTATCTGTTGGTGGAAGGCTCTAAAATCGGTAGCGGGATGACCAGGGGAACCACCGCCGTACTCACGGCGCAGCATGACACCCTGTATCAGGATCTGCTGGACAAAATCGGAAGGCAAAAAGCCGGATTGTACCTGCATGCCAATTTACAGGCTGTGGCGCATTTCGCGCAGCTTTGTAAAGAGATCCCCTGCGAGTTTGAAGAGCGTCCTTCCTTGATGTATTCGCTGAGGGACCGAACACGCATGGAGCGCGAGGTGGCTGTCCTTCGCGCACTGGATTATCAGGCGGATTTCCTGACCCAGACCGTTCTGCCCTTTGAGGTGGCGGGCGCGGTCCGCTATCCCGGCATGGCGCAGTTTCACCCGTTGCGTTTTTTATACGGTGCGGCGAAGGGATTGCATATTTTTGAAAACACTTTTGTGCGCAAACTGGAAGGAACGGTCGCCGTGACCGACCGGGGGCGGATCCGCGCTCAAAAAATCATTGTGGCCACCCATTTTCCTTTTATCAACCGTCATGGCCTTTATTTTGCCAAACTGTATCAGAAGCGTTCTTTTGTCATCGCGCTGGAAAATGCGCCGGAACTTGGCTGCACGATAGAAGATGAGGCAAAAGACGGCGTTTATCTGCGCAATTACCGGGATCTGCTTCTGATCGGGAAGGGAGAGCGCCGCACCGGTGCGGGCGCGTGCGGTTTTGAGGCCCCCAGAGCTTTTGCCCGAAAATATTTTCCCCTGGCCCGCGAAAAATTTGCCTGGGCAAATCAGGATTGCGTCAGTCTGGACGGGGTGCCGTATATCGGAGCGTACAGCCCGGCACTGCCGCAGGTATATGTTGCCACCGGGTTTAATCTCTGGGGAATGAGCAATTCCATGGTGGCATCCGAAATTCTTACGGATCTGGTGCTGGGGCGTGAAAATCCGTACGCCGCGGCTTTTTCACCGGACAGATGTATTTTACGGGCACAGCTGTTTTCCAATCTGGGGCATGCGCTCTGGGGATGGGTGAAACCCACGCCGAAACGGTGCACCCACATGGGCTGTGCGCTGAAATATAATGCGGTGGAGGGTAGTTTTGATTGCCCTTGTCACGGTTCGCGTTTTACGGCAAAGGGGGATCTTCTGAACAACCCGGCCATGAGAGACAGAAATGCGAAATAAGGGATTTGAGGGCTGGTATTATAAGCACCAGCGCGGAGAGGATATGATTGCCTTCATTCCGGGCAGAGCGCAAAGCGGCGCTTTTGTGCAGATGATGACCTCGCACGGGGCCCGACAGTTCGAAGTGCCGGAACTGTCCGTTTTGGGGAATCGGGTCTGGGCAGGGAACTGCTTTTTTTCGCCGAAAGGCTGCCGGATCGATCTGCCCGGCGTCCAAGGGGAGATTGTTTACGGGGAGACAGTGCCTCTTTCAAAGGATATCATGGGTCCCTTCCGCTTTTTGCCGATGGAGTGCCGCCACGGTGTGGTCAGTATGGCGCATCCGCTTCAGGGCTCTGTGACCGTGGACGGTGTGCGCCATTCCTTTGACGGCGGCATCGGTTATGCCGAAAAGGACAGCGGGATCTCTTTCCCGCGCGCCTATCAATGGTTGCAGTGCAACGATTTTCCGGAGCCCTGCGCGCTGATGGTTGCCGTTGCCAGTATTCCGTTTGGAAAAATCCGCTTCAAAGGGTGTATCGGCAGTGTGATCTATGACAAAAAAGAATACCGTTTTGCCACTTATCGTGGGGTAAAGATCCGGAGCGCCCAAGAAAGAGAAATTTGTCTTTTTCAGGGAAAATATCTGCTTCATCTGGAGATTGGGCCGGGTAAAAACGGGCACTTTCTGTCGGCGCCGCGCAAAGGGCGCATGACCGGCGTGATCCGCGAAAGCGCCAATGTCGGGGTGCGTGCGCGCCTTTACCGGAAAGAAACACTGATTTTTGATTTGCAAAGCAATCATGCGGCGTATGAATATGTTTCCGCTTTGACGGATGAAGGCTGATTTTGCGTATAGCGCCGGTTCAAAAGAGATCTCAATTTCCGAAAACCGTATCTATAAATTTTCTTGCAATTCCGGAGTCGTTTGTTTTCTGATTTTTTCTTATGTAGAATCAAAACGCCGAAAAGATGGAAAAGAGAGCGCATATTGCTACTGATAAAAAAGCCGCTATGGCGCATAGTAATAGCAAAGCGTTTTTTGGGGGAAAGAGTCATGAAACAAACATTTTTTTGCCGGAGCCTCTCGTTGCTCCTTCTTCTTTGTATATTGCCTTGTCTTTTGCTTGTGGGAGCGGCGGCCGAAGATACTTCTTCCGGCGATGGGGCCGCTTGTACGGATTGCTTTGCGCAGGCAGATGCCGCGCCCTTTGATTTTACAAAGGATGAGCTTTCCGAGCCGTCCTTGCAGGTGGATACCGATGAATCCGGGCGCGCCTATTTATATGTGGGAGGTTTCCCGTTCGGTGTGCGTTATCTGACACAGGGCGTCTTGGTGGTGGGCTTTTCGGAGGTGGAGTGCGGCGGCCGTAAAGAAAACCCGGCGAAAAAAGCAGGGATTCGCCCGGGAGATACCATTTTGTCGGTCAACGGACAGGAGATCAACGATGCGCAGGCGCTGTCCGGCCTGTTTGCCGGCTGCGGCGGAGAAAGTTGCCTTGTCCGCTTCCGGCGTGAGGAAAAAGAGCGTGAGGTGTCTCTCCTTCCGATCCGCAGCGACCGGGACGGACAGTACCGCGCCGGGCTCTCGGTGCGGGATACGGGCGCCGGCATCGGAACGGTCACTTTCTTTTCGGAGGACGGTACTTTTGGAGGATTGGGGCACGGTATTTGCGACGGAGAAAGCGGAGCGTTGGTTCCGATGCGCCGGGGGAGCGTTTTGGGTGTGACGCTTTGCGGTGTGAAAAAGGGCCTGCCCGGCGCACCCGGAGAACTGAAAGGTCATTTTTCGGCCGGGAAAACGGGTGTTCTGCGAAAAAATACTCAGGTAGGCGTTTTCGGCCGTTTTGCCGAGCGGCCGCTTTCTCCTGCCGGAAAAGTGCCGGTCGCTCACCGGTCGGAACTGCATGAGGGGGATGCGACTCTCTGGTGTACGCTTGCGGATAACTGCCCGCGGGAATACCGTGTGAAGATCAGTCAGATCAACGCCGAGGCACGCGGCAACAAATGTTTCTGCGTGACCGTGACCGATCCGGAGCTGATCGAACGGACAGGAGGCATTGTGCAGGGGATGAGCGGAAGCCCGATTCTTCAGGACGGGCGTCTGGTCGGCGCCGTGACGCATGTGCTCATTGCCGACGCCACCACCGGTTACGGAATTTTTATCGAGAACATGATCGAAAATATGGATGAATGAAAAAGGGCGGCAACTGCCGCCCTTTTCGGGTCAATTTTCTTTTTTGGGTTCTTTGGGTTTTTTCCAGAAGCGCAACGAGGGTAACTGGGAAAGGACAATGGCAAAGAAGATCAACGCCATGCCAATCCCCTCGCTGAGCGTCGGATAAAGGTGGAGAATGGCCATACCGGTCAGCACGGCAATGACCGATTCCAGACTGAAAATGAGTGTGGCCAGCGTGGTCGGCAACCGTTGCTGCCCCAAGATCTGGCAGGTGTAGCCGATGGCCGAGGCGGCTAGCCCCGCGTAAACGGCGGTCCACCAATAGCCCGCAAAAGCGGAAATGTCGGGCTTTTCAAAAATCAGCGCGCAAAGAAGTGAGAAACAGCCGACTGAAAGAAACTGGACAAAAGAAAGTTTGATGCCGTCCACTTTCGGTGAAAACAGGTCCACAGTGACGATTTGAAGGGCGTAAATAAGGGAGCAGACCATCAGCTGGATATCTCCCAGCGTCATGGACGCATCGTTCATGCAAAGGAGCCAGAGCCCGAAAAGAGCGATGCCGACGCTGAGGTAAACATGGGGCGCGGAGCGTTTGCCCCAAAAAAGCAGCAAAACGGGAACGAATACCATGTACAGTGCGGAAATAAAAGCGTCTTTTCCGGGAGAGCCCGTGTTGTTTCCGATGCCCATCTGCTGAAGAACGGAGGCGGCGCAAAGGATGGCGCCGCACAACACGCCGCCTTTGATAAGAAACAGCGTGGAGCCTTCTTTTTGGGTAGAAATCCCGTGTTTTTTCAAGATGGCGTCTTTTATCAAAAAAGTGGGAAGCAGTGCGGCCGCCGCGACAAAGGAGCGGATCGCAAGAAAGGAAAAGGCGGGAATGACCTTGGCCGCTTTATCCTGCGCGACAAAGGTTGTGCCCCAGAAAAAGGCAGTCAACAGGCAGAAAAAAATGCCCAAAACGGATTTTTTATTCATGATTTTTCCTCGGGAAGGGTTTCTTTCTTTTTGAATTTCGGTTGCCCGGTGCCGATCTCGGCGTTTTCATAGCAACCCAGACGAATGCTGTCAGGCCCGAAACGCTGTCTTAGGGTGTGCAGGGTTTCTTCCACTTCTTCCTGCTTTCTGTCTTCGTGTTCCGGCGTGTTGAACATGTCCAGTTGTTCTCCGGCTTCGTCGGAAGTGACCAGCCCGGAAGCGGTGACTGTGATGGAACGCACGGTTTTGCCGAAACCCTGCATTTCACCGATCAGTTTCATGGCCGATTCCACAAGATCTTTCCGGATCCAGGTCAATCGCCCAAGCGTGACCTGCCGCCCGACGGTGTGAAAGGCGGGATCCTTGACCTGCACCTGTACCACCCGGCATTTGAGTCCGGCTTCCCGCAAACGGAAGGCAATTTCATCGCAGAGCGCGGTCACGCCGGAGAGAATTTCTTCCCGCCCGACAATGTCCCGCCGGAAGGTCATCCCGTTTCCGACCGATTTCGGCGGTTGCCGGTCAAAATAAGAACGGACCTCTTCCCGATCCATGCCGTTGGCGTAACGGTAGAGCACATCGCCCGCTTCTCCCAGCCGCCGGGAGAGCGCCAGACGGTCGGCTGCGGCTAGATCGCCGATGGTGAAAATGCCCATGTTGTTGAGGGAAAGAGCGGTTTTCTGCCCGACATAAAGCAGTGCCGATACCGGGAGCGGCCAGACAATCTCCCGATAATTTTCCCGGCTGATGACCGTGGTGGCGTCCGGCTTTTTATAGTCGCTGCCGAGTTTGGCAAAGGCGCGGCAGAAGCTGACGCCTACCGAGATCGTAATGCCGATCTCTTTTTTCACCCTTTCTCTCAGGGTGTTGCCGAATTCCAGGGGGGGCATCGGAAAAAGACGGAGCGATCCGGTGAGATCCAGGAAAGATTCGTCGATGCCAAAGGGATCCACCAGGTCGGTATAGGAAAGATAGATCCGGTTGACGGCTTTGGAGATTTCGGAGTAGCGGGCATGCCGGGGCGGCACCAGCGTGAGTCCGGGGCATTTGGAAAGTGCGCTGCCAACGGTCTCGGCGGTCTTTATACCGCAGGCGGCCGCCTCCGGATTTTTGGCCAGGATAATGCCGTGGCGGTTGCTCCGTTCTCCGGCCACCGCCATCGGACGACCGCGCAGGGAGGGATTGTCCAGCATTTCCACCGAAGCAAAAAAAGCGTTGCAGTCACAGTGCAGAATCAGTCTGTCCGCCATGAGCGTTCTCCTTTCCGTAAAACTCAGTCACTGTTTAGTATACCTCTTTTCGGGCTTTCCGTCAAGTTGATCGTCTATAAATGTTTAAAATATTTAAAAACATACAAAACTCTTGCAAAAAAAATCAAAGTATGCTACAATGTTAACTATCATAACAAACAACCGGAAATGACCGGGAAAGGGACGGTGAGGAAATGTCGGAAAAAGCATTGGAAGCCGTGCGTGCGGCCGAGGAAAAGGCCGAGGTCCTTTGCCGTGTGGCAAAGGAAAAAGCCGCCGAAATGCGTGTCACCGTGGAGCGGGAGGGCAGTGCGCACAAGGCGGAAGCGGAGCGCGCCGCCCGCGCCGAAAACGAGGAAAGACTGGCGGCCATCCGCCAAAAGACCGCGCAGATCATGGAGAAAAAGCGCGCTGAGGCCGAGGCCGAGGCAAAAGAACTCATCGCGGATGCGGAAACGCGCCTGCCGGAGGCGATCAGACTGATTGTGTGGGGGATCGTGGAAAAATGTCAGTGAGCGCGATGGAAAAGCTGAATGTCGTGATCGCAAAAGACGAGGCCGATGCGTTGTGCCGCCGCCTGATGCGGTTGCGCGCGGTGTCGCTTTTGCCCGTCCCCGGCGATCTGCCGGCCCTGAAAGAGGGAGACCCCGGCGCGGTGCGCGCACACGCGGCGCGCGTGGATGCGGTTCTGCCGGAACTGACCAAAAGAAGCCGGCGGAAAAAAGCGATTTTTGCCCGGCCGAACCCAGTCTCCTTTGAGGAATTTCGCCGGGGAGAAGGTTTTGAGCGGGCCGAACGCACGGTAAACGAGACCGAGCGGATCGGAGCGCGCCGTACCGAAATCCGGGCACTGGTGCAAAAGGAAGAGGCGCTGATGACCGCCGTGTTGCCTTATCTGGACTATCCGCTCGCGTTGGAGCTGAAAGGTACGCGGGAGGCACGGCTCTTTTTGGGCTCTTTGCCGCTTCGTATGAGCACGGAACTAGTACGGATGGGGGATGAACTCGGCTTTGTGCCCGATGTCATCTCGCAGGACAGGAACCGGGTTTATTTTTCTTTACTGGTACACCGGAAAGAGGCGGAAGCCGTTCTTTCGGCTTTGCGTCAGAAAGGTTTTGAAGCGGCCGATTTTTCCGGCGCGGCAGGAACGGCCGCACAGGTCTATGACGCGGCCGAGGAGCGTCGGTTTCATCTCCGGGAGGAGGACGAACGCCTGTCCGGACAGCTGACGATACTGGCCGACAACCTGAGCGAGGTGGAGATCCTTTCGGATATGGAGCATACCACGCTTCTTTGTGAGGAAAACAAAAGGCAACTGGCCGGCAGCGACCGATGCGCGTTTTTGTCGGGATGGTGTCCGGTGAGCGCCAGGGAAAAAGTGACGGCCACCCTTGAAAAGTTTACGGCTGCCTATGAATTCACCCCGCCCGAACCGGATGAGGAGCCGCCGATTCTGCTTCGAAACAACGCCTATGCCCGCAATTTCGAATGGGTGGTCGGTATGTATGCCTACCCGAAATACGGCCGTTTTGATCCCACCTTCATCATGAGCATTTTTTACTTTATTATTTTCGGCCTCATGTTTGCCGATGCGGGTTACGGTCTGCTTCTTTCGGCGGCCTGCTTCCTTGCGGTTCGGTTTCTGCATCCGCGGGAAGGGATGAAGCGATTTCTGCTGATGTTCGGGTACTGCGGCATTTCCTGCATGATCTGCGGCGTGCTGTTCGGTGCCTATTTCGGGGATTTCCCGTTGGCCTTTTTGCGGTATATGCTGAAATATACCGATGCCGAGCTGCCCAATCTTGCGTTGCTTCCCGGCACGGCGGCCAATGTTGCGGTGCTCTTTGATCCGCTTCAGAACCCGATGGCCTTTTTACTCCTGGCGCTGGGCGTCGGCGCGGTGCACCTGCTTTCCGGCATGGCTGTGCGCGCCTGTATTCTCTGCCGGGACGGCAAGTGGCTGGACGCGCTTTTTGATATCGGTTCTTATTATCTGCTGTTTGCCGGGATCGGCGTGAGCTTCCTTGCCCGTGTGCCGGGCATTTGCCTGACAGCGGCGGGCGTGCTGGCCATTCTGGCCACACAGGGCCGGAACCGGAAGGGTGTGGCCGGGCGACTGCTCGGCGGATTCGGCGGGCTTTACAATCTGGTCGGCTATGTTTCGGATCTGCTTTCTTACTCGCGGATTCTGGCACTGGGCCTGGCGGCCGGCATCATCGGGCAGGTGGTCAACATTCTGGCTACGCTCGGCGGCCCGACCTTCGTTGGCTGGGTGCTGATGCTTCCCGTATTCTTGTTGGGTCATGTGCTCAATCTGGCCATCAATGTGCTGGGCACTTTCGTGCATACTTCCAGATTGCAGTATATCGAATTTTTCGGGAAATTCTATGAGGACGGCGGCACGCCGTTCCGGCCGATGACACCGGCTGATCGCTATACCGATGAGGTCGAGGCCCCGGAGGAAACACCGGCGGAGACCGGGACGGTTTAAGGTTGATTTAACATCTGTACACACATAAAAACACACATAAGGAGAAAAAACATGGAAAACTCGTTGCTGATGCAGATCTTTTCGGGACAGAACCTGGCGCTGTTGGGCGCGGCGCTGGCCGCCGGTCTTGCCGGATGGGGCAGTGCCAAGGGCGTGGGTATTGTGGGTCAGGCCTCGACCGGCCTTCTGACCGAAGACCCCGGAAAATTCGGAAAGGCGCTCATTTTGCAGGCGCTGCCGGGTACTCAAGGCATTTACGGCCTGATTACCGCTTTCATCATCCTTTTCAAGATCGGTATTCTCGGCACACCCGTACAGCTGACAGTCGCCCAGGGCGGTTATTTCCTCATGGCTTCGCTTCCGATTGCCATTGTGGGTTATTTTTCGGCCATTCATCAGGGAAGAGTGGCGGCGGCCGGCATCCATCTGATTGCCAAGCGCCCCGATGAAGTGGGTAAAGCCATTACCTCGGCCGCACTGGTCGAGACCTATGCGATTTTCGCTGTGCTGGTCTCGCTTCTTTCGGTGCTTTTCGCCAAGATTTGACGGCGGGACATTGCGATGACGGGACTTGAGAAAATCACCGACCGGATTCTTGCCGATGCAAAGGAAGAGGTGCGGGAGATCCTGGCCGCGGCACAGTCCGATTGCCGCGCCGTGGCCGAGCGCTACGCCAAAGAAGCCGAGGAATCGGCCGCCGCAATCACAGACAGGGCACAAGCGGAAGGGGAGGCTCTCATTGCCCGCGCCCGCAGTGCCGCGGCCATGGAACACCGCTCAATTCTGGCAAAGGCCAGAGCGTCGCTTATCGACCGTGCCTATGCGCAAGCACGGCAGGAGATCCGCGATACCGACCATGGGAAATACCGTGAGTTGCTTCGCGCATTGCTGACCAGCGCACTCTGTGCGGTGGCCGCGACCGAGGAGGAAGCAAAGGCTCTGGGCGACGAGAGCGAGGTGCCCGAGCGCTATGAGGCCGTCTTTGCGCCCGGAGACCGGGAAACTTACGGTGAAGAGACGGTTGCCGGCGCACGGCGGGATGCCCGTGCCCGTGCGGGCGCTGCCCGTGTGGAAAAGCTGGCTTTGGCTCCGGATACGGCCGATATAGACGGCGGTCTCATCCTCCGCTACGGAGAGACCGAGGTCAACTGTTCGCTTTCCATGTTGCTTTCGGATATCCGGGCGGAAACGCAGGGAAAGGTGGCCGCGCTTCTTTTCCCGGAAGAATGAGGATGCGCTATGGAAAAACGCTACCATGAAAACGATTATCTTTACGCCGGCGCGCGGATCCGTGCCGCCGAACGGATATTTCCGGGTCGGGAACAGCTTCTTTCTTTTGCCGAAAGCAAAAACGAAGAAGAACTGAGAGCGGCGCTTGTGTCGGGCGGAATCCCTGCGGCAAAAGATCTGCCGGAATCGCTGGTCCTTTTCGCCATGTCGTTGGTGCGGGAATCCCTGCCGGATGATCTGACGGTGTTTGTGGGCTATTTTTATGACTGCCACAATCTGAAATCTCTCTTCAAATGCCGCGAACGGGGCATTGATCCGGAGGCGTTGCTTTCGCCGTTGGGCCGGGTGCCGGTCCGCGAACTTTGCAAAGATTTTGAAAAATCGGATTTTTCCCGGCTGTCCCCGCATATGGCGGCGGCCGCAGAAGAGGTGCGTGTGGCGTATCTGGCCACGGCCGATCCGCGCGAATTTGATTTCCGGCTGGACCGCGCCTGTTTTGAAGACCTTTTTGAGGCGGCATCGGGTTTTCCGTTTGCCGAAGAATATCTGCGCCGCCGGGTCGATTTGACCAATCTCAGGATGCGGGTCCGCATTTTCCGAATGGCCATGGGCGCGGCCGGAGAGCCGCTTTTCGAACGCGCTTTTCTGGAGGGCGGTACCTTGCCTTTTTCCTTTTTTACCGGAGAAAGGGAAGACGAAGCGTCTCTTTCGGACGCGCTTGCTTCCACTGTTTACGGCGATGTTTTCGCGCCGGGAATGTCCATGTCTGCGCTTGAAAAGCGCTGTGATAACGCGCTGATCGAATATCTGCGGCAGGTCCGGTATATCCCTTTCGGCCGGGAAGTGCCTTTTGCTTTCCTGATGGGAGCAGAAGGAACGGCCGCCAATCTGCGTATGCTGTTTGCCGGTATTTCGGCCGGGCAAAAGAGTGAAACGATCCGAGAAAGGCTAAGGGAAAGTTATGTATAAAGTGGCCATGATCGGAGACCGCGAAAGCACGCTGGGTTTTATGGCACTCGGCTTTTCGGTTTTTGAGGCATCCGATGAAAAACAGGCCGGCCGGCTCCTGCGGGAATTGGCCGGAGAAAGCGAATATGCGGTGATTTTTATCACTGAAAATCTGGCCGCCGGTCTGGGAGAGGAACTTTCCCGTTACAGCGACAGGCCCCTGCCGGCCGTGACCGTGATTCCCGGTCGTTCCGGGAACCAGGGCATGGGCGTCCGGAGTCTGCGCGAGGCGGTTGTGCGCGCCGTGGGCGCTGACATCCTTTTCAAAGACGAAGAAGGGAATGGCAAGAAATGATAGAAGGAAAAATTCTGAAAGTTTCCGGCCCGCTGGTCGTGGCCGAGGGAATGCGCGCGGCGGACCTTTTTGATGTGGTTCGGGTCGGCAAAGACGGTCTGGTCGGCGAAATCATTGAGATGCACGGCGACCGCGCGTCCATTCAGGTTTACGAAGAAACGGCCGGCCTTGGCCGGGGCGACCGTGTGGTTTCCACCGGCGCGCCGCTTTCGGTGGAACTGGGGCCGGGGCTTCTGACCAATATTTATGACGGTATTCAGCGCCCGTTGGAGGTTTTGCGCGATAAATACGGGCCGAATATCGAGCGCGGGATGGACGAACCTGCCCTGTCCCGCGAGCGCCGTTGGTATTTTGAGCCGGCGCTTTCCTATGGCGATGTGGTCTCCGGCGGCGATGTTTACGGATATGTTACCGAAACTGAAACCATCCGCCACAAAATCATGGTGCCGCCCGGAAAATCGGGCGTCATTGCCGAGATTCATGCGGGTGAATTCACGGTGGACGAACCCGTGGGCAAACTGCGCGGCAAAGACGGCAGTATCAGCGACATTACCCTCATGCAGAAGTGGCCGGTACGCCGCGCGCGTCCTTATACCGAAAAACTGCCGCCGGCGGAACCGCTGATTTCGGGTCAGCGCTCCATCGACGCGCTCTTTCCGATTGCCAAAGGCGGCACGGCCTGCGTGCCGGGGCCTTTCGGCTCCGGCAAGACCGTGGTTCAGCATCAGCTGGCCAAATGGAGCGATGTGGATCTGGTGGTCTATATCGGTTGCGGCGAACGCGGCAATGAAATGACCGATGTTCTGCGGGAGTTCCCGACGCTGAAAGACCCCCGCACCGGCCGTTCGCTCATGGAGCGCACGGTGCTGATCGCCAACACTTCGGATATGCCGGTGGCGGCGCGGGAAGCTTCGGTTTATACCGGCATGACGATTGCCGAGTATTACCGCGACATGGGTTATTCGGTGGCAGTGATTGCCGATTCGACTTCACGCTGGGCGGAGGCGCTTCGCGAAATGTCGGGGCGGTTGGAAGAAATGCCGGGCGAGGAGGGCTATCCCGCTTATCTGACTTCGCGTCTGGCACAGTTTTATGAACGAGCGGGTAAGGTGGTCTGTCTTGGAAAAGAGGGCAGAATCGGGACGCTTTCGGCCATCGGAGCAGTTTCCCCGCAGGGTGGCGATATTTCAGAGCCGGTCACACAGGCCACGCTCCGGATTGTCAAAGTTTTCTGGGGGCTGGACGCCAATCTGGCATACCGCCGCCATTTCCCGGCCATCAACTGGCTCAATTCCTATTCGCTTTATCGGGACCGCCTTTCGGAATGGTTCGGCCGTGAGATTTCTCCCGACTGGATGGAAAAAACCGGCCGGTTACTGGCGATTCTTCAAAAAGAGGACGAACTGCAGGAAATCGTCAAACTGGTCGGCATGGACGCGCTGTCTCCGGAAGATCGCATGACCATGGAAACCGCACAGTCGGTCCGGGAGGACTTTTTGCAACAGGATGCGTTCAGCGATAATGACGCTTATACGGCATTGCCCAAGATGTCGGCGCTGATGGATCTGATCCTTTACTTTGATAAAAAGGCACGCGAGGCGCTTTCGGCCGGTGCTGATGTGCAGTCGGTCTCCACAATGCCCGTGCGGGAAAAAATCGGTCGTGCCAAAGCCGCACCTGCCGAGACTTATCCGGCGGACTATGAGGCCATCCGGGCCGAGATTGACCGGGAGACCGCGTCGCTTACCGAGGGTGAAAGAGAGGAGAACAGGGCATGATCCGGGAATACAGAACCATTGAGGAAGTGGCCGGCCCGCTGATGCTGATCCGTCAGGTGGACGGCGTGAAATATGACGAACTGGGCGAGATCGAACTGCCGGGCGGCGAGATCCGCCGCTGCCGGGTGCTGGAAGTCAACGGCCGGAATGTGCTGGTGCAGTTGTTTGATTCGGCGGCAGGTCTCAACATCTCGGAAAGCAGAGTGCGTTTTTCGGGGCACGGTGTGGAGTTGCCGGTTTGCGAAGATTTGCTGGGGCGCGTGCTTTCCGGTATGGGCGAGCCGATCGACGGCGGTGCGCCGCTTCTGGCCGAGAAGCGCATGAACATCAACGGTACGCCGATCAATCCGGCGGCGCGCTATTATCCTTCGGAATTTATTCAGACAGGTATTTCCACCATTGACGGCCTCAATACGCTGGTGCGCGGGCAGAAACTCCCGATCTTTTCGGGTTCGGGTCTGCCACACGCCAACCTGGCGGCGCAGATCGCGCGGCAGGCCAAGGTGTTGGGCAAGGACGAGCGGTTTGCCGTGGTCTTTGCCGCCATCGGAATCACCTTTGAAGAGGCGGACTTCTTCATTTCGGATTTTAAAAAGACCGGCGCCATTGACCGCACGGTACTCTTTATCAATCTGGCATCCGATCCGGCTATCGAGCGGATTTCCACCCCGCGTATGGCGCTGACCGCCGCTGAGTATCTGGCTTTTGAGAAAAATATGCAGGTGCTGGTCATCATGACCGATATCACCAACTATGCAGAAGCGCTCCGCGAGGTCAGCGCCGCCCGCAAGGAGGTGCCCGGCCGCCGCGGTTATCCCGGCTATCTTTATACCGACCTGGCCACCCTTTACGAACGCGCCGGCCGGCGCATGGGTAGTACCGGTTCCATCACGATGATTCCGATTCTGACCATGCCTGAGGATGACAAGACGCACCCCATTCCCGACCTGACCGGCTACATTACGGAAGGGCAGATCATTCTTTCCCGCGAACTTTACCGCAAGGGTATCCTGCCGCCGGTGGATGTTCTGCCGTCCTTGTCCCGACTGAAGGATAAGGGCATCGGCAAGGGCAAGACCCGCGAGGATCACGCCAACACTATGAATCAGCTTTTCTCGGCCTACGCCCGTGGCAAAGAGGCAAGAGAACTGATGGTGGTGCTGGGCGAAGCGGCGCTCACGCCGGTGGATCGTCTCTATGCCAAATTTGCCGACGCTTTTGAGCGTGAGTATGTCAATCAGGGCTTTACCACCGACCGAACCATTGAGGAAACGCTGGATCTGGGGTGGAGACTGCTCTCCATTCTTCCGCGCAGTGAGATGAAACGCATAAAGCCCGAATTGCTTGACCGGTACTGGCCCGGCCCGGAGGCGGCATGGCGGGATTGAATGTCAATCCCACCCGGATGGAACTGAAAAAACTGCAACAGCGATATGCGACCGCGCGCCGGGGGCATAAACTCCTTAAGGATAAGCGCGACGAGCTTATGCGGCAGTTCCTTTTGGCTGTCCGGGAGGATAAAGAATTGCGCACCCGCGTGGAAAAGGCGCTGAAGGGAGCGTATGAGGGGTTTGCTCTGGCCGGCGCGGCGGGTGACCCGCGTATGCTCAGCGAGGCGCTCATTCTCCCACGCCGGGGCGGCGAACTGATGGTGGATACCGTCAACCGGATGAGCGTTATTGTGCCGACTTTCCGGATGCGGATGACCGGCGCGGGGGAAAGCGACAGCTATAACTACGGCCTGGTCTTTACTTCGGGTGAACTGGACGATTCGGTCCGTACCTTCGGGACGATTGCTACCGATCTTTTGCGCATGGCCCAGTTGGAAAAAGAAGCGGCTTTGCTGGCCGCCGAAATCGAGCGCACCCGCCGGCGGGTCAACGCGCTGGAGTATATTCTCATGCCGCGGTACCTGTCGGGCATCCGGGAGATTAAGGCCAAACTGGAAGAAAACGAGCGCGGAAATGTCACACGGCTGATGAAAGTGAAGGATATGATGCTTTCCGCCAAACTGGAAGCGGAGCGGGCGGCATCTTCCGCGCAGACCGAAGAGCTGGAAGAATAAAGAAGAATTCAAAGAACTCCAAACATTGGTCGCTCTTATTAGGAAAAGCAGAGTTATTACCCGGTTTTTCCTGACATACGAGATGGAAAGCCGGCAAACGGGATCGGTTTTCCGCCCTATCACTGAAAAAGAAGAAAGGAGCAGGCGTTTCATGAATGAAATTTTAGACGGTGCGGGTTTTGCCAAAAAAGAGATTCCGCACGCGGCGGGAAAGGCCTATCTTTTCTTCGGTGAAGAGGACTATCTCAAGAAAGCGGCAATTGCCTCCCTTCGTGCGGCACTTTGCCCGGACGAGGCTTTTGCCGTTTTCAACGATGTGCGCTTTGAGGCGGAGACCTTTACCCCCGATGCGTTGCTCGATGCCATGATGCCGCCGCCCATGATGTCGGAAGCACGGTTGCTGACGGTTTCCGGCTTTTCGCCGGGTTCGTTGAAATCGGCAGATTGGGAGGCGCTGGGCGCGGCGCTTTCGCAGTTGGCCGAATATGATTATAACACAGTGGTTTTCACGGTTTCGGCCGGCGCGATGGACGAGGGTTATCTGCCCAAGCGCCCTTCCGCGCTTCTCAAAAAACTTGCGGAAATGTTTTACCCCGTGCGCTTTGTCACGCCGACAGACGCTAAACTGTGCGCATGGGTGTCGCGGCATTTCGGGCACGCCGGTGTGACGGTTGCGCCCGGCAGTGCCCAGGCGCTTCTTTCTTTTGCGGGACGGAATATGTTTACGCTTTCGGGCGAGATTGAAAAACTTGTGGCCTATGTAAAGGCCGCCGGGCGCACGGAAGTAACGGCGGCGGACATTGCGGCCGTGGCCTCTTTTACAGCGGTGCCCGATGCATTTGCCCTTTCCAATGCAATCTTGTCCGGAGATGGAGATGCGGCGCTCTCCGCGCTGGCATTGCTTCGGGATCGACGGACGGATCCGACCCTCATTCTTTCGGAAATTTCCCGCACACTGTGCGATCTTTCGGCGGTGCGGGTGTTGGCTGTGGCCGGAAAAAGCCGGATGGAGATCGCCGCCGCGCTGAAAATGCACGAATACAAAGTGGGACTTTGCCTGCGCGCGGTAGAAAAAAACGGGGAAGGGCGGCTTTCACGCGCTCTTTCGGCCTGTTCGGAGGCGGATCTTGCGCTCAAGGCGGGGACAAGCGGTTACGGGCCGATCGAAAAACTGATTTGCGCGTTATAAGTTATAAATTCTAAAGAAAAGATTGACTTTCACTGCGAAAGCGTTTATAATAAAAACTGTTGTTGTCTGACATGATATCCTGATATGGGAGGCACAGAATGAAAACCTATAAAATGAACATTGCGGGACTGGACCGCGAATTGCCGATCTGTCCCTTGAATGACAAGCTTTCGATTGCGGCTTTCGTCATTTTCGGCGATCCCGAACTGACCACCGCCGCGGCGAAAGAACTGCTCCGGAAAGCACCGCCTTATGATTATCTCATTTCTGCAGAAGCCAAAGGGATTCCGCTGGTACATGAAATGGCGCGTCTGGCCGGCAATCAGAAATATTTCCTGGCCCGCAAAGCGCCCAAACTTTACATGACCGGCGTCATGGAGGTGGTGGTTCATTCCATTACCACGGCCAATGTGCAGAAACTGTACCTGGATAAGGCCGACGCCGCACTGATGAAGGGCAAACGGATTCTGATTGTCGATGATGTCATTTCCACGGGCGAATCGCTCCATGCGATCGAAACGCTGGTCAAGGAAGCCGGCGGAGAAATTTGCGGACGCATGGCCATTCTGGCCGAGGGAGATGCCCGCGACCGCAAGGATCTGGTTTATCTTGCCGAATTGCCGCTTTTCACGCCGGACGGAAAAGCAATCGACTAAGGAGTTTTTATGGCTGAGTTTTTAACTGGAGAAGACCGCCGCACCCATTATTGCGGCGACCTTCGCAAAGAGGATATCGGAAAAGAAGTCTGTGTAATGGGATGGGTACAGCGCCAGCGCGATCTGGGTGCGCTCATTTTCATCGACCTGCGCGACCGCACGGGACTTTTGCAGCTGGCTTTTGACCGCGATCTCGCCGCCGAGCCTTTTGACAAGGCATTTTCCTGCCGTGCCGAATATGTTGTGGTCGCGCACGGGGTGGTGGCCGCCCGCGGAGAGGGCGCCGTCAACCCCCACCTTCCGACCGGAGAAGTGGAAGTGCGCGTTTCTTCGCTGAAGATCCTTTCGGCTGCCAAGACCCCGCCCTTTGAGGTATCGGATACCAAAAAACCGAAGGACGAAACGGCCCTGCGGTATCGTTATCTTGACCTGCGCCGTCCTTCTCTTCAGGAAAATATCCGGATGCGCCACGAGATTGCCCGGATTGCCCGCGAATATTATTATGAAAACGGCTTTCTGGAGATTGAAACGCCGATGATGATCAAGCCCACGCCCGAAGGCGCGCGGGATTACATCGTTCCTTCCCGGATCCATAAGGGCAGTTTTTATGCTTTGCCTCAGTCGCCGCAGATCTATAAGCAGCTTCTGATGGTGGCCGGTTTTGACCGCTACATTCAGATTGCCCGGTGTTTCCGGGATGAGGATCTGCGTGCCGACCGTCAGCCTGAATTCACACAGATCGACCTTGAAATGTCTTTTGCCACGCAAGAGGATATCATGGCCATGAACGAGGGCTTTATTGCCCGCGTATTCCGCGAGGTACTGGGGCGTGAGGTCACATTGCCGATGCGCCGCATGACTTATGCCGAGGCGATGGAAAAGTACGGCACGGACAAGCCGGATACCCGCTATGGCATGGAGATCCGGAACCTGAGCGATCTCTTCAAAGAGAGTACTTTCCCGGTCTTTGCAAACGCGCTTTCCGCCGGTGGCAGTGTGCGCGGTATCCTGGTCAAAAAAGCCGCCGCAACGCTCAGCCGTAAGGAGATCGACCGGTTGGTGGAGCATGCCAAGGGCATCGGTGCCAAGGGACTTTGCTATGTTCGTTATGCCGAAGAAGTTCCGAACTGCTCTTTCGGGAAATTTATGAGTGAGGCCGAACTTTCCGCGCTTTATGCTGCCGTCGGCCTTGAAAAAGGCGATGTGTTGCTGATTGTGGCCGATAAGGATAAAGTGGTATTGCCCACGCTGGGCGCGCTTCGCGTTCTGCTGGCCAAGAAACTGTCGCTGATTCCGGAAGGACGCTTTGACTTCCTTTGGATCACCGAATTCCCCTTCTTTGAATGGAACGAGGAAACCGGCCATTGGGACGCGATGCACCATCCCTTCACCATGCCGTTGGAGGAATGTCTGCCGTATCTGGAAAGCGATCCCGGCCGGGTGCGCGCCAAATGCTATGATATGGTTCTCAACGGCACGGAGCTGCTTTCCGGCTCCATCCGGATCACCGACTGGCAGCTTCAGGAGCAGATGTTCAAGGCACTGGGGCTCACGCCGGAGGAAATTGACCGCAAATTCGGCTTTTTGGTGGATGCCTACAAATACGGTGCGCCGCCGCACGGCGGCTCCGGCATGGGACTGGACCGGCTTGCCATGGTAATGACCGGCGCGGATTCGCTCCGGGATGTCATTGCCTTCCCAAAGGTGCAAAACGCCAGCGAGCTGATGTCCGGCTGCCCTGTTCCGGCCGAGAGCGAAGCGCTTGCCGATCTGGGTATCGCAGTGGTCGAAGAAGAATAAATCGGTCGCTTAAAAAAACGGCGTGACACAAAGTCACGCCGTTTGTTTTTGCCCATCGGGAGGGAATTATGAATTTTTCTTGTGGCAATCGGGTGCGCTCAGTTCCGGTTTGTCCGAAAAAAGAAGATCTTTCCGGAGCGTACCGTCGGATTCAAAAACAAGGATTTCATTTTTGCCTGCCCGCAGGAAAGGTGCGGGAACATAAAGCGTTTTTTGCGGTCCGGCGGGATTGAAATAACGCCCGATGTTGTGCCCGTTGATTTTTACAAAACCTTTTGTAAAGCCCGGCAAAGAGAGAAATGTATCGGCCGGTTCCTCTATTTCAAGTGTGCCGCGAAGAAAAACAGGACCGGTCAGAGGGCCGTTTGAAACCGGTCGGAAAGAAAGCCCCGAAAGGTCTTCCATGGGGAGGGGATACATTTCCCAACCGAATTGGTACTGAACGCCCGAACGAAGTCCCTGCATGCCTTTGCGGTCCAGCAGTTTCGGGCCGTAATTAACGCGCCCCATATTTTCCACCAGGATTGAGAGTTCGGCCGTTTCCCCTTCTGAAAGCGGCACCGAGATTGCCGCTTTTTCCTCGGAATCGGGCACCCAGCGTTCAAATACGCCCCGCGCTTCCCGGTTGACAAAAAGTTGGGCGCGGTCATGCACCCCCTCGGCGTGAAGCGGCCATCCGTCCATGGGTCCGCGCAGTTCGGTACGGTAAAGGATATAGCCGAAACGCTGGCCGATATCTTCCATCCAGCGCATGGTCGGGGCGTGATGCGGCGATGAAATTTTCTCCAGATTTTCAAAGAGCGGAGCCGCCTCAGTCAGAGAAACAACCCCATAGGCGGCCTTTTTGCTTTCTTGCGCGGTCAGTTCCGGCACAGAGCCGAATCTGGAACGGATGAGCTCGCGCAGGGCATAGTAGGTCTCGGTGCGGTCGCCCGCTTCGGAAAGCGGCGCGTTGTAGTCGTAACTGGTCACGGTCGGCGCGTAATATTTGTCATAGTTTGCGCCGTTTGTAAAGCCGAAATTTGTACCGCCATGGAACATATAAAGGTTGACCGACGCACCCATTTCCAGCATATCGGCAAACTCGTCCGTAATTTCTTTGGCCGGGCGCACATGGTGCTCCTCAAACCAGTGGTCAAACCAGCCGCACCAGAATTCTCCGCACATCATGGGTTGGTCAGGGCGTATCGTCTTGAGGTAAGAGAGGTTTTGCCTGGCTTTCGAGCCGAAGTTGGCCACGGCCAGACAGTCCGGGAGCGAGCCGCCGGTGAGCATCGTGGCGTTCGGGCCGTCGGAGGTGAAAAAGAGACAATCGATCCCGTTTTGGCGGTAAATGTCCAGAACGGCGCGCAGATAGGCCTTGTCATTGCCGAAACTGCCATATTCATTTTCCACCTGGAGCATTACGATATTTCCGCCGTTCACGGCGAAAAAGGGGCGCAGTCGGGTCAGAAGCTCGGTATAATACCGGCGCATCCGGGAAAGGAAAACCGCGTCGTCACAGCGCAACTGCAGATCTTTGTCGGCCAGTAACCACGCGGGCAGACCGCCAAACTCAAATTCGGCGCAGATATAGGGGCCCGGGCGCAGGATTACCGAGAGCCCCAGTTCTTTGGCCGTTTCAACAAAGGAAACAATATCCAGATTTCCCGTAAAATCAAAAGTACCCTCCGTCGGTTCGTGCAGATTCCACGGGGTATAGGTTTCAACGGTGTTGAAACCGCATTCTTTCAGTTTGAGCAACCGGTCGTACCAATATTCCCGCGGGATCCGGAAATAGTGCATCGCGCCGGAGAGGATGGTATAAGGCCTTCCGTCCATGAGAAAAGTGTCCCGGTTATAAGTTAAAATTCCCATTTGCTGACCTTTCGCTTTCCTTTTTATTGCTTTTTATCATAGCACAAAAAGGCCGGTTTGTCAAATAAAAAAGAACGACGAAACTTGACAGTGGGGCATGGGTACGATATAATAAATGAGAAAGATCTGAAAACGCAAAAGGGAGCGCTTGGAACAGCATGAGAGCGGATGTGATCATTTTCGATAAAGACGGCACCCTGATGGATTTTGACGCCTATTGGGTCACGGTTTCGGCCAAGTCCGTTGCCCGGGTGCTTCGGGATATCGGCCGGGAAGATATTCCGGTGTCAGAGATTCTTTGGGCCTTTGGCGTGAGAGACGGCGTGACCGCGCCTGACAGCGTGCTTTGCAAGGGAACCTACGAGGAAATGGGGCGGGCCATGTCGGATGTGCTTGAAAAATACGGGGCATCGCTCCCGCTTTCTGTCATCATCGAAAAAATGCTGAATGCCTATGAGCGCTGCAGCCATGAGGGCAGGGTAAGACCCACCTGCGAAAATCTTTACGGGGTGCTTTCCGGTTTTAAAAGACAGGGCAAGAAACTGATGGTCGTCACCACCGATAAAGAAGATTCCACGCACCGTTGTCTGCGTTTGCTGGGCGTGGAAACCCTTTTTGATCAGATTTATTCCGACGACGGACAGGCGCCGACCAAGCCGGATCCCTTTCTCCTTGAAAAAATCCGGAGGGAGACCGGCGTTTCGCGGGAACGCATGATAATGGTGGGCGATACCCTGACTGACATGGCCTTTGCCAGAAACGGCGGCATTTTTTCGGTCGGCGTAGCCAAAACAGCGGAAAACGCCGCCGCTTTACGGCCTTTTGCCGATTTTGTCATTCCGGATGTTTCCCATCTGCCGGAAATCCTTGCGTAAAAAGGCACCGATCGGGATGATTTGTGCTGTCGGGTAGGTGGCGACGGCTGAAATTTCTGTAAGGAGGAGAGAAAAATGGGGAAAATCATCGGAATTGCTTTGCTTGGCATCGTATGCGCGGCCTGCTTTTTGATCTCGTTTTTCCAGTGGCGCGAAAAAGGGCCGGTTTTCAACAACGCCTATCTTTACGCCGGCGAGGAGACCCGCCGAGAAATGAATAAAAAGCCGTATTACCGCCAATCGGCCGTGGTATTTCTGCTCATGGGCATTGCTTTCGGCGTTTGCGCGGCGGAAGTTGCCTTAACTTCCGGTTGGCTGTTTTACGCGGCCGCGGCCGTCACGCTGGGAATGGTGGTCTATGTCATTGTTTCTTCTGTAAAAATCAATCAAAAAAGATAAAATTACCGGCCGTTCCCGGCCGCAAAGAAAGGAATTTGAAAAATGGAATTCAGCAAGCAAATCCGTGAAATCGGCGTCAGCGACCGCGCAGTGGATCTTTTTGAAGGGCAGTACCGCGTGCCGGACGGCATGACCTACAACTCTTATGTAATCTTGGATGATAAGATTGCCGTGATGGATACGGTGGAGGCGCATTTTGTGGATGAATGGCTCCGGAACCTTTCCGAAACGCTCGGCGGCCGCACGCCGGATTATCTGGTGGTTCAGCACATGGAGCCCGATCATTCGGCCGGGATCGCGCGGTTTTTGAAAATTTATCCGTCTGCCGTCCCGGTAGCGACCGCCAAAGCCTTTGAGATGATGGGCCAGTTTTTCGGCCGTGATATGAAAGCAAACGCCAAAATGGTTCGGGAGGGAGATACGCTCGCGCTCGGCACGCACACGCTGCATTTTGTCACCGCGCCGATGGTGCACTGGCCGGAGGTCATGGTCAGTTATGAAGAAAGCGAGCAGGTGCTCTTTTCGGCCGATGCGTTCGGGCGCTTCGGCACGGGAGATCCGGATACGCCATGGTTGCCCGAAGCCCGGCGTTATTACATCGGCATTGTCGGAAAATACGGCGCGCAGGTAACGGCGCTTTTAAAAAAGGCGGCGGCACTCTCTATCGGGACCATCTGCCCGCTCCATGGCCCGGTGCTGACCGGCGACCTCACACCCTATCTCACGGCCTACCGGACATGGGCTTCCTATGAAGCGGAAAGCGCGGGCGTGGCGATTGCCTATACCTCGGTTTACGGCCACACGAAAGAAGCCGCGCTTCTGCTGGCCGATACGCTCCGGGCGGCCGGTGTCAAGACCGAAGTTTTTGATCTGGCACGGGATGACATGGCCGCAGCCGTAGCCGCCGCTTTTCGCTATGACCGGCTGGTGCTGGCAACCACGACCTATAACGCCGATCTCTTTCCCTTTATGAGGACTTTTATCGAACACCTTTGCGAGCGCGGCTTCAAGGGACGCAGAGTTGGATTTATTGAAAACGGCTCCTGGGTGCCCCGCGCGGCGCTTTTGATGCGCGCCATGTTTGAAAAATCCGTCGATCTCACTTTTGCGGAGCCGGTCGTCACGCTCCGTTCCGCGCTTTCTCCGGAGAGCCATGCCTCCCTCTTAAAGCTGGCCGACTGGCTGATTGGAAAGTGCTGACAATAAAAAACCCGCCCAACGGGGCGGGTTTTCTTTCACGGGCGGTCAGTTTTTGCGGAGCGACCGGTTGGTTCGCAGTTCAAATACAATTTTCAGTGTACGATAGATCAGCTCCAGCATTGAAAGGATGATATTATTGATGTACTGGATGTTGTAAAGGCGGAAAAGGCCGTGCATGAGCGTCAGCTCCTCGGTGGTGGCCATTTCGTTTTCGGAAAGCAGGAGATAGCACCGTTCCTGTGCCTTTTTCTCGGTTTTCAGCGTGATGAGTGAAAAGATGAAAGAAAGCGCATAGAAGAGGATGGCCAGCGCCGCAAAAACGAAGGTGCACACCCCGCTGCCCGAAAAAAGAAAAATATCCAGTACCATGCCGAGGAGCACCAGCGGAATAAAGGCAAACGGACCGAAGGTGAGCACCGGAATCAAGCGGTTGCGGGTTTTCATGTCCGGGTCGCCTTCTTTGTCCATCACGGCCAGCCCCACTTTTTGCGCGGCCATGGCCATGGCGGTCAGGCTTTCTTTGTGACGGGTCAGCCGGCGTAAGCGGATCTTTTTGAAAAAGTGGCTGTAACTGTTGCCGAAAAGCAGCGAGCCGGTGGTCTTCACTTTGATGTCCGAAAGACCGTTTTGATCCAACAGCCGCCGGGCGGCGTCTTCGCCGGTCATGTTCATGCTGTTTTGCATCCGGTTATATTTGACATAGCGGATGGCAAGAATGATGCTGACGATAGTGGAAAAAACAGTCAGCACGGCAATGAGCGCACCCACCAGAAGGAGCATCGCAAAGAGCACCAGATCGGCGGTATCGGCATTGGCGGCGGCAGAAAGATTCATGGAGACCTTCTTTGAGATAAATTTCAGGAAAGATTTTTGGTATAGGTCACAAATCCGTCCGGGGAGAGCCCCTCGTGGCGGTAAAGCGACTGCGCGCTCTGATTGGTGTTGAGCACTTCCAGCGTCAGCGCCCGTGCGCGCCCGGAAAATGCCTTTTCCAACCATTCCAGAAAGTGCCCTGCATAGCCGTGGTGCCGGCTGGCGGGGGAGAGATAAAGTTCATCCAGTACCAGGATGTTACCGCCCTCCTCGTTGCACCAATAGGCGCTGACCAGCGCGTATCCGGCCGCTTCGCCGTTTTGACTGTCCGTGAGCAGATATCCCCACAGGTTTTCGTGATGTTCCAGAACGCGGTTGAAAGTGGCCGTTGCGTTTTCGGCGGAATAGGGTTTCAAAGTGGCATCGGCGGCATAAAAGTCGCGGCAGAGTGTGAGAAAGATTTCGCGGTCACGGTTCTCAAATTCGCGGATCAGCATAAAAAAACGGTTGCCTCCTTCAAAGGCGTGCGTGATGTGGAAGAGATCTTGACTTAAAACAGTATAACACAGTTATCCCGGTTTTGTCAAGTGGAAATGCGTGTGGCCGTCCCCGGTTCTCCGGTTGCGGAAAGGAGTGGCCGCAGAAAAGCAAGCACCCGCCGGCCGGCGGCGCTGAATCGCTTTCCGCGGTGTGTCACCAGATAGTATTCGCGGGTAAAATCGGCGTCCGTCACCGGAAGCGCCCGCAGTTCGCCGCGCTCAATGGCCGGGGCAACCAGTCCTTCCGGCAGTATCGTCACGCCGAATCCGGCGCTGGCTGCGGCAATCAGCACCGAGGGACTGACCGAGATCATGACCGGTTCGGGCTTTTCCCGGTGCGCGGCAAACACATGATCAATGAGTTCGCGGGAAGAACTGCCCGGTTCCCGGAGCAGGAGCCGTGTATGGGCCAGTTCCGTAACCGAAAGAGAAGCGGGGAGTGCGTCTTCTGCGGCGCAGACCGGCAAAAGGCGGTCGCTGTCAAAGACCTCGGCCCGGATGCCGGGCGCGGTCATCATTCCTTCCACCAGTCCCAGATCCAATTGTCCTTCCCGAAGCGCCTGCTCGATCTCGGTGGCATTATCCACCCGTACCCGCAGATCTACCTCCGGATATTTTTCCCGAATCTCGCAAAGCAATTTCGGCAGGCGTGTGCGCCCGATGGTCAGGGTCGCTCCCAACCGGAGCTGGAGGCGTTCGCTACCTTCTTTGGCCAGTGCCTCAAAGTCTTCAAAGCCGGCCAGCGCGTCTCTTGCTTTCACCAACAGCCTTTTGCCTTCTTCCGTGATGACCAGGCGCTGGTTGATGCGTTCAAAAAGCCGGATGCCATAGTATTTTTCCAGTTCCGCAATGGCGGTGCTCACCACCGGTTGCGCCACATGGAGCGCCTCGGCCGCGCGGGTCACGCCGCCCGCTTCGCAGACGGCCACAAAAAAACGGATGTGCCGGATCGTCATATTTTGCCACCTTATATCCTTTTGACTATGATCTGAATAAGATTATACTATTTTACAAATCATTTTTCAAGGTGTATAATAAAATCTCTCCGGAAAAATTCCGGAGCAAGCCATATGGAAACGGCGGTGATTAAAAATAATGGAAGAAAAGAGAAAGCGGCCGATGCGGGTCGCGTTCTTTGTTTGGATTTTCCTCATTTTGCTGTTGCTCGCGGGCATTTTCCTCATCGGTCTCCCCAAGGAGGCGCCGGAGGAGAGCATTACCGAGGTCATGCGGGACGGCGTGCTTCATGAGGGGAATCGGATGAATCTTTTTGGCCTTACAGTCAATCCGGGTCTCATTTCGGCCTTTGTGGTGACGGGGATTCTTCTTTTGGTGGCGCTTCTTTTGCGGATTTTCTTTATTCCGCGCATGAAAGAGATCCCCGGAAGGTTCCAGTGCCTGCTGGAGGGTGCGGTCGGGCTTTTTTCGGGACAGGCCCGCGGAGCCGCTCCCCGGCGTTCCGGTTTTTTGGGGGCGTATCTTTTTTCGGTCGGCAGTTATATTTTTCTCAGCACCCTGTTTGAATTGTTCGGTATTCAGGCCGTTACCACTGCGGGGCGTTCGGTGTCATTGCCCGCTCCGATCTCGGATATCAACGGCGCGCTGGCCATCGGCTGTCTGTCTTTCCTGGTGATTCTGGGTGCGGGTATTTTTTACAACGGCGTGCGCGGGGGACTGGGGGTCGTCAAGGATATTTCGCTCCCGGTATCCATGAGTTTCCGGCTTTTCGGCGCGCTCCTTTCCGGGCTTCTGGTCACAGAGCTGGTCTATTACTATACAGCGCTGTCCTTTGTGGTGCCGGTGCTGGTAGGGGTGCTTTTCACCCTTTTGCATGCGGTCATTCAGACCTATGTGCTGACCACATTGGTTTCGATTTTTTACGGCGAAGCTTCCGAACCCCGGGCGGGAAAGCATCCGGCCGGTGATGGCTCTCATTCCTGAAACAAATAAATTTATACAAACTTACAGAAAAGAAGGTATCTGAACATGAAAAGCATGAAATTTCTCTCTTTACTCGTCGCCCTGCTCCTTTGCTTTATGACGGTTCTTGCGCTGACCGTATCGGCTGATGAAGCGCCTGCCGGGGAGACTCCTGCCGCTTCCGCTTCCGAAAGCACCGTTGAAGAAACCAAAGATCAGACCAAGGCCATCAAAGCCATTGCCGCCAGTGCCGCCGTCGGTGCCGTGGCTGTGGCCGCCGCGCTCGGCATGGCCGCCGTCATCCGTAAGACTGCCGAGAGCATGGCACGCCAGCCCGAGGCGGCCGGCAAGCTGAACTCGGCCATGATGTTGGGTCTGGTCTTCCTTGAGACCGTGGTTATTTATGCGCTGATCGTGGCGATTCTTGTCATCTTCGTACTCTGAGAGGGCACTTTCCATGCCGTTGAATATAGATTTTTTACAGGTGCTTTTGCATCTGCTCAACTTCGTCATTCTGGCGGGCGGTCTCACTTTTCTCGTGTATCGGCCGGTGCTTCGCTTTATTGACGAACGCCGTGAACGGATTGAAAAAGCGGAAAAGAAAAACGCAGAGAACGCCAAAGAGAACGAAGCGTTACGCGCCGAATACGAAGAAAAACTGAGCGCGGCCGGAAAAGAGGCCGCCGAGCTTTCCGAGCGCGCCGGGAAGGAGGCCGCGGCCGCCGGGGCCGAGACGATCCGCCGCGCCGAGGAAAAGGCCGCTGATATCATCCGCGTTGCCGAGGCCGAGGCTGAAGAACGCAAAAAGCACATTCTTGATTCGGCACAGACCGAGATCGGGGAATTGGTGGTTTCGGCCACACAGAAACTGCTTTCCGGCACCGTCACGCCAGAGCGCAACACCGCGCTTTACGATGAGTTTGTCCGTTTGGCGGACACGGTCGTGAAAGCGGAAAGAGAGCACAAATGAGCACGCCCAAAATTTCGCGTGACAAAATGCCTGCCGAGGCTCTTTCGGCGGAAAACGGAAACGATCGCACACATTCGGATTTTGACGAGCAAAAAGAAGCGGCGCTTCCGGTAGAGATCGAGTGCGTCACGCCGCCCACGCCGGAACAGCTGTCCAGAATAAGCGCGGTCATCAAAAAGAAATACGGCGTCAGCGAACTGACCTTTGAGATCCGGCGCAACCCTGCCGTGGTCGGCGGTTTCCGGCTTTTTGTCGGGGATGACAACTATGATTTCAGCACGCTGGGGCGTATCCGGCAACTCCGGAAGTCCTTTCAGTCTCTGCCCAAGGAATATGATCCTGCCCGCATTATTTCGCTTTTCCGGGAGGATATCGCGGATTTTTCGCTTCACACCGGCCATCAGCAGGTCGGCACGGTGTTGGGGGTGGGAGACGGGATCGCCGTCATCAGCGGCCTTTATGAAGTGGCCTATGGCGAGATCGTACTCTTTGAATGCGGCGTCAAAGGCATGGTGGAAGATCTGCGCACCGACGGGACGGCCGGCGTGGTGCTGTTCGGGGACGAAAGCGAAGTGATGGAGGGAACGCGGGTACTCCGCACCCGGCGCACGGCCGGCATCCCCATCAGCAACCGGATTCTGGGCCGTGTCATTGATCCGTTGGGTCAGCCGATCGACGGCCGGGGCGAGATCGGCGCGAAAGAATATTTTCCCATCGAGCGTCCCGCCCCCGGCATTATTGACCGTCAGCCGGTCTCTGAGCCGCTTTCCACGGGCATTCTTTCGGTGGACGCGCTTTTCCCGATCGGCCGCGGCCAGCGCGAACTGATCATCGGCGACCGTCAGACCGGCAAAACTTCCCTGGCGTTGGATACCATCCTCAATCAGAAAGGGAAGGATGTCGTCTGCGTTTATGTTGCCATCGGCCAGAAGGCCTCTTCGGTGGCGCGGGTGGCCGATACGCTGGAAAAAGCGGGCGCAATGGCCTATACCGTTATCGTTTCCTCTCCGGCCAACGATCCGGCCGCCATGCAATATATCGCGCCCTATGCCGGATGCGCCGTGGCCGAATATTTCATGTACCGCGGCCGCGATACGCTCATTGTTTATGATGATCTTTCCAAACACGCGGTGGCCTATCGGACGCTGAGTCTCCTTCTGGAGCGTGCGCCGGGGCGGGAAGCCTATCCCGGCGATGTGTTTTATTTGCACGCCCGGCTTCTGGAGCGTTCCGCGCATCTGTCGGCGGCTTTGGGCGGCGGCAGTATGACCGCACTCCCGATTGTGGAGACCCAGGCGGGCGATGTCTCGGCCTATATCCCCACCAATGTCATTTCCATTACGGACGGACAGATCTTTTTGGAGAGCGAACTCTTTTTCGCCGGTCAGCGGCCGGCGGTCAGCGTCGGATTGTCGGTTTCCCGTGTGGGCGGCGCGGCGCAGACCAAACTGATGAAAAAGGCGGTCGGCAGTATCCGGCTGGATCTGTCGCAGTATCGTGAAATGCAGGTCTTTACCCGTTTCGGCGGCGATCTGGATGAAACCACCCTGCGGGAACTGCGTTACGGCGCGGGGCTCACACGCCTTTTGCGCCAGTCGCTCCACGCGCCGCTTTCACAGGCAGAGCAGGTGCTCTTGCTCCTTTCGGCACAGGCAAGGCTTTTTGAAGAGATTGAGCCGGGAAAAGTGGCCGAAGCACGGGAAAGATTGCTTTCCGTATTCCCACAGCGTGATCCGGGACTTTTCCTTGAGCTTTCCCATGGAGAATATTCCGAAAAGCTAAAGGAAAATGTGCTGGCGCTTTGTCGCACGCTACTCTTTGAGGCGGGCTTCCCGCTCCCCGCGTCTGCAAAAGAATAAAGAAATTAAAGAAAAAACAGGGAAGGAGGAAGAAAAATGCCCGGTGTCAGTGAGATCAGAGCGCGCATGGCCGGTATTGCCGAGACCAGTAAGATTACCAACGCAATGTATATGATCTCTTCGGTCAAAATGCGCAGGGCCCTGCGTGAAGTGGCGGGGACAAAGCCCTATTTCGGGGCGCTCAAAGAAACCATCAGCGAGCTCTTCCGTTACCTTCCCGAAACCTCCAACCGCTATTTCCGCGTGCCCGAACCCGCTCCGGGGGGACACCTGCGGCACGGTATTTTACTGGTCACTTCCGACAAAGGGCTTTCGGGCAGTTATAACCGCACGGCGATCCATGTGGCGGAGGACTATATGAAAAAGCATCCGGAGACCGTGCTTTTCATCATCGGCGAGTACGGGCGGCAGTATTTTGCCCGCCGCGGCATTCCTTTCGCGCCGGAATTCTGTTATCCGGCGGCCTTCCCGACGGTTTCGCAGGCCCGGCACATCTGTGTGGATCTGCTGGAGGAATACGACCGGAAGGCGTTGGATGAAATCAATATCATCTATACCGACTATCACAGCGGCCGTCCGAGCGAATGTAAGCGGAACTGCCTCCTGCCGCTCTCACGCAGCCGTTTCGCGTCAACCGGACGCGAAAGCGAACCGGGCGTCAAAGAATTTCTGCCGGATCCCGACACGGTGCTTTCGGGCATTGTTCCCAGCTATCTGACGGGATTTATCTACAGTTCTCTGGTGGACAGTTATTGCAGTGAGCAGGAGGCGCGGATGAGCGCCATGAGCACTGCCGGGAAAAACGCCGATGAAATGCTCCGCAAACTGAAGATTCAGTATAACAGTCTGCGTCAGGCCGGCATCACCCGCGAAATGATTGAGATCAGTTCGGGGGCGCGGGCGCTGAAAAAGCGCGCAGGTCGGTCCGTCAGCGGAGCTTCCGCCGAACAAGAACAAACAAAAAACACCCCCTTACCGGGTGTGGAAAGGGAAGAAAATGTCTGAACAAAACGAACTTCAAAAGGGTCATGTAGTCGCGGTCAGCGGGCCGGTGATTGATGTTTCCTTTCCGCACGGCACACTGCCGCACATCCGGGAAGAACTGTTTTTGACCGTGGAAAACGAGCGCCGCGTCATGGAGGTGGCCAAACATCTGCAGGGCGATCTGGTGCGTTGCATTATGCTGGGCGCCAGCGAAGGAATTTCGCGCGGTATGGAAGTGACGGCCTGTGGACATCCCATCCGTGTACCGGTGGGTGAACGGGTACTGGGGCGGCTTTTCAATGTGTTGGGAGATCCGATGGACGGCGGCGAACCCTTCCCGCAAGACACCCGGCGGGAGAGCATATATCGCTCTGCTCCCGGTTTTGCCGAGAGACGCAATACCGAGGAAATTCTGGAGACCGGCATTAAGGTGATTGATCTGCTTGCCCCTTATGCCAAGGGTGGCAAGATCGGCCTTTTCGGTGGCGCGGGCGTGGGCAAGACCGTGCTCATTCAGGAACTGATCCACAACATCGCCACCGAACACGGCGGTTATTCGGTTTTCACCGGTGTGGGCGAGCGGAGCCGGGAAGGCAGTGACCTCTATCTTGAAATGAAGGAAAGCGGCGTTCTGTCCAAAACCGCACTGGTCTTCGGCCAGATGAACGAAGCGCCCGGCGTGCGGATGCGTGTGGCGCTCACCGGGCTTACCATGGCCGAACATTTCCGGGATGAATGCCACAAAGATGTGCTCCTTTTCATTGATAACATTTTCCGCTTTGTGCAGGCCGGCAGCGAGGTTTCCACTTTGCTTGGACGGATGCCGTCGGCTGCCGGCTATCAGCCGACGCTGGCGGGCGATCTCGGCGAACTGGAGGAGCGCATTGCCTCTACCGGAAACGGATCCGTCACCTCCGTACAGGCGGTTTATGTCCCGGCCGACGACCTCACGGATCCCGCGCCGGCCACCACTTTTTCGCATCTGGATGCCACCACGGTGCTCAGCCGGCAGATTGCCGAGGAGGGAATTTATCCCGCCGTCGATCCGCTGGCCTCCGCCTCCCGGATGCTGGAGCCCGATATTGTGGGCGCGGAGCATTACCGCGTGGCGCGTGCGGTGGAGGAAGTGCTGGAGCATTACCGCGAGCTGCGCGATATCATTGCCATTCTCGGCATGGACGAATTGGGCGAAGAGGACCGCGTCGCGGTCTACCGCGCCCGGAAGATTCAGCGTTTTCTTTCCCAGCCGTTCAGTGTGGCCGAAAAGTTCACAGGCACCCCGGGCGTATATGTGCCGCTTTCCGAAACGGTACGCGGTTTCTCGGCCATTCTCGGCGGAGAGCTGGATAACTGTCCCGAGTCCGCCTTTTTCCAGGTGGGCACGGTGGACGATGTGTGGCGCAAAGCCAAAAATCTTTAAAAACGACCCTTTGCGGGACTCAAACGAAAGGAGAGCACGATATGAAAGAATTCCGTCTTGAAATTCTCACGCCGGAGCGCGCTTTTTATGTCGGCCCCTGCCTTTCGTTGGTGTTACCGGTCTCGGACGGGCAGATGGGCATTCAGGCCGGCCGTGCGCCGCTGTGTGCCGCCATTGAAGACGGACAGGTGCGCTTTACCCTGCCGGACGGCGAGGTGAAAATCGCCGCCGTCACCAAGGGCATTATCAATGTTACCCCCACGCTCGTGCGTATGCTGTGCGAAACGGCATTGCGGCCGGAGGAGATTGATACTGCACGCGAACAGGAGCGTCTGCTTGCCGCCACCCGCGCCCAGCGCGAAAAGCAGTCGCACAAGGAATATCTCCTGTCCCAGCTGGCTATTGAAAAGGCTATTCATCGGTTGCAGGTGGCTCATTCTTTCTCACCTGAAACACAAAAGGAAAAATAAAGGAAAGCCCGGTGCATCGCACCGGGCTTTCCTTTTGAGTTTTGGATATTTTTTATTTTCGTCCCCTGTCGATCAGAATAGGAGATAGGCAAAGGGTAACGGCCGTGAGACCCAGATTCAAAAGGAGGGTCAGCAGGAGGAAAACCGGCATTTTCCCGAAAGTATAACCGAAAAAGAGCAGCAGTGCGTCCGGCACCAGTCCGAAATAAAGGAAGAAAATGCTCACCATACCTTTCAGATTCTGCGAAATGCCGGTGGGCAACAGCAGGTGAATCAGCAATCCCACGCTGTCCGAAAGAGCGCTGACCGACAAGAGCATCAGGAGCGCAAGCGGGAAGGCCCACAGCGCCGGCCGCACAAGCAGCGCGCAAAGAAGGAGCGCTGGCGCGGCGTCCATTGCCACGCAGAGCATTCCGCCCGAAAAGGAATAAAAAATTTTGGCAAGAGAGGCATCCGGCACCAGGAAAAAGAGCGATTCCGCACCAAGGTCCTCCCGGACAGGACTGCCCAGCGCCCGGTAAAAGGCCATGGCCGAAAGCACAAGGGAGACCACGAAAAAGGCGGGCGAAGGATCATCCGAGCGCAAAAAGAGCACGGAGAGGATCAACGAAACGGCCAGATAGGTCTCGGAGGTTTTGGTAAAAATCCGCAAATGAGCAAACCGAAAACGGTTATACAGCGTTTTAAAGAAGAAGATCGAGGCACCCTGCCCGTGATGAAGGCCGTCCCGCTTCATTTTGTCATTGCGTTCCTTTCTGCGCCGCACGGCCGTTTGTTCGGCTGCGGCCGCCGTTCTTTCGGCCAATTCTTCGGCGTGGAGCATGGCGTCCTCGTAAAAATCAGCCTTGACGCGATAGGCCGAAAACAGCAGTAAAGGAAAGCAAAGCACCAAAATTCCGAAGAAGAAGAGCGCGCGCAACACTTCGCCGCCGGCCGCCGCGCCAACCGCGCCCTTCAGCCAACCGGCAATCGGCAGAAAGTAAACAGCCGGTTCGTCAAGGAAGGAGAGCGCCGCGCGCAGGGTGCTTTCTTCCGGTCGCGCGGTTCGGTAAAAGAGAAAACACAGCGCCAGCACACCCACAAGCGCAAAGGCTGTCGGATGCAGTGCGCGCCGCACCCGTTCATGCGTTCCGCACAATGTATAAAACAGAACGGAGAGCGCCTTGGAATAGCAAAGAAGCAATAAAAACGCAAAAACCATGGAAAGCGCCGCTCCCACCCCAAATGCCCTTGAGAGCGTTGGTACCTGGGCAAGCAAATAGATGCCGCCCGCAACGAACGCGGCCGTTTGCGCCATCAGCCGGAAGAAAAGCACGCTTTGCGGCCGGAGCGGAGAGGGGAATAGCAGGGAGACATCAGCCGGCAAAAAGAGTTTGCCGCCGCTCTTATCAGCCGTTACAACCGAAAGAAGGAGCGAAAGAAAAGAGATGCTCACCGTGAGGGTTTCGGCCAGGCATATTTTTTCCTCAGCGGTCATTTCCACTTCCTCGGTCACTTCATCCGCGGGGTCATCCGGCTCGCCAGGCAGATCGGAAGTTATACTGCCAACCAAAACGCCAATAAGACCTCCAAAGAGCATACAGATCAGAATAAACGCCACTACCCAGGTGCGGCAGAGCTTTTTGATCTGATTTTTAAAGCTGTGCCACAGGTAATAAAAGGTCATTCGCATGGCGTGACCTCGCTGCTTGTTTGCATCGGCGTTTCCTGTTCGGTAATGGCAAAAAAGAGTTTTTCCAGGGTCAGCCCATCGGCCGAGAGCTGCTCTTTGGTGACATCGGCGCGCAACTGTCCTTTTTGCATAATGAGCGTCCGGTCCCAGAGCATATCCACACTGTCGATCATGTGGGTGGAGACCAGTACGGTTCCGCCCGTTGCGCGGATCTCCTCCATCACGCTTTTCAGTTCCTTGATGGCGTGCGGATCCAGGCCGATCATCGGTTCGTCCATCAAAACCAGACGCGGCCGGGTCAGAAGGCCAAGACAAAGGTTCAGCTTCTGCTGCATACCTTTGGAGAGCTCGTCACCGAATTTCTTCTTTTTGTCGGTCAGCTCAAAACGGTCAAGGAGACTGTCGGCCAGAGGGTGCCAGCTCTGTAAACGATAGGCGCGCGCCAAAAATTCCAGGTGCTCCATCACCGTGAGATTGGGGTAGAGGGCCGGAATTTCGGGCATATAGCCAAAGAGTCGTTTGGCCTCCGCACTCCGGTTCGGGAAGCCGCCCACACTCACTTCTCCCGAAAAACGAAGAAAGCCGACCACCGATTTAAGCAGGGTGCTTTTGCCCGCACCGTTGGGGCCCAGGAGCACGGTAATCGTGCCGGGGTCAAGTGAAAAGGAAATGTCGGCGCAGGCCGGGTTTTTGCCATAATATTTGGTCAGATGGGATACGGTCAGCATAAAATTCTCCTTAAAATCAAGATTGTCGCAGGCGAAGGCCTTTGGGATAGGCGTTTTTCAAACGGTTTCCCACCGCTCTGCCGCCGCCAAGCGGCGCGCCGCAAAGCAAAACAACCAGCGGGCCGTTTCCTTGCGGCGGCGGGGAAATTTCAATTTCCTCTCCGCAAAGAAAGGCGCAAAGCCGCGGGTCATCGCCTGTAAGCGGAAGCTGTCGCCGGAAAAGCCGCCCAAAGGCCGAGAAAAACTGGTGATGGGGCAATATTCTTCCTTTTTGGAGTTCTCCCACACATACGCCGGCCGTCACAAGGCCGTCCGGCGGGAGCGGAAAATCAGGGGCAAGATAGAATTTGTCCCGGTAAAAGATCCGCCGTCCTTCGGGCATTTTCGTCAGTGCGTCGGATAAAAAATCTTCAAGAAGCGCGGCTTCCCGTCCGCCGGGGGCGCGGTAAGAATCTTTTTTTGGCAAAGATTTTGCCGTTTCATCCGGGTCACGGGCAAGGAGAGCCAGAAACTGTCCCTCTCCCGCGGCCAGATGCGGATAAAACCGACGGCAAAGGGGCAGACTTTCCGGGTGCTTTGCACCCGGAAAAACCAGGCCGTTTCCCGTCGCTGTCCGGATTTTTTCGGGAACAGGCCGGAGCGAAAAATCCGGATGTGCCGTAAGAAAATCATCCACGGTTTCTTCGTTTTCCTCCGGGGAAAAGGTGCAGGTGGAGTAAAGCAGATGTCCGCCGGGGGCGACCAGCCGGGCGGCCGCAGAGAGAATCTCCCGTTGGCGCTTCCGGCAAAGGTTGATGTTTTCTTCTTTCCATTCCGCTCCCGCCTGCGGATATTTCCGGAGCATCCCTTCGCCGGAGCAGGGCGCATCGCAAAGTACCAGATCAAAGACCGCGCCGTAAAAGTCGGCCAGTGCCGCGGGGAAAAGATGGGTAACGACCGTGTTCGGGAAGCCCATCCGCTCCAGATTTCCCTGAAGCACACGGCAACGCCCAAGGTCAATCTCATTGGAAAGGAGCACACCGCCCGCAGTCAGCCGGCCGGCCACGCCGATTGATTTTCCGCCCGGCGCGGCGCAAAGGTCCAGCACCCGTTCTCCTCCGCGCAGGGGAAGCGCCTCGCTGACGCATCCGGCCGACGGGTCTTGCATATAAAACATTCCCGCGTGGTGTGCGGGCAGGCCGCCTACGGGGTCCGCCGGCGCGAAAAAGCAGTCGGTAAGAAAGGGTACGGGAGGCGCTTCAAAGGGCAGGAGCGGCAAGAGCGTTTCCTTTGTCGCTTTTCTGGGATTCAGCCGGAGCCCCCGCACCGGCGCCTCGGTCAGCGCCCGGCAAAAGGCTGCGTATTCTTCGGCCGGGAGCAGGGCCTTCATGCGGGACAGAAACTTTTCCGGGATCATCACGCGCCTCCTTTGCAGAATTTCTTACAGTATACCGCTTTTTCCGACCGCTTGTCAAGTTTACGGGCCGAATTCCCGCAAAAACTCTTTGCATTCCGGGAGAAAAGTGATATAATAAAAAAAGAAATCCAAAAGGGGGAACCCCGAGATGCAAAAACTGCTTTTTATCGGTACGGGCGGCACCATTGCCTCCGAACTTTCCGGAAACGCGCTCGGCCCTTCGCTCACGGCCGACCGGTTGCTTTCCCATGTGCCGCAGGTGGCCGATTTTGCCAAAGTGGAGGCTGTTCAGCCCTTTGCGCTGGACAGTACCGATATGACCCCTGCGCACTGGCTCCGGATTGCCCGGATTATTACCGAAAGCTATGAAAATTACGACGGTTTTGTCGTTGCCCACGGCACGGATACGCTGGCCTATACCGCCGCCGCGCTTTCCTACCTCATCCAGAACAGCAAAAAGCCGGTCATCCTCACCGGGGCACAGCGTCCCATCGGTTTTGAAAGTACCGATTCCAAGCAGAACCTGCTGGACAGTTTCCGCTGTGCCGCCGCCGGGTTGCCGGGAGTGCTGGTGGTTTTTGGCGGGCAGGTCATCCTCGGCGCGCGTGCCCGCAAGATCCGCACCAAGAGTTTTGATGCTTTTGCCAGCCCCAACTATCCCTGCCCCGCCAAGGTGGAGGATGGGCGGCTGACAGTCTATTTCCGCCCGACGCTCGGTCGCACCCGCTTTTTTGATACGCTGGATACTTCAGTGGGGTTGCTCAAGCTCACCCCCGGTATGGATGCGGGACTTCTTCATGATATGATCAGCCGCTACCACGCCCTGGTGATCGAGGGCTTCGGTGTGGGCGGACTGCCGGACGCAGACGGTGCTTTCCGGCGGGAGGTGTCGGCCGCGTGCCGTGCGGGAAAGCCGGTGGTGCTCACCACGCAGGTGCAAAGCGAGGGAACGGATCTTTCGGTTTACCGGGTGGGCAGCGACCTTCGCGCGCTGGGCGTATGGGAAGCCTATGATATGACGCCGGAAGCCTGCTTTACCAAACTCATGTGGCTGTTGCCGCAGAGCCGGAATTTTACGCGCCGTCAAAAACTTTTTTACACGCCGGTCTTCCATGATTTGTTGCCGGCGGTCTCAAAAATCTGAAAAAAAGCGCGGCTGGTACTTGACAAAGCGCGGAGACCGTGTTATAATAAACCGAACTTGTAAAAGTCAAACGACACAGCACATTTTTGCCGGGGCAGATGGCCGTCAGAAGTGGATATGTCAGAGCAGGGACTTTTGTCCGTTTTTCCTCCATATCTTCTTTTACATCCTGCCGGCATGGCAGGATTTTTTTGTTGAAAGGAGAAGCGATATGCGTGAAGAAAGACTGAAAAAAGAGACCCTTGCCGGGATGCTTTCGGCATTTCCCGCGTCCGCCCGGCAGTCTTTGCCCCTTTCATTTGAAAATTACCTCATTTTTCCCGGCCTTTGTGATGTCCACGTGCACACAAGAGAGCCGGGATTTTCTTATAAAGAAACAGTGGCCAGCGTCAGCCTTGCCGGTGCGCACGGCGGCTATACCGATCTTTGCGCCATGCCGAATCTTTCTCCCGTTCCGGACAGCCCGAAAACGCTGGCGGCCGAACGCGCCGTCATCGCGCGGGATGCACGCGTCCGGATCCATCCTTACGGGGCTATCACGGCGGGAGAGGCCGGCAGTCGGCTTTCGGATTTCGCGGCCATGGCGCCTTTTGTCCCCGGCTTTTCGGATGACGGGCGCGGTGTTCAGCGGGAAGAACTGATGCAGGCCGCTATGGAAGAAGCCAAAAAGCTGGATCGGCTCATCGTGGCGCACTGTGAGGATGAGACTCTTTTACACGGCGGCTATATTCATGATGGAGCCTATGCCCGTGCCCACGGGCATCGCGGCATCTGTGCCGAGAGCGAATACCGGCAGTTGGAGCGCGATCTTTCGCTGGTCCGGAAAACCGGTGTCCGCTATCATGCCTGTCATCTTTCCGCAAAGGAAAGCGTGGCGTTGATCCGCCGTGCCAAGCGCGAGGGGTTGGATGTCAGTTGCGAGACCGCCCCGCATTATCTGCTTCTCACCGAAAATGATCTGCGGGAGGACGGCGCTTTCAAAATGAACCCGCCGCTCCGTGAAGAAGCCGACCGTCGCGCGCTGATCGAAGGAGTGCTGGACGGTACGATAGACATGATCGCCACCGATCATGCCCCCCACAGCCAGGAGGAAAAAAGCCGGGGACTTGCGGGCAGTCTTTTCGGCATCACCGGGCTGGAGACCGCGTTCCCGGTGCTTTACACCCGGTTGGTCCGCACCGGTATCCTGACGGCATCGGCGCTGAAGGCGCTGTTGTGCGACAATCCGCGCCGCCGCTTCGGTCTTCCGGAACGGCCGGAGGATTTCGCGGTTTTTGAGGTGCAAACGCCCTTTCGCGTTTCGCCCGAAGCATTCTTTTCAAAAGGAAAAAGCACTCCGTTTGCGGGGTGGGAGGTCTATGGGCAATGCGTACAGACAGTGATGGAGGGAAAAACGGTATGGAAAAGCGAACAAAACGAAAACTGATCCTGGAGGACGGAAGTGTATTTGAAGGCTACGCTTTCGGAGGTGAAGGCGACCGGGTCATGGAAGTGGTTTTCAACACCTCTCCTGTCGGATATGAGGAGATCGTTTCCGATCCGTCCTACACCGATCAGGGCGTGGTCATGACCTATCCGCTCATCGGAAATTACGGTGTGAACACAATGGATGCCGAAAGCGACGCCCCGTCTCTCTCGGCACTGATCGTCGGAGAATATAATCCGTACCCTTCCAATTTCCGCAGCGAACGCTCGCTGGGCTCCTGGCTTGACGGTTGCGGTATTCCCGGCCTTTACGGAGTGGACACCCGGATGCTTGCGCGTAAGATCCGCATGGAGGGCAGTATGCGCGCTTTTCTTTCCGGGGCGGAAACCACCGTGCCGGAGGCACTGGAAAAAATCAGGACGACCGCCCGGCCGCAGGACGCGGTGGCACGGGTCAGCACCGGAAAAATTTACACCGTCTGCGGGGATTTTCCGCGATTTCGGGTGGCTGCCGTGGATTGCGGCATCAAGAAAAATATTCTCCGGTCCCTCACGGCACGCGGATGCGCCGTAACGGTCTATCCTTTTGACGCGCCGGCCGAACGGATCCTCTCGGACGCGCCGGACGGCCTCTTCCTTTCCAACGGCCCCGGCGACCCCACCGATGTCGGCCCGGTGATCGGATTGGTGCGGGCCTTGCGCGGCAAAATGCCGATGTTCGGCATCTGTCTGGGGCACCAGATGATCGCGCTGGCCTACGGCGCGCAGACCTATAAACTGAAATTCGGTCATCGCGGCGGCAATCATCCGGTGCGCAATCTGCAGACCGGACGGGTGGAGATCACCTCGCAGAATCACAGCTATGCCGTGCGGGAAGAAAGTCTTGCCGGGACCGGTCTTACGGTGACGCATCGCAATCTGCTCGACGGCACGGTAGAAGGACTCTCCGCGCCGAAGGACAGCGTTTTTTCGGTGCAGTATCATCCCGAAAGCGCCCCCGGTCCGGAGGACAGCGGATATCTGTTCGACCGATTTATCGAACAAATGGGAAAATGTGGAGGAAAAAAAGATGCCAAAGCGCACTGATCTGAAAAAAATCATGGTCATCGGCAGCGGCCCGATCGTCATCGGGCAGGCGGCGGAATTTGATTATGCCGGCACACAGGCCTGCCTGTCCCTCCGGGAAGAGGGTTATGAGGTGGTGCTTTGCAACTCCAATCCCGCCACGATTATGACCGATACCAGTGTGGCCGATAAGGTATACATGGAGCCGCTGACGCTCTCCTATGTGGCCAAGATTGTCCGCTATGAGCGCCCGGACGCCATCATTCCGGGATTGGGCGGCCAGACCGGCCTCAATCTGGCGCTTCAGCTGGAGAAAAAAGGCGTGCTCCGCGAGTGCGGCGTGGAACTGCTCGGCACCCGGGCCGAGAGCATTGAACGGGCGGAGGACCGGGAACTTTTCCGGGCGCTCTGCCGCGAGATCGGCGAGCCGGTGCTTCCTTCCGAGATTGTCAGAAACGAGCAGGAAGGGCGGGCGGCGGCCGAAAAGATCGGCTTCCCGCTGGTGCTTCGCCCTGCCTTCACGCTGGGCGGGACCGGCGGCGGATTTGCCGATAACGAGGCGGAATACGGCGAATTGCTTGCCCGCGCCCTGGCGCTTTCCCCGGTGCATGAGGTGCTGGTGGAAAAGAGCGTGAAGGGCTTTAAGGAAATCGAATATGAGGTGCTCCGGGACGCCGCGGACACGGCCATCACGGTCTGTAACATGGAGAACCTGGATCCGGTCGGCGTGCATACCGGCGATTCGATCGTGGTCTGCCCCAGTCAGACGCTCACCAACCGGGAATATCAGATGCTTCGCAACAGCGCCCTGCGCATCATCCGTGCCCTTGAGATCGAGGGCGGATGCAATGTCCAGTTCGCGCTGGATCCGAACTCTTTCGACTATTATGTCATCGAGGTCAATCCCCGCGTGTCCCGTTCCTCGGCGCTGGCCAGCAAAGCCAGCGGCTACCCCATCGCCCGTGTGTCGGCCAAGATTGCGGTGGGTCTCACGCTTTCGGAGATCATGCTTCCGAACACGCCGGCTTCCTTTGAACCGGCGCTGGATTATATCGTTACGAAGATGCCCCGTTTTCCCTTTGACAAATTCGATGGGATCAGCAATCGTCTGACCACGCAGATGAAGGCCACCGGCGAGGTGATGAGCGTCGGCCGCACCTTTGAAGAAAGTCTTCTCAAGGCTGTCCGCTCATTGGAGACCGGTGCCTATCACCTCTTTTCCGCAAAAGCCGCCGGCATGAGCCGCGAGGCACTGCTCGATTATATCAGGGAAGCCACGGATGACCGGATCTTCATGCTGTGCGAGCTGCTCCGCCGCGGCGAGACGCCCGAAAAGCTCTCGGCGCTGACCGGCATTGACCGCTTTTTTACCGAAAAACTGCGGCACATTACCGAGCTGGAAAAAAAGCTGGCCGGAAACGCACTCTCCCCGGCGCTTTTACGGGAGGCAAAACAGCACGGTTTTTCGGACCGCGCCGTGGCGGATCTGACCGGACTTTCCGAGAGCGCCGTGCGCGAAAGCCGGGAAGAGGCGGGCATTCTCCCGGTCTACAAGGCCATCGACACCTGCGCCTCCGAGTTTGACGCTTACATCCCCTATTACTATTCCACCTACAACGGCGTGGAAAACGAGGCGGGCGGGGAAAGCCGCGCCCGGGGAAAGATCGTGGTGCTGGGGGCCGGCCCCATCCGCATCGGGCAGGGCGTAGAGTTTGATTATTCCACCGTCCACGCCGTAAAGACCATCCGGGAGGCCGGCTTCGAGGCGATTGTCATCAACAACAATCCCGAGACCGTTTCCACCGATTATACCACCTCCGACAAGCTGTATTTCGAGCCGCTGGCGGTGGAGGATGTGATGAATGTCATTCGCCTCGAACAGCCGCTGGGGGTCATTGCCACGCTCGGCGGGCAGACGGCCGTCAATCTGGCCGAACCACTGGCCGCCCGCGGCGTGAAGATTATCGGGACCGACTGTGCGGCCATCGAACGCGCCGAAAACCGCGATGCTTTTGAAAAGCTGTTGGAAGAACTGGAAATCCCGGAACCTCAGGGCAGGGCCGTGTGCAGCATGGAGGCCGGCGTGGCGGCCGCACGGGAGATCGGCTATCCGGTTCTGGCCCGTCCCTCTTTCGTATTGGGCGGCCGCGCCATGCGGATCATTCCGGATGAGACGGAGCTGCGCGGATATCTGTCCGGCGGGGTGGAAATGAGTGCCGGTCGCCCGGTGCTCATCGACCGTTATATGTCCGGTAAGGAGGTCGAGGTGGATGCCGTCTGTGACGGCACGGATGTTTTTGTGCCCGGCATCATGGAGCTGGTGGAACGCACCGGCATCCACAGCGGAGACAGCATCAGCGTCTATCCGCCGTTCGGCCTTTCGGACAGGGTCAAGGGTATGATCCTGCAATATACCAAACGGCTGGGAAAAGCCATCGGCATCGTGGGCCTTTTCAACATTCAGTTTATCGTCACGCAAAAGGAAGAGGTCTTTGTCATCGAGGTCAACCCGCGTTCCTCCCGCACCGTTCCGTTCCTTTCCAAGGCCACGGGTTATGCGCTCCCCGACATCGCCACCCGCGTCATGCTCGGCCTTTCGCTCAAGGAGCAGGGCATCTTTGCCCTCTATCCGGACGAAAAGAAGCGCTATTATGTCAAGGCGCCTGTCTTTTCCTTCTGCAAACTGGCGGGGGCAGACGCGTCGCTTTCGCCAGAGATGAAATCCACGGGAGAGGCCATCGGCTATGATGACCGCCTCAACCGCGCCCTGTTCAAAGCGTTGCAGGCTTCCGGCATGGAACTGCACAACTATGGCACGGTTTTTGTTACGGTCAGCGACCGGGATAAGGAAGAGGCGTTGCCGCTGATCCGGCGGTTTTATCACCTTGGCTTCAACATCGAGGCCACGGCCGGCACCGCCGCGTTTCTGAAGGCCAACGGCATCCGCACCCGGGTGCTCCGGAAATTGAGCGACGGATCGGACGACATTGAAAGATCGCTCCGGCAGGGGCACATTTCCTATGTGGTCAATACCGGCGAACCCGGCCACTCCAGGACCGACGGGGACGGTCGCCGTATCAGACAGATCGCCACCGAGAATAATATCACCATGTTTACGGCGCTGGACACCGTTCGGGTGCTTCTGGATGTGCTGGAGGAGACCACGCTGGGCGTATCTACCATTGATTCGTAAAAAGGAGGACTTTCATGCAAGAGGTTTTTCTGGCGGTCACGGATAACCGACCGCTGACCAAGGATGTGTATGAGATGACGCTGCAGGGCGATCTTTCGGCCATCCGTGCGCCGGGGCAGTTCGTCAATCTCCGGGTAGAGGGGTGCTATCTGCGCCGCCCGCTTTCGGTCTGCGACCGGGAGGGAGATCGGCTCACGCTGATCTACCGGGTGGTCGGCAAGGGCACTGAAATTTTGTCCGGGATGAAGCCGGGCACGAAAATAAACACGCTCACCGGCCTCGGCAACGGGTTCTCGCCCGAGCGGGGCGGGGAACGGCCGCTTCTTGTAGGCGGCGGGGTCGGCGTGCCGCCGCTTTATTATCTTTGCCGGGAATTGCTGAAGGCCGGCGCGCGCCCGACGGTCCTGCTCGGCTTCAATACCGCGTGCGAGGTTTTTTATGAGGAAAAATTCCGGGTGCTCGGCGCGGCGGTCACCGTGCTGACGGCCGACGGCACCTACGGCGGCAAAGGCTTCGTCACCGACGCTCTGCCCGGGCTTTCCTACACCTATTTTTACGCCTGCGGCCCGATGCCGATGTTCCGGGCACTGAATGCGGCGGCAAAGACGCCGGGCGAATACAGCTTTGAAGAGCGCATGGGATGCGGTTTCGGGGCCTGCATGGGTTGCAGCTGCCAGACAAAATCCGGCCCGAAACGGATCTGCGTAGAGGGGCCGGTGCTCCGGTCAGAGGAGGTGATCTGGTGAATACGAAAGTCATGCTGTCAGGCTGGGAGCTGGATAATCCCGTCATCCCCGCCAGCGGCACCTTCGGTTACGGCCGGGAATTTGCCGCGCTCTACGATCTGAATCTGCTCGGCACCTTTTCTTTCAAGGGCACCACGCGGGAGCCGCGCTTCGGAAACCCGCAGCCCAGGATCGCCGAGAGCGATACGGGTATCGTCAATTCCATCGGTCTTCAGAACCCCGGCGCGGATCATGTGTTGTCGCACGAACTGCCCGAAATGAAAAAATATTTCACGAAAAAGGTCATCGCCAATGTCTGCGGATTTGAAACGGAGGAATATGTAGAGCTCTGCCGGCGCTTTTCGGCGGAAGAACAGATCGGATTGCTGGAGGTCAACATCAGTTGCCCGAATGTCAGATGCGGCGGCATGGCGTTTGGTTCGGATCCCGAAAAGGCCTTTGAAATCACAAAGGCTGTTCGGGCGGTCAGCCGCAAGCCGGTCTATATGAAGCTCTCTCCCAATGTCACGGATATTGCCGAGATTGCGCGGGCGTGCGAGGCGGGCGGCGCAGACGGGCTCACGCTCATCAACACGCTGGTCGGTATGCGGATCGACCTCAGGAGCAAAAAGCCCGTCATCGCCAATAAACTGGCCGGATATGCCGGCCGGGCGCTCTTTCCGGTGGCGCTGGGTATGATCTACCGGGTATACGAGGCGGTCCGGATTCCCATCATCGGCGTGGGCGGTGTACAGAGCGCCGAAGATGTCCTTGAAATGATGCTGGCCGGGGCCTGCGCGGTCGAGGTCGGCACGGCCAATCTGCTGGATCCGTATGCGTCCAAAAGGATCGTGGAGGCACTGCCTGCGGCCATGGAGAAGTACGGTATTGAAAATCTCAACGGGATGATAGGAGGGGCACATTCATGAATGAAAAGGTTATTGTGGCATTGGATTTTGAAAACAAGCGGCGCGCACTGGAATTTCTGGAGCTTTTCCAAGAACAAAAGCTCTTTTTAAAGGTCGGCATGGAGCTTTTCTATGCCGGAGGATCCGATTTTTTGCGTGTGCTGAAAGAAAAAGGGCATCGGGTTTTTCTCGATCTCAAACTGCATGACATTCCCAACACCGTGGAGCGCACCATGCGCGTGCTTACCCGGCTGGGAGTGGATATGGTCAATCTTCACGCCGCCGGCGGAAAGGCCATGATGGAGGCCGCCGTGCGCGGACTTACCCGTCCGGACGGCACACGCCCCGTTCTGCTGGCCGTGACGCAACTGACCAGCACCGATGAACGCACGCTCCGGGAAGAGCTGCTCATCCCGTTGGGGATGAAGGACGCGGTGCGCCATTATGCGGCCACGGCAAAGGCGGCCGGCGTGGACGGTGTGGTCTGCTCGCCGCTGGAAGCCGATGCCGTACACCGCGCGTGTGGCCAAAGTTTTCTTACGGTCACGCCGGGCGTGCGGTTCGCGGAGGGTGACAAGGGCGATCAGTGCCGCGTGACCACGCCCGCCATGGCAAAGCAGATGGGTTCGGATTATATCGTGGTGGGTCGTCCGATCACGGCCGCTCCGGATCCGGCGGCCGCTTACGCACGCTGTGTTGAGGAATTTGTCAAAGGAGGCAACTGAAAATGAATGAAACAAAAGAACGGATTGCAAAGGATCTGCTGTCTATCCGGGCGGTATTCTTCCGGCCGGAAGAGCCCTTCACCTGGGCCAGCGGCATCAAAAGCCCGGTGTATTGTGATAACCGTCTGATCCTCAGTGCCCCCGCCGTGCGCACACGGGTGGAGCAGGCGCTGGCCGCCGCCGTAAAGGAAAACTACGGGGAGGCCGAAATGCTCATGGGAACGGCTACGGCCGGCATTGCTCATGCGGCTCTCGCCGCCGGGGAGCTGGGATTGCCGATGGGCTATGTCCGCGGCGGAGCCAAGGATCACGGTCGCGGCAACCGCATCGAGGGCGAGCTCCGGCCGGGGACGAAGGTGGTGGTCGTGGAGGATCTCATTTCCACCGGCGGCAGCGTGCTGGAGTGTGTGGAGGCCCTGCGGGAGGCCGGCGCCGAGGTGCTGGGGATCGCGGCCATTTTTACATACGGAATGAAAAAGGGAAAAGAACGCCTGGCCGCGGCCGGCGTGCCGCTCGTCACGCTGACCGATTTTGATACGGTGGCGGCGATGGCGGAAGAAACGGGGCTCATCGCGCCGTCGGATGTCCGGAAACTGCTGGCTTTCCGGGATCATCCCGCAGACAGCGCGTGGATGGAGGCCTGAGATGAGAAACATTCTGGAAATCACCGATCTGTCGGTGGCAGAGATCCATGCGCTCATGCAACTGGCCGCGGATATGGAGGCGCACCCCGCGGATTATGCCGATGCGCTTTGTCACAAAACGCTGGCCACGCTCTTTTTCGAGCCCTCCACCCGCACCCGTCTCAGCTTTGAATCGGCCATGTATGCGCTGGGCGGTCATGTGCTCGGTTTTTCGGATGCGGGCACCAGCTCCTCGGTCAAAGGGGAGACTCTCGCGGATACGATCACGGTGGTCTCCGGTTACGCCGATCTCATTGCCATGCGCCATCCCTTTGAGGGGGCCGCACTGTGCGCCGCGGCCCACAGCCGCGTGCCGGTCATCAACGCCGGGGACGGCGGACACCATCACCCGACGCAGACGCTGGCCGATCTTTTCACCATACAAAAAGAAAAGGGGGAGCTGACCGGACTGACCATCGGTCTTTGCGGCGACCTCAGATACGGCCGCACCGTACATTCGCTCATCGAGGCCATGTCCCGTTATGAGGGCACGCGCTTTGTGCTGATCTCTCCGCCGGAGCTGGCTCTGCCGGATTTCGTGGTGGAAAAGACCCTGCGCCCCTTGGGGATTCCTTACCGCGTCAGCACCTCTCTGGAGTCGGAGATCGGTTCGCTGGATCTTCTTTATATGACGCGGGTACAGGGCGAGCGCTTTGCGGACCGGGCCGAATACGAACGGCTCCGGGGCGCTTTCGTGCTCACCCCGGAAAAGCTGGCCATGGCCAAAAAAGATACCGTTGTGCTTCACCCCCTGCCGCGGGTCGGAGAAATCTCGCCGGAGGTGGACAGCGACCCCCGCGCCTGCTATTTCAAACAGACCCGGTGCGGGCGGCTCATGCGGATGGCGCTTATTTATACGCTGCTGACCGGACAGGAGCAAAACGAAAAAGACCGCACGGCCGGCAGTACGCTGTCCCCGGCGGCCGTGTGCGGCAATGTGCACTGCCTGACCCGGCACGAGCGCGATCTGCCCCACCGGATCTATACGGATGCGGCCGGAATCACGCGTTGTTTTTATTGCGATTCGCCCGTTCAAAAATCTTGAAAAAGCAAAGAGAGTGTGCTAAAATAAAGAAAAAAGCGGGCGTTTTAAAACGCCCGCTCCGAAAACCGGAGGCAGTTTGCATGAACGACTATACGCTCCGTGTCGCCCGTCCGGAGGATGCGGCGGCCCTTCTTGCCATTTACACTCCTTATGTAGAGAAAACCGCCATCACTTTTGAATATACCGTGCCCACGGCAGAGGATTTTTGCGGGCGCGTTCGGCACACGCTCGAAAAATACCCGTATCTGGTGGCTGAAGGGGAGGGAGCAATCGTGGGCTATGCCTATACCGGTCCGCTCCGCACACGGGCGGCCTATGGCTGGTCGGCCGAGATCTCGGTTTATCTTGCGCCCCGGGCGCAGGGAAAAGGCGTTGGCCGTGCGCTTTACGAGGCGCTCATCCGCATCTCGCGGGCACAGGGCATTCGCAATCTTTATGCCTGCGTGGCCGTGCCGGCCGAAACCGACCCCTATCTGAGCGATAACAGTCTTCGTTTTCACGAACATATGGGCTTCCGTCCGGTGGGCACTTTTTTCCGGTGCGCCTATAAATTCGGCCGGTTTTATCACATGGTCTACCTGGAAAAGCTGTTGGATACACCGCTTCCGCCAACGCCCGTTGTTCCGTTTCCGGCCCTTTCGCGCAAAGAACTGCTCCTGTAAGGCAACGATCGGCGGCGGTTGCTCCGGGCAGATCAGAAAGCGCGGCACTGTAACAGAGTGCCGCGCTTTTTATCTTTGCTTGTAAAGCAGAATCTCCGGGTCCGCGCCGTCCACACCGTAGCGGCACAGGAGAATAAAAGAGGCGTCCGCCACCGCGCCCACGCACACGCCCGGATCCGGCAGGGCAATCTGTGTGCCGAGATAGATCTTTTCATTTGAAAGAAAAGTCACGCGCCGTCCGTCCGGCAACGGATAGGCAAGGTTCACATCCTCGCCTGAAAGTTCGTAAAGCGCATCGGCCACAGGGAGTCCTTCGGCTGCCAGCAGACGGTTGATTTCCGCCAACAGGGCCTTTTTAAAAGCGCTGTAAGCCGGTATTCCGCCCACGCGGATATAATCGGCTGCCACACACCGGCCGCGCCGGTTGCCGCAGAGCGTTTCACAGCCCGCGCAGTTTTCCCGCTTGGGGCATTCTTCGCAATTTGCACCGCAAAAAGATGTCATTTTTACCTCCGTGATTTCAGCATATCTGTGTCAGCCTATTATAATGATTTCGCGGTCATTTGTCAAGATTTTTTTGAAACAGCCTTGACAATGGCCGAAAAATCAGGTATAATGTGCTTTACTTTTGCACGGAGGTATTCTTATATGCAATTATCGGATCACTTTACCTTCCGGCATCTGCTCCGCTATACTTTCCCCTCTGTCGTCATGATGATCTTCACTTCCGTCTACGGTGTGGTGGACGGTTTTTTTGTGTCAAACTTTGTGGGTAAAACGCCCTTTGCCGCCGTCAATTTCATCATGCCGCTTCTCATGATGATGGGCAGTGTCGGATTCATGTTCGGCACGGGCGGCAGTGCGCTGATCTCCAAAACGCTGGGGGAAGGGAATCCCCGGCGCGCCAATGAGATCTTTTCAATGGTGGTGGTTTTTTCCGTTTTGTGCGGCGCCCTGCTTACCGGCGTGGGTTTTCTGCTTCTTCGCCCGGTGGCTGTGGCAATGGGGGCGCAGGGGCAGTTGCTCACCGACAGTCTTGCCTATGGCCGGGTCATTCTGGCCGCTCTGCCTTTCTTTATTCTTCAATACGAATTTCAGTGCCTGTTTGTCACGGCCGGAAAGCCGCATCTGGGGCTTTTCACCACCGTGGCGGCAGGGTTGACCAACATGGTGCTGGATGCGTTGCTGGTGGCGGTGTTCCCGTTGGGGCTTTTCGGCGCGGCGCTGGCCACGGCGCTCAGCCAGTTCATCGGCGGTGTGGTTCCGCTCCTTTATTTCGCACGCCAAAACGGCAGTCTGCTTCGTTTTTGCCGTTTTCGTTTTGACGGGAGGGCACTCCTCAAGACCGCCGGCAACGGTTCTTCGGAGTTTATGAGCAATGTTTCTTCTTCACTGGTCAGCATGCTTTACAATGCCCAGCTTATGAAATACGCGGGCGAGGACGGCGTGGCCGCCTATGGCGTGCTCATGTATATCTGCTTTGTGTTTCTTTCGGTGTTCATCGGTTATTCGGTGGGCAGTGCGCCGATTGTCGGTTATCACTACGGCGCGGGTCACCTGGCGGAACTGAAGAGCCTTTTGCGCCGCGGATTGGTGCTCATTTCAGCCGGTGCGCTCCTCATGTTCGCCGCGGGCGAAGGGTTGGCCGTGCCGTTTTCCCGGCTCTTTGTGGGCTATGACGCGGCGCTGTTGGAAATGACTGTGCGCGCTTTCCGGATCTTTTCGTTTTCCTTCCTCTTTTCGGGGTTCTCCATTTTCGGTTCGGCCTTCTTCACGGCGCTCAACGACGGGCTCACCTCGGCGTTGGTGTCCTTCCTTCGCACACTGGTCTTTCAGGTGATCTCGGTGCTCCTCCTGCCGGTCTTTTTCAAACTGAACGGAATCTGGTTCTCCCTTATCGTGGCCGAGGTTCTCTCCTGCGCCGCCACCGCCTTTTTCCTTCTGCTCAAACGGGAAAAATACGGCTATTAATCCCCCTAAAGAACAC
>ERZ779888.373-NODE-373-length-55395-cov-20.730954_pt1 | contig 55395 bp, 53 predicted proteins | sample MGYA00511245_ERZ779888 | MGnify/ENA primary metagenome ERZ779888 (study PRJEB29588, sample SAMEA2155255) | human gut metagenome | biome: human gut; feature: human-associated habitat; material: faeces | place: Denmark | collected 2008/2010 ...
CCCCTCCGTCTGCTCGTTACACTCGCATCCACCTCCCCTTTCAGGGCAGGCTTAACGTGAGAGTTTGTAAAGCGCACCAAAGGCGCCACCGCCTGCGTGGGAGCTGCTGAGCGTAAGCGAAGCTGAGGGGGAATAGTAAAATTGCTTGGCAGCTTTAGCCATTCCCCTTTCGTCACGGCTACGCCGCGACACTTTCCCCGTAAACGGGGACAGCTTTTGGTTGGCGGTAAACTAAAAGGCTCCCCGGCCGGGGAGCTGGCAATACGCCGTAAGGCGGATTGACTGAGGGGTTGGCGCAAACAAGAGCAGCCGCGATACATATTGCAATTTAGTATTCCCTGCCTTTATAATAAAAGCAGCAAAAGCGGCATATAAACGCACAAAAGGAGCACACATGCTAAACAGTAAAAACATAGATAAATGGAACAACATGAAGTTTGGGCTGGTATTGTCCGGCGGGGGCGCAAAGGGCGCGTATGAAGCGGGCGCTATAAAGGCCATGGGCGAAATGGACGTTATAGAGAAGGTGTACGGCGTGAGCGGCACGAGCGTGGGCGCGCTGAACACGCTTGTGTTCGCAATGGACGACGTTGCGCTGATGGAGGAGCTTTGGGAGAACATCGGCCTTATGACCGTTGCCGCGCCCAAGGTTGCGGAAGGCGACAGCCGCGCCATAAAGGACATTGTTGGCAAGCTGCACATTACCGCGCAGATGCAGGGCAGCGAGGACACCGCCGTTTTCACGCAGAATTCGCTGCGGGAGCTGATAAACAAAAGCTGCGACTTTGAAAAGATACGCGCGCACAGGGCAAAGCTTTTCGCCTGCGCGTATGACATAAACGAACGCCACGTTAAATATTTTGAGCTGAAAAAGCTAAGCGACGAGGAAATGACGGACGCCGTGCTTGCCAGCGCCGCCATACCCCACGTTTACGACCCCGTTGAAATAGAAGGCCATAAGTTTGCCGACGGCGGAATAAACGATCCTTCCTACGGCGTTAAAAACAGCGACGTTACGCCCCTTTCTCCCCTGCAGGATGAAGGCTACGACGCTATAATAGTCATTCACCTGAGGGAGCAGGAAACGCTGGACATCGACCACATCGGCTCAACGCGGCTCATACACATTTATCCTTCAAAGCCGCTGGAGCAGATAAAGGGCAGCGGCACAATGAACTTTACCCGCTCCGCCATACGCGAACGCTTCGCCATGGGCTATGCGGACATGTACATCGCCTTGGGCAAGCTTCTTATGAGCATTATAAAAGAGTAAATACCGCGTTCACAATAAAGCACGCCGCAAGGCCGAATAGCGTTGGGAGAAGGAAAGCCAGAATTGTCCATTTAAGGCTTCCCGTCTCCTTTTTTATCGTTAAAAGCGTTGTGGAGCACGGCCAATGCATTACGCTGAACAGCACGAAGCATACCGCCGTTTTTATGCTCCACCCGTTTGCAATAAGCAGCGCGCGCATATCGCAAAGCGCGGGCAGCTCCTCCAGCGAGCCGGACGCGGTATATGCCATTATGGCTATGGGCAGGACTATTTCGTTCGCGGGAAAGCCCAGCATGAACGCTATGAGTATCGCCCCATCCAGCCCGAATACCCGCGCGAACGGGTCAAGGAAGTCCACCGCCGCCGCAAGTATAGACTGCCCTCCTATGCTTATATTTGATAATGCGTAAAGCAGCAGCCCCGCCGGCGCTGCTACCGCCGCCGCACGGCCCAGCACAAAAAGCGTCCTGTCCACAACGCTGCGCACAATAAGCCTGCCCACGCACGGCATGCGGAAGGGCGGCAGTTCCAGCGTGAAGGAGCTTTGCTCCCCCTTGAGCAGAGTGCGGCTCAAAAGCCTGCCGCACAAAAGCGTTGCCGCAACGCTTACGATAAGCAGCGCCGTAAGCATAACCGCGCCCGCAAGCGCGCCCGAGGCAAATGCCGAATAGGTAAAAAACATGCTTATAACGGCGATAAGCGCGGGGAAGCGCCCGTTGCAGGGCACGAATGCGTTTGTCAATATGGCTATGAGCCTTTCGCGCGGGCTGTCTATTATGCGGCAGCCCACTATCGCCGCCGCGTTGCACCCAAGGCCCATCAGCATGCGTGGGCGTTTTCCGAATGCGGTCAAAAGGTGTATTCCCGTTCCGCGTCCTCCGTTTTGAACCGATAGAATATCTTCACCCTTTGGCGCTTTATCCGCCCCTGCGCCGTTTGTTCATAATACCCCTGAGCTATCTCAATACGGTCTATCAGCTTAAACAGCATATCCGGCGTAAGTTCGGCCATGTTTATAATTTCATCAAGCAGCCTGCCTGTCTTTTCGCGTGAAACTGCCGCTTCCTTCTCGGCCTGAATCGCGCCCATGCGTGCTTCATGCGCTTCGGCTTCCTTTTCATATTTTGCGGCGAGCCTGCCCGTGCGATAGTCGCTCAGCCTGCCCGCGGCGTTGTCCTCATACAGCCTGCCTATTATGCTTTCTATCTCATTCAGCCGCCTTTTTATGCTGCCGCTTTCCTTATCTTCGCCCTGCCTTGCCGCGCAAAACCGCCCGTAAGCATTATCCGCAAGCCTTGCCCGCTCGGCTTGGCTTATGCATAGCCGTTCTCTCAGCTCCGCCAGCACTATTTTATACAGCGCATCATAATCAATGAAGTGATTGCCGCATTCCTGCGCGCCGTGGAGCTTATACCCTCCGCAGCACAGATTGGCCTGCGAGCCCTTCTTCCGCGTTCCTGTTGAGGACATATTGCGCCCGCAGTCGGCGCATTTTGCAATGCCGGAAAAAATGTTGCTGAACCCGCCCTTCTTTGGGCACGTCCGCGCGCGGGTGCGCCGCTGCACAATATCGAACGTTTCTTCGTCCACAAGCGCCTCGTGCGTGTTTTTTACAATTATCCATTCTTCCCGCGCTTTGCTCATGCTCACGCGGCTTTTTAACGACGCCTTTTCGGTTTTCCCCTGCGCCGTATGCCCGATGTAAACCATATTGCGCAGCATTTTGGCTACCGTTGAACCCGTCCATTCCTGCCGCCCCGCGCCAAGTCCGCCGTGCGTTATGCAGCGATATACGGCGGGGGAGGGGATACCTTCCGCGCTCAGCGTCCGCGCGATATCGGCGGGCTTCGCGCCGCCCGCAGCCATTGCAAATATGCGCTTTACCACTTCGCCCGAGCGTGCATCGGCTACAAGGCGGTTCTTATCCGCCGCATCCTTTTGATAGCCATACGGCGCAAACGCCGCAACGTAGGCCCCTTCCCGCATTTTGGCCGCAAACGCGGAGCGTATCTTCTTCGATATGTCGCGGGCGTACATTTCGTTTATAACGTTTTTGAAGGGCGCAATGTCCGTATACGGCCCTTCCGAATCATAGCCGTCGTTTACGGCTATGCAGCGCACGCCCTTACTTGGGAAATATATCTCCGTATACTGCCCCGCCGTGATATAGTCGCGCCCCAGGCGGGACAGATCCTTGACTATAACAAGGTTGACCCTCTTCGCCTCGATGTCCGCTATCATCCGCCTGAACTCCGGCCGCTCAAAGCTTACGCCCGAATAACCGTCGTCCGAATATTCATCATATACGGCGTATCCGTGCTCCGCCGCGTAGCTGCGCAGCAATTGCCGCTGCGTGGTTATGCTTGCGCTCTCCGCCGCGCCGTCGTCATCCTTTGAAAGGCGCATGTACAGCGCCGCCCGATAGTCCGCCCTTGTCCTCATACCCCTCCGCCTTTATCGCTTCCTCCAACAGTTCCTCCAAAATCTCGCCAAGCGGCCTTTCCGCCCCCTCCGCCGCAACACAATAAACCTCATGCCCCGCCATGCGGCCTCACCCCCCTTGGGTTATTACTATGCGGGGAGGGGGAGGAGGTTGCGGTAAAGTGCTCTTTTGCGCATAATACAGTCTATCCCTTCGCCCAAGGCGGAGCCGCTAAATAAAAGTTTTTGCACTCAATAGCAAAAACTTTTATTTTTTTAGACATTTTTTGAAATATGCAGCAAATATATTTCCCTTTGTTCCATCCCTTGCTTCTCCTAACCTCAAATGGTATCATGTTAAGGTTGGGTGCTTTGCAGATGAGCGCCGGCAAAGGAGTATATAAAATATGAACAAACGCCTTAACATACTTGTTGCCAACGACGACGGCATAGCTTCGCCGGGGCTTTTGCGCCTGGCAAACGCTGCCGCGCGGCTGGGCGACGTTTGGGTGGCCGCGCCTGCCGGGCAGTGCAGCGGCATGTCCCAGAAGATAACCATAGCGGGGGAGATAAGCGTTGAAAAGCGCAATTTTCCCGCGGACGTGAAGGCCGCTTACGCAATTGGCGGCACGCCTGCGGACTGCGTAAAGACGGCCATAAAGTCGCTTCTGCCCGTAAAGCCGGACGTTGTGTTCTCCGGCATAAATTCGGGCTTTAATACGGGCTTTGATATTGCCTATTCCGGCACCGTCGGCGCTGCGATGGAGGCGCTTTTGAACGGCGTTCCCGCAATAGCCTTTTCCGAAACGCACGTCAGCTGCCGCGAGGTTACGGACATGTTCCTTTACGAAATAGCGCGGGAGCTTATTAAAAGGCCGCTTGCGGGCGAAATATGGAACGTAAACTTCCCCGACTGCACGCTTAACGAATACAGGGGCATACTGAGGGACGTTAAGATAGAGCCGCACTGTTTCTTCGAAAATTTCTATAATACTGCCGAGAATGAGAACGGCTGCGCGCTTTCGCCGTATGCAGAGTTGCTTGACCCCGAATGCACAGAAAACGGCAGCGACCTTTGGGCCGTGCTGCACGGCTACATTGCCATAGGCCGCGTGAAGAACATGCTGCTCGGCTAATTTGTCCAATCTGAAAACAATATATTCATCGGCATTGTCAATGCAATGTTTGTGTGATATACTTTGTTGCGGCAAATAAAGCCAAAAAATTTTAAATTCACAGGCGTTTAGCCGTGAATAAAAAAGTATGGAGGAAATCTACAAAATGAAGAAGATCGTAGCACTGCTGATAGCACTTGTTATGATGATCTCCGTCTGCGCCTGCACTCAGGTTAACGAGCCCGCCAACACCGACGAGCCTGCCACCACCCCCGCCCAGACGACCGAACCCACCGCGGAGCCCACCACTGCGGAGCCCACCGCCGAACCCGCCAATCAGCATTTCGATAAGCTGACCCTCGAGTTCGTTCCTTCCAAGGATGCCGACGTTATAATCGCCGGTACCCAGAACCTGCCGGAGCTGGTCAAGGCCGAAATGGCCAAGCTTGGCTACGACATAGACGAAGTTGACATCACCGTAGGCACCAGCTACGACGCCACCGGCGAGGCCATGTCCGCCGGTTCTATCGACCTCGGCTGGCTGCCCGGCGGCACCTATGCCCTCTATTCCGATGATACCGACGTTATACTGACCGCCACCCGCAACGGCCTGTCCAACGACAGCACCAACCCCGCGGACTGGAACGGCGAAGCTAACGCCACCAAGAAGGACGGCCCCCAGGTAACCTACTATCGTTCCCTGATCTACGCCGCCCCCACCGAATACGGCAAGAAGCTGGCCGAGAAGGTCAACAACGGCGAAGCCCTCACCTGGGAAGATCTTGACGGCGCCCGCTGGGCGGTGCAGAAGACCTCCTCTTCCGCCGGTTATATCTATCCTTCCATGTGGCTGATGGCCAATTACGACGGCAAGAAGATCTCCGATCTTTCCAACGTCATTCCCCTTGATTCCGGCTACGGCACCGCCTTCTCCTACGCCGCTGCCGAGCAGGTAGACATCATCGTTTGCTATGCCGACGGCCGTAACGACTACGAAGCCAGCTGGATGCTGCCCGTAGACCAGAAGGACGAAACCGGCAAGCAGGGCATGGGCCGCTCCGAGTCCATCTGGAACGAGCTCAACGTTATCGGCGTGACCGACGGTATATACAACGACACCGTTGCCATCTCCAAGGCCAGCCAGTATTACACCCCCGAAATAGTAGCGGCTCTTCAGGATTGCTTCATCAACATAATCAATACCGAAGAGGGCAAGGCCATATTCGATGTGTACAGCCACACCGGTTATGCCAAGGCCGTCGATTCCGATTATGACGGAGCCCGCGCTGCTCTCAAGGCCGTTTCCGAATAATAATTCGAACCGCAAAGCGCCCTGCCTATACAGGGCGCTTTTTCCCATAATACATAAGAAAAGAGTCGCAGCATGATAGAATTCAAAAATGTGTATAAGACTTATCCAAACGGCTTCACGGCGCTAAAGGACATAAACCTGAAAATAGAGCAGGGCGAGTTCGTGGCCATAATCGGCCTTTCCGGCGCAGGCAAGTCCACAATACTGCGCTGCATCAACCGTATGCACGACGTTACAAAGGGTCAGCTTACCGTTGACGGCGTGGACGTAAACACGCTGCGCGGCAAGGCACTGCGCAAATACCGCCGCAAGGTGGGCATGATATTCCAGAGCTTCAATTTGGTTTCCCGCAGCACCGCCATAAAGAACGTGCTCACGGCGGACGTGCCCGATATGCCCTTCTTCAAGGTATTGTTCGGCATATTCTCCAAGGAACAGAAGATGCGCGCGCTTGAAAGTCTGGACAAGGTGGGCATTTTGGATAAGGCCTATACCCGCTGCGACCAATTGAGCGGCGGCCAGCAGCAGCGCGTAGCGCTCGCGCGGACGCTTAACCAGAACCCGAAGATAATTCTTGCGGACGAACCCGTGGCCTCGCTTGACCCGATAACCGCAAAGCAGGTCATGCAGGACTTTGTGCGCATAAACAAGGAATACAAAATATCCATACTGCTCAATATTCACCATGTTGACCTGGCGCTTAAATACTGCGACAGGGTTATTGGCATACGCGCGGGCGAAATAGTTTTCGACGGGCCCGCAAGCACCATAACGCAGGAGCAGATAGACGAGGTGTACAACGGCACCAAGGTCCCCACAATGGGCGAAGGCGAGGGCGAGCTGCACCAGATAAAGACCGAGGGCTGATAATATGGAAAACGAAAACAGCCCCGTAATAATAAAGGAAACTCTGTACGACAAAATATTTAAACCGCAGCGCATAACCCTTGCCAACGGCCATAGCGTGCTGCGCCGCAGGAGCCGCGCGCCGCTGATAATAATCCTTCTTGCGGCGGCGATATATCTTTCGCTTATAATGACGGGCTTTGACATAGGCACCGTAATAAACAAGTTCAGCAAAATGCTGGATCTGCTCAAAAAGATACTGCAGCCGGACTGGAGCTTTTTCCCAAAGGTCATCTCCCCGCTGTTTGACACTATAAAGATGTCCATACTGGGCACGGTTATAGGCTGCGCGCTGGCGCTGCCCATCGCCATACTTTCATCCAGCAACATTAACCACAGCGTTGTTATAGTGAGCATATGCCGCTTTATACTGGCCCTTATACGCACGCTGCCAACGCTTATAATAGCCCTTGTGTGCGCGCTTATATTCTCGCTGGGCACATTCTCGGGCACGGTGGCAATAGCCATATTCACCTTCGGCATAGTTGCCAAAATGCTTTTTGAAAGCATAGAGACTATCGACATGGGGCCGTTTGAGGCCATGGAGGCGCTGGGCGCTAACAAGTTCCAGGCGTTCTGGTCGGCCTGTGTGCCGCAGATACTGCCCGTTTATTTGAGCCACAGCCTTTATTGCTTTGAAATGAACGTGCGCGCTTCCGCCATACTTGGCTACGTTGGCGCAGGCGGCCTTGGCATAACCATAAACGAACGCATAGGCTGGCGCGATTACAACAGCCTTGGCATGGTGCTGCTTTCGCTGTTTGTGGTTGTTGTGGCGATAGACTTTTTCAGCGAATATCTGCGCAAGAAGCTTAGCTGATGAGGAGGGCGTCATGGAAAAGAAAAAGAAGAACCTGATAGAGGAAATTGAACAGACGCTGGACAAAAAGCTGACCGTTGCGGAAATGTACGCCAACCGCCCGCGCAAATGGGTGCTGTATCTTGCGATAGTGCTGCTGATAGTTGTAATGGTTGGCTGGTCCGCATCGGACATAAAGTTCACCGGCCTTACCGTAACGGGTACAGAGGTTGCAAAGGGCGTGCTGCACGGCGTTTTCAGCCCGGATAAAGCTCTGCTTTTCGGCACATCGGATACGGACGTTCCGTATCTTCTGCTGCAAACCATCGCCATTGCGGTGCTCGGCACGCTTATAGGCGCGGTGCTTGCGATTCCGTTTGCGTTCCTCGCTTCGTTCAACATTATGCCTAAGCCCGTGGCTTACGCGGTAAGGGTGCTTATACTTATGATACGCACAATACCAAGCATTGTTTGGGCGCTTATGTGGATCCGCGTAACGGGCCCGGGCGCGGCCTGCGGCGTTATAACGCAGTCCATATGCTCAATAGGCATGATATCAAAAATGTACATAACGGCAATAGAGGATCTTGATACGCATATACTGGAAAGTCTGGACGCGATGGGCTGCACGCCTTTTCAAAAGATCCGCTACGGCGTTATACCCCAGCTTACCGCAAGCTTTATTTCAACGACCATTTACCGCTTCGACATAAACCTGAAGGACGCAACCACCCTTGGTATAGTGGGCGCGGGCGGCATAGGCGCATCGCTTGTGCAGTGCCTTAACAGCCGCCGCTGGGCAATGGTAGGCGCGTTCGTATGGGGGCTGATGGTGCTGGTGCTTATAATAGAGCTCATATCCACAAGGATACGCCGCAAGCTGGCGCACGGCGCATAAAACACAAATTTTTGATTTTCGCAATGCCCCGCCGCACCAAACGGCCGGGGCATTATGCATAGCATGACCATGAAAAAGCTAAAGATATACTACACAAGCGATGTTCACGGCGCGTTTTCACCAACCGACTACGCCACGGGCAGCCGCATAGCCGCGGGGCTTTCCAACTGCATTGCCGGCTTCAAAAAGGATGGCGATACGCTTATAATAGACGGCGGGGACATACTTCAGGGCAGCCCGTTCACATATTATCTTTACAGCCAAACAGAGCACGGCGGCAAAACAATAGCCGCGCTTATGAACATAGGCGGGTACGACTTTGTAACCCTTGGCAATCACGATTTCAATTACGGCAAAGCGGCGATAGAGGAATATCTTGCCGCGCTCAACGCAAAATGCCTTTGCGCGAATGTGCGCGGCATAAGGGGCGTTGAAGGTACCGCCGTAATAACAACGCAAAACGGCCTTCGCGTGGGGCTTGCTGGCGTTACAACGCATTATGTGAACATATTTGAAAAGAGAGAGAATATGCGGGGCATAACCGTTACCGACGCCTTCACCGCCGCGAAGGAGGCTTTAAGCGAGCTCAAGGCGCGGCATACGGACATAAACATATGCATATACCACGGCGGGTACGAGCGCGATTTGGCAAGCGGCGCTCTCCTTTCCTCAACGGACGAAAACCAGGGGTACAGAATATGCGCGGAGCTTGATTACGATATTCTCCTTGCCGGGCATCAGCACATGGCGGCGGAGAATAAGCGCGTGTGCGGCACGTTCACCTGCCAGCCGCCGGATAAGGCTAAGCAGTATATAGAGCTTGACATATCGGTTGAAAACGGCGTAAGCACCGTATCCCGCATTTGCCCCGCGGGGAATAACGAAAGCGCAGCCGCGCATGAGCTGCTCGCCCCGTATGAGGAGCGGGCCGCCGCGTGGTTCGATAAGCCTGTCGGGCATCTTGATGCGGAGCTTCTGCCGGATGAGCATATAAAAATGGCCGCGAACGGCAGCCTTATAGCCAACTTTTTCAATCAGGTTCAGCTTGAAGCTACGGGCGCGGACATTTCCGCAACAAGCCTCGGCAACACGGTGAAGGGGCTGAACCGTGACGTTACCATACGCGACATCGTATCAACCTATATTTACCCCAACACGCTCAAAACCCTTTGCGTCACGCGCGCGCAGCTTAAATGCGCATTGGAGCGGAGCGCAGAATACTTTGCGATAGATGCCGACGGCAAGCTGAAAGTGAGCGAAAGCTTCCTTACGCCGATAGAGCAGCATTTCAATTACGATTATTTTTCGGGCATAGAAGCCGCGTTCGATATACGCCGAAGCGTTGGGGACAGGGTGGTTTCAATAAAATATAAGGGCGAGGAACTTAGCGGCGATAAGCGCCTTACGCTCTGCATGAATAATTACCGTGCATCGGGCGCGGGCGGATACGACATTTACCGCCAATGCCAAACCGTGCGCGAGCTGCCCACCGAAATTGCGGAGCTGATAATTGCATACGTTGATAAGCACCGCAATATAACCGTGGACAAGCATAAATGGCTTAATGTGATTTATTAACATAAAGAAGGAGACAGCATGAAAAACAACGTATTCAAGGTGGTTCTGCTTCAGGCGCTGCCGGCGTCCGGCAAGTCCGAGGTGAGGAATTTTATGGCGCATGTGGAGCCGGAAAGGCTGCAAAACGAGTTCCATATAGGCGAAAACCTTCAGCTTGACGATTTTCCCTATGTGCATATGATGCGCCGCATTGACGAGGAGCTTGCAAAGCTCGATAAGCCGCGCGTGTTCTATCCCGGCGAAGCGCCTTTCCTTGACGGGCGGGACTGGGGCACGCTGTGCAACCTGCTCAACGAGGATTATCACGACCTGATGAACCGCAACATTGCGAAGCCGGACTCCGCGGCGAAGCTGCTTTTCGACCGGTTCGACAGGGCTGCCGCGGGCGCGGGCATACCGAACAGGCTTGGCGTGCTGGATGAAAACACGCGGAATACCATTGCCGAAAGGCTTGAAAAGGAGGCCCGCGCAATGCTTAATGAAAAGCATGCCGGCTACCCCGAAAGCTTTGAGAACAAGACCATAATAATCGAGTGCGCGCGCGGCGGGCCGGACGGCGCGGCAATGCCGCTCACGGGAACGTTCGGCTATCAGTATTCCTTGCCCATGTTCTGCCCGGAAATACTTGAGCAGGCCGTTATACTCTATATTTGGGTAACGCCCGAAGAATCCCGCCGCAAGAATGCGGACAGGGCGGACCCCAACGATCCCGGCTCCAATCTGCACCACGGCGTGCCGATGGCTGTAATGCTTGGCGACTACGGCTGCGACGATATGGAATACCTTATCAAAACCAGCGAAGTTGAAAACACCGTTACCGTAAACGCGCACGGCAAAACATACCATGTGCCAATAGGCGTATTCGACAACAGGGTGGACAAAACCTCCTTCCTGCGCGGTGCGCCCGAAACCTGGGCCGCGGACAAGGTAGCGGACGTCACCCGCGCCATCCGCGCCGCAACGGACAATATGTTCAGCCACTATAACGGCTAATATCCCATTCAGGCAAAAGCTAAGGCACGGCATACACCGTGCCTTTTTGCTTTATATTTTTATGTAACGCTGATTGCGGCTGTTGGGCTTATCGGGAATTGTCATAACCACCAACCCAAGCCGCATGGCGGGGGAAAGGTAGTTATTGCGCAGGGCGTTCCTTGATTTGAGCTCAAGCCTTTGCATCAGCTCCGCCGCAGTATACGGAGTATCGTACTCCATGCGGTTCATAAGCTTTTTCACGCAAAGCGGAAGCCGATCGTCCGCGCGCGCTATCTGCTCCGCAAGCTCGTCCAGCACGCTGTCTATCATCCTCAGCATGAACTCTATAAATGTATCCGCGCGGCCTTCGCCGTGGCAGGCGGCAATGGCATTATAATATTCGTCCTGAAACTTCTCCGTTTGGCTTTCAAGCGGAATATATTCAAATATGGGCTTCCACTTTGAAAGCAGCGCCGTGTGCCAAAGCCGCGCCATTCTGCCGTTGCCGTCCGCAAACGGATGGATAAACACAAATTCATAATGAAACACTGCGGACAGTATCAACGGATGCACGCTTCCCCTTGCGCGGTTCATCCAGTCAAACAGATTTTCCATAAGTTCGTTCACAAGCTTTGCCGGCGGGGCCACGAAAACGCACCTGTCGCCGTTGAACACTCCTTCTTCCCCCGTGCGGAAAAAGCCGGATTCCTCCACAACGCATTTTGTCATTATGCCGTGCTGCGTTTTCAAATCGTCAATGCTGTATGGGTCTATTTCAGGGAGCCTTTCATATGCTTCGTATGCGTTTTTAACCTCCTGTATTTCCCTTTGCGCGCCTATTACCATCCGCCCGCCTATAACGTCGCGCACCTGCCCCAGGGATAAGGAATTGGCCTCTATACGCAAGGAGGAATGGATGGATTTTATTCGGTTGTTTCTGCGCAGCTGCGGCTTATTTTCAAGCCCGTGCGCCGTGCTTATTCTGCCAAGCTTTTCGGATATTGATGCCACGCACTCAAGCATGCTGTCCGTGATGGTATACGGCGGGTCATATCTGTCCAAGGTGCTTCCTCCATTGTTCATCTTGCGCATTATCTTGCGCACTTTCTTGTACATCATACATTAGCTGGGGAAAATGCGCAAGCCCGCATTCGCTTTTAGCCCATGCACATGGTCAGTGCCTGCTTGCCGCAGGAGCCGGAGCGGCTGAAATAATGGTCCATATTGAACGCCGCGCGGGGAAGATAGCCAAGCTCTTCAAGGAAGGTGAACATGGGGAAGAATATTGCCATCGGCGGCAGCATAACGCTCACCACCCACGCAAGCACCCTGTATGCCCCCGCGCTGAGCGCAAGCGCCGCGCCCTGCGGCAGGCCGAGCGAGAGCAGCGCGGAATTTAGCGGCGGCTCAAGCGAAAGCAGCAACGTGCTCAGCCATGCGGAAGGATAGTTCGCCCCTTCAAGCGTTATGTAGAACACCAGCGCAAGAAGCATAAGCATTATCGGTATGCCGGTGTATCTGCCGGTAAGTATCCTGTCTATCTCCATGCGGCGTTCGTCCGTTTTTTTGGATACGGCAACGCACTTAGCGCATATGCTTTCCGAAAGGCAGAAGGCGGCATTCGGGCAATCGCACGCGAATGCGGGCGGGGGAGAAGGCTCCGCTTCAAGCGCGGCGTTGATTTTTGTGAACAGCTCATCTATGCCCCTTTCGCTCCGCGCGGATACGGCGGCGCATGGCAGGCCGCTTAATGCTTCAAGCTTTGCTGTGTCTATGCTTATGCCGCGGCGTTCGGCCTCGTCCATAAGGTTTATGCATATAACCGTGCGCGCATTAAGGCGCGAAACCTGCATGGCAAGCGTAAGCGAACGCACAAGGCACGTTGCGTCGCACACCACCACCGCCGCATCCGCATTGCCGTCAGCTATGAAGCCGCTTGCAATCTCCTCCTCCTTTGAATGGGCAAGCAGCGAATATGTTCCCGGCAGGTCAACTATTCCGTACCGCTTCCCGCCGCGCGTGCATACGCCCCGCGCAAGGCTTACTGTTTTGCCGCTCCAGTTGCCCGTGTGCTGCTTCATGCCGGTAAGGGCGTTAAAAAGCGTGCTTTTGCCAACGTTTGGGTTGCCGCAAAGGGCTATAACAGGCTCATTTTGCATAGGCTTCACCCGTTTTTATAAGCCGCGCGTCCCCTTCGCGAAGCGCTATAACGCTGCCGCGCACAAGGTATGCCTTTATTCCGCCGCCGGGAGCGGCAAGCACGCATTCTATTTCCGCTCCTTCCGTAAAGCCTATATCCATAAGCCGCCTGCGCATTGCCGCATTTTCGGGCGAATTATCATGAGTTTTTATGCGGGCTCTAAGGCCAACGCCAACGCCCCAAAGATCATACATATACATAAATGCCTCCGTAAACATGCCTGAATATACATGTAATAATATATGTTTATAATGGATGCATGGTGAAGGCAAAAAATCGCCCTACACAAACGCCGCGCCATGCGGTAAAATATAAAAAAGAAATAAGGCGGTGCTTTGTAATATGGGTACTTACTTGGATCAAACGGAGCTTTATCTTTTTAACGAAGGCAAAAGCGCCTATGCATATAGGGCGCTTGGCTGCCACCGCGTGACCATGGAGGACGGCGGCGCGGCATATCGCTTTGCCGTATGGGCGCCGAACGCGCTGAGCGTGAGCGTGGTGGGTTCTTTCAACAACTGGGACGTAAATGCAAACATAATGGAGCCGTGCTTCACCACGGGCGTTTGGCAGGCGCATATAAGAAACGCCTGCGCGGGGGATTTATACAAATTCGCAATATATACGGCGGATGAGCAGCTTATTTTCAAGGCCGATCCGTTCGCGTTTTATTCTCAGATGCGGCCCGATACGGCGTCCGTAATATGGGACTGCGATTCATATGAATGGCACGACGAAGGCTATATGCGCCACAGGCCGTACAGGGGAGCAAATATACACACAAGCCCCGTGAGCATATACGAGGTGCATCTCGGTTCCTGGCGGAAGGGGCTTGATTACGCCGCGCTTGCCGAGCAGCTTGCGGACTACGTTGAGGAGATGGGCTATACCCATGTTGAGCTTATGCCGCTTAGCGAATATCCGCTTGACGACAGCTGGGGCTACCAAACCACGGGGTATTACAGCGCAACCTCCCGCTACGGCGACCCGAACGGGCTGAAGGCGCTTATCGACGCATTCCACAGCCGCGGCATAGGCGTTATACTGGACTGGGTAGCGGCGCATTTCACAAAGGACGCCCACGGGCTCAGGCTTTTTGACGGGACGGCGCTTTATGAGCACGCCGATCCCCGCCGCAGTGAGCAGCCGCAATGGGGCACGCTGCAATTCAATTTTGAACGCAGCGAGGTAATAAGCTTTCTTGTATCAAACGCAGTATTCTGGCTGAATGAATATCATATAGACGGCCTGCGCACGGACGCGGTGAGCTGCATGCTTTATCTTGACTTCGGCAAGGAGGGCAAGCAGTTTTTGCCGAACAAATTCGGCGGGCGGGAAAATTTGGCCGCGATAGAGTTTTTCAAAACGCTGAGCACCGCCGTGAAGCGGGAATCCCCCGGCGCGCTGCTGATTGCGGAGGAAAGCACCGCGTTTGACGGCGTAACGCGGGACGCGAACAAAGGCGGCCTTGGGTTCGATTTCAAATGGAACATGGGCTGGATGAACGACGTGCTTTCATACATGAAGCAGGATAGCGTTTACAGAAAATATTCCCACGAAAAGCTTACGTTTCCAATGGTATATGCCTTCAGCGAGCATTTTATACTGCCCCTTTCGCACGACGAGGTGGTTCATCTTAAAAACTCCCTAATAGGCCGCATGAAGGGCAGCTATGAAGAAATGTTCATGCAGCTCAGGCAGCTTTACATGCTGCAATACGCCATGCCCGGCAAAAAGCTGCTTTTCATGGGCGGTGAGTTCGGCCAATTTACTGAATGGAACTTCAAAACATCGATAGACTGGATGCTGCTTGATTACGAGCATCACGCGGCGCTGAGGGAATTTGTGAAGGCGCTGAACATGACATACCGCGCCAATTCCCCCTTATTTGAAATTGACGATTCGTGGGACGGCTTTGAGTGGCGGCAGGCGGACGACGCGGCGCACAGCATAATAGCCTTCAGCCGCATGGATGCGGAGGGGGACGAGCTGCTCTGCGTATTCAACTTCACCCCCGTTGACCACGGCGCATACCCGATACACATGCCCTACCGCTGCACGCTTGAGCGCGTGATGAGCAGCATTGAGCGCGACGAGCCCATTATCCCCGCCGAGGACGAGGGGGACGGCTGCGTGCTGCTTATGGAGTTAAAAGGGTATGAGGCGGCGTATTATAGGGTGAGGAGGTAAAGAGTGTTACTCCCTCAGTCAGCTACAGGGAGGTGGATTTTGCGAAGCAAAAGACGGAAGGAGTTAGCCTCCCCGAACGAGCTGGCACGGCATAAGCCGTGACTGAGGGGTTGAAACAGACAAAGAACTGCAAGCTTCTTTATAACCCCTCCGTCTCACTTCGTTCGCCACCTCCCCTTTCAGGGCAGGCTGACGATAACTCCAACCAAAAGCTGTCCCCGCGTGCGGGGAAAGTGTCGCGGCGTAGCCGTGACGAAAGGGGAATGACTCAAAGCTGCCAATCTATTTTACTATTCCCCCTCAGTCTCGCCTACGGCTTGACAGCTCCCCCATAAATGGTGGCGCCTTTTGGTGCAGTGCAAACTCTTACATTAAGCCTGCCCTGAAAGGGGAGGTGGATGCGAGCAAAGCGAGCAGACGGAGGGGTTAAAAAAGAAAGAGGCTTCACCTATTTACGTCAACCCTTCAGTCAATCCTCCTTACGGCGTATTGCCAGCTCCCCGGCCGGGGAGCCTTTTGGGACGATATACAAACTTCTGTTACATATGGAAGAACATAAATTTTTACTACTACAAAAGGAGAACAAATGCCTATGGTAACAAAAAAGATGGTTGCAATGCTGCTTGCCGGCGGGCAGGGCACGCGCCTTGGCGTGCTTACCGACCGCACGGCAAAGCCCGCCGTTCCCTTCGGCGGGAAATACAGGATAATTGACTTTCCGCTTTCAAACTGCGTAAATTCGGACATTGATACCGTGGGCGTGCTTACGCAGTATTCCCCGCTGGAGCTGAACGCATATCTGGGCAACGGCTCCGCGTGGGACCTTGACCGCAACAGCGGCGGCGTATATGTGCTCCCGCCGTATGTAAGCGGCAGCCGCGGCAAATGGTATTCGGGCACAGCGAACGCAATATATCAAAACCTTGCGTTTCTCAGGCAGTATTCGCCCAAATATGTGCTCATATTGAGCGGCGACCATATATACAAAATGAACTACGCCGCAATGCTGCGCTGCCATATTGAAAAGCAGGCGGATGCTACCATAGCCGTTTTGCAGGTACCCATGGAGGAGGCGCACCGCTTCGGCATAATGCAGACCGATGACGCGGGCATGATAACAGCATTCTGGGAAAAGCCCAAAACCCCCGTGAGCAACAACGCCTCCATGGGCATATACATATTCGGCTTCGACGTGCTTGAAAAATACCTTACCGAGGACGAAAAGAACGATTCCTCAAGCCACGATTTCGGCAAGGATATAATACCCAAGCTTTTGGCCGACGGCAAGCGCCTTGCGGCATACGGCTTCAACGGGTATTGGAAGGACGTAGGCACAGTTAAGAGCCTTTGGGAGGCCAACATGGATTTGATAGACAATCCCTCCGCGCTTGACCTTAACGACAGCGAATGGCGCATATACAGCCGCAGCCCCATAATGCCCGCGCATTACATAGGCGCGGATGCGCACGCAGAAAACAGCATAGTGAGCGAAGGGTGCGAAATATACGGCTGCATTGACAGGAGCGTGCTTTTCACTGGGGTAAGGGTAGGCAGGAACGCCGTTATAGAAAACAGCGTTGTTATGCCCGGCGCGCGCATAGGCGAGGGCGCGGTTATACGAAAGGCCATACTGGGCGAAAACGCATGCGTTGCCCCGGGCGCGCAGATAGGCATTGAGCCGGACGGCACGAACGCATACGACACCACGCTAACCGGGGACATAACCCTTGTTGCCAGCGGGGCGCGCATAGCCGAATGCGCCATGATACCCGCGGGCATGGTAGTGAGCAAATAAGGAGGCGCGGCATGAACGAAAAAGCATTCGGACTTATTTACACGGGCGAATCCAACAACCAGCTTAGGGACATAACATACAGCCGCTCCATCGCCGCGGTGCCCTTCGGCGGAAGATACCGCTGCATAGATTTTATTTTGAGCAACCTTGTGAACACGGGCGTTACCAACGTTGGCGTTATTGCGCAAAGGAACTACCATTCGCTTATGGATCACCTGGGCAGCGGCAAGGAATGGGATTTGCACCGCAAGCGCGACGGGCTTTTTATACTGCCGCCGTTTTTAACGCGGGACAATACCGGCCTTTACCGCGGCACGGTGGACGCCATACGCTCCGTTATGGGCTACGTGCGCCGCAGCGCCCAGCGCTACGTTATACTTACCGGCAGCCACACAATATATAACTGCACCTATGACGCAATGCTAAAAAGCCACATTGAAAGCGGCGCGGACGTTACCATAATGTACAGCGAGGAAAAGGACTGGGGCGACGCCGTGCGTTACGATGATTTAAGGCTTACCCTTGGCGAAGGAAACAGGATAGTTGACCTTGAAATAGACCCATACAGGCCCAAAACGCCCTATCGCTGCTGCGATGCATACATAATGGAAAAGAGCATGCTCGAATACCTTATTGAGGACGCGGCGAGCCACGCATATACGGACTTTGTGCGGGACGTGCTTGTAAGGAACGTTTCAAAACTTAAACTCAACGGCTACCGTTACGATGGCTACGTTGCGCGGCTGGATTCCGTGCCGAGCTATTTTAAGCACAACATGGACCTTTTCAACGAAGCCGTGCGCGCGGATTTATTCAATGCGGAGCATCCCATTTACACAAAGGTAAAGGACGAAGCCCCAACCCGCTACGGCGCGGACGCGAAGGTTAAAAACAGCCTGCTTGCGGACGGCTGCATAGTTGAAGGGAGCGTTGAAAACTGCATACTGTTCCGCGGGGTACACGTTGGGCAGGGGACCAGCCTTAAAAACTGCATAGTGATGCAGGCAAGCGAAATACGCGAAAACTGCGCGCTGGATTACGTTATACTCGATAAGGGCGTGCAGGTGCGCCCGGGCAGGCATCTTGCCGGATACGAAGGCTTCCCCGTGACGATAAGGAAAGGGGCGCTGGTATGAGCAAAAAGATACTCTTTGCCGCCAGCGAATGCGCTCCCTTCGTGAAAACAGGCGGCCTTGCGGACGTTGCCGCCGCGCTGCCCGTTCAGCTTAGGGAAATGGGCGCGGACATAAGGGTTGTGCTGCCGCTATACTCCAAAATAAAGGCACGCTACGGCATGCATATGCGCCACGAGTGCGATTTTAACATAAAGCTTGGCTGGCGCAATCAATACTGCGGGGTGGAAAGCCTTGTTCAGCGCGGCATAACGTATTACTTCATAGATAACGAATACTATTTCGGGCGGGATTATATTTACGGCGTGTTCAATTGCGACGAGGCGGAGCGCTTCGGCTTTTTCTCCAAGGCCATAATAGAGATGCTGCCGCACATAGGCTTCATGCCCGATGCGCTGCACCTGAACGACTGGCAAACGGCAATGGCCGCCGCGCTTATGAAGCTGCACTATGCTAAAATGCCGTATTTCTCCCGCATAAAAACAATACTTACAATACATAACCTGCGGTTTCAGGGCGTGTTCGATCGCGGCTTCTGCGACGAACTGCTCTCCCTCGGCGAAGCGGCGTTTGATATGCACAAGCTGGAGTTCTACGGCAACGTGAACTATCTTAAAGGAGGCATAGTATACGCGGACAAGGTTACCACCGTATCCCCCACATATGCAAAGGAGATAATGACCAAGTTCTACGGCGAATCGCTCGAGGGCGTGCTTGCGGAGCGCGCGGGGGACGTTGTGGGCATACTCAACGGCATAGACACCGTTTCATACGATCCGTTTACGGACGAAGCGCTGCGCCGCAACTATTGCCCGGAAAATATGAGCGGCAAGGCGGAATGCAAGGCCGCGCTTCAGAACGAGCTTGACCTTGACGTTGACCCAAGCATTCCCGTTGCGGCGATAGTTTCCCGCCTTACCGGGCAGAAGGGGCTTAACCTTGTTGAGCGGGTACTGAAGGAAATGATGAACATTCCGATTCAGCTTGTTGTGCTGGGGACGGGAGAGAGCCGCTACGAAAACCTTTTCAGATACGCGCAGAGAACCTATCCCGGCAGGCTTGCCGCCCGTATAGAATACAACGATGCGCTTGCCCGCCGCATATTTGCCGGCGCGGACATATTCCTTGTGCCGAGTCTGTTTGAACCCTGCGGCCTGACGCAGATGATAGCCATGCGCTACGGCACCGTTCCCATAGTGCGCGAGACAGGCGGGCTGAAGGACACCGTTACTCCCTTCAACCGCTGCGACAACACCGGCTGCGGCTACTCCTTCGCCAATTACAACGCGCACGAGCTGCTCTACGCCGCCGAAACCGCCGCTAAGGATTATCAAAACAAGCCCCTGTGGAACGGCCTTATAAGCCGCGGCATGGCAAAGGACTTCTCCTGGAAGAAGGCGGCAGGGGAGTACCTTGAGATAATAAAATAATGAAGAACGTATGAAGGGACGCATTGCGTCCCTTTTGTTTGTTTAACTCCCTCAGAAAATTCGCTTACAGCGAATTTCCGGCTCCTTCTTTGAGGGAGCCCGTTTTTATACGGCAAAAACACAGCGCGCAGCACCAAAAGGCGCCACCGCTCGCGGGGGAGCTGGCGGCGTAGCCGACTGAGGGGGAATAGTAAAATAGCTTGGCTGCTCAGAGCCGTTCCCCTTTCGGCCACTTCGTGTCCACTTTCCCCGCCTGCGGGGACAGCTTTTGGTTAGTGATACCACCATCCTCCCTCATTGAGGGAGGTGGACATGAGCGTTAGCGAATGGACGGAGGGGTTGCATCGGCGCTGCTCTTGTTTACGGCAACCCCTCAGTCAATCCGCCTCACGGCGTATTGCCAGCTCCCCGGCCGGGGCGCCTTTTTGTATTGCATAGCTTCAAACATAAAGCTGTGGGGACGGTTTCCCGTCCCCACAGCTTAACAATCTCTCCCGCTCACCCGCCGTAAGGCGGATTTCACATGGCGCAGCCATATTTCACATTGCGAAAGCAATATTTCACCCTGCGTAAGCAGGATTTCACTGCGGGCGTAAGCCCGCTTACGCTCCCGTGAACAGCCTTACGGGCAGTATCAGGTAATAATATTCCTCGCCGTTTATGGGCTTCACCACGCAGGGGCTTACGTTGCTGTTGAAGTCCATGTATATCTCCTCGTCGTCAAGCACCTTGAAAACATCGGTAAGATATTTGTTGTTGAAGGCGATCTCTATATCCTCGCCCATGGCGGCGCAGGGGATCTCCTCGTTGCTGCGGCCTATCTCGCTGTTGGCGGATATCTCTATCATTTCCCGGGAAATGGAGAATTTAATAAGGTTGCTCTTGCTTTCGCGCGCCATCAGCGCAACGCGCTCTATGCCGTCGAGCAGCTCCTTGCGGTTCACGCGCACGCGGGTCATGTGCTCGTTGGGCAATATCTGCTTATATTTTATGAAATCGCCTTCCATAAGGCGGGCTATTATCTTCACGTCTCCGCCGGTGGCGCTCAGGTGGGTGCGGCTGAATGTTATGGTCGCCTTCTCGCCATCGTCCGGCAGTATACGCGCAACCTCTATGAGCGAACGCGCGGGAACGACAATCTCCTTTTCTTCCGTGCCGTTGTTCACTATGGGCGCGGTGCGCAGCGCAAGGCGGTAGCCGTCCAGCGCTATAAGGCGGAGGGAGTCCGAACCAAGCTCCATCAGCGCGCCTGTCAGTATGGGCTTTGTATCGTCCTGAGCGGCGGCGAATATGCAGCCGCGTACCATGCTCTTGAAATCGTTCGGCTCTATTTTAATTGAAGTGTCGCTTTCAACTTCGTTCATGGCGTGGTAGTCGCCCGCATCCTCGCATTGAAGGGTGGTGCGGTATGCGCCGCTGATTATCTCCGCGGTGTTCTTCTTGTTTACGTCTATTGAAACGCTTTCGCCCGGCAGCCTTTTGGCCATTTCGGAAAACAGCCTGCCCGGCAGCACCGTTGCGCCTTCCTTTTCAATAAGAGCATCTATGCTGGCTTCTATCTGAATATTAAGATCCGTGCAGCGAAGCAGCAGCCTTCTCTGCTCCGCCTTCATGTATACTCCTTCAAGCACCGATATGGTGCTCCTTACCGGCAGGGCCTTTGTTACGATTGAAAGCGCCGCGTTCAGCGCGTTCGTATCCACTATTATGCGCATATATCTAAACCTCCTCTTTTATTAACAATAGTAATTCTTATCCACACACTCTCGCCAGCGTGTCTATATATATTAACAGCAGCCGTAGCAGTAGCGTTGTAAGTTGTGTGGACAAGTTTGGTTTTGTCCCAAAATGCTGAAAAAGTGATGTTAGAACTCCTGTGGATAAGTGTGGTAAGGAATATGTACTTGTCCACGTTGTTTACATTTTCCACGTTTTCAACAATTATACACTGTGTAATCCACATAAGTTATCCACACTGTGTGGATAACTCTGTTGATATATTACTGCTTCTTTATCCGCTTGGTAAGATCCTCCACAAGGTCTGATACCTGCGGGTCGTTCTTCATGTCCGTCTCTATGCGTTTGCAGGCGTTTATAACGGTTGAATGGTCCCTGCCGCCGAAGCTTGCGCCTATGGCCTTGAGCGGTTTATTGGTAAGCTCCTTGCAAAGGTACATTGCCATCTGCCGCGGGTAGGTAACGTCCATGGAGCGGCGCTGCGAAAGAAGCGCGTCCGTATCGATATCATAATAATCGCTCACAACCTGCTGCACAAGCGGTATGGTGACGGGCGTATTGTCGTATCCGGCAACAATATCCTTGAGCGCCGTTGCCGTAAGGGCAAGGTCTATGGGCTTTTTTGTAAGCCTTGCGAAGGCTATAACGCGGATGAGGGAGCCTTCAAGCTGGCGAATGTTTGAATTTACCTTTTCGGCAATGAATGTGAGCACGTCCTCGCTCACGTCTATCTGCTCGCTTTGCGCCTTGCGCTTGAGTATTGCAACCCTCGTTTCAAGATCGGGCGGCTGAATATCCGCAACCAATCCGCCTTCAAAGCGGGAAACAAGCCTGTCCTCAAGGTTTATAAGGTCCTTGGGCGCTTTATCGGAGCTTATGATTATCTGCTTGCCATATGTATGCAGCGCGTTGAACGTATTAAAGAATTCCTCCTGCGTCCTGTCCTTGGCTACAAGGAACTGTATATCGTCTATTATAAGCACGTCCGCCGTGCGGTACTTGTTGCGGAACTGCACGCGGCTGTTTTCCTGAATGGACTGAATAAGGTCGTTGGTAAACGTTTCCGTGGTTATGTATACTATGCGCGCGGAAGGATTGTTTTGCAGTATCCTGTGGCCTATGGCGTGCATAAGGTGCGTTTTGCCAAGACCCACGCCGCCGTATATGAAAAGCGGGTTATATGCCTTGCCCGGTTCTTCCGCAACGGCCTGCGCCGCGGCATGGGCAAAATTATTGCTGTTGCCAACAACGAAGCTTTCAAAAGTATACTTGGGGTTAAGGTAATAATCGCTGCCGGCAACGGGCTTATCCTCGCGGTAGGCATTATAGAGCGGAAGCTCGGATTCGTCTATAAAGCGGACAAGATATGTGCCGGAATTGGCGCGGTTTATGCAGTCCGTAAGCGTTTGGGTATATATGCTTTTAAGCGTGTTTTTTGTTGAAGGATCCTTCACCTGCAGCACAAGGGTGTTATCCTTTATGCAGATGGGCGTCATCGTGGCTACCCATGTATTGTAGCTGAGAGGGGTCATGGATCTTTTGATCTCGTCTAAGGAATTCTGCCAAACAGACAAAGCGGACAACATTACTGTAAATACCTCCCACGGTATAAAACCCCTTTTTAAGGGGTCGAAAAAAATAAGTACCAAAATAAATACCTTCTTTATAATAGCAAAACGCCGCCCCTCTTGCAAGGGAAAATGCTTTGGGCTTGTACAATTGAGGGATTATACATAACAATATGTTGTAGGCAGCCAAAAATAAAGTAAAACTAAGCATATTTTCTTGACAGAGGGCTTGCTTTTCTTATATAATCGTATACCGATGGATTATACTGCTTAACTGCTGCACTATGCCCATTTGGGCAAAGCCGGCCGCGCCGGGCGGCAACAGCCCGGTATTGCTTATCTAAAAGAAGGCGTACTTCCAATCGGCTTTGGCAACGGGGCAGGGGGCAGCATGATATAACACATTAGGGAAAGAGGTGCAAAAGAAATGCTTGGTACATTCCAGCCGAAGAAAAGGCAGCGCAAAAAGGTTCACGGTTTCCGTCAGCGCATGAAAACCCGCAACGGCCGCAACGTGCTTGCCCGCCGCCGCAACAAGGGCCGCAAGGTCCTCTCCGCCTGATAAAAGGGCGAACAGAAGCAAAACAAAAGCGCGCATAAAAACATGCGTGCAGACGGGCCGCGCGGCATGAAGGACTCATTTTCTTTTATGCCCACGGCCCCACAAAGGGGAAAAATATCAACTCAGGTGAAACGCTGTTATTCATTGAAGCGGAATAAGGAATTCCGCTATGTATACCGCAGAGGAAATTCCAAGGCGAACGAGCTGATGGTCGTTATATTCACAAAGAACAGAACGCCCGCGCTTAAACACATTGGCTTTTCCGTAAGCAAAAAACTGGGCAACAGCGTATGCCGCAACCGGGTAAAACGGCGGCTGAGGAGCGCATTCGATACGGTCTTTGGCGAAGTAAAGCCGGGCTACAACATGATAGTTATAGCGCGCGCGCCGATACTCAGTGCGGACTTTTCCGATATATGCGCCGCGGCGCGCAGCCTTCTGCGCCGGGGCGATTTGTTGAAGAAAGAAGAAAATAAAGCGTGAAGCGTTTGCTTTTAACGCTTATAGAAGGATACCAGCGGTGGATATCGCCGCTGCATCCTCCCTGCTGCCGCTATATCCCCTCGTGCTCGGCTTATGCAAAGCAAGCTATAATCCGTTTCGGCGCGCTGAAGGGCGGCCTGCTTGCGCTGTGGCGCATAATGCGCTGCAACCCGTTTTCGCGGGGCGGGTACGATCCCGTTCCGGAGGAGTTCCGCTTTGGCCCAAGGCGCCATGCATCCGGCATGGATAAGGACGGGGCCGATAGAATACAAAGCGAAGAAGAAAAAGAAGAATACAAAGAACACGAATAAGAAATATTCATCATTCGTATGCCGCGCAAGGGTTGTTTTATTGCGCGGAGGGAAAGAGAGGACATAAACTTTGACCGGTGATTTCTTTTTGACAAACTGGTTCCTTGAAGCCATGCGCTGGATATACAGCCTTACCTGCGCCATATCCGAAAGCGGCTTCGGCAACGTATTCCTTACAATATTGATAAGCACCATACTTCTGCGCGCGCTGACCATATTTTCCGATATAAAAACGCGCAAGTCCTCCGCAAAGATGGCGGAGGTGCAGCCCGAAATACAGCGGCTGCAAAAAAAGTATGCCAACGACCCCAGGCGCTTTCAGGCCGAGCAGACAAAGCTTATGAAGGAAAAGGGCGTGAGCATGTGGGGCAGTTGCTTGCCGATGCTCATAACCATGCCGCTTTTCTTCTGCTTCATAGCGGCGTTCCGTTACTGGGGATATGAAATGAACCTTAGGCTGCTGGTGGATGAAAACGCCATGGAGCTGTTCAAATCCTTCAAGTTTCTGTGGATAAACAATATTTGGCAGCCCGATAACGGCCTTACGCCCGTGCTTGCCAACGGCGCAAGCTTCCTTGCCACGCCGCAGCTTTCAAACCTGCTTTATTTGCAGGAACCCGGCGTTGGCGAAAAGCTGGTTGAAATGGGCCTTGCCGTTACCAAGGTTTATCAGGGCGGCGTGAGCTATCAGCTCCTTTCAAACGATGCGGCCATAGCCATTTACGACGCGGCCATTCAGCCCTTCCTTGACGTTTACAAGGGATATAACAACGGCTGGTTCATAATGAGCATACTTGCCGGCGGCACGAACTTCCTTTCCGCCTGGCTCATGACCAAGAATACCCCCGCCGCCAACGAGGAAGCAGCGAAGTCCACCAAATGGATGAATTATCTTTTCCCGGTAATGAGCTTCATATTCTGCCTTAATTACAACGCGGCGTTTGCAATTTACTGGACGCTGACCAGCGTAATAATGATAATAGTCAACCTTATACTGAACAAGAAATTCCCGAGGACGGAACCGGCAAAGGAGGATGCTGATAAATGAGGACAATCGAAGCATCAGGCAAAACAATAGACGAAGCAATTTTCAACGGCCTTAAAGAGCTGGAGGTTTCGATAGACGAAGTTGAGATAGACATAGTTCAGCACGAAACCAAGGGCATACTTGGTATAGGCGCAAAGCCCGCCATAGTAAAGCTGACCGAGCGCGAGCCGGAGCAGATAGTAGTACCCGACTACATGAACGAAGCCGAACGGCGCGCCAATCGCCGCCGCGAGGACAGGCCGCGCCGCGACGACAGGCCCAGGCGCGACCGCGGTAACCGCCGCGACGAACGCCCCCACCGCGAGGATAAGCCCCGGCGCAGCGAGGAAGCGGCAGAGGCGAAGGAAGAAACCATTACCGTAGCCGAAGAAATAAGCGAAAACGGCGAAGTGCGCGAAGAGATAGCTGAAGAAGTCAGCGAAGTAAGGTCGCCGCGCAGGGAAAGGAATAACCGCCGCGAGCGCAGCAACCGCCGCGAACGCGAAGAACAGAGCGCCAAGCCAAAGATTGAATACACGCTTGAGGCCGCGGAGAACAACGAAGCCGCGCAATTCCTCAGGGAAATGCTCCGCCTTATGAATATAGACGCGCAGGTTCTTGCCAACGTTAGCGAGGAGGACGGCGTAAGGCTGAGAATAGAATCCTCCGGCATGGGCGTGCTGATAGGCCACAGGGGCGAAACGCTGGACGCGATACAGTATCTGACCAGCCTGCACGTTAACCGCAGCCGCAAGGAGCATGGCTTCACCCGCATAACCGTGGACACCGAGGGCTACCGCGACAGGCGCGAGGAAACGCTTGCCCGCCTTGCCCGCAAGGTAGCGTCCCAGGTAAGGAGCACCGGCCGCGCAAGAACGCTGGAGCCGATGAACCCCTACGAGCGCCGCGTGCTGCACGCAACGCTGCAGAACAACCCCTACGTTACCACATACAGCGAGGGCGAGGAGCCCAACCGCCGCGTGGTGATAGCGCCCAAGGGCAGGGAGGAGTAAAAATAAAGAGAAAAGAAAGACAGCCGCAAGGTAGCTACTCATAAAACAGTAACAACAATAAACTGAATCAGGGTAGCTGTCATACAGGGTGCAAGGCAAAACGGGCGTATCGTCATAACGGCGATATGCCCGTTTTGTTATGCAGTAGAACGCTATTTTGGGGGTGAGCAAGGGTTTTATATTCCCCACCCCATTTCTGTGTCTGCAAAGCCACATAAATACAGGCTTTTTTAACCTCTATTGCGTAACTTTTCCCATGATATTTTGAGGGCGAAAGCACTTGTTGCTTTCGCCCTCTTGATTACCGCACAGCAAAGACGGAAACTGCTGTCAAGGACGCGAAGCGTGAAGTTTATCCTTGACAGCAGTTTTGGGCTTTGCTATTTGTAGCGCACTTTTGATGTGCAACTTTTTCATGCACCGATATAGTTCAAATACTGCTGATATTTTTGTAGCATTAGATTTCTACCATACTGCTCCATATAAGCGTAGTCGGGATTACCTCCCTCATCAACAGGTAACAGTATTTTTTGCCGTTCCATTCGTTGCCCGTTAAACTTGTATCCATAAGTATATTTTACTTTCTGCTGAAGAATAACGGTTTTAAAAAACAGTAAGATATACTTATTATCAGCGTAGTATTTCAAATGTAGCCGTTTTACATCATCCGAAAAAACGCAGCCATAGCCATGATAAAAGTTTTCAACAACACTTCCATTGTAATTGACGCCCAGTACATTTCGGTCAAATGATGTATTAGCTGTTCCAATCCAATTTGTTATGCCATTATTTGAATCACTTGCACCAACAAACGGAATATCCCCGCTATCCATAGAATCTTTCGTTAAACGCTTTCCTGCGCTAATAGTGAAAATCTCATCAATAGCAAATGCTACCCATTTTAGAGAATTAAGGGGTTTCAGCACCCCCCCCGTTTGGATATTTTTACTAATAAACGACTTGTATTTTTGTAGAAGTTTCACTTCCCGTTCTTTGATGTATTGCTCCATAAAGTCCAAATCCAAATCGCCTTGCTCATTTATTGGTAGCATTATTTTTTCTCTTGAAATCCGATTATCGTTAATTTCCCTGTTGAAGTTGTATTTTTGCGACAACCGATTAGTAATTGAGGCAATAAACAAATAATGATACTTGTTATATCGTTCGTTTTTCAAATGCGTAATATGGTCGCTTGCAACAAATGCAAACGGCTCATAAAAACTCGAACCCACACTTCCGCTATTTGCAAGACTTAAACAGTTTGAAAAAACTCTAACTTTATCAGTATTAGAGATAAAATTGTCAACGCCATTATTCAAAGCTGACGAAGATACATAGGGGGTCTTTCCCACCATATGATTTTCAGATTTTAGTCGCTTCCCCCTTTGTATTGTAGTGAATAATTCCGTTAAGAAAAATGGTTTCCATTCTCTATCACTTAACTGTAACATTGCTTTCCTCCTCAAAGAGATATTCCCTATCCTGCATAATCATAGAAAACTCAAAGGTTAAGTAATCGCCAATCGTTTTAATGAAATCTGCTTCGGTGGGTATGTCATCGTTAAAATAGTAAAAGCTGTGCAGCCATTCGTCTGTGGCTTCAATCGTTGTTTCCACACAAAACTTCGTTTCCGCGTCTATTCTTCCAAACCAAACATCAAGCAAATGTTGTTTTTTATCCTTTGCAGATTCAGTTTCGACAAGCCCGATGTGCGGAGAAACCTTGTACCCGTCATTTTCAAAATTGATGAACTTGCATACCTTGTTAGCAGGGTGCGGCTCACCAGCAGTAAATACAGCAATACATGGAATTGTACCAACTCCATAAAAAGTGTCTTTGCTCAAAGAGATAACACCCGCTAATGTATGGTGCTTTAAGATGTTTTCCTTTAACGCCTGTTCTTCCTTTGTTTTCCCCGTCATAGAAGATTGCGGCACAATAACAACGCAACGCGCCCCGACAACAAGAGAATCCAATAAATGCTCAACAAACGCCATTTCATACAAGTCTGGGTTTTGTTTTGAACCCTGCGAATATGGCGGGTTCATCATACCGACGGTTGATTGTTTTAGTTGCAGCTTGTTTGCGTCCTGCTTGAAAAAATCGTCGTTAATCAAATTGCTTTTGCCGTCGCCGCGCAGAATCATATTGGTCGTTGCGATTGTAAACATATTAGGACGCATTTCAATTCCATGAAGCTGCTTTTGTCTGATTTTCTTTTTCTGTGCGTCATCGTCTGTCTTTGCAAGCATATTGTGCATGGCGGCAATTAAAAATCCCGCTGTTCCGCAACATGGGTCAAAGATGACATCGGTTGGCTGTAAATCTGCCAAATCACAGAAAAGCTGCGTGATATGCTTCGGGGTAAGAATAATTCCGAGTGTTTGACCGTCGCCGCCCGAACAGCTCATGAACTCACCGTAAAACCTGCCGATATAATCTTCTGCGCTGCTTGCATACCGAATAGATTTATAGATTTTTTCGTTTAAGTATTCCGCAAAATGTTTCAGCGGGGTCTTTTGTAATTTCGGATCCACTTCGTTCAGTTTTACGGTATCCTTGATAAACGCAAACTGTCCCAAGATTTTGTCTTTCTTTACTTCCGGTGAAACATTCGCCCGTTGAAGATTTCCATTGATAGCGTCATAGATTTTCTGCCCGTCCGTTTTTACGCTGTCGCCCGTTAGGTCGCTGACAGAAAAGTTCTTATATTCGCTTTCGCGGAGGGCAAGCAAAATACCGGAAACAATTAGAGGTTTTTCTGTATCAAGCAGATTGCCGTAGTTTCGCAAATCCTCATGCAACACGCTGGCGTCTTTGAGGATTTCAGCCGTTTCTTTTTCGTAATCGGTATTTTCCTTTAGGATTTCTCGGATATAATACTCGTCAATATTATCTTCGCTAAACGAGATGAAAGATTCCACTTCAGGCAGCTCGCGGTAATACTCTGTTTCATCAATGTATATCGGTGTGATTTTGTGCTTTTTCTCATCGCCAGACACACCGAATACAATGACTTTTTTGTAAGTGGTATTGTTGGCAAGGTGCTTTCCATAGAAAACCGCACCATTCACCGCATAGTCGGTTACGGCATTTGTTTCTGTGCTGATGTTGCCCTTATCGTCCATCTTGACATGTTTTGATAAATCTGCCTTATCTTCGATAACAAGCAAATAATCCTTGACTACACCCACATACTCTGGAAATCCGACGTTTCCTGTCCCCTTTTTAGACGCAGTTTTGAGCGCAGTATTGATTTCCTTTACAGAGCTGCCTTGAGGGTCAAGTTTGATATTGGCTTGCTTGAGCAAGTCATATACCCATAAATCAGTTCTAACTTCTTTCTTCGCCATCGTCATACCCTCATTCTTTCTCTAATGATTGCAATTTCATCAGCATTGTTATAGAGATAATCGAAAACATCTTTCGGAATCTCATTACGCCCAGCGGCGGTTACATTAAAAAACTCATCCTTTTCTTTGCCTATCAATTCTAATGCAGAAACGATTTTTTCTTGCATTTCGGGCGCAGGGGGCTTTACTCTGCCATTGAATAAATCGAAAAGATATGTTCGAGATACATCTATACGTTTTGCAAACTCGGCTTGTGAAAAATTGTGCGCTTTTATCAAGGCGACGAGATATGCCCCGTAGCTACCTGGTTCGTATCCTTTTTTAGGCATTTCATCACCTCATTTCACTACATCAGTAAGCTAACTACTTTACATTATAATTCAATACTTATGCGTTGTCAAGCAATCATAATTTTTCAGACAAGACCATTACCAACTGTCTCTTGTTGCTGTTAAAAGGACAGCCAGTTTCAAGCGTAATTTCGTGAAAGAAAAAATCTAAAACTTTCTTCATGAAGTCTTTGGCATTTTCAGATTTCCGCCGTAGTAGGAAATGAAAAAGTTTTTTTAAAATTTCGCTCAAAACTTTGGCAAAATCGTTCTGTGCGGTGTTGTAGGTAGTGAAAGGGTGTTTAGAGGGTTTGGGAAACTTCCCAACAAGCCATTTTCAACCGACGCGCCGTAAGCGCGGGAGGGCGAAAATACGGAAGTGGGTACCCACTTCCAATGCTTGCTGCGAAACTTTATCTTTGGAAAGGACGGGAAAGGAATGGAACGGAAATGGAAGATAGTAAACGGGCATATCGTGGTAAAAAATCCCCTTGCTTATGAGATACCAAAACGTGAAGTAGTCATAAAATCGGGTAGGACGCTTTACCGTTTTACGGGCAGCTATGACGGGCAACGGGCATTATCAAGTAAGGTTTTGCGCCTTATGGAACGGGATAATTTGCAGTCGCCTATTGATAAAAAAGACGGGAGCCGATAAAATGAGAGTATGCAATCCTGTATTGGCAGACTGCCCACCGATAAAGGAGGAACATTCTATGTCAAGGCAGTTTGACAACAAAATTACCGCCCTCTACTGTCGTTTAAGTCGTGACGACGAACTAACGGGCGACAGCAACAGTATTGTAAATCATGATGTACTTTATAAAGGGTGGATTACTCCACCGAAAATTACATCATGACTGCGGCTCATTTGTGGCGAATGAAAAGATGGTCATGACGAAGGGAGGAATGCCCCTGGTCCAGACTGCCCCGTCCACCAGCATTCCCATGAAAGGAGCCTACTTATATGGAATTGACCTATACAAAATGCGGGGACTACTACATTCCGGATATTGTCCTGTCGGACACGAAGGAATACCATATCGGCAAGTATGGCCGGATGCACCGCACATACCTGAAGGAGCAACGCCCCGGTCTCTACAACCAGCTTGTCCTTACGGAAAAGCTGTTCCCCCATCTGGAGGAAATAGACACAGCCTGTCGTGAACGTCTGGAGATCATCGAAACCGCCATGATGCAGCGGGAGGGTGTGACCGAAGCGCTCAAGGCCGCCGACCAGATGGAATGGGTACGCCGCATGAACAACATCCGCAGCCGCGCGGAGGAAATCGTCCTGACTGAGCTCGTATATGAATGACAAATGCCCGTTATTGGCTGTATGGCCGACAACGGGCATTATCTTTATTCTTTTGGTGCTATAAACTTGTATTTGCCCTTACCAAAGCCACTAACAGGCTCGATCAAATCCGCCTTTTTCAGTTTTGTAATGAGATTCCCTGCGGCAGTAACAGAATCCTTTGTGATAGCAGCGATGTCGGAGCGACCAAAGACACCATCAACGCTCATATTCGCAAATACCGCTTTTGCCTTTGCAATCGTACCTTGGCTTGCGTTCAGCCGGTCAATCGCAATCTCAATCGCAATATTTTCGTCCTCAATCGTAACCTTGCTTGCAGTTGCCGCTGTTCCATAATTTAGATTATAGAGCGTAACTTGAAAAGAACTGGCATCTGAATAGAATTTAGGCTCCAGCTCATCGCGGTAATTGTGAGCGGCATGGTAGGTTTCCGTGATTTTCTTAAAGCCGCTGCCTTGCCGCTCCATATAGCCCAATCTGCCGAAAATATCTGCGAGGACAGGATTGCGGCGTGTGGAGGAAATGCTGGACAGATCCCGTTCCTGTATCCGTGTGCCGTCAGGCATACCGCCGGGAGAATAGATGGTGAGACGGTCATCGTAAATATCGATGTGAACCTCGCTGCCCAATATCAGATAATCTCGGTGGATCAGCGCATTGACAAGAGCCTCAAAAACGCTTCGTTCGCAGTAATCCGGCATTTCAATGCGGGAGTCAACAGTTTTCTTCCAGCGCGTTTTCATATTCCGCTTGACAAAGCTGACGCCCTCATTGAGCAGAATGATCAGGCTGCCGGAGTATTCCGCGCTGTCAAGTGCATCCACCATGCCGCCGCTTTTATCAAGGCCGTTCCAGCGTGTGCAGAACAGGCGGGAATGCCGGATGGGAGAATCATCTGCGAGCAAAGCACCTGCGTTGGTCAGCTTGCCGTTTTCGTCCCGCATATCAAAGGAATCGAACAGCTTTTCTTCCATGCTGTTGCCCGTCCACGCCTTATATCGCTCCCGCAGCTTGGAAAAAGCGTAATCCTTAAAATCATACTCGGAAATCAGCTCGTCATAGGTGCGGTGCATCCCCTTGAGAATAAGCTGGTTCAGCACATAGGACGGGGCAATCACGCTTTCATTGCCAATGCGGATATATGCCTCCATAATACCGTCCGCTTTGTAGTAATACGGTGTGGAGCGCCCTGCTGACACAGACAGCACAAGAAAATCCTTGCCGTCCTCCCGTTCTGGCGTGAGGATAAAACTCGGATAAGGCGTGATACGCTCTTTGATCAACCGGCTGATTGTCTCCGCATCAGTCTGTGCGTCAGCTAAGCCGACAACATTTCTGTCATTATCAATACCAAAAAACAGTGTACCGCCAATGCCATTTGCAAAGGCGCTAACGCTTTTGAGCCAGCTTTTCGGCTTCTTTACCTCCAGCGCGACCTTGAAATCACATTCGGTCGCTTCTGCGATCCAGCGGTCAATCATCATTTTCACCGTCCTGTCCCTTATTCTTCCCTCTGCTTTTATAGACATTATACTGATTTTTACACCGGGCGCTGCAAAATGCGGCGTTGGTTCGATTGCTTAAAAAGGCTTTGTGGCAGTGCTTGCACAGCCGCAGAGGTTTTGCATCGTCCACCAGCATGAAGCTGAACATCATCTGGATGCCCAATAGCAGCGAATGAAAGTCCCAATAGATGGTCGGCTTATCCAGCAGCTCGATATGGTAGGTGGGCGCAATGCCGCCGAACGCCGCCATGCCCTTGCGGTACAGGTTCCGGGTCTCCTCGTCTGTGCTGCCGTAATCCTCATAATACAAAATGGAAGTCACCAGCGTGAACGTCCAATCCTTGAACTGCTGCGCTACCCAATCATACGGCTCGGCATATTCCCGCTGGAAGCTCATGCTCTTTGCCGTCGGCTCATGGCAGAAGGTCATGGCCAGCGCGATCATCGTCCGGTCACCGGAGATATTCCAGTTAGATTCCACGCCCTTCTTCACCACATCCAAGCTGTCAAAGGGATAGAACAGGGCGAGGTAATCCTCCGTCTCCATGCTTTCCTCCTTGATGAAGTGGTTCTTCGGCAGATACACCGCCTCGTAGTCCATGAAGGACGGCGTGGTAGGCAGCGCAGTCATCAGCCCCAGCAAGCCGTAGTGGGCGGCAAACTCCAGAATGGCCTTCTGCACCTCGGCCTCCGGCCTGCGGTTCATCATCAGCATCCCCACATTCAGCGCATCCAGCACGATATTCGGCGCTTCCTTCAGGGGATTGTAAACGTCGGGCTTGGCGTCCTTCCCCGGCGTGATATACCGCCTGCCGTCTGCTGTGGTTTTCAATTCATATCGGTCATAACGTACCCAATGGGAACGGGACTGCTCAAAGAGATTCTTCATGACGCTGTTCCTCTCACTTCGTAATCTATCTATATATTAAACATATTACCATTGTATCAACCGTCCTTGCCATCGTCAAGGGCGGCTTTTTTCTTTCTCGGAGGCGTTTTGTTCTCCGGGCGGATCACGGCATCCTTGCCCATCGTTTCCCGAAGTGCTCCGTATTCCTCCATAAACTGGCGTTCCCGCAGGGTCAGAGCTCCGCCCTGCTCTTTCCTCTCGTTCAGATGCTCGTACATCCGTTTTTGCAGCTTCCTGTGAATGGTGGTGCGCAGCTTGCGGATGTTCCGGTCGGACTGTCCACGGATGGCAGCAAGCCTTGTGGTGCTGTAAAGCCGCAGGGAGAGATAGTACAGCACTTCCTTATGCTCATCGCTGAGGCTGCGGATGAGGTCGGAGATGAAACGGTTGGCGGTCAGCTCGTGCAGCTCGTAGGGGCAGGTGAAGATCAGGTCAAGAAAATTCCCTTGGCTGAGCTGGCGGAACCTCGGAAGATTCATCCACGGCGGTATAAGCTTTGGATCAGGGACTGCCAGATATTCCAACGGAACATCGCCACGCAGATTTTCGTGGTCACGCTCCCGGCGTTCCCGGTTCCTGTCCAGCCTGTTCCATTCCTCAATAACCCCCTGAAATTGTTCCAATGTTCTTGCCGCATCCTCTGTGCGCCGCAAGGCCTCTGCCAAAGTTTCTCGCACCAATCGCTTTTTGTTTTTGGGCGCGGCTTCTTCTTCCTCGTCCTCCAGCTCGGCGTCATAGTCTCTGGGGTTCTCGTCCTGCTCCAGCTCGCTTTCCAGTTCCAGAGTACGTTCCTCTGCCAGCGCTCTCTCCAGCTTTTCATCCTCCGGCGCTCCGTCAGAGGAATCCTCCCAATCGGTAAAGCCATCCTCGTCCATTTCAAGGTCGGTTTCCTCTATTTGATCCTCGGCACCTTCTTCCTCATCGGAAAAATCATCATCCGGCAGCAGTTCATCCTCCCATGGTTCCACGATAGCTTCACCTCCCCCAAAAAATATTTTTTTCAAAAACAGTTCCGATTTACACCCTGTTTTTCTCCTATTAGTAGAGGTGGTAATCTGCGTGAAAGTTACATGGATTACTATCGTGGAGAGGAGGGCTGAACTATTAACAGGCAGCGCATATAGCATGACGGTGACTGTGGCAGTTACAAGGAGCGGAACCAATCACATTATACTATGGATGCGTCATGGACGCAAGAAAGAGAGGGCTAATGACCGAGAGAAACAGTGTATTTCTAACACGGCATATCGGACAGACCACCTATCGGGTGCGCGTTCATCTCAGCGAAACGGCGGAGGAAACCATGGAAGATAAAATTTTGCGGCTGATCCGCAATGATGGGCTGACAAATGAAGATACCCGTGCTATACTGAATGTGCCACAAGTGAGCCGTCAGTCTGAAAGGAGCGCCTAACCATGGCTACCAGACAGACGGAAGAAAAAATCACCGCGCTCTATGAGCGCCTGTCCCGCGATGATGACGCAGCGGGAGACTCGAACTCCATTCTGAATCAAAAACGTTACCTTGAAGCTCACGCACAGCAGCGAGGCTATGAAAACATCGTCCACTATACGGACGATGGATGGTCTGGCGGTAATTTTGAACGCCCTGCTTGGAAACGCCTTGTGGCGGATATCAAGGCGGGCAGGGTTGTCCACCTGCTGTGCAAGGATATGAGTAGAATCGGCAGAAATTACCTGCAAACCGGCTTCTACACAGAGGTGATGTTCCGTCAGAACGGGGTTCATTTTGTTGCCGTCGCTAATAACATTGACAGCGACGTGCAGGAGAGCGGCGAGTTCACGCCGTTTTTGAACATCATGAACGAATGGTATCTTCGTGACCTGAGCCGCAAGCAGAAAACCGCCATTCGTGTCAAGGGGGAATCCGGCAAGCCCATCACCAACAGCGCCATCTACGGCTACCGGAAAGACCCCGATGACAAAGATCACTGGATCATCGACGAGGAAGCGGCTTCCGTGGTACGCCGCATTTTCCGCCTCGCGGTGGATGGGCACGGCCCGTATGATATTTCCAAGATTCTGACAAAAGAAAAGGTGGAGTGTCCCAGCTACTATCTGGCGAAGCTGCGGGAGGAACGGGATAAAGGCAAGGCCGACAGGAAGAAAAAAGGGCAGTCCGCCCTTGATAAGAACCGTCCCTACGACTGGTACGGCTTCACCGTGGGCTCTATCCTATCTAAGCCGGAGTATATGGGGCATACGGTGAACTTCCGTACAACCAAGAAATCCTACCGGGACAAACGGGTAAAGAACGATCCTGCGGACTGGCTGATCTTTGAAAACACCCATGAGGCCATCATTGACCCGGAAATGTGGCGACTGGCACAGCAGGTCAAAAAAACCGTGCGCCGGACGGACACCACCGGCGTTGCCAATCCCCTGACCGGCCTTGTATTCTGCGCCGACTGCGGAGCCAAAATGTATAACCACCGGGGCAGAAGTACCAAAGCGAACGGGAAAGAATACTTCAACGACAACTATAATTGTTCCACCTATTGCCTGTCGATCGAGCGTGAGACGAAGGAGTGCTTTTCCCACAGTGTCAGCACAAAGGCGCTGAATACACTGGTGCTGGAGACAATCCGCACCACCGCCAGCTACGCCATCCAAAACAGGAACGAGTTCTTCCGGAAGGTGCGCAGCATCTCGCAGCTACGGCAGCAGGAAGCCGCAAAGGAGCTTCGGCGCAGGGTCTCCAAGGCAAGCAGGCGCATTGCCGAACTGGATACTCTTATTAAAAAGCTGTATGAAACCTACGCCATGGGTAAGCTGGAGGAGCAACGGTTCGATCTGCTGTGTGCCGAATATGAAAAGGAGCAGGCAGAGTTAAAGCAGACCTCTGCCGCAGAGCAGGCAGAGCTTGACCGCTACGATGAGGACACCGACCGGGCAGACCGATTCCTTGCAATGGCGAAGAGGTACACGGATTTTTCTGCGCTGACACCTGCCATGCTCAATGAGTTTGTGGAGAAGATCATCGTCCACGCCCCGGATCGCAGCAGCGGCGAACGGGTGCAGGAGATCGACATCCATCTAAATTTCATCGGGCAGTTTGAAGTGCCCATGCCGGAGCCGACTTCGGAGGAACTGGCCGCAGAGGAAAAGCGTCGGATGAAGCGAAAAAAGGATCATGAGAAGTATCTGCGGTTGAAGGAGCGCAGACGCAAGATTGCGGAGGGGGAGATCATCCCCGGTCAGCCCTACACGCTTACCTGCCAGTGCTGTGGGGAACCGTTCCAATCCATGCAGCCGCAGGCAAAGTTCTGCAAGCCTGCCTGCCGCGAGAAATCCTATCGGCAGAAAGCGGCGGAAAGCCGTAGGCGGGAGTGCGCCTGTGAAAACTGCGGCATGACGTTTACGGCAACGAGAATCGATGTAAAATATTGCTGCGATAATTGCCGCTATGAGGGGAATCTCAAAAAGCAGAGAGTGCGCAATGCAGCCCGGAGAGCGAAAGAAACGGCAGAACCGGAGACGATGAAATTGGGGTGATGGCAAGCCATGTGGAGCAACAGCCTGTGGGAGCAGGAGCATCAGGAGGAGTTATATCAGGCGTTTATGGAGGAATGTCTCAGCGGCGGCCCGGAGAACTTTGTTTCCCCTGTCCGGCAGATCGTCTGCGGAGGCTGCGGCAGGCTCTTTTATACCAGAGTGCATTCCAAGAAATACTGCAACGACAGCTGCGCCAAGCAGGGATTCTGGCGACACAAGCGGGAGCGGCGGCTGGAAAAGCGGAGGGATACCGTGTGCAAGACCTGCGGCGGCGTTTTCACGCCCAAACGCGCCGACGCTGCCTATTGCTGCAACGCCTGTCGCCAAAAGGCATACCGGCAGAGCATTGCGGGCAATGGTAAGCGATCAAAATGATCTCTCAGCGCGAATTGTAACGGCATCGAAAAAGCAGTCCGGCAGCAGGAAAAGGGTGCTCATACGGTGAGCGCCTTTGCAGCGGGGTTCATCTTATCCGGAAAACAGATAAAGCTGTGCCGTTACGATTAACGGCAAGTGATAAAAAGTATCACTTGATGCCGGCCGTAACAACAACGCCCCCTGTTACAGATGACGGCAGTGGGTCAAAACGGCCTTGACCACATTGCGCCGATGTACACAAATAAAATCTTCAATATCAGCGTTACATCTGATGGTGGTGGTTCAAAATGAACCGCTGCACCAACGGTAACAATCAGAAAGCGGCTCGTCCCCTCGCAGGGCGGGCCGCTTTTGCGCTTTCAAGTTCCCAATTTGGGAACTTGTTTTTTTATTCGGCAGCGGCTGCCGAAAATCCAAACCACACGCTCTTTATCACGAGCAGAAACGGAGGGAACATGAGCATATTTGAAACTGTAAAAGACAATGTGAGCCTGCGTGAAGTGGCGCAGCGATACGGGAAAGATGTAAACAGGTATGGCAAAGCCCTCTGCCCCTTTCACAACGACCGGCACCCCAGCCTGTATGTGGCAGACGATCACTATTATTGCTTTGCCTGCGGGAAGCACGGGGATGTGATCGACTTTGTGGGCAAGCGGTTTCAGCTTTCGCCCTATGATGCGGCGCGGAAGCTGAGGGCAGATTTTCATCTCAGCCCGGACAAGCCGCCCAGCGCAGCGGCGCTCCACGCAAAGCGCATCCGAACAGAAGCACAGCAGCTCAGGGAAAACGAGCGGCTGTGCTTTTCTGTTCTGTCCGATTATGCCCGTGTGCTGCGGGACTGGAAGGTGCGGTATGCGCCGCAACCTCCCGATGAGCCTGTTCATGCACGGTTTGTAGAAGCCTGCCGCAACCTCGACCAGACGGAATACTACTTGGATATTCTGTGCGCCGGGGATTTCCTTGAACGCGCAGAAGTCGTTCAGCAGCAGATGGCAGACGGCAAACTGGATGAACTGCGGCAAAGATTAGAGGAAATTCACAAGGAGGAATTGGAAAATGGATATGACACCGCAGGCGTGGCCTGACTGGTACGACGGCAGGCACATCAATGAGGTGCTGTTCTGCCGGCAGTTTTTGGACAAGCACCCCATGAAATGTGTGCGTGGGCGGCTTTTCACCGTGGACGGGCTGATTGAGGATGAGGGGCAGATCGGCAATCTCATTCTGGAGGAAATCTCCGGTGTGCTGACCGCCAATCTCTCCAAGACGGTTGCGAATCTGCTTGCCAGCATCAAGCTGCAAGCCTATTCGCCGCCGCTGCCCATTGAAACAGATCGCATCCATGTTGCCAACGGAACGTACTTCATGGACGGCAGCTTCACCGCCGACAAGAGCTACTGCAACAACCGGCTGACGGTCGCCTACAACCCTGATGCACCCACCCCGAAAAAGTGGCTGCAATTCCTGTCCGAACTGCTGCAACCGGAGGACATTCCCACCTTGCAGGAATTTCTCGGCTACTGCCTGCTGCCAACCACAAAGGGACAGAAAATGCTCATGCTCATCGGCAAGGGCGGCGAGGGCAAAAGTCGCATTGGCCTTGTCATGCGCTCGCTGCTGGGCGACAGCATGAATACCACCAGCATCCAGAAGGTCGAAAGCAACCGGTTCAGCCGTGCGGATTTAGAAAACAAGCTCCTGATGGTGGACGATGATATGGACATGAGCGCCCTGCCCAAGACCAACTATATCAAATCCATCGTCACGTCCGAGTGCAAAATGGACATGGAGCGCAAGGGCGTCCAGAGTTACCAAAGCCAGCTCTATGTCCGCTTCCTCTGCTTCGGCAACGGTGCGCTGACCGCCTTACACGATAAGTCCGACGGTTTCTTTCGCCGCCAGATCGTGCTGACCACCAAAGACCGGCCCGCAGGCAGAGCGGACGATCCGTTTCTGGTGGACAAGCTGCTGCGTGAAAAGGAGGGGATCTTCCTCTGGTGTCTGGAGGGGCTGCACCGGCTGATCCGGAACAACTATCAGTTCAGCATTTCCGGTAAGGCCAAAGAAAATATGGAGACGGTCAAACGCAGCAGCAACAATGTGATCGAGTTCCTGCAATCTGAGGGATATATTCGCTTCAAAGCCGACAGCGAAGCCAGCTCCAAGGCAATCTATGAAGCCTACACAAGATGGTGCGACGATAACGCGCAGAAGCCCATGTCCGCCAACCGGGTCAGCTCTGAGCTTGCACAAAATGAGCGGCTTTACAATGTGGAGGCCACCAACAATGTCCACGTCGGCGGCAAGCGGGTGCGGGGATTTGTGAGCATTGAGGTGGTCAATCCGCCGCCGTATTAAAAATGAGAAACGGACTTCAAAATTGCCGTACACGCCGTACACTCTGTACGGCTGTTTTTGATTCCATTCTCAAAAACCGTCTTTGCTTGTGCGCACCGTGAAGCATTTCACGGCAGAGTATAAAATCTGTCGCCAAATCGGCGGCTGATACGCAAAGCAGGCGTACAGAAGCGTACACAAGGGGGTTTTTCTGTACCGAGCCGTACACAACGAAACTGTTTTTACAGCCGCACAGCGGCAGAAAGGAACGAATATGAACTATCTGAACAACAAACCCATCATTATTGGCATTGACCACGGGTATGGGAACATCAAGACCGCCCACACCTGCTTTCCCACCGGCGTGACCGCCCATGACAAGGAGCCGACCTTCAAAAACGACCTGCTGATCTACGAGGGTGGATACTACACCATCGGCGAGGGACACAAGGAGTTTGCCGCCGAAAAAATGATGGACGGCGACTATTATCTCCTAACCCTCGCCGCCATCGGGCGGGAGCTGCGCATCCGCCATGTCACCTCCGCCCGCGTGCATATTGCGGCGGGGCTGCCCCTCACATGGGTCAGTGAACAGAAGGACGCTTTCCGTGCATACCTCTTGCAGAATGACAGCGTAGATTTTACCTTCCGGGGCGCGGACTACCATGTGGAGTTTGCCGGAGCGGATATCTTCCCGCAGGGCTTTGCCGCCGTTGCCGGGAATTTGGGGCAGTTCAGAGGAACAAATATGCTCTGCGACATCGGCAACGGCACCATGAACGTCATGTATATCAACGAGCGCAGGCCGGTTCTGAGCCGCTGCTATACAGAGAAATTCGGGACGCACCAGTGTATGCTGGCCGTCCGGGAGAGTGTGCTGCGGCAGTTCGGCAAGACGTTGGACGACGCCACCATCGAGCGTGTGCTGCGCAAGGGGACGGCAGACATCGGGGAACGCTACCTGACCGCCATCCGCGAGACTGCTGCGGAGTATGTGGCCGGTATCTTCCGCAGACTGCGGGAGCATGAGTACGACCCGGAGCTGATGCGGCTCCATGTGGTGGGCGGCGGGAGCTGCCTTGTACGGAACTTTGGAGAATATGAGAAAGGGCGCGTCAGCTTCAACGATGATATCTGCGCTACCGCCAAGGGCTATGAGCTGCTGGCGGAACGCAGGATGAAGAAAACGGGCGGTATCGTATGAGCAAGAATATATACGCGACCACGCTGCGGCTGAATCTGGACAACCCCGCAGACCGGGCGGCATGGGAGCATTTGCAGCGGTTGGACAGGGTGCAATACCGCTCTGTGAGCCGTGCCGTGGTTACCGCTGTCAACGCCTTCTTCGACAGGCAGGAACGGCTTGCCTCCGATCCTTATCTGGAAACCCGCGAGAAGGAGGAGGCTTTTCTTCAGCGGGTGCTGGACACGATACGGGAGGGGCTACGGGAAAGCGGTGCGGACGGACTCGTTTCACTGGCTGCCCTTTTGCGCAGCACGGAGCCCGCCCGAACACCGGATGCAGCTCCCTGTGCGGAAGAGGACTTGGACGCGGCAATGGAGTTTGTCAACAGTCTGTAAAGTCTTTATTTATCTCCTTATCGGCATTGACATTATAACGGTTAACCGTTATAATGTGAGTAAAGGCAGGTGAGAAACAATGACCATCCGAGAGACGTTGCAGGAAAGGAATATGAGCGTCTACCGGCTTGCCAAGGTAAGTGCTCTTCCCTATGCGACGGTAAACGATATTTGCAGCGGCAAGGCGCAGCTGGAAAAATGCAGTGCGGAGACAGTGTACAGAATCGCCCGTGCGCTGGATGTTTCCATGGAAGAACTCCTTGCCCCCTGCTTTCATAAGCGCAGCAGCTTTGAGAACTTCAAGAGCGCCGTCTGCCACCGGGTCAGGGAACTTGGCGATATAGGCTTTATCATGGACACGCTGGAAAGCGGGGATATCCGCACGTATTATAAGCGGAAATGGTATCCCGAAAGCCTGTACCTCCTTGCGATGCTGGACTATATCAGCCGGGAAAATGATGTACCTCTTGACAGCGGGTATGACGATCTCAGGCGATGCAGGCTGGAAAAGCCGGTGTATCCGGCCGGTCTCCTTGCCGTGGCAGCGGCGGAAAAAAGCAGTGCCGCCTTAAAGGAAGCGGCAAGAGCGGCGATCCCGGAATTTATGCGGTTTAACATTGTGGAAAGCGAGGTGCGAAGTGTCGTCTGAACACGTTGAGTTTACAAAGGATAATATTGACCTCTATCTGAAGGAGGTTGCCAAGGAGTACCGGAAACAGGTCGGGAAAGGGATGCCCGCCGAGCTGATTCTGATCGGCGGGGCTTCCGTCCTGGTCAATTATGGTTTTAGAAATATGACTACGGACGTTGACGCGCTGATTCACGCTGCCTCCGGAATGAAAGATGCAATCAACAGGGTAGGAGACCGCTTTGGCCTTCCTAACGGCTGGCTGAACGCCGACTTCAAAAACACGGCTTCCTATACGCCGAAGCTCGATGAGGTTTCGGTGTATTACAAGACCTATTCCAATGTGCTGACGGTTCGCACCGTAGCAGCGGAATATCTGATTGCCATGAAGCTGCGCTCCGGCAGGCAGTACAAAAGCGACCTGTCCGATGTGCTGGGGATTCTGGCAGAACACGGGAGACGAGGTACGCCGATCACCATGGAGCAGATACAGAAAGCCGTGACGGACTTGTACGGCGGCTGGACTTCTCTTTCGGATATGTCGCAGGCTTTCATATCGAACGTCATGGAAGACGGTCGCTTTGAACAGCTTTATGCGCAGATCGCCCGAGGCGAGCAGGAGACGAAGAAACTACTGATCCGGTTTGAAAAGGAGTATCCGGGCGTAGCAAAGGAAGACAACGTGGACGCTATCTCCGTAACCCTTCAGAAAAAAGCGGATAAGGCTTCCATACTTGAGTTTCTGCGGCAAAGGCAGGCAGAAAGTCCGGAAGCCAAGCAGGAAAAGAAGGCTCGGAAGAGGGACGTTCCGGAAAGATAACCAAATACCGAAATTGACACCACATCAGGCAGGAAATGATACCGCACAGGTATCACTCCCTGCCTTTTTTGATGTCAGAATCCGAACAGAAAATACGACGATACCATTTATCTCGGAGGTTGATACCAAAGACGGGAAAAGTGGTACCGGCGTACAGCTATTTTCATATCAGAGGAGGATTTGGCCATGAACACTATGACCGAAAACGAGAAGAAGCTCTTGCAGGCTAAGCACCGCTTAGAGGAAGCGCAGATGCGTGACCGCAAAAAGGAGCGTAACGCACGAACGCGCAGGCTCATTCAGGAGGGCGCAATTCTGGAAAAGGTGCTGCCGGAAGTGCGGACGATAGAACTGTCTGTACTGGAGGATTACCTGATACAGAAGCTGCCGCAGCACAATTGAGTCCGCTGGGAGGTTTCCGGGAAACCGGGAGCCTCCCTCTTTTTTCTCCCCGAAGGGCGCACTTACTCACCACCGCGAAGGGGCGGTGGTACTTGCCGTTGGCAAGCCGTGCGCTCTGCGAGGCAGATGCGGCTTCTGCGGAAGCCTCCAGACAATGCAACAGCACTTGCGGGTGCTGCTGTCATCGTCTGCGCAGACGGCAAAACACAACCACAGACGTGCTTGTGCGGTGGGTTACGATTCGTAACCCACCTGCCGCCTGCCTGCTCCAAACTCAGCCAAGAACAATCCTTCGGATATGTTCAGGCAGCTTTGCCGCAGATAGGGCATCGCTTGAGGCGACACCCTATTCTTTTTGCGAAAAAGAAACAAAAAGCCAGAGCGCAGAACGATGGTGTCACGGTTCGTTACCCCATCTTCGAGCGAGGACGCAAAGAGTGTGAGTTCAACGCACACCCTTGCTCAGTGGCAAGTGTCTGAAACAAGAGCGCAAAGGGTCTAAATTGAGTGTATACCCTTTGCACGGAAAAGCTGTGCAGGGGGTCACTGTTTCAATGACCCCTTGTCGGCGGAAAGGAGAACGTTTGGCGATCTATCATCTGGAGGCGAAGGTGGTCAGCCGGGGCGCAGGGCGCTCCGCCGTGGCCGCTTCCGCCTATATGAGCTGCTCCCGTCTGTATAACGATTACGACGGGATACAGCACGACTACACGAAAAAGCAGGGGCTTGTCTGGCAGCAGGTATTTCTGCCGGAATACGCTCCGCAGGAATGGCAGGACAGAGAAAAGCTCTGGAACGCCGTGGAGGAAAACGAAAAGGCCAAGGACAGCCGCCTTGCGAGGGAGTTCATCGCAGCACTGCCGCGAGAGCTTGACCGGCAGGCGCAGATTTCCCTTATTCAAGAATATGTTCAAGAGCAATTTGTGGCAGAGGGTATGTGCGCCGACGCTGCCATCCACGACACGGACGGGCAGAATCCCCACGCTCATATTCTGCTGACCGTGCGCCCGTTGGACGAACAGGGGCGTTGGCAGTACAAGACGGAGAAGGAATACCTCTGTGTCAGAAACGACGAGGAACGGGGTTTCACCGCCGCAGAGTTCAAGACAGCACAGGCTGAGGGCTGGGAGAAGCAGTATCCCTACTATGTAGATAAAAAGAAAAAGGAATATCTGCCGCCCTCCGAAGCGGAAGCGCGCGGCCTTGTCAGAGCGGACAAGCATCCGAAAAGCACCCGCTACAGCAGACAGAATCCCATCTCCGAACGCTGGAACAGCGAGGAGCAGCTTGCGGCATGGCGGGCGGCATGGGCTGACGTGTCCAACCGCTATCTGGAACGCGCCGGGCGGGAGGAACGCATTGACCACCGCAGCAACGCCGCACGGGGACTGGATGAGATTCCTACCATCCATGAGGGTGCGGCAGCGCAGGCGTTGGAGCGCAAGGGAATTATCTCTGACCGCTGTGAACTGAATCGGCAGATCAGAGCGGACAATGCGCTGCTGCGTGAATTAAAAGCTGAAATCAAGAAGCTGGCTGCATTGGTTGCCCGTACTGTTCCGGCCATAGCGGAGGGGCTGGAGAAGCTGCGCAGCCGTGTTCTGGTTTTCTGCTATCAGCTCTCGCATATTCGCAGCGGCAAATCGCATATTCAGAAATCTCTTGCCGTCTGGAAGCCGGAACTGGAACGTTACGCCGGTCTGGTGCAGCAGATCAAGGAAAAGAGCAAGGAACGCAAAGCGTTGGTTGCCGAGAAAAAGGAATTGCCAGTATATCGTGTGAAGCGTCACAAAGCGCTGGCTGTCCGCATTGCCGAGCTGACAGAAGATTTGGAAGAACTGCGTTCCAAAAAGGCGCTTCTTTTGCAAAAATTTGAGTATGCGGAGGATGCAGGCGCAGAGGCGTTCCGTAAGGATATTGACACCATGGAGGCTGGTCTGAAAAAGTTAGAGGCGCAGGAGCAGAAATATTCTGCCGAGTTGGATAAGGCTTTGGACGAATACGCAGAACTGAAAGCGCAGACTGCGGATTTTGACCCGGTGGAGCTATATGAAGCGCGGCAGGCCATCCGCCCCACACAGGAAAAGGCGGCAGAGCAGCAGTTAGAGGACACCATGCAGGAGAAGCTTTCTCTTGTTATGCTACTCAGCGTCAAGCAGGAAACATCCCGCCTGCTCAGAGAGGATGCGGAAGATCGGCAGGTGCGGCAGATTGTTTTGCAGCGACAAAGGTCTCAACGTCAAATACAGGAAAGACATCACAAATCAAAACGGCAGGAACGGGAACGATAAAGTATAGGATGGAGTGTATATTGAACAATGCACTCCATCCCATTTTTTAGCCTATCTCCGCAAGCAAATCAAGATACGCCTTTTCGTTGGCATTTTGCCACGATAAGCCCGTTTCCTTATAATGCTCTGCAAGGGGCTTTAGCCGGTTCACATAAACGCCGTCGCCATTCACGCGGTCATAGCCTGTGACAATCCAGCCCGCGCCGCGCTTTTCAAGGGTGAGTATTATTTCCTCTCCCACGCCGCGCATGGGGCCGGATGTGATCTCGGTATTCACATGGAAGCGGGCGGTCATGCGATCATCGCCGCTTTGAATTATCTCGAGCAAGTCGGCTGTGCCTTTTTCTACCGTATCAAGTGCGGATAAGGCGCCGTTAAGTATTTTATCCACGGCAAGCCGCGCATCATAGAAGAACAGGTCTGTCGCTTCGTTGTGCTCCATTATGTCGGAAAAATCCTGCACCTCTTTCAGCTTTTGCCCCATATAGTAGCGATGCATGACCTCCGCCGCCAGTTCCTCTGCGCTCATTGCGGCGGGGGTATGCTGCTCCTCTAACGCCGCGCTTTCGGTGTCCAAGGATAGCATTATGCCTTGCAGCGCCCGTCCGCTTGGCTTCGCTTCGGCAAGCCTTGCCCGCAGATCATCCAGCAGTTGGGCTTTTTCCTTCGTGCCTATGGCGGCATTTTTATGCACGGTCATGTAGCTCAGGTATTCCGTTTCAAAGGCAATGCCTGCGGTGGGGTTTTCATATTGCAAGCCGTCCAGGCCATGTGAATTGCACATTGCGGCGTACTCTGCATAGCCGTCGGACTCCGTGCGCAGGGAGGTGATATAAAGCCCGTGAACGGTTTCTATAAGCTCTGCGCGTATCAGCTCGTTTTGCACAACCTCGCCCTTGCCATTCAGTTCAAGCGTAACCACGGCCTCATAGCGAAACGCCTTCCGTTGGGCGTTTGCACCCGTAACAATAAACGATACCGTTTCTGCCGCTCCATCTCCTGCGAAAGTCTCCGCGCTGTGCAAAACATAGTGAAGGTACTTTGCGCTCATATATGTATCATCATCTTCAACCCACTTGTTTCCATGGTAGAACAGTGAAGCGGCTGTGGGATAATCGCCCATGGCAAATGCGGCGGCGGTGGATTTTACCATTTCGGCAGCTCTGTTCAGCTTTTCCGCATTGACGGATACGGTCGGGGCCAGCGCATATACCGCATCGCCAACGAGCGGCAGTTCTGCGGCAAGGGCGGGTTTTACGGCGAATGTGCAGGCGGACAGCAGCACCGCGGCGGCGCAGGCGGCAGCCGCAATGCGGACGATTTTTATAAATGGCGCAGTATGCTTGCTTTTTGCACATGTTAGCGCTTCATCCTGACTTTGCAAAAGAGCTATGGTTTCATCGATTCGCTTATAATAGCCTTGCGAAGGAGCGGGAAAGCCCGCCCTGAGCGTATGTGCGAATTGCATATCATATTTCATAATATTCATCTCCCAATAATCTTTTCAGTTCTGCCCGTGCTCTGGACAGGCGGCTTTTTACGGTTCCGGAAGGCACCTCGAGTATTTCGGCGATTTCATTTACAGAATGATCGCAGATATAGTACAGCGTTATTGCCTCGCGCTGCTCCTGCGGCAACCGTGCAAGGGCGGTTTCAACATCAACACGGTGCTCTGTTCCGTGCTCATGCAAATAAGGTATTTCCTCATCAATCGGGACTGTGCGCCGCCGCAGCTTCGCCATGCCGTAACACTCGTTCCTCACTATGCGAAACAGCCACGGCTTCAACGCGCTTCTGTCCCGCAGGCTGTCTATATGCGTATGCGCCTTGATAACGGCACTGCTCACGGCGTCCTCACTTTCGGGCACGGAGCGCAGTATGCTGTACGCAAAGTAGAACAGCTCATCCCTCAGTTCTATTATCTGGCCATAAAACCATTGAAGCTTTTTGTCCCTGTTCACAACCGGTTGCTACCTCCCGCATTTGTAGGATGATCATCTCTCACATATTAGATTGCCGAGGATGCTGAATGGTTCCCTCATCTTTTAGAATACGGCAATAATCTTAAAGTGCTGTTTGTTCATTATAGCATAACTGTCCTGTTATGCCGGATTTTGAGCACAGACGCAACGGGTGTTTGGATATAACCTTTCTCCACACATCGCTCTAAAAATTTTTTGTATTTTATGGAACCTATCCTCGCTTTCAATAATCTATTTTTTAGGGATGTGAAAACACATGCCAAAACTATAAAATACAAAGGAGAAGCAGAATGATGAAACACAGGATTTCATTTTTACTCGCCGTCATACTTGCCACCGTATTGTGCCTGTCGGGGTATGCTTATGCCGAACAGAATGACACAACCGCTGTTCTTTCTGATGACACCGTCCAGAAAGCAATTGAAATGGCCGAACAATTTGCTCTGGAATATGAAACCGCAAGCATGACTTTGTCAATGCCGGAGTTCAGCTATATTCAGCGAACAGATGGCACCGCGCTTCTGCTGGAAAAACTCAGATACAGCATCGAATTTGCCCGTTCATTCGACACGGGAATCGAAAACCTGCAACAGATCTCTTTCAATGTTCTTGAGATGGAAGAAAAGAGAGGCGGACTCTTCCTAAAAGTTTACGCTTCGTTTCAGTACCATCACACAGATGCCCCGGCGGATATGCTAAGCAAGCATGGTACAGATTATGAGATACTATTTGATTTCACTGGGGAATCTCCTATTATTTTATTGTGAGCCTAGGCACGCAATCAAATGACTTCAATTACTTTGATGAACTAATAAGCCAAACAACTAGCTCAAAATCACTTTCTTATGCAGAAGCAGCAAAATGCGTTGCCAATCAAAAAATCTCAGAATTGCCTGTAACGTTGGAGAAGTGGAATGAACAAGTTGCACTTTTCGACAACAAGTATACACAAACTGATTGGGAATCAGAAATCTCAGAGGATACTACTGAAGCATTGCGCAGTACAAGTGTATCTTTTTCTAGAAGCGCTGCCGTTGATTATGCTACAACATTTGGAGATAAGTATCAAAACTATATTTTTAAGCGGATGGATGCTGACTGTACTAACTTTGTTTCACAGTGCCTTTGGGCAGGATACGGTGGCGCCAGCGGGTACTCTCTGTCAAATACTGAAGCCTTAAAAGCTCGTGTAGCTGCAAATTACAGGCAAACGTCCGACTGGTATGGTAGAAATTACGACTCGTCAAGTCAATATGCTGCCGGTCCATTTATGAGAGTTGTTGAACTATGGAGCCATGCAACGGGTAATACAGGAAACGGGCCGCGTGCTACCGGATATAACAACAATAATGTGTGGACGTCACTAAGCGTTGTTCCGAGGACCGGTGATGTGCTTCAGTTCTACAGCTTCAGTAAGAACAGGTATAACCATTCCGTGATTGTTTCGTCCACAAATAACCCATCCCTGTCGAATATGCTGGATAGAGTATGGGTTTGCCAACACTCCGGCGATTATGTAAACAGGCCTCTGAGGGCAACACTTGAGGATAACGGTGGGATCAGCAGCGGTAAAATGCGTTTGATGCGTCCTTCTTCGACTACGTTTTCGTCGTAATATCGCAGTGACGCATTCATTTGGTTAAAAATTGAGAGTTTTGCAAAGGAGAAGATGATGAGAAAAACGTTGTTATTAAAGTTAATCGCTATTCTGTTGATTTGTGTATTGGGTATGCAATCGGCCGCGCTCGCAAATCCGACCGGCAACACTTCGTCGCTTGCCTACGGGAAAGAAATTGAGATTGAAGAGTTAAGAACGACCGATAGCAAGACTTACCAGTTATCGGATGGTTCGTTCAAATATGTAGGGTATGCGGAAGAGGTGCATTATAAGGATTCTAACGGAAAGTTCGCCGATATAGACAATTCCATAACCGGCTCTGCGGAAAAAGATGGGTATACGTACACAAACAAAGCTAATAGTTGGAGAGCCTACTTTTCCAACCAATTAAGTGTTTCAAAAGCCGTATTATTGGAAACGGGCGATTACAGTCTATCTTTTAGCATGCCTTCCGCAAGTCAGCAAAATGCTGCAAAAAAGGCTGCCGATATGACTGAACATGCGGATTCATATTATGAAGACAAAAAATCGGATAATCGCGCAGTCATCTATCAAGAAGCTCTTGCTGGTGTCGATGTCGTTTATACAGTCAGGACTTCGGGGCTTAAGGAGGATATAGTTCTTAAAAACGCGGCAGTTCCTCATTCCTTTGAATTTGTATTAACCGCGGACGGACTGACGGCAGTCAAGAGAGATGGCACAGTCTATTTTCAGGATAGAGAGGGAAACGATATTTTCCATATAGGATCGCTCTATATGATAGATTCCAATGGGAAATACTCAGAATCAGTAACCTGTTCCATACACCAGGTCAAGAACGGCTATTCACTTGTTATATCTGCTTCCGAGGAATTTCTCAATGCGTCGGATACGGTTTATCCCGTAATCATTGACCCCTCCATTATGATAACGGGAACATCTAACACTTTTGATACCTGCGTGGACGAGCAATATCCCTCGTTAAACTATTACGCTAGTGAAAATCTGTGGACGGGCGGCGCAACTGGAACGAATACCATGCGTACATACATAAAGTTTACGATGCCATCGAATATTACTGCTGCACAAGTAACGAGTGCTACATTAAGGATTAAAAAGAGGGAGCATAAAACTCCAACCATAAAGGCTTATCGTGTCACGAGTAGCTGGTCGTCAAGTTCTGTTACATGGAACAATAAACCAAGTTATACGACAGCAAACGGTACCGGCACCATAACTCTTGATACAGGTTCCTGGAATAAGCTGGATACAACAACTCTTGTGAAATATTGGCTCGCAGGAACATATAGCAACTATGGTTTCCTTTTGAAAGAACCGTCGGAAACAAGTTCTTCACAGAAAACCAAGTTCTACTCTTCGGATGCCCCTTCGCCGAATAAGCCGGAATTAATTATTGAGTATAAGGATCCCTCTAGTTCATATACAATCACATATAACGGAAATGGGAACACAGGGGGAATGCCGCCGTCAAGTCAAACGGCGATTGGCGGGACAAACGTAGCTTTAAGGACAAACACAGGACTTCTGACAAAGCAGAATTATGAATTTTCTGGGTGGAATACCAATTCATCTGGAACAGGGGTTACATATTCTCCTGGACAAACAATAACAATGCCAAATAATAATCTTACTCTATATGCAAAATGGGTTCCTTTTAATTATAAAATTGGAATTGAAGCTGTATCAGATTATAGTAATATTAGTGGCCTAGACTCGCTTAATACGTCAATAGATTGTGTTAGAGGATTGTCTGAAAAAATTCTCGATGCTTCTGGTTCTTGGACTAGGAAGTATTTCTATACCAACGATTCAGTGTGGGAAAATGATTTTAAGTCAACTACTTTAGGAGGAAATGACAGCAATATAACAGACAGCGTGGATCTTGCTGCATATTGTGGACATGGATATGAAATTCAGGGATTTGTATTGGCTAACCAATCTCACGATGATGGTTTTGTTTCCCGAAGCGACTTAAGACTTGGTGACGTCAATCTAAACTGGTTTCTGACCTTTACCTGCAACTTTTTGAAATCCGAGAAAGACGACATCGGCATTGCAATGAATGGATTACATATGTTATGCGGATATAAGACTAATATGACAGTGACCGCTAACGGAGGAAGCACGTTTGCTTCATATGCAACTGATAGCGCACAGCCAATACGAATAGCTTGGAAAAACTATGGGGTTGCAACGCAGCCGATTTTAACATTTAATAAAATTTCATCTTTTTACCATAATTCATGCGGCAACGATCATTTATGGGGGTTTGGAGTTGTAGCTGATGATCCTTCTCCATATAGCGTAACAACCGCTAATGATTATGTGTACTATGATTACCGATTAACGTAAGGAGAAAAGGAGGCTCAAAATGAAAAAACGTTCCTTGATATATGTTATACTGTGCCTCGCGATGCTATCAGGCTGTATACAGCACACAGAAGTGGATAATGTTCTACTTAATGTATCTAGACTTCCATCGTCTGGTTCCCGTATTTCTTTTGAAAAGATTGATTTAGAGATAGACAAGATAACGGCCATGGACGAAGAGTCGATTATGGTTTATTCCGCAATGCCGGTCAAAGTTACAAAGGACGAAATTACTGCAATTGCCGAGTATACGGGGATCAACGAATATGGCCTTATCGATAACCAACAGACACTATCGCTGAAGGATATGTCAGGAAATGCCATAATTGTTTTTAAGGCATCGGGTTCTATTCAATGTAGCTTCTCCAAAGAAAAAGAACTCGGAGAGATTGAACAGACTGTCAAATATTCTGATGATGTATACATCGAAATGGCTGAACGATGGCTCAGCAGTACGGGTCTATTAAGCGAAGACTATCAAACAAAAAAGCCTATAATTAAGGACAATGGGTTCATAACCAAGACGCTGGATAACGGACAGGAATATGCATATCCAACGGTAAAGACGGTAGAATTTATGTATAAAGACCTAAATGGTGTTGAAGTAAACGGCGTTGCACCTCGAATTGTTGTAGATGTTTCTCTTGACGGGGATATCGTTTCAGTGACTAAAATTCAACGTCAGTATCAGACATTTGGCGCATTTCCTTCGCTAAAACTTGACAAAGCAGTTGAAAACCTTGTCAATGGAATCGGAACCATATATACGAGTGGAGATGTGGATAACAGAGGAACTGTCAAAACGGCAAGGCTTGTCTACTATAACATGGAGGTAATGGATGCATCACCGTATTTAATCCCGGTTTATGTTTTTGAAGGGTATAGCGGGAGAGGAGATTTTATTGCAGTTACATATGCTATTGATGAGCAATATTTTTCCTTTGTCAATCAAACCAATACGTCATCAGGTAATGAAACTGATCAAAAATAGTAGATATTGATCTTCAGACGCTCCCCGGATAGAACAATAAACTATAATGATAGAGCGATACTATGATTCTGTTGTCAGTTATAAAATGCTGAACGCATGAACACCTTGGAGAGGACATTCTTCCCATGTCCTCTCCACTCTCCAATTATGGCTTTATTATCTCAATAGTTCATAAGGATGTGATAACAGATGAATAAAAAAGCCCTGATAATTCCCTTGCTGATATTTCTGGTAATCGTTGTGTTAGCAGCATCTTGTTTGCTATATAAATTCTATTGGCCTATAGGTGCGCCGGGCGATCCAAATGCCATTTTGCCTCAGGACGAAGGACATGCTTTGATAAACCATACAGGTACTGCGGTTTCCTTTGGATTAGATTACATTGCTATCGTCAAAGAAAACGGCGAACTGTGGATTTGGAGCATGGACAGCGTCCCATCAACCCAGGATGAGCCTTTTTGCAGGTTTGGAAAGACTTGGAAGCTTGCAGATCACGTTGCCGACGCCGTTCATGTAGGGACCGACACCAACGGGAAAAGAGGCGCTTTCCTTTGCGTTCTTTATGAAGACATGTCCCTATGGGCGTGGGATATATCGACATACAGGGAGGGCAACAGAGAAATACCCTCGTCTCATTTTGAACAGACTCCTGAAAAAGTGATGGAAGGCGTAAGCGCAATCATGGCAAATGGTTTGCGCAGTTCATCTTTTTGGGCATTGAAAACAGATGGTTCGTTGTGGACGGTATGGAGAAAAAGGGCTCAGACGGAATCCTCTTTTGAGTTTGAATACAGAGAATATGCTTTTGAAAGAAAAATGGAGAAGGTGCATGCGGTTTGGGTCAATCCGGTTTACAATACGCAAATCTATGTGCTGAGAGAATCGGGTGCGCTCTTTGGCTTTGGAGAAAATGCACGGGGACAGCTTGGCGTGGGCTTTGAGTATGGCAATGCCAAGCATGTTTACATGAAATATCCTGCGAGAATCGCAAATTCGATTGTTTCTGTAATCCCGCAGTCGGAAGAGTCTGAAATACATATGCATACGATGGCAATAAAAAAGGATCGCAGTTTGTGGATGTGGGGGCGGGATATTATCTTTGAACCTGATTCTACGGCTGCCCAATACGCTTCTGAGTACAGTTCTTTCTCGAATAAACCTGTTAAGATCATGGAAGATGTTGCGTTTGGCGCAATGGGCGTCAATCACTGTCTTGTCGTAAAGCAGGACGGCAGCCTGTGGGCTTGGGGTTATAACGATGCGGGGCAGGCGGGCGTGGGGCATAGCGGCAGCGTAAAGACGCCGCAAAGAATCATGGAGCACGTTGTGTCTGTTGCCGCAAGCAACAGGCATAGCTTGGCGGTACAGGCCGATGGCAGTCTGTGGGCATGGGGGGACAATGAAGTTGGGCAGCTTGGAACAGGCGATACAAAAAGCAGGACTTCGCCTACCAAAATCATGGAAGATGTGAACTCCGTTTTTGTGACTTCAACTTTGAACGCCGCCGTAAAACGGGACGGCAGCGTTTGGATATGGGGGAACGCCGCAATATCCCCCGGTTCTTTTGTGGATGAGGAAAACTCGATTTTAAAGCCAGTTTGTATTCTGCGTTAATAGGCGCTGGATTGAAGCTTGCTGTATACCTTGCGATGATGTTCATAATGTGATATGCGATCTAATGCTAAAGATTTGATAGGATGAAGTTGTTAGTACAGTCTAATGTACAAGATGAATGCTCACATTCTTGCTATATTGCATAAATGAACACAGATCAATACAAAAGGTTTGGTCTGGTTTTGCCCAGTTTAACAAATAAGCCTCAGCAATACCGCTGGGGTCTATTTATTATTTATGCTCGGTTGTTTTTTATACAAAGCTGTAGTTGGATGTAGAAAACACTCTTGACAAATCTCCTTCCAAAAGGCGATTTTAAGTAAATACGCAAAGGAAAACGGCTTCAAAAATCCCTTGTTTTTCGTGGACGACGGGTACTCCGGGGCAAACTTCGATAGACCTTCTTGGAGCGAACTTGTTGAGAAAATTGAAAACGGAGAAGTGGCGACCTTGATAGTCAAGGATATGTCCCGTCTTGGGCGCGACTATCTGCGCGTGGGGCTTTATACAGACGTTCTGTTCCCTGAAAAGGGCGTGCGGTTTATCGCCATCAGCAACGGCGTTGACAGCGCAAACCAACAGGAGAACGACTTTACCCCTTTTTTGAATATCATCAAGAACATCTCCCATTCGGGAAAGGTAAGTAATGATTTCTCCCTTTTCAGACGGCTTTGCTGTATCAATCGCTGTTTTCGTTGTTCCTGCGGTAAGTTTTCCATAGTTCA
>ERZ779888.377-NODE-377-length-55114-cov-3.430520_pt1 | contig 55114 bp, 48 predicted proteins | sample MGYA00511245_ERZ779888 | MGnify/ENA primary metagenome ERZ779888 (study PRJEB29588, sample SAMEA2155255) | human gut metagenome | biome: human gut; feature: human-associated habitat; material: faeces | place: Denmark | collected 2008/2010 ...
GGAAGAGGCTTACCTGCGAAAACAGTACAGGGACAGGCTGAAGGAAGCCATCATAGGAAATGATACCATGAATTATCACTACTATGAGGGAAAGGATATTACCCTTTCAGAGATCATTGACCTTGCGGAGACCATGCCCTTTTTTGCAGAGCGCAGGCTGATCGTCATGGAAAACAGCGGCCTTTTCAAAAGCGGCGGCGAGGCGCTGGCAGAATATCTTGGAAATCCTTCCGAAACGGCGTACTTTATCTTTGTGGAAACGGAAGTGGACAAGCGCAGCAAGCTGTATAAGACGGTTGCGGCAAAAGGATATGCTGCTGAATTTGCCGTTCAGGATGAAAATACCCTGAAGCGCTGGGTGCTTGGAATGGTAAAGAAGGAAGGAAAGCAGATCTCAGAGAGAACGCTTTTGCTTTTCCTGGAAAAGGCCGGAAATGATATGGAAAATATCAAAGCGGAGGCAGAAAAGCTGTTCTGTTACTGCATGGATCGGGATGTGATCACGGAGGCTGATGTGGAGGCCATTTGTACAAAACAGATCTCGGGGCATATCTTTGATATGGTGAATGCCATTGCAGACAGGAAGCAGAGAAAGGCGCTGGAATTGTATTACGAGCTGCTGACCCTGAAGGAGCCGCCTATGAGGATCATTTTTTTGATCGCCAGGCAGTTTAATCTCCTTTTACAGGTAAAAGAGCTTTCCGGAAAGGGGTATCAGGGTAAGACCATAGGGCCAAAGGTTGGATTGCCCGGCTTTGTGGCCGGAAAATATGTTTCCCAGGCAGCACGCTTTCAGACCACTCAGCTTCGCAGAGCGCTGGAAAGCTGTGTGGAGGCGGAGGAAGCGGTCAAAACAGGCAGGATGAATGATACCATGAGTGTAGAACTGCTGATTATGCAGTGCAGCAGAGAATAATAGAAAAAGAAAGGTGGTTATGGTCATGAGTATGATCGATGAGGTACGCACACAAATGATGGCGGCAATGAAGGAGAAAAACAAGGAGAGAAAGGACGCGCTGTCCATGCTGCTTTCCGCCCTGAAAAACAAGGCGATTGACAAAAGAGCAGATCTGACTGAGGCAGAAGAATTTGAAGTAGTTAAGAAGGAAATGAAACAGACAAAGGAGACCATGGAGTTAGCGCCGGCAGACAGAGAGGATATTAAAAAGGCATGTGAGGTAAGACTTTCTGTTTATCAGGAGTTTGCACCAGAGGAGCTTTCCGAGGATGAGATCCGTGCGCAGGTAAAGGAAGTGCTTGCCATGCTTGGAATCACGGAGCCTACTGCGAAGGAAAAGGGAAAGATCATGAAGGAGCTGATGCCCAGGGTGAAGGGAAAGGCAGACGGCGGCCTGGTAAATAAGATCGTAGGAGAAATGCTTGCCTGATGGAAAAAAGTGTATTGACCACTTTGTGCTATATTGAAAGGGATCAGGAGTACCTGATGCTGCACAGAGTGTCCAAGAAGCATGATATTAATAAAGATAAATGGATCGGCGTAGGAGGTCACTTTGAAGAAGGGGAAAGCCCGGAAGAGTGCCTCCTTCGTGAGGTTTATGAGGAAACAGGACTGACCCTTACTTCCTGGAGGTTTCGGGGGATCGTGACATTCTGTTCAGAGGGAACCCAGACAGAATATATGTGTCTGTATACTGCCTCTTTGTTTGAAGGGGAGATCACGGCATGCAATGAGGGCGTTTTAGAATGGGTGCAGAAGGATCAGCTTACGGATTTAAATTTGTGGGACGGAGACCGGCTTTTTCTGGAGCTTCTTCAAAAGGAAGCGCCCTTCTTTTCACTGAAGCTTTGCTATGACAGGAGCGGAAAATGGCGGCAGGCCATATTAGATGGAAAAGAACTGGAGCTGTTTGATCTGGTTGACGAAAACGGGGAGCCGACCGGGCAGGTAAAAGAGCGCAGCATGGTTCACGAGAAGGGTGACAGACACCGTACCGCCCATGTCTGGGTGGCCCGCAGAAAAATGGATGGAACGGCGGAAGTTTTGCTGCAAAAACGCAGCCCGAAGAAAGATGCCTATCCGGGGTATTATGATATTTCTGCGGCAGGACATGCTCATGCAGGAGATGAACTAGAGGAAGCAGGGGCAAGAGAGCTGCAGGAAGAGCTTGGGATCTGTGCAGAACCGGGGGAACTTCAGTTTGTGGGAATGAGAAAGGGATACCGGGAAAGCAAATTCTGGGGAAAGCCTTTCAGGGACAGGGAAGTGAGCGCCGTTTATGTATATGAACAGCCTGTTTGTGTGGAAAAGCTGACCCTGCAGAAAAGCGAGGTGGAGGAGGTCAGCTTTGTAGAACTGGAAAAGCTGATCGGACAGGTCAGAGAGCAGAGCATTTTAAGCTGTATTGATCTGGAAGAGCTTCTTATGCTGAAAAAGGCTCTTGTAACGCAGGACTGAAGGATCAGCGCCTGCGAAAACCGAAGGATACCCTGATCTCCTCTTTTTGATAGTGAATAAGGTGCTTGAAAATGGTAATGATGGAGATCAAAAGACAGCCAAGCTGGATGGAAGGAATGGGAACCCTTCTGTATACGGTCAGCGCAAAAAGAGCAAAAGTCACCACAGAACGGATCAGATGTGGTTTTATGACCACCAGCGTGGAAAACATAATATAAAAGAAAGCCAGGGCTGCTAAAGGAAACAGCTCGGGAAATAAACCCAGTATGGCACCAAAGGAGGCGGCGATTGCTTTGCCTCCTTTTCCTTTGGAAAAAACAGAAAAGGCATGTCCGGCCACAGGTGCAGCTATCACGAAGGCAAAGGGAAGCTTTCCCGGATCCAGCATGCGGGCCGCCAGAAAAACGGGCAGAAAGGCCTTTAACAGTTCGCAGAGGATCACACTGCTTCCTGCAAAAAAGCCTGCATATTTAAAGGCATTTGCGGTTCCCGGATTTCCGTCGTCGCTGAGGGTGCGGATATCCACATGGCAAAATTGCTTGGGGATCAGATAGGCGTAAAGCACACTGCCGGACAGATAGCCTGCGGCGCACCAAAATAAGTAAGTCATAAAAACTCCATTCTGTTTTGTTTTTAAACATCTGCGGCGTCCCTGCCGGAAGTCAGTTTAAGGAGCAGTTCTACGATCTGCATAGCAGCGTCCGGCTTTGCATATTTTTGTTGTGTAGTGATCATGGCATTTCTGAGCTCTGTGTTGTGCAGGAGAGTCAGTCCCTGGAAAATCTGGGTATGCACATGCTCTGAGGCAAGGGAAAGGCCGCGGGAAACAAAGAATTCCCGGTTTTTTGTCTCGCAGCCGGGGATGGGGGCCGTGTGGACGATGGGAATGTTCCTTACCAGCGCTTCCGTAGAGGTCAGTCCTCCCGGCTTGGTAAAGACCACATCGCTGGCAGCCATATAATCTGCAACATGCTCCGTGTAACCGGTAATGTGGACATTTGCATTCCTGCGGTAGGTACTTTTCAGGATACGGTAGGTTTTCCTGTTATTGCCGCAGATAATGATAAGCTGTTCCCCGTTTGTCAGCTTTCTGGTCAGCTCAAAAACAAAAAGGTGCATTTTGCCAAAGCCCATACTTCCGCTCATAACAAGAAGCACCGGCTTGTCTTTGGAAAGGTGAAGCTTTTCCTTTGCCGCTTCCTTGCCAAAATGGCGGGAAAAAGCCTGTCCCACAGGGATGCCGTAAGGATGCAGATTTTCGGCAGACATTCCCTTTTTCAAATTTTCTTCCAGAAGCTCTATGTGGGGAAGAATATAGTGGTCGCATCTGGTTTCCTCCCAGAAGGGAATACAGGTGTAGTCTGTTGCCACAGCTACGGTGGGGGGAAGATCGGAATACTTCTTTTTTAAATAAGTGACCATCTCAGCCGGATACAGGTGGGGCATGACAATGGCGTCATAGGGATTTTCCTGAAGATAGGCATAAAGACGCCTGGCAGGTATTCGGTTTACATAATACACAGGAGACTTTCGGCGGCAGGAGCTTATGGCGTCTGCAAACCGATATAAAAAACCAAAAAAACCAGGGGCATGCTTGGCAAGCTGAATATAGGCATTTCCTACAAAATCAGCAGTACGCTTGCCAGAAAGACTGAAAGGATCCAGCAGTACGGCTTCATGGCCATGCAGTTCGAGACATTCCTTGACGGCACGGGCAGCAGTGTTGTGTCCTCCGCCGGTGCTGCAGGATAAGATCAAAATTTTCATAACGATCCTCACTTCTTGGCAGTTTGTTTAGAAGATTATAGTACAGGGATATTTTTCTGGCAAGTCGGAAGCAAGTGTGGCAGTGGTTTTTTTATAAATTCTTTAAAAATATTTAGAAATGTATCATTGACATTTACTTTTTTTGGAGTTAAATTTTCTTTTAATGTTATGAAAGTTGAAGGGGGAAATGGAAATGAATCAGCCGCTTGTAAGTATTATTGTGCCGATTTACAACGGGGAAAAATCCATTGAACGCTGCCTGCGCAGTATTCAAAATCAAAGCTATCAAAACATAGAGGTGCTTGTGGTAAATGATGGAAGCACAGACCACACAGACCGGGTGATCAGAAGATATGCGGAAGGAGATAAGCGTTTCCATTACATAAAGAAGGAAAACAGCGGAGTATCTCACAGCAGAAATCTTGCCATGCAGAAAGCGCAGGGAGAATATTTCCAGTTTGTGGATGGAGATGACTGGCTGGTGAAGAATGCTACAGAGGAATTTGTAAAGACAGCGCTTCAATATGATTGTGACATGGTGATCTGCGACTATTACAGAGTACGGGGAAGAACCATCATGGAAAGAGGGGACATTGACACAGGTACGGTGATCACCCGCTCAAAGTATGCGGAATATATGATGAAAGCGCCTGCCAATTTTTACTATGGAGTGCTGTGGAATAAATTTTTCAGGGCAGATATTATCAGAACCTTTGGAATTACCTGCTCTACAGAGCTGAACTGGTGCGAGGATTTTCAGTTTAACCTGGAATATCTGCAATATGTAGGGAAGGTAGGCGTTTTGAAAAAGCCTCTTTATTATTATGTAAAGACCAAGGGAAGTTTGGTGGATACGCAGGTAAACTTCCAGCAGAGCATACGGACGAAAAGGATTTTGTTTGATTATTATAAAGATCTTTACAAGGCCATTGACCTGTATGAGGAAAATAAACTGCGGATCCAAATGTTTTATCTTTCCTTTGCACATGATAAAACAGATAAAATAAAAAAGATCAAGTCGGCGTAAGGCGGACGGAAAGGAACTTATGAAGGAAGTAAAAACACCCAAAAAACCGCTGGCATTTTATTACATGCTGGTGATCGTTGTTATGCTGCTGCTGAACAGCTTTTTGTTCCCAAGACTGTTAAAGCAGCAGGTAGAAGATGTTGATTATGGAACCTTCCTGAACATGATAGATGAGAAGCAGGTTTCCAGGGTCCAGATCGATGGAGATTACATTTATTTTGTGGATAATAAGGAGGAGACCGGATATTACAGAACGGCTACCTTTGATGATCCTGAGTTGGTGGACAGACTGCAGGCGGCAGGCTGTGAATTTGGCAGGGTAGTGGAGGAGGAAATGTCTCCGATCCTCAGCTTTCTGATCAGCTGGGTGCTTCCCATCGTGCTTTTTGTGGTGATCGGGCAGTGGATCTCCTCTAAAATGATGAAAAGGCTTGGCGGCGGAATGGGAGCCATGCAGTTTGGAAAGAGCAATGCAAAGGTGTATGTGGAGTCCACAACAGGCATTAAGTTCAGTGATGTTGCCGGGGAGGATGAAGCCAAGGAAGTACTTACAGAGATTGTGGACTTTCTGCATAATCCTCAAAAATATCAGGAAATTGGCGCTTCCATGCCTAAGGGAGCCCTTTTGGTGGGGCCTCCCGGAACAGGTAAGACGCTTTTGGCAAAGGCGGTTGCAGGAGAGGCAAGCGTTCCTTTCTTTTCTATTTCCGGTTCGGAATTTGTAGAAATGTTTGTGGGAATGGGAGCGGCCAAGGTCCGCGATCTGTTCCAGCAGGCCAACGAAAAAGCCCCCTGTATCGTTTTTATTGATGAGATCGATACCATCGGCAAAAAGCGTGACAACGGCGGCATGGGAGGCAATGACGAAAGAGAGCAGACCTTAAACCAGCTGCTTACGGAAATGGATGGATTTGACGGCTCCAAGGGAGTTGTGATCCTTGCAGCTACCAACAGGCCGGACTCCCTTGATCCTGCGCTGTTACGTCCCGGACGATTTGACAGGAGGGTTCCGGTAGAACTTCCGGATCTTGCAGGAAGAGAAGCGATTCTGCGTGTCCATGCAAAGAAGGTAAAGCTGGGAGATGACATTGATTTTAATGCCATTGCCAGAGCCGCAGCAGGAGCCTCAGGAGCGGAGCTTGCCAATATGATCAATGAGGCGGCGCTTCGTGCGGTCCGTGAAGGAAGGGCATTCGTGACCCAGTCTGACCTGGAAGAAAGCATTGAGGTGGTGATCGCCGGCTATCAGAAGAAAAATAAGGTTCTTTCCGATAAGGAAAAATTGATCGTATCCTATCATGAGATCGGACATGCCCTGGTGGCAGCCCTGCAGACCCACTCCGCGCCTGTGACCAAGATCACCATCATTCCCAGAACCTCAGGAGCGCTTGGTTATACCATGCAGGTGGAGGAAGGGGAGCATAACCTGATGACCAGGGAGGAACTGGAAAATAAGATTGCAACCCTGACCGGAGGAAGAGTAGCGGAGGATCTGATCTTCCATTCCATTACCACCGGTGCCTCCAATGACATTGAGCAGGCAACCAAGCTTGCCCGGGCCATGATCACAAGGTACGGCATGAGCGACGAATTTGGCATGGTTGCCCTGGAAACCTTAACAAACCAGTATCTGGGCGGAGATACCTCCCTTGCCTGCTCACAGGAAACGGCCAAGGAGATTGACAAAAAGGTGATCGAGCTGGTGAAAAAGCAGTATGAAAAGGCTCAAAAGCTTCTAGCCGACAATATGGGCAAGCTTCATGAACTGGCAAAATATCTTTATGAGAAGGAAACCATTACCGGTGAGGAATTTATGAAGGTTTTAAACGAGAAAGACGAGCAGACCGTTTAAAGCGACGCTTGCAAAAGAGTCCGGGAAGGGATATGCTATCAGTAGAAGAAAACATGAGAAAGGAAACTGACAGGATAATGAAAAACAGAGCGATGACAAAGACGATGACCACTATGGGATTATTAATGGCAGTAGGGCTCATCTTACCGTATGCCACTTCTCATGCTTTTGGAATTCCGGGTACGATCTTACTTCCCATGCATTTCCCGATCTTTTTAATGGGAATGCTGTGCGGCCCTCTTTGGGGAATCGTGGGAGGCCTTCTGGTTCCCCTGTTATCCTCCCTGCTTACCGGAATGCCGGCATTTTATCCCATGCTTCCGGTGATGATGTGTGAGCTTGCCGTATACGGTGGGATAACAGGACTTCTTTACGCAAAGAAAAAAATGAAGCTTTACCCGTCCCTGATCCTTGCAATGATAGCAGGACGGCTTGTGCATGGAGCAGTATGGGCAGCGCTGTTTCTGGTAGGCGGAAAGGCAGTGACCTTTGCCTCGGCCTTTGCTTTTGTGATCGACGGGATTCCCGGCACGGCGCTTCAGCTTTTGCTGATCCCTCTTATTGTAAAAGCAGTAGAAAAATACACGGCAATGGAGGAGAACGGAAAGGCGCAGAGGAATGAGGTCGTGGAAAAGGCGAAGGCAATGATCGCTTCCGAGGAAGCTTCCTTTGTGGTGATTAAAAATAATCAGATCATTTATCAGGATAAAGGAAACGGCGTAAAGCCGATCATGAAGGTTCTTGATACGGACAGGGAGCTGCTGCAGGGTGCCGTGATCGTGGATAAGATCATTGGAAAAGCAGCGGCCATGATGCTTTCCATGGGCGGTGCGGTCAGCGTTTACGGAAGCCTGATGAGCCAGGCGGCAGAGGAATATCTGGAAAAGAAGGGCATTGAGCACAGTTATGGAAGATGTATCCAGGTGATCAGCAACCGCACGGGAGACGGGCTTTGTCCTTTGGAGAGGGCAGTGGCTGATATTGACGACGAGGCACAGGCTTATGAAAAATTAAAGGAGACCATAGCAAAGCTGATGAAGGCTGTGGTTTAATCTTTTCTGGGCAGAAAATAAAGAAAGATCCCGGAGGCAGAAAGGAGCTTCCGGGACTTTTTGATTTTTCCCCCGTTTATAAAGAGGAAGGAGATAGTTGGAATGAAAGCATTCCTGTTTGATGTGGACGATACGCTGTATGACCAGCTTCAGCCCTTTCAAAGGGCATATCTTAAGATGTTTGGTGAGCCGGAAGGGGTGGATCTGGAAAGATTGTTTTCCCAAAGCCGGAAAAGAGGAGACGAGGTGTTTGAGGCTTCCCAGCTTGGAACCATTTCCATGGAGGAAATGTACATATACCGTACCCAGAAATCCTTTGCGGATCTGGAGCTTTTCATTTCTCCTGATCAGGCTTTGGCTTTTCAGGCTTATTACCAGGAATTTCAGCAGAAGATCTTTCTGTCGGAGGAATGCAGGTCCATGCTGGCAGACCTAAAAGGCAGGGTAAGGCTGGGGATCATCACCAACGGGCCGGGGGCTCATCAGAGAAACAAGGTAAAAACGCTTGGAATGGAGGAATGGATACCGGATCAGGATGTATTTGTATCGGGGGAGCTTCCAACGGCCAAGCCGGATCTCGGAATATTTGAGTATGCCAGGGAGCAGATGCAGCTTTCCGGAGAGGAATGCTATTATATTGGAGATTCCTATGAAAATGATGTCTGCGGGGCCGTGGGCGCAGGCTGGAAATGTGTATGGTTCAACAGGCGTCAGAAGCCGGAGGGAGCCATAAAGCCGGATTATATGGTAGCCACGGAGGAGGAGCTTCACAGACTTCTTGTGAGTCTTTTGTAGGGACCCGGCAGTGTGTAAAAGAGGTTGACATAAATTTTGAACTATAGTAAGGTTTATTATGTAAACAAATGCGCAAAAAGAAACTGAGGGGTACAAATGAGGTTACAAAAACGTTGCTTTACTTTGGTCATAAGTCTTTTTCTGGCGGCAGCCCTTTTGATACAGGGACAGCCCTCTTTGGCAGCAGAACTATCGGAACAGACGCCTGTGGAAACGGAAGAGGTACAGGAAGAACTGGCAGGGGAGCCGGAAGAAGAGCAGGAGCCTTCAGAGGAAATAACCGGTGAAGAAGGACAGGATGCAGGCGAAGATGCAGATCAGGAGGATCTGGAGCTGGAAGAATACCTGGAAATGGCCAGAACTGAGTTAAAGGAAATTACAGCTCAGGATGTGGTCATGGCCCTGGTTTACCTTTGCGACAGCTATCAGGTACGGAAAACGGCAGATGCGGAAGGAGAGGTCTGCGTCAGCATCCCTACCGGTACTACCGTAGAGATCATCGGTATGGACGTGGATGCCGACTTGCAGCTTTGGTTCCAGGTTTCCCTTTCCTGGAAGGATACTTCCTATACCGGTTACATACAGACGGGATACCTGGCCTATTCCAATGAAAAACTGATGGAGTGGGAAAACATGTACTTTCCCCAGGTGATGCTGCTTTCCGAAGGAAATTATCCGGATGTGGAGCAGTTCCCCGCTTCTTACCAGAACAAGCTTACACAGCTCAAAAAGGCCCATCCAAACTGGGTTTTTGTAAAGCAGAATACGAGACTGGACTGGCAGACCGTCATTAAAAACGAAAATACCGGCGAAAGAAGTCTGATCCAGACGAAAATGGGATCTGCGTATACAAACGGAGCCCATGGACAGCCGGGATGGTCCTATGCTTCCGAGGCAGCAATCAAATATTACATGGATCCCAGAAACTTTCTGGATGAGACAAGAGTATTTATGTTTGAACAGCTGACCTATAATCCTTCTTATCATACGCAGTCAGCGGTTCAGAATATTTTAAACAGCACCTTTATGAAGGGAAGCATTCCGGGAGATTCCAAAACCTATGCCGCCGCTTTTTTTGACATCGGTTCTACCCTGAAGGTAAGTCCCTTCCACCTGGCGTGCCGTGTTTATCAGGAACAGGGGAAAGGGCAATCTGCGCTGATTTCAGGAACCTACAGCGGTTATGAGGGTTATTACAATTATTACAATATCAAGGCATCGGGGAGCTCCAACAAGGCGATCATTGAAAACGGACTTACCTATGCAAAACAGCAGGGCTGGAACAGCCGTTATAAATCCCTGCAGGGAGGAGCAAAAATTCTTTCCCAGAATTATATTCTGAAGGGGCAGGATACTTTGTATCTGCAGAAGTATGACGTGGACAACAGCTATAACGGGCTGTATGCCCATCAGTATATGCAGAATATCATGGCGCCCTACACAGAGTCCTCCATGGTGAAAAGCGCTTATCAGTCTACAGGAGCGATCAACAATTCCTTTGTGTTCAAAATTCCTGTTTATCTGAACATGCCCTCTGCGGCGTGCGCAAAGCCGGGCAGTACGCCGGCGCCTACGGTCACGCCCACAGCAACGCCAAGCGCCACCCCTACGGCAACACCCAGCGCCACACCTACAGCGACGCCAAGCGCCACGCCCACAACGACGCCAAGTGCAACACCAACACCGACAGGGACGCCCAGTGCAAAGCCCACGTCAGCACCAACGGCGACACCTACAGCCAAGGCAACGATAACACCCACGGCAAAGCCCACGACAGAACCAACGGCAACGGCCACAGCGAAGGCAACCCAGGCACCCACAGCGAAGCCCACAGCAACAGCCAAAGCAACGCCAGAGCCCACAGCGAAGCCAACGGCCACAGCCAAGGCAACCCAGGCGCCCACAGCGAAGCCTACGGCAGCGCCAACAGCAACAGCGAAAGCAACGCTAGAGCCGACAGTAAAGCCCACCGTGGCACCAACGGCAACGGCCACAGCAAAGCCCACGGCAGCGCCTACAGCCAAGGCGACCCAGGCGCCAACAGCAAAACCGACAGCAACAGCGAAAGCAACCCAAGCGCCCACGGCAACCGCGGCACCGACCCCTGTGGGACAGCTTTCCCTTCCGTCACCGGAACCCATTCCGGAAGGAAACGGAACCGCTTCGGAGACCCAGGAAACCGAGCCTGTGACACAGCCGACTCAGGCGCCCATTGCGGAGCCTACCGCAGTACCCGTGACAGAGCCCTTAGAAGCGCCGGAGGCAGAGAATACCGAAAAGGGAAATGCAATCGTGACGGCAGCCACACCGAAGCCCCAGACACTCTCTGAGGATCCGTCCGTTCTGAACATGGATATGAGCGCTACCGGCGTGATCTATGCGGAGACCTTAGAGCAGATCCGCGACCAGAAAACAAAGGTGGTACTGGACGTAGGAAATGGTGTAAAGTGGGCCATTGACGGAGCAGAGATAGAAGAAGGCCCTATGTCCAGCATGGATCTTAGGGTAACCATGGGAGAGGGAGCAACCAGGATCCCTGCGGAGCGGATAGAAGCCTTAACAGGAGGAGAAGAATATGTAGAGCTTTCCCTGGCCCATGAAGGAAGCTTTGGGTTAAAGGCAGTTCTTACCGTTACCCTGGATCAGGCCATGGAGGGACAGTATGCAAACCTGTTCTACTATAACGAAGCGGAGGAAGCCTTTGAATATATCTGTGCAGCACAGATCAGCAGCCGGAAGGAAGCCGCCTTTGTGCTTGGACATGCTTCTGATTATATTATCGTGATCAGCGACCGGACAAGAGAGGATCTGCTTACGGAGAGGGCACAGCAGATGGAAGAGGCAGATCAGGCGATTGAAGAAATCATGAGCCGTCCCGCAGAACAGCGGCCTGCAAAGGATAAGAACAAGGCGGCCCTGATCATTGCCCTGATCCTGCTTGCCAGTGCAGCTATCGGCATAGGAGCTTATCTGATTTTTAAAAAGGATCGGGATGAGTAAGTAAAGAAAAAAGACCGTGTGTATTAAAGGCGGCATGGGAGTGATCCCATGCCGCCTTTTGGTACGCTGCGGATCTTCCGTAAATGGGGGTTGACACGACGGTTAGCCTGAACTAACATAAAGGTGTCAATATGATAACAAATTAAAACATCAGGAGTGAAAACATATGAAAAAGATAAAAGAGACTGAAAAAGGCTTTTATGGATGTTACTTTCCGTTAGAGGGAGCGACCTGTGCCATCATTGCAATGCTTGGAGACGACTGCGAGGATTATATGGCCAGATCCTCTGTAAAGTGGCTTCAGAAGAAATTCGGAATCAGCGTATTGACGCTGAGTCCGGCTCATAAGGATTACAGTCATCATAATCTGCCGGTAGAGAGAATTGGAGCGGCTATTTCTTATCTGCAGAAAAGAGGAATGAAAAAGATCGGAATTGCCGGAGCGTCCACCACAGGAATGTTTGCGCTGATTGCAGCTTCCTATTATCCTCAGATCACCCTTACCATTGCCATGACGCCCTGCGATTTTGTGATGGAGGGCTTTTATCAGGGAAAAAGGGATGGACAGACGGAATGGCCGGGAGAAGGGGAGTCTACCGCATCCTGGGAAGGAAAACCTCTGCCGTATCTTCCCTATGCTTATCGTCATCCGGAATATGGAATGAAGATGAAGGAGGATGCAAAGGCAGGGGGAGATATGATTTCCTCTGTAAATATCTTTATTGACTCCGAAAAAGCGCATCCGCTCAGTGAAGAGGAGATGATCAAGGTTGAGAAAATAAAGGGAAAGCTTTTGATGATCGGGTCAGAGGATGATGCTTTGTGGGAAGCTGGCAAGTATATCCGCAGAATGGAAAAGCGTCTTGCACAGCGCGAGCATGAGTGCAGTGCGGAGAGTTATATTTATGAGCATGCAACTCATTTTGTTTTCCCGGAGGGGATGGTAAAGAGCATGCTTCCGGTTGGAGGCGATCTGATCACAAGGGTTTTTGCCGCCGGAAGAAAGTATCCCAAAGAGTGCAAGGAGGCACGAATTGACATTGATAAACGGGTTACACGGGCAATAAACGATTGGAAGAAACAGTAGAAGGAGAAGGAAAATGGCTATTATCGTAAAAGATGCGGTGAAGCAATATGGAAAAGGAGAAAGCAGGAGATGTGCTGGGAGTGCTTGGCAGCATTCCTTTCTCCAGGGCATTTTGCAATTTTTATTTTAAAGATGCAGAGTACATTGATTATGCAGTGAAGATCCCCTATCATCTGATGCTGGCTGCAGTGCTCATTCCCGTTGCAGTTTATGGACTGGTATCTTACCTGGTGCTGCAGGGAGTGCTGCAATCTGACATTATTCCGCTGCTTCGAGGGATCGGCAAGGAAAAGGTATCCGGTATTTTGCGAAAGAGCAGTGCGGGGCTGAGCTTTGTTTACAATATCAGGGCGGTAACCTTAAACGGTTTCCGCAGTATTACTATGGTGATCGGGATTGCCATTGCCACGCTCTGCATTATTCTTGGAGGATCCTTCCAGGATGCCTACGCTGATCTTCTGGAGGAAAAGGTGCCCTACGCCATGCTGGGCGGTCAATATGAATATGGCTTTAAGGAATTTCAAACGCAAAATCCCTATGGAGGGGATGGCGTATTCGACATCAGCTTTGGAGCAAAGCAGGATGACAGCAGGTTTAACCTGATCGGTTATGAGGAGCAAAATCAGATCCTGGATCTGCTGACAGTGGATGGAAAGGAGCTCTCCTACGGAGGCTATTATATGTCCAGTGCGGCTGCAAAAAGATATGGGATCAGCGCAGGAGACAGCTTCCGCTTTTATAATACGGTAATCATGGAGGAAACCGAGATAGTGATAAGTGGGATCATCCGAAATGATATTCTGGATCTTGTCCTTTCAAGTAAGGAAAATGTGGCAGATATAATAGAAAGACCGGTAGAAGAGTATAATGTGATCATCAGTAAGGAACCACTTACCATACCATCAGAGCTGCTCCGTAAGAATTCCTCTTTGAAGGATTATCAGGAGCAGGCGAAAAACCTGTCCATGACAGCGGGAATTGTATTAAAGCTTTTAAAGGTGCTTGGCATGCTGATCTGTCTGCTTATAGTGTCCATGATGTCCGGTATGATCGTGGAGGAGAGTACCAGAAATATTTCCATGCTGAGCGTTCTGGGATACCGGAGCAGAGAAGTGCGGAGATTTGTACTTACATCAAATCACCTGCTGGTACCTGTGGGCTTTCTGATCGGAGTGCCTCTGGGTTATCTGACCGCTTATTCCATGATCCTGGGAGCGGCAAAATCATCAGGAATGCTGATGAGTCTTCCTGTGAAGGCAGATACGATCCTGTCCGGATTTGCATTTCTGGCGGCTGCATACCTGATCGCCATGCTTTTGGCAGGACGTAAATGCAAAAAGGTGGATCTGGTGGAAAGCCTGAAATGTCCTTTGTAATGGTTTGGAGGAAAGCCCTCTAAAAATACATTGCAATTTGCGGCAAATAGGAATAAGATAAAAAAAGATTACAAAGCAAAGGGCAATGGCGCCAGAGGCGCTGTTGCTCTTTTTCTGATATCAGGATAGAAATGGAGGCTATGATGAAAAAGAAACCCATGATCGGAGTGATGCCCCTTTGGGACGAAGAGAAAAACAGTCTTTGGATGCTTCCCGGATACCTGGACGGCATCAGGATGGCGGGAGGAATACCGGTGATCTTCCCGCTGACAACGCAAAAGGACGAGCTTACAGAGCTTTGCAGCTTATGCAGCGGCTTTTTGTTTACCGGAGGCCAGGATGTAAGCCCGGAGCTTTATCGGGAGCAAAATCTGGAGGGATTGTCAAAGTCCTATGAGCCATTAGATGAAATGGAAAGGATCGTGCTGCAGACTGCGCTTATAGAGGATAAAGCCGTGCTTGGAATTTGCAGGGGACTACAGTTTATCAATGTTTTTCTGGGGGGAAGCCTGTACCAGGATCTTTCACGGCAGCATACCTCTTTGACAGAGCACCATATGACGCCGCCCTATGACAGGGAGATCCATAAGGTTACGATTAAAAAAAGCACTCCCTTGTATCAACTGCTTTCAAAGGAATGCATAGGTGTGAACAGCTATCACCATCAGGCAGTGAAGGAGACCGCACCGGCTCTTTCTGTGATGGCAACAGCTGAGGATGGACTTGTGGAAGCCGCATATCTGCCGGATAAAAAATATGTATGGGCGTTTCAATGGCACCCGGAGTTTTCCTATCAGACAGATGAAAACAGCCGCAGGATCTTTTCTTCTTTTGTAGAGGCAGCAGAAGAATAAGAGGAAAGCCTAAGAGCAGGATTTGTCTGCGTGCTCAAGAAAGAAGCTGTGGATGGCGTTTATGGCATCCCGGCTTTCGGGCAGATCCGGCTTAAACATGCTGAAGGCATGGGAAAGCCGTTTATCCTTAGGAAAGCATAAAAGCTTGTGAGGTACATTGTGCCTGGAAAGGGCACGTTCAAACTGCATGGAATAACGCTTTAAATAGTCGCACTCACTGGTCACCAGAAAGCAGGGCGGCAAGGCGGTGACAAGGTCCGGATGCTCCGGGTTGATATAAGGAGCAAAGGGGCCTTTTTTGTAATGCTTCCCATACAGATAAGGGGGAAGAAACAGGCCGATCTTGTCAAGCTTTGTGGTGTAAAACATGCCGCTGATCAGGCCTAGGGCGTTAAAATGCAGATCAGGAGCCGTAACCTTTGCAGCATCTGCCAGCTTTTGACAGCCGGACATGGCGCTGACATAGGTCAGAAGATAAGCGCCGCCGCTGTCTGCAGTTCCATAGATCCTGTCCGGATCCCCATGGTATTCTGAAAGATGTTCTTTTATGTATTTCAGGGCTGCGGCAATAGCAGCAAACTGGTCATAGACCTGACAATCGGGAACCAAAGGGTATTCAACAGAGAAAACAAGGTATCCAAGTTCACTGAAACGGGCGCAGAAAAAACGGTTAAATTCCTTGTTTCCGATCAAAAGACCGCCTCCGTGAATGTTCACCATCACTGGTATGGGCTGTTTTACCGACCGAACCGGGTAAAACACATCCAGTTCGTGTACATTTTTTGCATCGGGTAAATAGGCTATATTTTTCTCTTCTACGACATCTTCCGGCATGGAATGTTGACTGTCAAAAAGGGCGCTCATGCGCTCAAAATCTAGCCTTTGCTGATAAAACAGTTTTTTCATTATATCGCTCATGAAAATCATTCCTTTCTTTATTTCGCATAAAGAATAGCATAATCACCTGGAAAATACAACAAAAATACATACCGTCTGGTAGACTTTTTCCACGGCGGGCTTGAGATGAGGTACAATAGTATGTAGAATATGAGTAAGTGAAAAGGAGTGGAGTATGAATTTATTTCAAAGAAAGAGGTACAAGTATTTTTACGACACGCATGTACACACAAGCGAGGCCAGCGCCTGTGCAAAGAACACAGGGGCAGAAATGGCCAGGGCAGCCAAGGCGGCAGGCTATACCGGGATCATTATCACCGATCACGCCTGGAACGGGAATACCTGCATTGATCCGTCACTTCCATGGGAAACCTGGGTGGAAGCATTTTGCAAGGGCTATGAAAACGCCAAGAAGGAGGGCAAAAAAATCGGCCTTTCCGTTTTCTTCGGGTATGAGTCCAACTTTGACGGAACGGAATTCCTAGTTTATGGCCTGGACAAGGAGTGGCTGATCAGGCACCCGCAGATCAAAAAGGCAACCGTAGAGCAGCAGTTCAAGATGGTTCATGACGGAGGAGGCATTGTGATACAGGCACATCCCTACCGGGAGGCCGATTACATACCAAGGGTGCGCCTTTATCCTACAGACTCGGATCTGACGGAGATCTTTAACGGCGCCCATTCCAGCCCGCTGAGTACAAGCCATTACAATCCTGACTTTGACAGACAGGCAGTGGAATATGCAAGGAAATACGGAGTTGAGGTGACTGCCGGATCAGATGTCCATTCTGTGCAGATGTTAGGGGCCGGCATTGCCGTAAAGGAAAAATGGAAGACCGTAGTGGACTACATCATGACGGTGGCTCAAAACGGCGATTTCATTATGTGCAGCGGAGAGGGATGGTATGACAGAAAGCTGAATCCCTATACTCAGGAAAAATACTTACCAAAGCGGAGGATGGTGTGAGGTTTTTACACATTTCTGACCTGCATATCGGCAAGGTGGTCAATGATTTTTCCATGCTGGAGGAACAAAAGCTGATTCTGGATCAGCTTGTTTCTCTGGCAGCGGAGAATAAAGTTGATGCGCTGGTTATTGCAGGAGATATCTATGACAGGGCGATTCCGCCCGGAGAGGCGGTCAGCCTTTTTGATCAGTTCCTGACAAAGCTGTCTGATCAGGAAATTCAAATTATAATGATAAGCGGAAATCATGACTCGCCGGAGCGGATCAGCTTTGGGGAGCATCTTTTGTGTGCAAGGGGCGTTCACATTGCAGGGGTATGGAATAGACAGGCAAAGCGGGTACTCTTGGGGGATACGGAGTTTGTGCTCCTTCCCTTTTTTAAGCCTGTGAGAGAAGAAGAAACCGACAGCAACAGCGCTGTTGCAAGGGCGCTGGAACGCTACTGGCAGCAGGAGCAGGAAGAGAGCCTGGAAAAACAGAGAGTTCTGATCACCCATTTCTTTGTGACGGATCAGGGGAAGGAGCCCGCCCTTTCGGAAAGCGAGACCACGATCCATGTGGGAGGACTTGATAATGTGGAGGTGTCTTTATTTGATGGCTTTGATTATGTGGCGCTGGGGCATATTCACAGGTGCCAGCAGATCGGGGAGCGGCCCGTCTGGTATTCCGGCTCTACCTTAAAGTATTCCTTCGGGGAGTGCGGCCAGGAAAAGTGCGCCCTTCTTGTAAATCTGGAAGAGCACAGGGCAGAGGTTACAAGACTTCCCCTGCACCCCGCAAAGGAGTTCCGCATCATACGGGGAAGCCTGGAAGAGCTTCTGCGTCAGGGACAGGAGGATGAAAGAAGATCCGACTATCTGCAGGCTGTGCTTACGGATCGTGGAGAGCTGATCGATCCTATGGGAACCCTGCGCAGCGTTTATCCCAATATGATGCAGATCCTGCGTGCCGGAGAATGGGAACAGGAGCAGAGAGCAGAGCAGAAGGCAGACCGGATGCTTGCAAGAAGAAAGGATCCTGTGGCTTTGTTTGAGGCCTTTTATGAGGAAGTAACAGGGGAAACGCTTTTGGCAGAGGGGAAGAAAGCGGTAACGGACATCATACGGGAATTGGAGGACTGCTTATGAAACCCATCAGGCTGACGATCTGTGGCTGGGGGCCGTATAAGGGAAAACAGGAGATCGATTTTACAGGACTTGAAAAAAGAGGGCTTTTTTTGATCACAGGGCCTACCGGCGCAGGAAAAACTACCATCTTTGATGCCATTACCTATGCGCTTTATGGCAGCATGAGTGGTGAAATGCGGGAAAAAAACAGTGTGCGCAGTGATTTTGCGGATCCCGAAACGCCGACCTATGTGGAGCTTGTGATGAGCCATGGGGAAAAGCGTTACGAGATCTACCGGAACCCGGAATACCTTCGTCCCAGCAAAAGAGCAAAGGGGCTTACGAAGGAAAGGGAAAAAGCAAGGATCACCTGCGCAGATGGGACTGCGCTTGAGGGAAGCAGCGAGGTCACCCGGTTTGTCCAGGAGCTTTTGCGGCTGGATCTCCGCCAGTTTAAGCAGCTTTCCATGATTGCACAGGGAGAGTTTGCAAGGCTTCTGGTAGCGCCTTCCGGGGAAAAGACCAGGATTTTCCGGGAGCTTTTCGGAACAGAGCTTTATGAGCGCATGGAAGCAAAGCTGAAGGGAAAAGCCCTTGAGCTTTATAAGCAGGTGATGGAATGCCGTCATAAGATGGAGGAGGATATTTCCCTGCTTTCCAGGGAAGCCTTGTTTGAGGATCAGGAAAAGGAAGAACGCTTTCGGGAGCTGATCTCAGCAGAAGGCTATTATTATGAGGGGATCCTTTCCCTGTTAGGGGAAGCGGGAGCATTTCTGGAAGGAGAAGTCAGACAGGCAGAAAAGGACTGCCAGAAGGCGGAGGAGGAAATGAGAAGCCTTCTGACAGAGCAGGAGGGAGCAAAGAACCTTTGCAGCCTTTTGGAAAAGCTGGAAGCCGAAAAGAAAAAAAGAGCGGAGCTTCAGGAAAGAAAGGAAGAAATTGCACTTTGCCAAAAGACCCTTACAAGGAAGGAAAAGGCGGCAGAGCTTCTTCCCGAAGAGGAAAAGTGTGAGGCGGCTCTTTTGCTCGCCGCAAACCTGGAAAAGAAAAAGCTGGATACACAGGCAGAAATAGAAGCGCTGCGGAAGAAGAAAGAGGAGGAAGCGGAAATTTTTCGTTTTGGGCAGGAGATCGCACAGGCCTATACCCTGTCAGAAAAACTGACGGAGGAAAAGGAAAGGGAGGCCGTGCTTACCAAAAGGCTGGCAGAAGCGGAAAAGGAGCTGACTGCTTTACAGCAGGCCCTTTTAAGGGCAGAGGAGGAAGAAGAAAAGACCAAGGGGATTTATGAACAGGCGCAAAAGAAATACCTTCACGGCCTGGCAGGGATCCTGGGAGAGGAGCTTTTGGAAGGACAGCCCTGTCCGGTCTGCGGTTCCGTGCACCATCCGGTAAAAGCGGTGCGCGAGGAGCAGGTGCCGGATAAGGAGAGCCTGAATAAGCTGAAGGAGGAGTTTGAACAAAAACAGCAGAAAAAGGTTGCCCTTCACGGAAAGGCGGCAGCCTCCTATGCAGGTGTGAAGGAACAGGAAAAACAGGCAGAAGAAAGCAGATGCAGGGGCAGAGAGCTTTCTGACCAGCTTTCCGCCTTTTCAGATACGGTCAGGGAGTATGTGGCAGGGCATGACAGAGCCTCCTATGAAAAGAAGCTTCGGGAACAGGAGGAGAGAAGCGCTGTGCTTGCGGAAAAGCAGCGCAATCTGGAAAAGCAGGAAAAGGAGCTTTTAGAGGCAAGGGAAGCTGCAAAACAAAGGCGGCAGGCTTTCCTGCTGAAGCAGAAACAGGCAGGCTTTGAAGGAGAACAGGATTACCGTATGGCAAAGCCAAAGGAAGGAGAGCTTTTGCAGCTCAGAGACAAAATTGCCGGATATGAACAGCTTTGCAGCGCTAATGCGCAGCTCCTTTCGCACCTAGAGGAAGAAACAAAAGGCAGGACCCTTCCGGATCTTCCGGCCATGGAACAGGCTCTTTTAAAGGCAGGAGAAAGGAAGAAGCAGCTTTCCGAAAAGCAGCTTGCCCTGCATAGCAGATGGTCCTCCTTAAAGAAAGGGCTTTCCTCCCTGAAGGAAAAGAATAAAAAGCAGACAGAGCTTATGGAACAGTACAGTCTTTACAAAAGACTGGATGATGCGGCAAACGGAAACAACAAAAAAAGACTGGTATTTGAACAGTATGTGCTTGCGGCTTACTTTGAAGAAATTCTCATGGCGGCCAACTTAAGGCTGGAAACCATGAGCGGAGGAAGATACCGCCTGCGGAGAGTGCAGGAGGTGGGCGACGGAAGGAGCAAGGACAGCCTGGACATGGAGGTAATGGATTATTACACCGGAAAGTACCGCTCTGTAAAAACCCTTTCCGGAGGAGAAAGCTTTAAGGCGTCCCTGGCTCTTGCTCTTGGCATGAGCGACGTGATCCAGGCCGGAAGCGGCGGGATCCGTGTGGAAACGCTGTTTGTGGATGAGGGCTTTGGAAGCCTTGACGGGGAGTCCTTGGAGCAGGCCTGCGAAACGCTGGAGAGCCTGGTGGAAAAGGACAGATTGATCGGACTGATTTCCCATGTACCGGAACTTTCTGAAAAGATCAGCAGCCAGATCAGGATTTACAAAACAAATGCTGGAAGCAGGGCAGAAGTTGTGGTATGCTAAAAATACTGGGATTAAGAAAGGAGATCATATGCAGAATTATGACGTGATCATCATAGGCGCAGGCCCCGGCGGGATCTTCTGTGCGTATGAGCTGATGGATAAGAAAAAGGATTTAAAGGTTTTGATGATAGAAAAGGGACGTTCCATTGAAAAGAGGCAATGTCCTAAGAGAGTGACGAAGAAATGCGTTGGCTGTAAGCCTTGCTCTATTACTACGGGCTTTGCGGGAGCAGGAGCATTTTCCGACGGAAAGCTTTCTCTTTCTCCTGACGTAGGAGGCAATCTGCCGTCCATTCTCGGTTATGAGGCAACAGAAGACCTGATCAAGGAATCTGACGGCATTTATCTGAAATTCGGCGCAGACAAGAGTGTTTACGGCGTGGATAAGCAGGCCGAGATCAGAGAGATCCGCAAGAAGGCCATTATTGCCAACTTAAAGCTGGTAGAGTGCCCGATCCGCCATTTAGGAACGGAAGAAGGGTACAAGATCTACGAAAAGCTGCAACATCATCTGGAAAAAGAAGGCGTTACCATGCTGTTTAACACCATGGTAGAAGACATTATTGTGGAAGATGGTGTCGCTAAGGGGATCAAAACCGATAAGGGCGAGACCTATTATGCGCCGGAGATCGTCTGCGCAGTCGGTAGAGAAGGAGCAGACTGGTTTAAGGACAAATGCCATGAGATCGGAATTGAGACAACACCGGGAACCGTAGATATCGGCGTCCGTGTGGAGGTAAGGGACGAGATCATGCAGTTCTTAAATGAAAATCTGTATGAGGCAAAGCTGATCTACCATACCCCTACCTTTGATGATAAGGTTCGTACCTTCTGTACCAACCCTTCGGGAGAAGTGGCTACGGAATATTATGAGGGCGGCCTTGCTGTGGTAAACGGCCACGCATATAAGGCAAAGGACTACAAGACCAATAACACCAACTTTGCCATTCTGGTAAGCAAGAACTTTACCAAACCCTTTAAGACGCCCATTGAATACGGAAAGCATATTGCACAGCTTTCCAACATGCTGTGCGGAGGCAAAATTCTGGTGCAGACCTTTGGAGACTTCCGCAGGGGAAGAAGAACCACCGAGGAAAGACTGTACCGGAATAACCTGATGCCCACCTTAAAGGATGCGGTGCCCGGAGATCTTTCACTGGTGTTCCCTCACAGGATCATGGTGGATATTGAAGAGATGCTCTTTGCACTGGATAAGATCACGCCCGGTATTGCGGGGGATGAGACCCTTCTTTACGGCGTGGAAGTAAAGTTCTATTCCAACAAGGTCATTGTAAACAAGGATTTTGAGACCAGCATAAAGGGGCTGCGCGCCATCGGAGACGGAGCCGGGGTGACCAGAGGCCTGCAGCAGGCTTCTGCAAACGGCATCAGCGTGGCAAGGAGTATTTTAAGCAAGCTGGAGGCGTAATGAAGAAAAGGAGATTTGCAGCGCTTTTCCTTGTTTTCTGCATGCTGGCACCCGTGCTTGGGGGCTGCGGAGGAAAAGAAACAGATACCAAGGTGATCCTTTATACCGGGTTTAAGAAGGATGAGGTTTTCCGGATTGAAACCATGTCCTGTATGCTCCCGGAGGTCATGGTCTACCTGACCAATACCCAGGATCAGTATGAAAATGCCTTTGGAAGCCAGATCTGGCAGACAAACCTGGGGGATGTGTCCCTGGAGGATAACATTAAGGAAACAGTGCTGGCGCAACTTGCCCAGATCAAGACCATGAACCTTCTGGCACAGCGCCACGGCGTACAGCTGGATGAGGAGGAGCTTGCGCTCACTGAGGAAGCGGCAGATACTTATTACAGCTCCCTGAATCAGACGGAGCGGGAAGTGATGCAGGTGGACCGGGAAGTGATCGCCCAGCTTTATGCGGAATTTGCGCTTGCCAATAAGGTATACGAGTACATCATTAAGGACATCAACCCGGAGATCAGCGATGATGAGGCAAGAACCATTACGGTGCAGCATATCCTGATCAGAACCTATGTACAGGATGGCACCGGCAAAAAGATAGAATTTTCCGATAAGGACAAAAAGGAAGCCTACGAGAGGGCAACGGAGATCCTGGCCCTCGCCAGGGAGGAAGGAGCGGACTTCGAGGAGCTTGTGCTGAACTATTCCGAGGGGGATAAGGGCAATTACTCCTTCGGAAAGGGAGAAACGGATCCGGCCTTTGAGGAGGCGGCTTTTAACCTGGAAAAAGGGGAGATCAGTGATATTATTGAGACCAGGTATGGTTATCATATCATCAAATGTATCAATACCTTTAACCGGGAAGAGACAGACGCCAACAAGATCAAGATCGTGGAAAAGCGGAAGGAAGAGGTGTTTGGACAGGAGTATGACGCCTTTGTGTCTACCCTCACAAGAACCATTAACCAGTCCCTGTGGGATAGCATTTCCTTCTCCGTCAATGAAGAGGTGAAAACCTGCGATTTCTTTGATATTTATAACCAGTATTTTAGTTAATAAAAATTTTAGAATTGAAGAAATGCCGTAGTTCCGCGGTTTTCAGAGAATTGTTAGCACTCATTAAAAATGAGTGCTAATTTTATCTTGACTTTTACAAAAAAGGGAACTACACTAGCCTTATAGGCCGGAAGAAAATGGCCTGTTGACGAGAAAAGGAGTGATTATTGTGGCAGAAAAGCACGGAAGTTTATCAATTAACAGTGAAAACATATTTCCCATTATCAAAAAGTGGCTCTATTCGGATCATGACATCTTTTTCAGAGAATTGATTTCCAATGGATGTGATGCGATTACAAAATTGAAAAAGCTGGATATGATGGGAGAGTATTCTCTTCCTGAGGGATATAAGGGCAAGATCGAGGTTTTTGTAAACCCGGAGGAGAAGACCCTGAAGTTTGTAGATAACGGTATCGGCATGACCGCTGATGAGGTGGAGGAATACATTAACCAGATCGCCTTTTCAGGAGCAACCGATTTTATTTCCAAGTACAAGGACAAGACCAATGAGGATCAGATCATCGGACACTTTGGTCTGGGCTTTTATTCCGCATTTATGGTAGCGGACGAGGTTCATATCGACACCCTTTCCTGGCAGGAGGGAGCAGCCCCGGTACACTGGGAATGTGACGGCGGAACAGAATTTGATATGCAGGAAGGCACAAAGGACACGGTAGGAACTACCATTACTTTGTTTTTAAATGAGGACGTCCTGGAATTCTGCAACGAGTACAAGGCAAGAGAAGTCATTAAGAAGTATTGTTCCTTTATGCCGGTAGAGATTTATCTTTCCAAGGAAAATACCAAAGAGACTCAGACCATCGATGCAGAGGAAAAGCTGGACACCGATACGGTTGTGGAGGAGATCAAGCCGGAGAAGGAAGAGGATAAGCTGAAATATAAGATCGTGAAAAGGCCGGAGCTTTTAAACGAAACCAATCCTCTCTGGATGAAGCATCCCAATGAATGTACAAAGGAGGAGTATCTTGATTTTTACCGCAAGGTATTTCAGGATTACAAGGAGCCTTTGTTCTGGATCCATCTGAATATGGATTATCCCTTCAATCTTAAGGGAATCCTGTATTTCCCCAAGATCAACATGGAATATGAATCCATTGAGGGTGTGATCAAGCTTTATAATAACCAGGTATTTATTGCAGACAATATCAAAGAGGTGATCCCGGAGTTTTTAATGCTCCTGAAAGGCGTGATCGACTGCCCGGATCTGCCGCTTAACGTATCCAGAAGCGCCCTTCAAAATGATGGCTTTGTAAAGAAGATTTCTGATTACATTACCAAGAAGGTTGCAGATAAGCTTTCCGGCATGTGCAAGACGGAAAAGGAAGAGTATGATAAATACTGGGATGACATCAGCCCCTTCATTAAGTACGGCTGTCTGAAGGATGACAAGTTCTGCGAGAAGATGACTGATTATATTCTGTTTAAGAACCTGGATGGCAAATATCTGACCCTGCCTGAATGTCTGGAGGTAAATAAGACAGATCCCGACGAAGTCTCTGAAGAGGAGAAGAAGGAAGAGCAGGCTGAGGTAGTGGATGCAGACGGAAATCCGGTTGCAGAGGAAGCAGAGAAGGAAGAGGCTTCCCAGGATGAGAAGAAGGAAAAGGTCATCTACTATGTAACGGATGAGAAGCAGCAGAGCCAGTACATCAGCATGTTTAAGGCGGCTAAGATGGATGCGGTCATCCTGACCCATAATATCGATCAGCCTTTTATCTCCCAGCTTGAAGCAAAGAATGAGGGCATTAAATTCCAGAGGATCGATGCGGATCTGACAGACACCTTTAAGTCCAAGACCAGCAAGAAGGCTGAAAAGGAGCTGGAGGAGGCTGCCGAAAAGATCGGCAAGGTCATGAAGAAAGCCTTAAAGAAGGATAAGATCACCGTTAAGGTAGAAAAATTAAAGAATAAGAAGATTTCTTCCATGATCACGCTTTCTGAGGAAAGCAGAAGAATGCAGGATATGATGAAGATGTATGCAATGCCTGGCATGGATATGGGAGCTTATGGCAAGGAAGGCGAAACCCTTGTGCTGAATGCAAACCATCCTCTTGTACAGTATATCCTGGAAAATGAAAAGGGTGAAAATGTGGAAATGATCTGCGAACAGCTTTATGATCTGGCGCTGTTACAGCATGCGCCCTTAGAGCCGGAGGCCATGAGCAAGTTCGTGGCAAGAAGCAATGATATCATGATGCTGCTGACCCGCTGATCCTGATACGCAAAATGCACAAAGTAAATACCTCTGCATAGGATATGATAAGTATGTGATGCAGAGGTATTTTTATGCCTGAAGACCTTCTTAGGAGTGCACAGTCACCGGATGGAAATGCTTTGGGAAAGCTCCGGGTGAATGTCACGTCCTCCCTGGGGCTGATCCCCATAAAGGATGCTACCGTAACCATTACCTATACCGGCGTACCTGATGTGACCATAGAGCAGTTAAAAACCAATTCGTCCGGGCAGACCGAAACCATAGAGCTTCCGGCCCCGCCCCTAGAGTACAGCTTAGAGCCTGTGGAGCAGATGCCCTATTCAGAATATAATGTTTCCGTGACGGCTCCCGGATATGAGCCGGTCATGGTGTCGGGAACGGAGCTTCTGCCTGATGTGACTGCGCTGCAGCCCATTCAGATGACGCCCCTTCAGACGGCCAGGGAAGACGAGGATGTGATCGTCATCCCGGATCACACCCTGTATGGGGAGTATCCGCCCAAGATCCCGGAGGATGAGATTAAGCCGGTGGATGAGAGCGGAGAGATCGTATTGAGCCGCGTGGTGATCCCGGAGTATGTGATCGTCCATGATGGAGTTCCGGAAGACAGCACAGCGGCAAACTACTATGTGAAATACCGGGATTATATTAAAAATGTGGCTTCCTCGGAAATTTATGCTACCTGGCCGGAGAGCACGGTCTATGCCAATATCCTGGCAATTATGTCCTTTACGCTGAACAGGGTCTATACGGAGTGGTACCGGAACAAGGGCTATGACTTTACCATTACCTCCTCCACGGCATATGACCAGAAGTGGATGAGGGGGCGGAATATCTATACCAATATCGACCGGATCGTGGACAGTATTTTTAACAATTATCTTTCCAGGCCCGGCGTCAGACAGCCTATCTTTACCTCCTACTGCGACGGCAGAAGAGTTACCTGCAAGGGACTGAGCCAGTGGGGGTCAAACTTCCTGGGGGAGGAAGGCTATTCTGCCATTGAGATCATCCGTTATTATTACGGCTCCGATATGTATATCAACACAGCAGACAGTATCGCGGGGGTTCCCTCCTCCTGGCCGGGCTATGACCTGACCGTAGGTTCTACCGGGGAAAAGGTCAGACAAATACAGCAGCAGCTGAACCGGATCGGGGAAAACTATCCGGCGATCCCCAGGATCTCCGCAGATGGGATTTTTGGTCCGGCAACAGCCCAGGCAGTCAGAACCTTTCAGGAGATCTTTAACCTGCCGGTAAGCGGAGCGGTGGATTTTCCTACCTGGTACAGCATTTCCAATATTTATGTGGGAGTAAGCAGGATCGCGGAGCCGTAAAGACGATAATGCATAGAGGTTACAGTCTTGCACAGGGAAAGGAAATAATGGTATACTGGAAAAGGAAAAAACGGCAGGTGCCCTGAGGGCATCTGCCTGTGGAAAACGAGCTGGAGGAAGCAAGAGTGCAGGACGGCGTAGAGAGGATCTTAGAAGGAAATTTTAATAATGATATGCATTCCCTGGATTTTTCCAGTCCGATTATAGAACTGAAGCTGAAAGAGGGAGAAGATTATGAGGGGAGCTTTACCATTTACGGCCCTGAAAATGAACTGACAGAGGGAACGGTATCTTCCAGCAGGATCAAAATGAAATGCCTTGTGCCGGCATTCTCCGGACAGAAGGAGGAAATCGGCTATCACTTTGACACTTCAGGAATGGCCCAGGGGGATACCCTGAAGGGAGAATTCAGGATCGTATCCAATCAGGGAGAATATATGATCCCTTATACCGTGACCATAGAGGCAGGCACTCTGCAGTCCGGTCTTGGGGATGTAAAAAATCTCTTTCATTTTACCAATCTTGCCAGAACAAACTGGGAAGAGGCGGTAAATCTTTTTTATTCCAGAGACTTTTACAAAGTATTTAACGGTGCGGACAGGCAGCATTATTCCTGTTACAGAGGACTTTTGCTTGGCGAAAGAAGAGAACAGAACGTAGAGGAATTTCTTCTTCAGATCAAGAAAAAGCAAAAGGTGGAACTCCTTTTAGAGGAGGAAGAGATCAGACTGGATAATCCCCAGGGGGTAGTGGAAAGCAGACTGGTGATCAACCGGAACGGCTGGGGGTATTCGGAGCTTTCCGTGGAAGCGGAAGGGGATTTTATCACCCTGGAAAAGGAGACCATCCGGGAAGAAGACTTTCTGGGAAACTGTTACCGTCTGCCCTTTTATGTGTCGGAGCAGAAGCTTCATGCCGGCAGAAATTACGGAACCATTAAGCTGTCAAATCCTTATACCGTTTTGACGGCAAGAATTGTGGCGGTCAGCAAGCCGGTCACCACCAGGATCACAGGCATACGCAGACAGAAAAATCATGGCCTGCTGGAGCTGATGCAGTATTACGAGGCTTTCAGGACCAAAAAGATCAGTGCGTCCTCCTGGATGAAGGAGACAGATACGCTGCTGCAGAGACTGTGTGAGTTAGATGACAGGGATGTGTCCCTGAAGCTTTTCAGGGTGCAGCTTTTAATTACGCAGGAGCGGTTTAATGAGGCAAAATGGCTTCTGGATCAGCAAAGAGAAGCGATCGAGGGAGAATTTGCCCCGGCCAATTACAGCTATTACTTATATCTGACCTCCCTGATCGAAAAGAGAGACAGCTATATCGACGAGGTTGCCCAGCAGGTGGAGAGGATTTTTGCCCAAAATCCCGGTAACTGGAGGATCGCCTGGCTGCTTTTGTATCTGTCGGAGGACTATTCCAAAAGCCCCTCCAAAAAGTGGATCATGCTGGGAGAACAGTTCCGCCAGGGGTGTAGCAGTCCGGTTCTTTATATTGAAAGCTGGAATCTTCTGCTTTCTTCCCCAACGCTTTTGATGCATCTGGATGGCTTTGAACTGCAGGTGCTTACTTATGCGGCCAAAAACGAGCTGTTAGTACCAGGAGTGATCGAACAGATCACTTATCTGGCAGGAAAGCAGAAGGAATACTCAGGACGGCTTTTGGAGATCATGAAAGCCTGCTATCAGGTGGTTCCCTCCAGAGAGATCCTGCAGACCATCTGTACCCTTCTGATCAAGGGCGGCAGAACTGATGGGGAAGCCTTTAACTGGTATGCAAAGGGAATTGAAAAGGAACTGAGGATCACCAGGCTTTATGAATATTACATGATGTCCATTGATCTTGAAAAGGATCAGGAGATCCCTAGAATGGTGCTGATGTATTTTGCCTTTGACAGCACACTGGATGGTTTACATAATTCATATCTATACGCCTATCTGTACAAAAACAAGGCGCAGTACCCGGAGCTTTTTGCAACCTACAGGGAACAGATCGAGCGTTTTATGGTGTTCCAGCTTTTGAAGGGAAAGAATAACCCCTATCTTGCAACCCTTTACAAAAATCTGATCACTCCTGTTATGGTGACGCCGGAAACGGCAAAAGGACTTTCCACGGCCTTGTTCTTATATAAGCTTTCTGCAAAGCGCAGGGACATCAGAAAGGTGATCGTGGTTTATGAAAAGGAACGCTACGAGCTTACCTATCCCATGTCCGGAACAGAGACCTATCTTCCCCTTTACGGAGAGGATGGCAGGATCATTTTAGAGGACAGGCAGGGAAACCGGTTTTGCAGGGAAGAGGAATATCATCTGGAAAGGCTTATGCTTCCGGATAAGCTGGCGGATATGATCGTGCCTTATGTAGAGGACTGCGTGCATTTTGATCTCTGGTTCTGCGCAAGGGGACGGGAGCTTTCCGCAGTCAGCGAGCAGAATGAAGCGGTCATGAACCGGCTCACCCATGCGCCCGCAGTGATCGAAGAGGTGCAAAAGGAGATCAGGCGCAGGCTGATCCACTATTATTATGACCATGACAGAATGAAGGATCTGGACAGCTATCTGGAGGAGCTGACTCCTTCCCAGATCGAGGACAACTGCTTTACAGAGGTAGTCAGGATCATGGTCATGCGGGGGATGTATGAAAAGGCATATGACTGGATCGGACAAAGAGGCGGCGAAGGGATCGAGGCAAAGCTGATCGTGCGTCTTTGCAGCAGACTTCTTTCCCTGGAGGGAATGAGCGAGGACGAAACCATGACGACTCTTTCCTATATGGCCTTCAGAGCCGGTAAATATGATGAAAATATATTGCAGTATCTGTGTCTTTACTTCAAGGGGACCTGCAAGGAAATGCGGGACATCTGGAAGGCGGCAGAGGGCTTTGGTGTAGATGTGTATTCCCTGGGAGAGAGGATCCTGGTGCAGCTTCTTTATTCCGGCGCCCATGTGGGAGAAAAGACAACGATCTTCAGAAAATATGTGGAAGCGGGAGCAAAAGGCCAGATAGAGATCGCGTTCCTTTCCCAGAGCGCCTACGATTATTTTGTCAGGGAAAAGCTTACAGACGGTTATATCCTGGAGGATATGCAGAGGCTGATCCGGCAGGGGGAGGAGCTTCCCTTTGTATGTAAGCTGGCTTACACCAAGTATTACGCGGAAAACAAAAAACTGATAAATGAAGAGATTTCCAGGTGGCTGATCCTGTTTTTAAGGGAGATTTTGGATAAAAAGCTTTATTTCCCTTATTTCCGGGAGTATACGGATCATATTGCCTTTATGAGGCGGTTTGAGGACAAGACCATGATCGAATATCATGCAAAAGAGGGAAGCCATGTGGAGATCCATTATCTGGTAGAGAGAGAAGACCAGTCTGACGGGGAGTATCAGAAGGAAGAAATGCAGGATATGTTCCATGGAATTTTTGTAAAGCAGTTTATCCTGTTTTTCGGGGAACGCCTTCAGTATTACATTACAGAGAAAGACGGGGAGAAGGAACAGCTTACCGAGAGCGGCACCTTGAGCAGGAATGAGACAGACGCTGTCCAAAAGGAAGGAAGGTTTAACCTTCTCAACGATATTTCTACAGGCAGGACGCTTCATGATTACAGCACCATGGAAAGACTGCTGGAAGAGTATTTCCTTCAGGAGCAGATGGTGAAGGAAATTTTTCAGTTACACTGATAAAAGGGGAACGCTATGTTTCAGAAAGACGGAAAGAAGACAGGCAGAAGAATAGCGGTTGGATATGATCTATGCCGGAAATATGCCCAGATCAGCTATTGTGACCTGACGGAAGGGGAGCCGGAGACCGTTTCGGCTGTGGCAGGCACGGAGCAGTATAATATTCCGGCTGTGCTTTGTAAAAGGGTCGGAGTAGGACAGTGGTATTACGGAAAAGAAGCGCTGAATTTTGCAAAGCAGCAGGAAGCCGGGGGGATCCTTGTGGAGGATCTTTTAACGCTGGCAGACAGAGGGGAAGAAGTAATGGTGGAAGGGAACGCCTATGACCCGGTTGCCCTTCTGACCCTGTTTGTGAAACGGAGCCTTGGGCTTTTGGGAATGCACGTTCCCATGGCAAAGATCGAAGCGATCATGTTTACCGTGGAGGATCTTACCCCCAGGATGGTGGATGTGCTTTTAAGGGTTGCGGGAGGGCTTTCCCTGGAAAAAGCAAATGTGAGCTTTCAAAACCATCTGGAAAGCTTTTATGCCTATACCCTCCATCAAAATAAAGAGCTGTATCAAAATGATGTAGTGGTTTATGAATATAACAGCGTACTGAAAATGATGTGCCTGAGCTGCAATGAGCACACCACGCCAAAGGTGGTGCTGATCGGGCAGCAGGAATATGAACAGATGCTGCGCAGGGTCTGGTCTACAGAGGAAGAAACCTGCAAAAGCCAGAAGGAAGATCTGGACGAGCTGTTTGACGGGATCATAAAGGAAAGCCTTGCGGACAGACAGGTTTCCACCGTATTTCTCATTGGCGACGGCTTCAAGGAGGACTGGGCCAGGGAATCCTTAAGAACCCTGTGCAGGGGGCGGAGAGTGTTCCAGGGAAACAACCTTTACAGCAAGGGAGCCTGTTATGGAATGCTGGAGCGTCTTTCTCCCAGCGAAAAATGGAAGCAGTATGTTTACCTTGGGGAGGATAAGCTGAAATCAAATGTAGGCATGCGGGCGCTCCGGAACGGCCAGGAAGCCTATTTTGCGGTGCTGGATGCGGGAAGCAGCTGGTATGAGACAAGCGCCGACTATGAGGTGATACTGGAAAGCGGGGACACCGTGGAATTTATTATCACGCCGCTGACGGGAGGAAAGGTGATGGACCGGAAGGTACAGCTTACCGGGATCCCCCAAAGACCCAGGGCGGCTACAAGGCTTAGTGTGCATCTGGAGATGACCTCCGTTAATCAGGCCAATGTGACCATTGAAGATCTGGGCTTTGGAGAGCTTTTCCCTTCCAGCGGGAAAGCCTGGTCATCTACCATTACGATCTGACGGGAGGATAAAACTTGGGCAGGATTTTGTTATGCACGGGAAAATATGCGAAAAAGCCATATCATATCAGTAATTTGTGCGCAAATGTCTATAGCGTGGAGGAGCTCTGCTATCTGTTTGCCAGCAATCCCTTTATGATCGACCACTCCATCATGGATCAGAACCTGATTACCTGGTTAGATGCGGAGTGCGGTCTTACAGAGCTGTCCCATAAGCTGACAAAGCTTTTGGGAAAAGGCTGCCAGCCGGGTAATTTTATTCATACGATACTAAGTTATGTAAACTACTGCACCCCCGAGGACATCAAAAAGATTGACGAAACCCTTCTTGGAAATGCAGGGCTTGGGGAGTATGAGCGCAGGAAAAGACAGGCGGATTTTCTGTTGAAAAACGGCAGGTATCAGATGGCCATTACGGAATATGATGCGCTTTCAAGGCAGCTTCCTGATACGGAAATCGCCCTGCGGCCGGTGATTTTTCATAATATGGGCGTTGCCTATGCAGGATTTTTCCTGTTTGGAATGGCGGCCAAATATTTCAAGAAGGCTTATGACGCTACAGGGGAAAAGGAGTCCGGGATCTGTTTTCTGTTTGCGAAGCGGAAAAGCATGGAGGAAGGGGAATATATTGCCTTTATTGCGGAGCATGGGGAGTATCATGAGCTTTCTCTTATGGTAGAAAAGAAGATCAAGGAGTCGGAGGGGCTGTTTGAAGCATCCGAAGAAAACAGGCGGCTTTCGGCGCTGCGTTTCTATAAGGAAGAGGGAAATGTTGCATCCTATTATGATGAGATCGATAAGATCATTTCAGGATTAAAGGATGAATATCGTCAGATGGTGGAGGCATAAAAGATGGGGCTTTTTGAAAATATTTTTAAATGGAAAAGAAGAGATGATGAGCCGGAATATGAAATAGAGGACTGGAATGAGATCGTCTATGACAGAGATGATCTGCAGATCAACGACAAGAAGCAGCGCAAGGAATATGTGCAGGGATGCCTGGAGCAGATCGCAGAAGCCTCCAAGGAACTGGAAGAGCTGGAATTTGAGTACAACATGGTGACCTCCTATCTGAAGGATATGGAGGAGATCGAGGCCCTTCCGGAGGAAGAAAGGGAGATTTTGTGCGAGTGCGCCAAAAAGATCGACGCCCTGGAGGAGCAGCAGTCCGGCTTCCGGGAAAGAAAGAACAGGCTGGATGACGGGAAATTCCGCCAGATGCAGCGCCTGGAGGAAGAGGTTCAGGAAGGGCTTGAGAAGCTTACAGAGGCAGAGCACTATCAGGATCTGATCAAGCGGGATCTGCGAAGGCTGGATGGAGAAAAGCAGGCGTATACCTTTCGGAAGAATGAGCTCCGCCATGTGATCGCAGATACAAGATCCATGACCATCGTGTGTAGCGTGGCAGTCATTGCCTGTATCCTTCTTCTGCTGCTTTTGCAGTTTACCTTACAGCTTGACACCAAAATAGGGTATCTTCTGGCGGCAGGCATCGGAGCGGTTGCCATCACCCTTATTTATATAAAGCATATGGATGCAAAGCGGGAACTGGAGCAGGTGGAAAACGGGATCAGCAGGATCATCCGCCTGCAGAATACGGTGAAGATCCGCTATGTGAACAATACGCATCTTCTGGATTATCTTTATATGAAATATGATGTTTCCAGTGCGGGAGAGCTTGGCAAGAGCTGGCAGAGATACCAGGATGAGAAGGAGGAGCGCCACAGCTATCAGCAGGCAGAGAGGGAGCTGGATCAGTACCAGAAGGAGCTTCTCCATACCCTGCGCCGCTACCAGGTAAAGGATCCCATGATCTGGCTCCATCAGACCAGGGCGATCCTGGACAAAAAGGAGATGGTGGAGATCCGCCATAATCTGATCATCCGCAGACAGTCCTTAAGGAGAAGAATGGATTACAACAAAGAGGTAATCGCCGGAAAGGCACAGGCGGAGATCAAGGATCTGGCAGAGAAATATCCAAGGTATGCAAAAGAGATCCTGAATATCGTAGACCAGTATGCGGACTCGGAGAAAAAGTAAGAAAATCCTCCCAGCTTACGCTTGACTTCTATTTTGGGTCATGGTAGCATGTTAAACGTATGGAACACTTTACTGTGATAACGAGGCACAGTGAAAATGACATCCATGCGGAAATGGAGGAGATTATGAAAAAAATTACGACAGTATTGATGGCAGCAGCCATGACAATGGCAATGCTTGCAGGCTGTGGCAGCGCTTCGACGGAGCAGGCCGCTTCTGCGGAACCGGCAGCGGACACAGAAACAGCCGCAGCTGAGGAAACCCAGGAAGAGACAGCTGGGGAGGCACAGGAAGGGGACAGAACCACCTTTACGGTAGGCTTTGATGCAGAATTCCCCCCTTACGGCTATATGGATGAAAACGGGGATTATACCGGCTTTGACCTGGATCTTGCACAGGAAGTATGCGACCGCAACGGCTGGGAGCTTGTAAAGCAGCCTATTGACTGGGATTCCAAGGATATGGAGCTTTCTTCCGGTTCGATCGACTGTATCTGGAACGGCTTTACCATGAACGGACGTGAGGATGCTTATACCTGGTCCGTACCTTATGTAGATAACAGTCAGGTGTTTGTAGTAAAGGCTGATGCAGGGATCAGCACCCAGGCAGATCTTGCAGGAAAGATCGTAGGCGTTCAGAAGGATTCCTCCGCGCTGGCAGCGCTGGAAGGGGATGCGGCAGATCTTGCGGCAACTTTTGCTGAGATGAACCAGTACGCAGATTACAATACCGGCTTTATGGATCTGGAAGCAGGTGCGATTGATGCGCTTGCAGTAGACATCGGTGTTGCAAATTATCAGATCGCATCCAGAGGCGACGGTTATGTGATCATGGATGAGAAGCTTGCAACAGAGCAGTACGGTATCGGATTTTTACTTGGAAATGAAGAATTAAAGGATCAGGTAGAAAAGACACTGCTGGAAATGGCAGACGATGGCACATTTACAAAAATTGCTGAAAAATACGATCTGACAGACAGCGTTTGTCTTGGAAAATAAACGGCAGGGCAGCTGAATAGCTGTGAAATGCAAAATTCAGGGCAGAATTTTTATTCTGCCCTTTTCTTAAGTAATGGAAGGAGTTAAAATGAGTGTAGCGACCATGATGATGCAACTGGGGAAAGGAATGATAGCAACGGCAGAAATCTTTTTTCTGACGCTTCTTTTTTCTCTTCCTCTGGGGCTTGTGGTATCCTTTGGAAGGATGTCCAAAAATCCCGTGATCAGAGGGATCACGAAATTCTATATTTCTGTGATGAGAGGAACGCCGCTGATGCTTCAGCTTCTGGTCGTGTACTTTGCACCTTACTATCTGTTCGGGCTGAACCTGAGGGGGTATCGTTTCCCGGCGATCATTATTGCCTTTGCGGTGAATTATGCGGCTTATTTTGCCGAGATCTACAGAGGCGGCATTGAGTCCATGGCAGTGGGACAGTATGAGGCGGCAAAGGTGCTGGGATACAGTAAGGCCCAGACCTTCTTTAAGATCATCCTGCCTCAGGTATGTAAGCGTATCATGCCTTCTGTTACCAATGAAACCATTACCCTGGTAAAAGACACCTCTCTTGCCTTTGTTCTGGCACAGGCAGAAATGTTTACCATGGCAAAGCAGATTGCGGCAAAGGAGACCAGCATGGTTCCTTTGATGGCAGCCGGTCTGTTTTATTACATTTTCAACTTCCTGGTTGCATTTGTGATGGAGCGGATCGAAAAAAGCATGAATTATTACAGGTAGGAGGGAACGATGAAGCAGGAAGCCAAAGTATTACTTCAAATTGACCATATGCGCAAGAGCTTTGACGGGCTTGGGGTTTTAAAGGATATTTCTCTTTGTGTGCGGGAGGGGGAAGTGGTATCCATCATCGGGCCTTCCGGTTCCGGAAAATCCACACTCCTTCGATGCGCTACCATGCTGGAGCAGATGGACGGCGGTACGCTTTGCTATCTGGGAGAACAGGCGGCACATGAAGAAAACGGAAAATGCGTTTATGCTTCCAAGGCGCAGCTTAGGGAGATCCGAAAGCATTTCGGACTGGTTTTCCAGAACTTTAATTTATTTCCTCATTACAGTGTAATGAAGAATATCATTGATGCACCGGTCAATGTAGATCATGTACCTAAAAAGGAGGCAGTCCTGCGGGCAGAAAAGCTTCTGGGACAGCTTGGCCTTTCCGATAAGGCGGATGCTTATCCCTATCAGCTTTCGGGAGGACAGCAGCAGCGTGTATCCATTGCAAGGGCACTGGCAAGACAGCCTAAGATCCTGTTTTTTGACGAACCTACCTCGGCGCTGGATCCGGAGCTGACAGGAGAAGTGCTGAAGGTCATCAGGGAGCTGGCCAAAGAGCATATGACCATGATCATCGTTACCCATGAGATGCAGTTTGCAAGGGAGCTTTCTGACAGGATCATTTTTATGGAGGAGGGCGTGATGAAGGCCCAGGGAACTCCGGAGGAGCTGTTTTCCTCTGATAATGAAAGGGTCCGGGGATTTATTGGTAAGTTTCAGTCATAACAATCAAATACAATCAAATACAAAGAGACAGCCGTGATACGGCGGAATGGAGGAGACCATGGAAAAGAAAGAGCAGTTATACGAGGGAAAGGCAAAAAAGGTATTTGCAACAGAGGATCCTGATGTTGTCATTGTGGACTACAAGGATGATGCGACTGCCTTTAACGGAGAGAAGAAGGGAACCATTGTTGGCAAGGGCGTGATCAACAACCGTATGACCAATCATGTGTTTAAGCTTCTGGAGAAGGAAGGCGTGCCTACCCATCTGATCGAGGAGTTAAGCGACAGAGAAACTGCAGTCAAAAAGGTAGATATTGTTCCGCTTGAGGTGATCATCCGTAATGTGGCGGCAGGAAGCTTTTCCAAGCGCCTTGGCGTGGAAGAGGGAACTCCCTTTAAAGAGCCTACCATTGAATTCAGCTACAAGAATGACGACCTGGGCGATCCGCTGATCAACAGCTATTTTGCCGTAGCGCTGGGACTTGCAACCTGGGAAGAGATCGATACCATCAAGAAATATGCTTTTCAGGTAAATGAAGTGTTAAAGGCTTATTTCCTGCAGGCGGATATTAAACTGATCGACTTCAAGATCGAGTTTGGCCGTTTCCATGGTAAGATCCTTCTTGCAGATGAGATTTCCCCCGATACCTGCAGACTTTGGGATGTGCATACAAACGAAAAGCTGGACAAGGATCGTTTCCGCAGGGATCTTGGCAATGTGGAAGAGGCCTATAACGAGGTGTTTAAGAGACTGGGACTTGCCTAGTCCGGGAAGAAATCAATAGAAAATGTGAGGAGCTTATGGATAAGTACAGCGTTATGACCACCGAGGAAGAGAGTAAGCTTGGAGAAGAATGCGGCGTTTTCGGCATGTATGATTTTGATGGAGGCGATGTGGCCTCCACCATTTACTATGGTCTTTTTGCCTTGCAGCACCGTGGGCAGGAAAGCTGCGGTATTGCGGTCAGCGATACAAACGGCCCTAAGGGAAAGGTATTAAGCTCTAAGGACATGGGGCTTTTAAATGAAGCCTTTACACCGGAGATTTTGGAGAAATTAAAGGGAGATATTGGCGTAGGACATGTGCGTTACTCCACAGCAGGCAGCTCTACCAGGGAAAATGCCCAGCCCCTTGTGCTGAACTATGTAAAGGGTACCCTGGGACTGGCACACAACGGAAACCTGATCAACGCCCCGGAGCTTCGCAGGGAGCTTGAGTATACAGGCGCGATCTTTCAGACCACCATTGACTCTGAGGTGATCGCCTATCACATTGCAAGAGAAAGACTGAACTCCAAAACCGTCGAGGAAGCGGTAGGGAGAGCCATGAAAAAGTTAAAGGGAGCTTATTCCCTGATCGTCATGTCTCCCAGAAAGCTGATCGGCGCAAGAGATCCCTTTGGGTTCCGGCCTCTTTGCATCGGAAAAAGGGATCATGCGTATATCCTGGCGTCAGAGACCTGCGCCCTGGATACCATTGGGGCAGAGTTTGTGAGGGATGTACAGCCGGGAGAGATCGTTACCATTTCTCCGGAGAAGGGCATTGAGTCCGATACGAGCATGTGCCTTCCAAGCAGAGAGCATGCCAGATGTGTTTTTGAGTATATTTATTTTGCAAGGCCGGACAGCTATTTTGACGGCATGAGCGTTTATAATTCCAGGATCCTGGCAGGAAAGTTCCTTGCCATGGACTCCCCTGTGGAAGCGGATCTGGTAGTGGGAGTGCCGGAATCCGGAAACTGTGCGGCGCTTGGATATTCCCTGCAGTCAGGGATCCCCTATGGACAGGCTTTTGTGAAGAATGGATATGTGGGAAGAACCTTTATCAAGCCCAAACAGAAAAACCGTGAAAGCAGTGTGCAGGTCAAATTAAACGCCCTGAAGGAAGCGGTGGAGGGAAAGAGGATCATTATGATCGATGACTCCATTGTACGGGGAACCACTTCTGACAGGATCGTGCACATGCTCAGAAAAGCAGGAGCTAAGGAGGTTCATATGAGGGTCAGCTCCCCGCCGTTTTTATGGCCCTGCTATTTTGGCACGGACGTACCGGCAAGAGAACAGCTCATTGCGTATAACCGTTCCGTGGAGCAGATCTGCAAGGTGATCGGCGCAGACTCTCTGGGGTATCTCAGGGAAGAAAGATTAAGTGAAATCGTAGAAGGAAGAGGTATCTGTACCGGATGCTTTACCGGGAAATATCCGTTAGAGCCGCCAAAGGAGGATATCAGAGGAGAATTCGATCACTGATCGATAATAAATGGAGGATGAAAATGAGTACGGACAGATATGTAAGCCCGTTATCGGAGAGATATGCAAGCAAGGAAATGCAGTATATTTTTTCTCCTGATATGAAATTCAGAACATGGAGAAAGCTTTGGATCGCCCTGGCGGAAACGGAAATGGAGCTGGGACTTTCCCAGGATGGAAAGCCGGTCATCACGAAGGAACAGATCGACGAGCTGAAGGCCCATGCGCAGGACATCAATTATGATGTGGCAAAGGCAAGGGAAAAGGAAGTGCGCCATGATGTTATGAGCCATGTATATGCCTATGGACAGCAGTGCCCCAAGGCGGCAGGGATCATCCACCTGGGCGCTACAAGCTGTTATGTAGGAGACAATACGGACATCATTGTGATGACAGATGCCTTAAAGCTTGTGAAGAAAAAGCTGGTCAATGTGCTAAATGAGCTGTCTTCCTTTGCAGATAAATACAAAGCCCAGCCTACGCTGGCATTTACCCATTTCCAGCCGGCCCAGCCTACCACGGTAGGAAAGAGAGCCACCCTTTGGATGCAGGAATTTTATCTGGATCTGGAGGATCTGAATTACGTCCTGTCCGGCATGAAGCTTTTGGGATCCAAAGGAACCACAGGAACACAGGCTTCCTTTTTAGAGCTTTTTAACGGAGACCAGGAGACCATTGACAAGATCGATCCCATGATCGCAAAAAAGATGGGATTTCAGGAGTGTTACCCTGTATCAGGCCAGACCTATTCCCGTAAGGTGGACACCAGGGTACTCAATGTGCTGGCAGGGATTGCAGCCAGCGCCCATAAAATGTCAAACGATATCAGACTGCTCCAGCATTTAAAAGAGGTGGAGGAGCCTTTTGAAAAGAGCCAGATCGGTTCATCCGCAATGGCCTATAAGAGAAATCCCATGAGAAGTGAGCGGATCGCATCTCTGTCCAGATATGTCATGATCGACGCCCTGAACCCGGCCATCACCTCTGCTACCCAGTGGTTTGAAAGAACCTTGGACGACTCGGCCAACAAGAGACTTTCCGTTCCGGAAGCTTTTCTGGCCATTGACGGGATCCTGGATCTGTGCCTGAACGTGGTGGACGGACTTGTGGTTTACCCCAAGGTCATCGAAAAGCACATGATGAGCGAGCTGCCTTTCATGGCAACGGAAAACATCATGATGGATGCGGTAAAGATGGGCGGAAACAGACAGGAGCTTCACGAAAAGATCAGGGAGCTTTCCATGGAAGCCGGCAGAAATGTCAAGGTGGAGGGAAAGGAAAATAATCTGCTGGAGCTGATCGCCGCAGATCCCGCCTTTAATATGTCCCTGGAAGACCTGCAAAAGACCATGGAGCCTTCCAGGTATGTAGGACGCGCAAAGGAACAGGTAGACGCTTTCCTGACAAAGGTGATCGCACCGGTCCTTAAGGAAAATAAAGATCTTCTTGGGGTGAAAGCGGAGATTAATGTATAAAAAATACTTCCTATTTTCTGGAAACTGTTGTATAATGCCAGTTGTAGACATTTCATTGTACACATCACAACAATTTCCCAAAAGAAAAATTGGTAGGAGGATCGTGCAAAAGTGAGGCGGACGCCGTCATTTTTCACAGGGCAGTTTGTGCCGCAGATGCCACAAATGTGCTGAACTTACGGAACTGGAACAAAAGCCGGTTTACGCTTCCTTCGACGCATAGTATCTGCGGAATGGAGATTTTTTATGAGAGAAAAGTATGAGTCTCTGGGACTTGCTGACCTGAAGGCGATTGCAAAGGCCAGGGGACTGAAAGGGACTTCTACCATGAAGAAAGCGGATCTGGTAGAGCTGATGCTTGCGGAGGACGAGAAGGACAAGGCAGAGGGAAAGCAGATAGAGCCGAAGGGCGTTATGAAAAAGCCGGAAAGACCTGCCAGAGCCGAGAGACCGGAAAGAACCGAGCGGTTTGAAAGAAGCGAGAGACCGGAAAGATCAGAAAGAACAGAAAGGCCGGAAAGAACTGACAGATCAGAAAGGCCGGAGCGTGCCGAAGGAAGTCAGGAGTACAGGCCGGAGCGGCGCATGGAAGAGGCAAGGCTGGAGGATGAGAAATTCCCCACCGAGCTTGACAGCGGAGTGTCGGCTCATGGAATTTTGGAGGTAATGCCTGACGGATACGGCTTTATCCGATGTGAAAACTATCTTCCGGGAGACCATGATGTGTATGTGGCGCCCAGCCAAATCAGGCGTTTCGGCCTGAAGACAGGGGACATTCTGGACGGAAACACCAGAGTGAAGACCCAGGGAGAAAAGTTTGCCGCACTTTTATATGTGAAATCCATTAATGGGTATACGCCGGAGGAATCCGCAAGACGATATAATTTTGAAGATATGACCCCTATTTTCCCCAATGAAAGACTTCATCTGGAAATGCCGGGAGCCAGCGTGGCAATGAGGGTCATGGATCTGGTCAGCCCTGTAGGCAAAGGCCAGCGTGGTATGATCGTATCCCCGCCCAAGGCAGGTAAGACAACCCTGCTTAAGGAGGTTGCAAAATCCATAAAACACAATTCCCCCGGGGTGCATCTGATCATCCTTCTGATCGATGAAAGACCGGAGGAGGTTACCGACATTAAAGAGGCCATTGAAGGCCCTAATGTAGAGGTCATTTATTCCACCTTTGATGAACTCCCCGAGCATCATAAGAGAGTTTCGGAGATGGTGATCGAAAGAGGAAAGCGTCTGGTAGAGCATAAGAAAGACGTTATGATCCTCATTGACAGTATTACCAGGCTGACAAGAGCCTACAACCTGACAGTGCCTCCAAGTGGAAGAACGCTTTCAGGCGGTCTGGATCCTGCGGCGCTTCATATGCCGAAACGGTTTTTTGGCGCAGCAAGAAATATGCGTGAGGGCGGTTCCCTGACGATCCTTGCAACGGCTCTGGTAGATACCGGCAGTAAGATGGATGATGTAGTATACGAGGAATTTAAGGGTACGGGTAACATGGAGCTGGTGCTGGATCGCAAGCTTTCTGAAAGAAGAGTGTTCCCTGCCATTGACATTCCAAAGTCCGGAACCAGAAGGGACGACCTGCTGCTGACGCCGGATGAGCTGGAAGCCATTAATATCATGCGCAAGGCGCTGAACGGACTTAAGCCGGAGGAAGCAGTTGACAAGATTCTTGATATGTTTGCAAAGACCAGAAACAATCAGGAATTCACCAATCTTGTGAAAAAAATCAAATGGTTTTAAAAAAGGCTTGCATCCTGTGAAATGCTGTGATACAATTAAAAAGCTGTTTCGGGAGTAAGCGCGCATTGAGGCAGCGTATGAAAGCGAATAAAATGCAAAGTTTTTTATAGAGAGGTGAAAATATGAAAGAAGGAATTCATCCTGAGTACTATCAGGCAACCGTAACTTGCAACTGTGGCAACACATTTGTAACAGGTTCAACTAAGAAGGACATCCACGTTGAAGTTTGTTCCAAGTGCCATTCATTCTACACAGGTCAGCAGAAGGCTGCAAGAACCGATGGACGTATTGATAAGTTCAATAAGAAGTACGGTGTAGAAAGCAAATAGTTTTAACAAAAAGGTTGAGGTGTTCCATCTCAACCTTGTTTTTTATGTGACAGGCATTTGCCCACTGGATCAGGCTTTTTGGCGTGATGGCAAATTGCTTACTTTAGCAAACTTTTTGTGAGAGAAAGGTACTGCTGCGGATATGAAAAAGAATAAAAAAGGCCATTATTCCGGAATTGGCGGACAAGCCGTTCTGGAAGGCGTTATGATGCGAAATAAGGATGACTATGCGGTTGCAATCCGAAAGCCAAACGGAGAGATCGAAGTAGAGGTCGATGTGTTCAGGGGATGCCTTGCAGGCAGCAAGCTTACGAAGATCCCTTTTATCAGAGGCGTTTTTAACTTTATCGATTCCCTCAGGCTGGGAATGAAGACCCTTAATTATTCGGCATCCTTTTATGAAGATGAAGAAGCGGGAGAGACAAAGCTTGATAAGGCGCTTGATAAGGTTTCGGGAGGAAAAGGGGAAAAGGTTCTGATGGGGATCACAACGCTGATCTCTGTTGCACTGGCAGTTGGGATCTTTATTCTTCTGCCCTACTTTTTGTCCTCTCTTTTATCAGAATATGTGAGAAACACCTCTCTTTTGACGATTATAGAGGGTGGGATCCGAATTGCGATCTTTTTGATCTATATTGCGGGAATCAGCCTGATGAAGGATATCCACAGGCTGTATCAGTATCATGGTGCAGAGCATAAGTGCATCAACTGTATTGAAAAGGGAAGACCCCTTACCGTTTATAATGTGATGAAAAGCTCCAGGATCCATAAGCGTTGCGGAACCAGCTTTTTGTTCTTTGTCATGTTTGTCAGCATTATCCTGTTTTTCTTTATCCGTGTGGACAATACGGCCCTGAAGGTTCTGCTTAGGATCGCACTGATCCCTGTGATCGCCGGAATTTCCTATGAGATCATCAGACTGGCAGGAAGAAGCGACAATATTTTGATCAAGATCATATCTGCACCCGGCATGCTGCTTCAGCATCTTACCACCAAGGAGCCGGACGAGAGCATGGTAGAGGTTGCCATGAAATCTGTGGAGGCTGTTTTTGACTGGAAAGCATATCTGAAGGAAGATTTTGGCTATGAAGTAGATGATTCCTGGCTGGAGGATGGCGTTCCTTCAGGAGAAGCGGAGGAATAAAGCGGCTATGGAATATGCGGCTTTATATAAGGAAGGCAGCAAGCAGCTGAAAAATGCAGGAATAACCGAGGCAGAGCTGGATGCAAGACTGCTACTTCAGGAAGTATGCGGAACAGACCGAAATGATCTTCTGGTACATGGAAATGCAGAGGTTCAAGAGGAAAAGGAAAAGCAGTACAGACAGATGCTCTGCAAAAGATGCGGGCATATCCCTCTTCAGCATATTCTGGGCTACCAGGAGTTTATGGGGCTGCGTTTTCAGGTCAATGAAAATGTGCTGATCCCCAGGCAGGATACAGAGATCCTGGTGGAGGAGGTCATGCGGGAGCTTCATGACGGAATGCACATTCTGGATCTGTGTACAGGCTCCGGGTGTATTTTGCTGAGCCTGCTCAGATATTCCAATGACTGTCAGGGAACCGGAAGCGATCTTTCCGAAAAGGCGCTTATAGTTGCAAGGGAAAATGCAAGACGGCTTTCTCTGGAGGCTTCCTTTGTACAGGGAGATCTGTTTGAAAATATCACAGGAAGGTTTGAGGTCATCGTATCCAATCCTCCCTATATCAGGCATTCTGAAATCGCCTCTCTGATGGAAGAGGTGCGGGAGCATGATCCTATGATGGCGTTGGACGGCGGCGAGGACGGTCTTGCTTTTTACAGAAGGATCATCAAGGAGGCCGGCGGCTATTTATATCCGGGCGGAAAGCTTTTTCTGGAAATAGGATGGGATCAGGCAAAAGAGGTTTCAGAGCTTTTGCAGCAGGCAGGATATCTGGATATCCTGGTGAGTAAGGATTACGCAGGCCATGACAGGGTTGTCTGCGGACGATGGAAAGGATAGAAGAAAGTGTTTGATAAGCTGGAAGATTTATTAATTCGATATGAAGAGATCATGGGCGAGCTTGGCGAGCCCACAGTTACCAACAATCAGGAAAGATTTCGTAAGCTGATGAAGGAGCAGAGCGATCTGACCCCTATTGTGGAGGCTTATAAGGAATACAAAAAGGCCAAGCAGGACATTGAAGATTCCCTTGCGCTTCTGGATGAAGAGTCAGATGAAGAGATGAAGGAAATGCTCAAGGAGGAATTAAGCTCAGCGAAAAAGAGCGTGGAAGAGCTGGAGCAGAAGTTAAAGATCCTTCTTCTTCCCAAGGATCCTAATGATGACAAGAATGTAATCATGGAGATCCGCGCCGGAGCAGGCGGAGATGAGGCAGCTCTGTTTGCAGCGGAAATGTACAGGCTTTATGTGCATTATGCAGAAGGCCAGCACTGGAGAGTAGAGCTTTTGAATGTAGATGAGATCGGCATTGGCGGCATGAAGGAAGTGAACTTCATGATCACCGGGCAGGGCGCTTACTCAAAGCTGAAATATGAAAGCGGCGTCCACCGTGTTCAGCGTGTGCCGGAAACGGAATCCGGCGGCCGTATCCATACCTCTACTGTCAGTGTGGCAGTTATGCCGGAGGTGGACGAGGATATTGATATTGTCATTGATGAAAAGGATATCCGTATTGATGTAATGCGTGCATCCGGAAACGGCGGACAGTGTGTCAATACGACGGACTCTGCCGTACGTCTGACCCATTACCCTACAGGGATCGTAGTGTACAGCCAGACCGAAAAATCCCAGCTCCAGAATAAGGCCAAGGCTTTTGCACTTTTAAAGGCAAAGCTTTATGATATGGAGCAGCAGCAGCGCCATGATGCAGAGGCAGAGCTGCGAAGAAGCCAGATCGGTACCGGCGACCGTTCTGAAAAGATCAGAACCTACAATTTCCCTCAGGGGCGTGTGACGGACCATCGTATCGGTTTAACCCTTTACAAGCTTGACAAGATCATGAACGGGGATATTCAGGAGATCATTGACGGCTGTATTACAGCTGACCAAGCTGCGAAGCTGGCAAAGATGAATGAAGGCTAAAAGCCGCTGACAGCGGCTTTTTCAAAACGATACGGTTAGCATGAGCTAACCGTATCCGCGGCTTGTGGATCCGTACAGCCGCAGTATTGCCAATGAGCGTGCGCAGAAATGGGGATTTTTATGAGGACGATGATTGCCGTCGTATTTTATTTTTTGTATTGGGGAGCGTGCTATCTGGGGACAGGAACAGATAAGAAAAACCTCATGGGTCTGCGTTCTTATCCCGAAGAGGTGCAGAGCCTTGTACGAAAGGATGCGCAGCTTGCCAAAGACGTTCCGAAGGAAAAATCCATAGCAGCTATTTTACTTGGGAACCTTCTTCTTTTTACCATTGTGTTTTCCGCTTTGGGTGTGGTTATATTTGTATGCCACAGGCAGAACTTTGGCATATAATTGTTGAAAAAGGATATAATTATGGTATAATTAATCCATATTTAGGAGGTGTATTTATGCCGCAAATTATTCCAATTAAAGATTTGAAAAATACATCTGAGATTTCTGATATGTGCCACAAGGCAGAAGAGCCTATTTACATTACGAAAAACGGTTATGGCGATATGGTCATTATGAGTATGGAAGTTTATGAGTCTACCATAAAACAACTTTCCATGTATAAAGACATTGAAATTTCTGAAAAGCAGATCGAAGTAGGTCAGGTAAAGGATGCCAGGACAGCACTCAGAGAAATGAGAGCGAAGTATGAATTATAAATTAGTTATTTCAGAATATGCAGATGAGCTGCTTAATAATCTGATATACTATTTAATTTATCATTTGAAAAACGAGCAAGCTGCAAAGCATTTGGTAGATGGTGTTGACAGTATCTATAACAGGTTGGAAACGAATCCTTTTCAATTTCCGATTAGCAAAGATAGGTATTTAGCAAGTAAAGGCTATCATGAAGCAGTTGTTCCGCAGATGGATTATGTTGTTATTTTTGGTGTAAGAGCGGAAGTTGTAAATGTAGTTGGTGTTTTTCATCAGTTGGAGAGCTACCCAAATAAGTTATAAATAAACAAGCAGCAGATGATAAGAGGCTGCAAATAATACTTGCAATTCATGGCATCTTACGTTATCTTTATAAACAGGGAATGAAGTTCTCCCTTAGCTCAGGCTAAAACTGCTTACGAAATGAAAGCTGATGACTTCTGCATAATAAGTGCAGGAAGCGTCAGCTTTTTTGCACGGAAAAGAGGTATTTTATGCTTACATCTTTATCACTTATTTTTCTGGCAGGACTTTTTATGGCAGCAATCTGCCAGAAGCTGAAACTGCCGAGGATCATCGGCATGCTGGTCACGGGGATCCTACTGGGGCCTTATGTGCTTAATCTGCTGGATCCTTCTATTCTGGGGATCTCCTCGGAGCTGCGGCAAATGGCCCTGATCATTATTTTGATCAAGGCAGGACTCTCCCTTGATCTGTCTGACCTAAAGAAGGTGGGAAGGCCGGCTGTGCTGCTGTCCTTTGTACCGGCCAGCTTTGAGATCCTGGGCTATGTACTGTTTGCCCCGGTGCTTCTGGCAGTGACGCGGACAGAAGCCGCTGTAATGGGCGCGGTTCTGGCGGCGGTTTCCCCTGCAGTGGTTGTTCCCAGAATGCTGCGCCTGATGGAGGAAAAATACGGAACCAGGGAAGGGATCCCCCAGATGATCATGGCAGGAGCTTCCTGTGATGACATCTTTGTGATCGTGCTGTTTTCTACCTTTGCAGGCATGGCGCAGGGAGGAAAAGCGGAGGTGGCGGAGCTTCTCAACATTCCCATCTCCATTTTGCTTGGAGTGGCTGTTGGGGCAGTTTTCGGTTATGCACTGTCGAAGCTTTTTGAAACAGCTTATGCCCATAAGCATCTGATCCGCAACAGCTTAAAGGTGATTGTGGTGCTGGGAGCAGCGTTTCTCCTGATGGCTATTGAGACCTGGCTGAAAAGCTATGTGGCTGTTTCCGGCCTGCTTGCCGTGGTAAGCATGGCATGTGTACTGAAAAGGAAAAGTACGGATCTGGTATCAAAACGTCTTTCAGATAAGTTTGGAAAGCTTTGGCTTGCTGCAGAGGTGATTTTGTTTGTACTGGTGGGGGCTGCTGTAGACATCCGGTATATGCTGGGAGCAGGAGCCGCAGCAGTGGGAATGATCCTGATCGCCCTCCTGTTCAGGGCAGCAGGGGTGATGATCTGTCTGATCAAAACACCGCTGAAAAGAAAAGAGAGATTGTTTTGCATCATTGCCTATCTGCCAAAGGCAACGGTACAGGCGGCAATCGGGTCGGTTCCTCTTGCAATGGGACTGTCCTGTGGAAAGATCGTGCTGTCGGTTGCGGTTCTTGCCATTATGATTACGGCGCCGCTTGGAGCCTTTGGAATTGACATCAGCTATCAGAAGCTGCTGGAGAAAGATCAATCACAGGGGTAGCAGTGCTTAACATTGCTCGCTCCGGTAATATAATCAACAGAAACATCATAATAACGCGCCAGTATCAGAATGCTGTCTATAGGGATCCGTGTTTTGCCGCTTTCGTAGTCACTATAGGTTCTTTGACCAACATTCAGGATGCTGGCGATATTTTGTTGGGTATAAGAATGATCTTCGCGAAGTTCCCGGATGCGTTCATTGTATTTCATAGTAAGCTCTGCCTTTTGCGCATAACAAGTTGATATATCTTTGATTATAAAGAAAAAAGAAATAATATTGACTTTTAGAGTTATAAACTCTAAAATAGGATTGGTAAAAGAAAACAAACTATCCATGTTAGAAAGATTGAAAAATAAAATTTTTCAATCACGAGATTTGTGTCTGCGCGCACTTGACACAAATTTGGTATGTGCAAAAAGCGTGCGCAGAAATGAGGATAAATATGAAAAAGAATCGATGCAGAAAAGCAGTTACAACAGCGCTTTGCCTGATGATGCTCACATTATCAGCATGCGGCAAGGCACAGTCAGAGAAAGATGCGCAAAGCACGTCTTTCAAAGAGGAGGAAGCTTTGAACGTAACGGAGGAGACCTCCCAGGGGGAAGACGAAGCAGAAGCGGTTGTGGAGCCTACGCCGGATCCCACGCCGGAGCCTACCCCGGAGGGAGTCAGCATAGCAGAAATTAAGGCAAAATATACCAATATTTTATGTGAAGCATATAATGCCGGAAGTCCAGAGGATAATATTTTTCTTGGATGGAATGATGTCGAAGGATATGGGGGGTATTGGACTTATAGTCAGACAGATGATTACTATATTTCCTATTGCTTCAAACCAGACGAGGTGGGTGGCCCTACAGTCTATTTGGGCACAGAAGGGTATTTCACACAATCGATTGATGGGTTTGAAGAAATTTATACTATTTTGATCCAGGAAGATCCACTAAAGGAACTTGCACAGTTTGAACAGGAGGATTATGACGGAACACCGGGCTTGTATATTATATTGAGCAGTGAACCGGAGGAAACTGTAAGTTCCCCCTTTGGAGATCTGACTGTTTATTATGTAACATATGGAGAGTATCATGCAAGCTGGGAGGATAAGGAACACGACTACGGAAGGTATGAAACCTACGAAGCCGATGGAAGAACCTACGAAGTGCATCGGATAGAATATACGGTAATACAAAATCTTGGAAACAAGGCGCTTCTGACGGCGACACATGATCTTATGCCGGAATATGAAGGAATTCTAAGTGACATGATCCCCAAGCTGTTTGACTGATCGTTTGTGCTCTTGCAATGGAAAATCCTATGAGATACAATGTTTTTAAAATCATGGGAAGTGAGGAGCAAAATGTCCTGTTATCTTGCAGAAAATGCAACTGTAAAAGGAACCGTATCCATAGGAGAAAACGCAGGGATCTGGTATCATGCCACGATCCGTGCAGATTCTGACCTTGTCAGTATTGGAAAGGAAACCAATGTGCAGGATGGGGCCGTTATCCATGTTACGAAGGGATATCCCGTAACCATTGGAGAAGGCGTGACCATCGGCCACGGGGCGATCGTACATGGCTGCATGGTAGGGGACAATACGCTGATCGGCATGGGAGCAATTCTCTTAAACGGCGCCAGGATCGGCAAAAACTGCATCATCGGTGCAGGGGCGCTGATCACCCAGAATATGAAGATACCGGACGGATGCCTTGCTTTTGGAAATCCGGCTAAGATACAGCGCAGTCTTACAAAGGAGGAAATAGACGGAAACCGCGCAAATGCCGGCAGGTATGTGGAGGCTGCAAGGAAACAGCTTATGGCTTTGGAGGGCAGCCCAAGGCACTATAACTGCATTGTGGTGTTTGACCGGGAAAGGGACAGGCTTTTGTTTTGCAAACGGAAAAAGGAGCCCTATCAGGGACTTTACAATTTTGTGGGCGGCAAGGTGGAGCCGGGAGAGGATGGCACAGATGCGGCTTACAGAGAGCTGTTTGAGGAGACCGGGATCGGAAGATCGGATATCCTGCTTCACAGATTAATGAACCTGACCTATTATGAACAGAACTTTGTTTTGGAAATCTACGTTGGCAGGCTTCATGAAAAAGTGGAGCTTGTGGAGGAAGTCAATCAGCTTGTCTGGCTTGAGCAGACAGAGGATTTCGCGGACACAGCCAGATTTGCAGGAGAAAAGAATATTGCGCACATTGTGAATATGGCACTGAAATATTCCATGGAAAAAAAGTAACGTTTACATTTCGTTGCTTTTTTTTATGGGGAAGTATGCTACCATAAGAAAAACGGAAGAAGAAGGAAAGGCGGATGGCTTTGACAAAGATTTTGGTGGTGGAAGATGATCCCTCTATTTTGGAACTGATCTGCATGAATTTAGAGGCGGCAGGCTACCAGTGGATGTCCTTTTCGGACGGGGATATGACAGATGCTTTTTTGAAGGAAAAGGATCGGCCGGAAAAGGAAGAGGAAATTGCCCTGGCGATCGTAGATATTATGCTGCCGGGGAAGGACGGCTTTGCGCTGATGGAGGACTTTCAAAGAAAGAAGATCCCGGTAATCTACCTGACTGCAAGGGCAGATGTGGATTCCAAGGTGCGCGGCCTGAAAGGCGGTGCAGAGGACTATATGGTAAAGCCCTTTGAGATCAGGGAACTGCTTGCCAGGGTGGAAAAAGTGCTGGAGCGTACCGGGCGGATGAGGCAGAAGCTTGTGATCCGGGATGTGGTCATAGACAGGGAAAAGCATGTTGTCACGCAAAACGGGAAGGAGGTTTTGCTAAAGCCCATGGAATATGAGCTTTTGCTCCTTCTGGCGCAGTACCGTAACGTGGCCTTTTCCAGGGAAGAACTGATAAAACGCCTTTGGGGCACAGACTATCTGGGGGAGAGCAGAACCATTGATGTGCATATCGGAAGGCTGCGCAAGAAGCTGAAGCTTTATGACAGCATCAAAACAATTCCTAAAATAGGCTATCGCCTGGAGGATCTGCCATGAAATTATGGGCAAAGCTGACGGCAGTAACTGTTCTGACTGTGCTGCTGGGAGCGGGAACGGCAGGTGCAGCAGTGCTTTTCCGCTCCGTGGAATATAACAGGCAGAGGGAGATGGAAAGCTGCAGGGAGCAGCTTTCTGTGGCTGCTTATGCCATGGGACGGGAAATGGATCGAACCTTGCTTAAGGAGTACAGTCCGGCAGCAAAGAATTCCTATCTGGATTTTCTTTTGCAAAAATTTGGCTCTGCCTCCTACATTCTTCTGGAAAACGGGGAAGAGATCTGTAATCAGACCTTATACAGGTTAAAGGATGGGGAGAAGAAGATCTGGCAGGAGGAACAGGCATGGAGCCGGTTTCAGAAGCTGGAGGACGGATATTTTGTCATTGCAGGACAAAGCATTCCGTCCGGTCTGGACGCCTCTTATACGCTGATCCTGATCAGGGATATTTCAGATCTGTACCGGCAGGGAAAAAGACAGCTTGCAGAGGGGACTGTGATCCTGACAGTAACCATGCTTGCAGCAGCGCTGCTTACGTTTCTTTTTGTGAAACGGATCCTGCGCCCTCTTGGAGAACTGGAAGCGGCGGCAAAGCAGATCAGCCAGGGACGGCTTGGGCAGCAGGTGCAGGTCAAAGGCAGGGATGAGATAGGAGAACTGGCAGAAGCATTTAATCATATGTCCCAGCAGCTGGAAAGACAGGTGGAGGAGCTGTCCCAGGTGGCAGACAGGCGAAAGCTTCTGCTGGGAAGCATGGCGCATGAAATGAAAACGCCAATGACCTCGATCATTGGATATGCAGACACTCTTTTGCATGTGAAACTGAAAAGGGAACAGCAGGAAAAGGCTCTGGAGCATATTTATGCGGCAAGCACCAGACTGGAACGACTTTCCGGCAAGCTGATGGAGCTTATCGGGTTATATGATAACGACAGTATCCATATGGAAGAAACAGATATGAAAGCCTTGTTTGCGCGGGTAAAGGAGCTTGAGGAAAAACCTTTGGAAGAAAGAGACCTGTCCTTAAGGTGTTTTTGCGAAATGGAAAAGTGTCTGGTGGATCCCGATCTTATGGAAAGCCTTTTGCTGAATTTGATTGAGAATGCTGCAAGGGCCAGCAGTCCAGGAGAGACTATTTTCCTAACGGGAAAAGGAAGCACGATCCTTGTGGAGGATCAGGGCTGCGGGATTCCTGAAAAAGAAGTGGGGAAGATCACAGAGGCCTTTTACATGGTTGATAAGGCCCGAAGCAAAAGCATGGGCGGGAGCGGCCTGGGGCTTGCGATCTGCAGCCGGATTGCCCTGCTGCATGGAGCGGCGCTGAAGATCGAAAGTACTCCCGGGGAGGGAACCAGAGTGTGGGTACGATTAAGAAAAGGGGAAAAGGGGGAAGGCGGAAATGAAAATGGAAATTCAGGCAAGGCAAAGCAGGCAGAGGAAGCAGCTGATCATTCTGGCGGCAGCAGTTTTGCTGGAAATGCTCACAGGCTGCAGCAGGAGGGAAGAGGCGGACATTCTTGAAAAAAAGCCCCGGCAGGAGGCAGAGGAACAAAACCGGCAGCAGGGGGAAAGTCCCTTAGATGTAAGGGAGCTGGTACAGGCGCCTACCCGGTATCAGGCAGGCTTTTCAGGGGAGAAGGTGCGGGTAGAAGCAGATGCGGAAGTGATCGTTCCGGAGGCGGAGGGCTTTTATGGGTACAAGGTGGAAAGCGCTGACTTTACAAGGGAGGATTATAACAGGGTATGCCAGGTGCTTCTGGAAGGACAGGGAATGGAGTTGTATGACGCCAAACAGGAGGATGGCCGGTTTTGTGGAGAAGTGCCTGTGGGGGAAGAATGCTATTATGTCAGTGTTCAGAACGGCTCTGGGGAATTTACAGATTTCAGGTGGCTTTCCGTGGAAAATATGCGGGACTATGGCTACAGCATGTTAATGGGAACACAGGGGGAGATGGATCAGGAACAAAAAAGCAGGATCCCTGCGGAAAAATGTGATCAGATGGCGCAGGAGCTGATAGAGAAGCTGGAACTTACAGATTTTGCCATGGCGGGCAGCGAATATTGCCTGATCCAGAATATAAAAGACCGTGAACAGATAAAGGCCGGATATGCAGTTCATTTTACCAGGATGCTGGATGGTATTTTGGAGACCTATACCGACGAGGAGGGGAATGCAGTGGAGGGAGCCTGGGCAGCCTGGCCTTATGAGGAAATCACGGTAGCTTTTGATGAACAGGGCTTTCTGGCCATGCGGTGGAAGGAACCCTGCTGGGTGATGAAACGCTCAGGCGATAAGCTTTTTTTGATGCCTTATTCGGATATCCAAAGTGTGTTTGAAACACTCTTTCTGGAAAAATACAATTCTTTTTTTGAAAATGTGCAGGCCACGGCCAGCTTTCAGATCCACACGGTAAAGCTGGGATATATGAGAGTACATGAAAAGGGAAATGTGGAGGAAGGCGAACTGATCCCCGTGTGGGATTTTTTTGGAGAGGAAACTATTTCCTATGACCAGACGGAGCCTTATGTTGAGGCGGGGCCGTATAAGAGCCTTTTGACCATAAACGCAGTAGACGGGACAGTGATCGACAGGAGCCTTGGCTATTGATTTTTTGTATCAACAATTTTTTTGAGGATGGAGCTTTGACATAAAATCTGTTATACTGTACCTGTAATGAACGAAAAGGTAGAGAAATGCCTTGGAATGGAGGAAATGATGCTGGAATTCAAATATGACACACAGTTATTGATCGAGGGTGAGGATCTGGACGAGGATGTGATCTCAGAGTATTTTACAGAGAATTTTAAGGGAGACTGCCTTCTTGCAGTGGGAGATGAAGAGCTGATCAAGATCCATTTCCATACCAATGAGCCCTGGAAGGTACTGGAATATTGCGCTACTCTTGGCGAGATTTATGATATTGTTGTGGAGGATATGGATCGTCAGTCCAGAGGACTGAAGGGCTAAGAAGGAAATATAAAGCATAGCTGCTTGACTTTTATCCGGAAAAAATATACAATTCATATATATTATGTAGGAATTGAAGATAAGGGGGAAGCAGTCTATGAAGATTTCTACCAAAGGAAGATATGCCCTTCGCCTTATGCTGGATTTGGCGACTTACAATACAGGAGAACCGATCAGTCTGAAGGACATTGCAAAAAGACAGGAAATTTCTGAAAAATATCTGGAGCAGATCATATCCCTTCTGGGAAAGGCGGGCTTTGTCCGCAGCGTGAGAGGCGCCCAGGGCGGGTATCTCCTTACAAAGGATCCGTCGGAGTATACGGTGGGAGCGATCCTCCGTCTGACAGAAGGAGACTTATCTCCTGTTGCCTGTGTGAATGATGACGACGCAGGCTGCGACCGCAGGGAGGGCTGTGTTACGCTTCGTGTCTGGAAGCAGATCAATGATGCAGTCAACAATGTGGTGGATCACATTACTCTGGCCGATATGGTAGGCTGGCAGGAGGAACAGGCAGATCAGTACGTTATCTGACCAAAATGGAAAAGACCATAGAAAAAGATCATAAGGACGGCCGTGATTTTTCATAGGGAGATCATGACCGTCCTTATTTGTGCGCCTTGCGGCGCATGTTTTTAGTGGGGGAAAGTTTCTGACCCGACTGAGTAACGGGAAGGATGGAGCCGTTTCATTTTAAGCATCGGATATTGTAAATTACTGCAAAAACGTGTATAATGTAAGCGTTTGTATAAAACCCCAGAATAAAAGATAAAGGAGCAGTTTATGGTACAGTCAAGAACACATACATGTAATCAGCTCAGATTAGAGGATGTAGGCAAAAAGGTCACTATCGTGGGCTGGTATGATAATATGAGAAAGGTCAGCAAAAATCTTGGCTTTTTACTTTTGCGTGACTTTTACGGAATTACGCAGGTGGTTGTGGAAACAGAAGAAATGATGAACAAGCTTTCCGGGATCAACAATGAATCAACCCTGTCAGTAACAGGAACCGTCAGAGAAAGATCCAGCAAGAACAGTCAGCTTGCAACCGGAGAGATTGAAGTGGTTCCCGAGGAGATTTCTGTTCTGGGAAAATGTATTTATAATGAGCTTCCTTTTGAGATCAATCGTTCCAAGGAAGCAGATGAGGCAGTGAGGTTAAAATACCGTTACCTTGATCTGAGAAACCCTGCCGTGAAGGAAAAGATCGTGCTGCGCAGCAAGATCGTGGCAGAGATCAGAAAGAGCATGATCGAGCATGATTTCCTTGAGATCACAACACCGATCCTGACCTGTTCTTCTCCGGAAGGTGCAAGAGATTATCTGGTTCCCGCCAGAAAGCATCCCGGCAAGTTCTACGCTCTGCCCCAGGCACCTCAGCAGTTCAAGCAGATCCTG
>ERZ779888.380-NODE-380-length-54738-cov-8.425928_pt1 | contig 54738 bp, 39 predicted proteins | sample MGYA00511245_ERZ779888 | MGnify/ENA primary metagenome ERZ779888 (study PRJEB29588, sample SAMEA2155255) | human gut metagenome | biome: human gut; feature: human-associated habitat; material: faeces | place: Denmark | collected 2008/2010 ...
GTTTCGGCTGGTTTACTGCTGATGGTTATTGACTGGATTTTTGAGAATTGCTATAATGTAAAAGAATCCGGCCTTGAATCCCTCCTCGTCAACTGGCTGGTCAATCACAATGGTTACGAGCAGGGGCAAAACCGCGATTACAACACGGAATACGCCCTTGATACCACGCGCCTGTTCCGCTTCTTAAAAAACACTCAGCCGGACGCGATGAAAAAGCTCCAATTGGAAACCAATCCACAAAAAACGGCGCAGTTTCTCGCCCGTGTCCGCGATGAAATCACCAAGCGCGGCATTGTTGACGTGCTGCGCAAAGGCATCAAGGCTTATCCCGCCAGCCTCATCATGTTCTATATGACGCCCAGCGTAAATAACCCCGCCGCCGCAGCGCTGTATGCAAAGAACATCTTCAGCGTTACGCGCTAGCTCCATTTCTCGCCCGACGCCACGAAGCTGTCGCTGGATCTGTGCATCTTCGTCAACGGCCTGCCGGTCATCACCTTCGAGCTGAAAAACCAGCTGACCAAGCAGAACGTGGACGATGCGGTCTATCAGTACCAGCATGCCCGCAGCCCGAAGGAGCTGCTGTTCCAATTCACCCGCTGCATGGTTCACTTCGCCGTGGACGATGCGCAGGTTAAGTTCTGCACCCGCCTGCAGGGCAAGGAGAGCTGGTTTCTGCCCTTCAACAAGGGCTACAAGGACGGCGCAGGCAATCCGCCCAACCCGGACGGCCTGATGACGGATTACCTGTGGAAGCAGGTTCTGACCAAGGACATGCTCTCGCGCATCATCGAGAACTACGCCACGCTGGTCGAGGAAAAGGACGAGGAAACCGGCAAAACCCGGTACAAGCAAATCTTCCCGCGCTATCATCAGCTGACGGCGGTGGAAAGCCTGCTGGCTGATGTGAAGAAGAACGGCGTCGGCAATCGCTATCTCATCCAGCACAGCGCGGGCAGCGGCAAGTCCAATTCCATTGCATGGCTGGCACATCAGCTGACCGGGCTGGAAGACGCGCAGGGCAATCTGCTGGTGGACTCCGTCATTGTAGTCACAGACCGAGTGGTGCTGGATAAGCAAATCCGAGATACCATCCGACAGTTTGCGCAGACGCGCAATATCATCGCATGGGCGGAGCACTCCGGCGATCTGCGCAAGGCCATCGAGGACGGACGGCGCATCATCATCACGACCATTGGAAAATTCCCGTATGTTCTCCCCGAGATTGGCGAGGATCACAAGGATCGGCATTTCGACATCATCATTGACGAAGCACATTCCAGCCAAAACGGAAAGACCGCGGGCACAATGAACATGACGCTGTCCGCTATCATGTCCGACCCGGATATGGATAACGAGGACAAGATCAACGCCATGTGCGAGGGCAAAAAGCTGCTGACCAATGCCAGCTACTTCGCCTTCACCGCCACGCCGAAAAACAAGACACTGGAGACTTTCGGCACGGCGTACGAGGATGCCGGTGTCATCAAGCATCGTCCTTTCCATGTGTATACCATGAAGCAGGCCATTCAGGAGGGCTTCATTCTGGACGTGCTGAAATACTACACGCCCATCGACAGCTACTACCGGCTGAAAAAAACGGTGGAGGATGACCCGATGTTCGACAAAAAGAAGGCACAGAAAAAGCTCCGCGCCTTCGTCGAGAATCAGACGTTCACCATCGCGCAAAAAGCCGACATGATGGTCAGCCACTTCCACGAGCAGGTCATCGCCAAGGGCAAGATCGGCGGTCAGGCGCGCGCCATGATCATCACCAGCAGCATTGAGCGCTGCATTGAATACTATCACGCTGTGAACAAGTGCCTGGCCAACCGGCACAGCCCATACAAGGCCATCATCGCCTTCTCCGGTGAAAAGCAGCTGGACAAGGATGCGCCTGCCGTGACCTCTGCTGGGCTCAACGGTTTCCCGGACGCCGCTATTCCCAAGACATTCAAAAAGGACCCGTACCGTTTTCTGATCGTGGCGGATATGTTCCAGACTGGGTATGACGAACCGCTGCTGCACACGATGTATGTGGACAAGCAGCTCTACGACATCAAGGCGGTGCAGACCATCAGCCGCCTGAACCGCGCCTGTCCGAAGAAGTACGACACCTTCGTGCTGGACTTCTTCAACGATCCGAATGACATCATTGAGTCCTTTTCCCGTTACTACAAGACCACGCTGCTGTCCGGCGAAACCGACCCCAACAAGCTGTATGATCTGATTGCCGACATGGAGAGCTATCAGGTGTTCAGCGATGAGCACGTCGAGCAGTTGGTCAACCGTTATCTGGACGGCGCAGACCGCGACCAACTTGACCCTGCTCTCGATGCCTGCGCATCCGTGTACAAGCAGCTCGATACAGATGGACAGATCAAGTTCAAGAGTGCGGCAAAGGGCTTTGTGCGCACCTACGGCTTCCTGAGCGCCATTCTGCCCTATGGAAACCCGGAGTGGGAGAAGCTGTCGATCTTCCTGAACATGCTGATTCCCAAGCTGCCCTCTCCGCAGGAGGATGATCTGTCCCAGGGAATCCTGGAAGCCATCGATCTGGACAGCTACCGCATCGAGAAAAAGGAAACCATTTCGCTGATTCTCCCGGACGAAGACGCCGAGGTTGGGCCTGTGCCGATGAGCACCGCCAAAGGAAAGCAGGAGCTGGAGATGGACGTGCTCTCTGCCATTCTCTCGGATTTCAATGATATGTTCGGCAACATCGACTGGAACGACGCGGACAACGTGCGCAGACAGATTCTTGAAATCCCGGCGATGGTCAGTCGGGATGAACAGTATCAAAACGCTATGCGCAACAGCGATAAGCAGGAAGCCCGGACAGAAAGCGACCGCGTGCTGCAGAAGGTCATCTTCTCCATCATGGCGGACAATATGGAGCTGTTCAAGCAGTATACGGATAATCAGGATTTCAAGAAATGGCTGAGCGATCTGGTGTTCAGCCTGACCTACAATAAGAACGGTAAGCCGTATCAACCGCAGAAACAATAAAGAGGAAAACAAATGGTGGGTGATTTCAAGGGGCCGGATGGCGTTGATTATTCTCCTATTGATTTATACGCCAAATATAGCGTTACACCTGAACAGGTAAGAAAAATGGTGCAACAAACAATTGTATCAAAGTAGGAGTTTTTGGTTTCTACAAGTCCTATTGATTCAATTGCTAGATCCCTTGTTTCTGTGTAAAAATAATCCCTTATTTCTTCTGCACTTAGCACAAGCGTCCCTCCCTTTGTAGAAAACAACAAACCAGCACCAAAAGCGTAGTGCCGGTTTCCCGATATGCGAGGTTGCAGACCCTATCGGTTGATTGGGGATATACGCTGCCTCAAAGCTCGGCTTTCTTTGCACAGAGCGTTTTGATAATAGCCTCAATATCGTAATCAGCGTGGCAACCTCATGATCGGAGAGCCTTCATGAATCTCATCCCCAGCTCCCTTTCATCTCCGTTTATTAGCGTGTCCACCTTTCCCTCGCATGCTCATCTGTTTTTTGAACAGCCTGGACTTCTGCATCATGCTTCTGAATGCCCGAACTTCTTCCTCTGTGATCTTCTCCTCCGGGATCTGCATCTGAGCACAAAGCTGTTTCAAAAGCACCGTCGTTTCATCCTTTTGATCAAGTATCGAGTGCATCAGCATCTTGATTCCATCCTGTGTAGGCGTTGTTTCATCTGACGTAGTGGTGTCCTTGCGATGATTCTCCCGGATGGTTTCAGTGATCTCATCCATATCTTCGTGAATGATATACGAAAAGTAATCCGTCTCATTGATTTGCGCCACCTCAAGCGTGCGCATATAAACATCCATCTCATCAGGCGCATATTCCTTCATGACCTTCTGGCGCGCCACTTCCAGTACCGTGTTCATATCCTGAATTCGCATATCCGCGATGCGATCTACGACGATCTCCATGTCTGTCATCAGCTGGCGGAATCTGGGGTGCGTCATCATTTCACAGAGCAAGCGGTTATTGATCTTCCCGCTGCGCAGCAGCTCCAATACTTCATCACTCAGATGCAGGGACGCCACGTCCACATCTGAGTGATTTTTTTGTTCTGTCAAGCCCAGGAGATAATCGGTGGATACGCCATAGAACTTTGCCAGCTTCTGAATGGCGTAGTGATTGATGTCGCCGCAATCCTCGTTCTCATATTTGCCAAGTGCAGACTTCGATAAGCCGGTCTGCTCCGCCAGCTGTTCCAGCGTCAGCTTCTTATCGATCACACGAAGGTCCTTCAGACGCTCGGCCATTGTCAGTTGAACGTACATTTTCCAGCCTCCATAACCAGTTTCAACCCTATCATACCACATTTCCATAAGCGTGGAAAGACAGGGGTTTTTGCGGGTTTTCCATCGTTTCGGACATAGGCCAAAGCATGGGGTTTGTCAGGTATACTGTCTGCGTTCCACAGAACACAGAACCTTGACAACCTATCCTGAAGCCCTTTGCCCGATATACCGCCATGACCTTCCGGTTACCCCCGCGCCCCCCTGGCAAGCACCTTTCCCGGAAGCAAGCGCCTCTTCAGGACTGACTGTGAGCCAAACAAGGTTTCTAGCCGGGAACAGGCAAGGGACACCCATACAATAGAATTCCAAATAAGAAGCATAACCTTTACTCTAAAAAACTGAAAGAGAGGTACATTATGAGAAGTACGGCACCTACCAGTGCATGCTCCGAGCACGCGAGGCCCTGACGCAGCGCTTTGGTCGTACCGTGCCGGATGCCGTCATAGACGAGGTGTTCCGAAACGGCGATGCGGACATCGGGCGCGACTATGTGGATACCATTCGAGAGGTCGCTGTGGGTTATGCGGCTGAGATCATGCGCAGGTTGCGCGAACACGAATACGACCCGCAGACCATGCGGCTGTGGATCGTGGGCGGCGGCGGATGCCTGCTGCGCCACTTCGGCGAGTTTGACCGTGACCGCGTGACCATCATCGACAACATACACGCCAACGCCGAGGGTTATGAATACCTTGCGGAGCGGCGCCTCAGGCGCGAGGGTATTGCCGGATGAGCCAGATGCTCCGCACCACCCTCCGGCTTGATCTGGACAAGCCTGCCAGCGCAAATGCTGTCGCTCTGCTGCGTCAGCTTCATGCAGAGCGCGGCTTGTCCTACAGCGCGCTGATCGTTCCGGCGGTCAATGCTTATTACCACGACGCCATGTTCGCAGCGGGCTACACCGACGTGGAGCGCGGCGAACGCGGCAGCACCGAGGAGCACCTGACCACCGTGCAGTTCAAGGTCATGAAGGAACAGGAAGCCCTCGATGCGATTAAGGCGCAGCAGCAAAGCGCGGAGCAAGCCGTGCATCTGGCGCAAGCGAATCGGGAGGAGGCTGAGCATGAAGTCGAAGCCGCAAAAAGGAAGATAGATGCACTTGCGAAGAGCGACAAAGAGGTCAAAGCATTCGTACAAAGCCTGGGTTCCGCAGACGAGCTTCTGCCCGATACCGGGATGCTGGAAACCGCCAGGAGCTACCGCGAAAACAAGGCTCTCCCGGTCATCAAAAAGCTCGTCCGCAAGCTGAGAGAAGTCTATGCTTTGCTGGTCAACGAGCGCCAGAAGAACAACGATATGCTCAGAGAAACCGCGTACTGGAAGCGAAAAGCAGAACCCAATGAGCTCATGCAGGAGAAAGTTTCCAAACTAGACAGGCTGACCCGCACGCTCGGCTCGGATGAAATTGACAGGCTGCTGTCCCAGCGCAGCGCCCACGAACGCAATTGGAGCAAAGCATGGGAGAACGACCGATGACCCTATACCTTTTTTACCGACAAATACAAGGAAGTGAATGATACGAGAATTTACGATACCCTCAAGGCCCGCGTAACCGTCCCACAGGCGGCTGCACACTACGGCGTCAGGATCGGGCGAAACGGCATGTGCCGCTGTCCGTTCCATTCGGACAAGACGCCCTCCATGAAGATCAACGAAACTTACTATTATTGCTTCGGCTGTCACAGCACCGGCGACGTGATCGACTTCACCGCCAGACTGTTCAATTTGTCTCCCCTCGATGCAGCGCGCAAGCTGGCATTGGATTTCGGCATCGACCCCAACACGCCGGTATCCGCTGCCGTTGCGCTTCCCCGTATCCGGCAGGAGGAATCCCAGCGGGAACGGGAAGGGCACTGCACCTCCGTGCTGATCGAATATGAACGGCTCCTGAAAAGCCGCCAGCAACGATTTGCACCTGTTCATCCATCGGAGGAATGGGACGACCGCCTCGTATCTGCAAGCCATGCGCTGCCGCAGGTGTCCTATATGATTGACTGCCTGTACGATGCAGACAGCGTTATCCGCAAAGATACCGCCAACTCTCTGCTCGGCGACGGCACCATACACAGCATCGAACGTTGGAACGCCACCCACAGAGAGGAGGCGAACGCACATGACGAAGCGCTTGCGGCCTGACCAATTCCCGCCCTGGTACGACGGGCAGAGCATCAACGAAGCGGCTTTCTGCCGGGAGTTTCTGGCTTCGCACAAGCTGCTCTACACCGAAAACAGCTTCTTTACGCCGGAAGGACGCATGACCGACGTAGCGCCGCTCAAGACGGAAATCTATCAGATCATCGAGCCGTATGCGTCCACCAGCGTTCCGAAGAAGATATCCAACATCATCGAGCTGCTGAAAATCACAGCGCATATTGATGATTTCCCGCCGCAGACCGACCGGATTCATGTGGCGAACGGGACGCTGTTTCTGGATGGCTCGTATTCCGCATCCAATGACGAAATCGTGCGCAGCCGCTTTCCGGTGGCCTACAACCCTTCCGCGCCCAGCCCGGAAGTGTGGTTGCGTTTTCTGAGCAGTCTTCTGTATGAGGATGACATTCCCACCCTGCAGGAATACATTGGTTACTGCCTGATCCCCAGCAACAAGGGCCAGCGCATGATGGTCATTAAGGGCAGTGGCGGCGAGGGCAAGTCGCAGATCGGCACCGTTCTGTCTCATCTCTTTGGTTGCAACGCCAAGGACGGCAGCGTGGGCAAGGTGTCCGAAAACCGCTTTGCCCGCGCCGATCTGGAGCACATCCATTTGCTGATCGACGATGACATGCGCATGGAAGCCCTGCGTCAGACAAACTACGTCAAGTCGCTGGTCACCGCGCAGGGGCGCATGGATCTGGAAAAGAAGGGCAGGCAAAGCTATCAGGGCTGGATGTTCGCCCGGCTGCTGGCTTTTTCCAACGGCACCCTGCAATCCCTCTACGACCGCAGCAACGGCTTCTATCGCCGCCAGCTGATTCTGACCACCAGGGAGCGCCAGCCAGATCGCGTGGATGACCCCGACATCGCGGAGAAAATGTGCTGCGAGCTGGAAGGCATCTTTCTCTGGGCCTTTGAAGGGCTGCAGCGTCTGGTGGCGAATCATTTCCGCTTCACCGAAAGCGCCCGCTCCCGTTCCAACCGGGAAGCGGTTAAGCAGGATGCCAACAATGTGCTGCTCTTTATGGAAGCCGGGGATTATATCCAGCTCACGCCCGAAGGAAAGGTTGGCTCGCAGGAGCTCTACGAAATCTACACCGTCTGGTGCCGTGAGAACGGCTTTTCACCGCTCAAAAACCGGAGCTTCTCAGAGTTCCTGATTGCCAACCAGAAGAAGTACAGCATCGAACACTCCAACAATCTGACGAACCTCGTCGGACGCCGCGTGTGGGGCTTTACCGGCATTGAGCCTGTACTCAAGCTCCCGCTCAGAACAGCGGACGGCTGGCAACGCGATTATTCAGATGACAACCCGTTTGTCTGAAATTCCCTGTAAGTGAGAATTTCCGCGATTCTCTGTGTACATACGTACACACATACAAAGGGATTGTACACATGTACGTATGTACGCAGTGGATTCGCATATCTGCAGGAACAAGAAAGGAACACTGAACCTCTATGCACCCACCACCGATCAACCCTTTATTGGAGGAATCATGGCTTTGCTCAAAAGACGCCTGAACAGAACGCCGCCTTTGAGCGGTGCGTCGGCTTTCTTGCCGAAATGATCGAAAAGTACAGCGGGAAGGTGGAGTTTCCCGTTCTTCCCGCTGACAGCAAAACGAGTTGGGACAGTTTATCCAATCCATCATCTCAAACAAATTCAGAAGAACCATTGACAAATGATATGGCTGCGTAATAAAATGCAGTTGGGACAAAATACACGAACAGTTACTGCACGATTGACAGGAGGTGCACCATGCTTCAGAATCATCCTGCTCCTGAGAGCCGCACGCTGCCCCAACATATCACCGACGAGCACAACGGCCTGAGCTACACCCTTCACGGCGATTATTACTTTCCGGATCTGGAGCTTCCGGAGCAGCAGCCCATCGGCAAATGGGGCCAGCTGCACCTCCGGCACCTGGAATCGAACCATCCGGGTCATTTCCAAAGGCTTCTGCTCACGGGAGCACTGAATGCCTATCTGCACACTGTCGATGAGCAGGCCAGCGAGCGTTTCGATGTTCTCATGAAGGGATATGCCCAAAGCTGGGGCATCACCGAAGTCCTGAAGGCTGAAGATCCCATAAAGTGGGTCGGGCTCATGAATCTGTCGCGCGCCGAAGCGGAGCACAACGTGATGACCGAAATCATCTGCGCCTGAACCACCTTCCTTCACCGGCTCGTATCCAATCGGGCCGGGGAAGGCTTCCATAAACCGCACGAGGAGGAATTCCCATGTCCAGAGAAAAGCAGACGCCCGCGCCCATCCGTTCCAGCGCAGCGGAGGTGTTGACCTATGTCGCCTCCACGGGCGACCCGCAGGGCAGCATCGAAATACGCTACGAGGACGAAAACATCTGGCTGACGCAAAAGACGATGGCGCAGCTGTATGATGTGAGTGTCAAAACGATCAATTATCACATCAAGAAAATCTTCGATGATTCCGAGCTGTCAGAGGATTCAGTTATCCGAAAATTTCGGATAACTGCCACAGACGGCAAAAGCTATTCCACCAACCATTACGCGCTTCAAATGATCATCGCGGTCGGCTTCAAGGTCAATTCCGAGCGCGCCGTTCAGTTCCGCAAATGGGTCAATCAGATCGCAACGCAGTACACCATTCGCGGCTGGGTCATGGACGACGAACGGCTCAAGCAGGGCACCTATCTGACCGACAAATACTTTGAGGAACAGCTGGAGCGCATCCGGGAGATCCGTGCCAGCGAGCGCAAGTTCTATCAGAAGATCACCGACCTGTATGCCACTGCTATCGACTACGACCGTACTTCCGCCGCCACGAAACGCTTCTATGCCACGGTGCAGAACAAGATGCACTTCGCCGTGCACGGGCACACCGCCGCCGAGCTCATCATGGAGCGCGCCGACCACACGAAGGATCACATGGGTCTGACCACCTGGCAGGACGCGCCGGACGGCAAGATCAAAAAGTCCGACGTGTCCATCGCCAAGAACTACCTCACCGAGGACGAGCTTGGACAGCTGAACCGCATGGTCACCTCCTATCTGGACTTCGCCGAGAACATGGCCCAGCGCCACATCCCGCTGACCATGCAGGACTGGGAAACCCGCCTGAACCGCTTCATTGAAATGTTCGAATACGGTCTTCTCAGGGATGCGGGCAGGGTGTCTGCAGAAATCGCCCGGCTGCACGCAGAAACCGAATTTGAGAAGTACCGCGTCATTCAGGACCGCGAGTTCCTGTCCGACTACGACAGGTTCCTCCTTGAGCTTGAGGAACACGCCGACGCGGCAAAGGCTGGACCGCAGGAGGAAAAGCCATGAAGCGAATGAAATGCTACATCTATACCCGCGTCTCCACCTCCATGCAGGTGGACGGCTACAGCCTGGACGCGCAGAAGGACAAGCTACGCAAGTACGCGGAGTTCCAGAACATGCTCGTCGCCGGTGAATACTGCGACGAGGGCAAATCCGGCAAGAACATCGAGGGCCGCCCGGAGTTTCTTCGCATGCTGCGGGACATCGAATCCGGCAAGGACGGCGTCTCCTTCGTGCTGGTGTTCAAGCTCTCCCGCTTCGGCCGCAACGCCGCGGACGTGCTGACCTCCCTGCAACGGATGCAGGATTTCGGGGTCAACCTGATCTGCGTGGAAGACGGTATCGACAGCAGCAAGGACGCCGGCAAGCTGATGATCTCCGTTCTCTCCGCTGTCGCCGAGATCGAGCGCGAGAATATCCTTGTCCAGACGATGGAGGACCGCAGGCAGAAGGCCCGCGAGGGCAAATGGAACGGCGGCTTCGCGCCCTACGGCTACAAGCTCGTGGACGGGCACCTGCAGATTGCCGAGGAAGAGGCCGAGGTCATCCGCATCATCTATGACAAGTACATCCACACCACCATGGGCACCGCCAGAATCGCAAACTGGCTCAACGAGCACGGATACAGCAAGGTCTGCCGTCACAACAACAAGCGGGAAACCTTCACGGGTTCCTTCCTCATCGGCGTGCTTGACAATCCAGTGTACTGCGGCAAGCTGGCGTACGGACGCAGACATAACGAGAAGATCCCCGGCACCCGCAACCAGTACCACATCGTCAAGCAGAAGGACTATACGCTCTACGACGGCATTCACGAGCCCATCATCTCCGAGGAGGACTGGCAGCTCGCGCAGAAGCAGCGCCAGCAGACCAACAAGCGCCAGCTCAAGACGCACAGCCTCGACCACGAGCACGTCCTGTCCGGGCTGCTCAAGTGCCCCGTCTGCGGCGGCGGCATGTACGGCAACGTGAACCGCAAGAAGAAGGGCGACGGAACCTATTACCGCGACTACTTCTACTACGCCTGCAAGCACCGCCTGCATGTGGACGGCAAGCGCTGTGACTACCACCACCAGTGGGGCGAGGAAATCATTGACGGCGCGGTGGAGGAGATCATCCACAAGCTGGTCAACACCCCCGCCTTTGAGCAGGGCATCCGGGAGAAGATCGGCGGCAAGCTGGACACCGCCGAGCTCGACACGGAGATGGAGACCCTGCGCAAGCAGCTCCGTCAGCTCACGGACACCAAGGACAGGCTGGGCGAGCAGATCGACGCGCTCGATTTCGACGACCCGCATTACACCCGCAAGGCGCAGGACCTGCAGGAGCGGCAGAACAGGGTCTACGACCAGATCGCCTCCATCGAGGTCAGCATCGCCGAGGTGCAGACCCGCATGGACAACATCCGCCAGCGCCGGATTTCCACCGACAACGTCTATCAGTTCCTGCTCTACTTCGACAAGCTGTACGACCAGTTCACCGATCTGGAGAAAAAGACCTTCATGAACAGCTTCATCGAGCGCGTGGAGATTTACCCAGAGCGCCAGAGCGACGGACGCATCATAAAGCGCATCGAATTCCGTTTTCCCGTGTATTTCAAGGGCTCGGAGATCAGCGGACTTTGTTGGGACGAAACGGATATGTCGGAGACGGTATGCGTATTGTCCAAACTTCAAGAGGGGAAAACATATCGAGATTGAAGCATTTGGGAATGATTTAACTTCAACATAAGGAAAACCCGAAGTAGCACTGGAAAGGTACTGCTTCGGGTTTTTAGTGTTTAGCCTTGTATGCTTCGCCCCATGCCCGCATGGAATCCAAAATGGGTTTCAGGCTTTTGCCAAGTTCGGTCAGCACATATTCCACCCTCGGCGGCACCTCGGGATAAACCGTGCGGGTGATGATACCATCGGCTTCCATCGAGCGCAGGCTGTCTGTCAGCACCTTTTGGCTGATTCCCTCCAAGTCCTTTTTCAGTTCATTGAACCGCCACGGACGGGCCAGCAGATTTCGTATGATAAGCAACTTCCACTTGCTTCCAATCAGCGCTACGGTAGTTGCTACCGGGCAAGCGGGCATTTCTTCTTTTGTCAGCATCGCAGCACCCCCAATAGTTCAAATTAGAATGTTACATCTAAATTATAATACAGTGCACTCTAATTTTCAAGCAGTTACTTTCAGATGAGCTGTGTTGCTTCTTGTGCCCCAGTAATCAATTTGTGCGTACTTGTGGCTGGGCATTGGTCTGTACCTGGAAAAGCAGAAGGACGGCAGCTGCATCAGGAATATGGTGTTTGCATTCCCTGTTCCAGTGAGCGGTCAGAAAGTGAAAGAACTTTCCTTGGAAAATGAAGCAACAGTCGAAATGGTATGCCTCTTAGTTCTGAGAAATCCAACGGCACATATCAACATGGATGTGGATGTGGACGAAATGGTGCAAAAAAGGCTCTTCACGGAATCTTGTTGGTTGCCCCAAGATTCCGCGAAGAACCAAGTGATGTGAGAATTACTCCGTAATGTAGGTGTACCGCATGCTGTAGTTCTTTGCGTACTGCTCAGCGGCGGAGTCCGGCAGGACTTCCAGGACAAGGTTCGGACAGTTATGGAAAGGGCTGTTAACGAAAGGCGAGTTGCCAAAACTCGTTAGCTTGCGAAGATTGCCCAGCAATGCAAGCGACTCGCATCCGGAGAAGGCAAATTGATCGACCCTTTCCAAACTGCCCAGATTCGGAATTGAGGTCAACTTTTTGCATTGGTTGAACCCGTATGATCCGATAATGGTTACGTTGCTCAAATCGCCGATGCTTACCAAAGAGGTGCAGCCATCAAACGTCTCAGAGGGAATCTCTTTCAGGCTGCTTAAATCACCGACGGTTTCCAGAGCAGTGCATCCCATGAAACACTGCATCCCAATTGATTCCAATTTAGGCATATTGCCGATTGATTTCAGCGCGATGCAGCCCCTAAAGACAGAACTTTCAATGCTTGTAACATTGCTTAAATCACCAATGCTGACAAGCGCTTTGCAGCCAAAGAATGCACTACTCCCAATGGCGGTTAGTTTGTCAGAACAGTCAACGCTGATTAACGATACACAGTGTGAGAAAACATCGTATTCCAAGCGCGTCAAGCTGTACAAATCATCAACATGCTCCAGTGCACTGCAGCCGCTAAAAGCACCTTGCCCGATAGTTTCCAAGTTGTGCAGGGAACCGATGCTCTTCAGTGCAGTACAGCCCTTAAACGCATTCTGACCGATGCTGGTAATCTTGTCAAGTTTATCAACGTGTTCCAAGGCGCTGCAATTTGAAAAAGCTTCATTAGCGATGGACTCAACATTGTTCAAATCGCCGATGCTTACCAAAGAGGTGCAGCCATCAAACGCCTCATATGGAATCTCCTTCAGGCTGCTTAAATCACCGACGGTTTCCAGTGTGGTGCAGCTGACGAAACACTTTTGCCCCATTGACTCCAATTTGGGCATATCGCCGATTGATTTCAGCGAGATACAGCCTGTATAATGGCTGCCGTACCCAAATACGCCCTCGCCAAGGCTCACCAGATTATCTAAGTGTTCAAGACGTTCCAAACTGGAGCATCCAGCAAAAGCATAATATTCGATGGTTGTAACGCTGCCTAAATCACCGATGCTGACAAGCAGTGTGCAGTTGAGAAATGCATTATCTCCAATGAATGTTAATTTGTCAGAACAGTCAACGCTGACCAACGATGCACAGTGTGCAAAGGCTCCGGATTCCAAGCGCGTCAAGCTGTACAAATCATCAACATGCTCCAGTGCACTGCAGCCGTTAAAAGCACCTTTCCCGATAGTTTCCAAGTTGTGCAGGGAACCGATACTCTTCAGTGCAGTACAGCCCATAAATGCATACTGACCGATGCTGGTGATCTTGTCGAGTTCATCAACGTGTTCCAAGGCGCTGCAATTCACAAAACCGTTAGAATCAATGGATTCGACATTACTCATGTTGCCGACACGCACAAGCGAAGAGCAGCCTTCAAATGCGTAAGAATCAATCGAAGTTACGCTGCTCATGTTGCCTACGCTCTCTAATGCGGTGCAGAAGCCAAAGGTGGAATATCCGATGGATGTGACTTTGCTTAAATCGCCAATGGTTTTCAGCACTTTGCAGCTATTGAAGGCACAAGTGCCGAGTGTTGTGACATTGGTCAGATTCCCGACGCTGGTTAAAGCGGTGCAGCCAGCGAATGCACTGCTGCCGATGCTATTCAGCCGGGGCAGTTCAGGAAGGCTGGTCAATGCTTTGCAATTAGAAAACGCATATTCGCCGATGGTGCGGACGTTGGACATGTCCCCGATACTCGCCAGCTTGCTGCAGCCATAGAATGCATCTTTCCCAATGCTGGTAGCGCTGCTTAAATCGCCGACTGAAAGAAGATCCTTCAAACAGTAGAACAGCTTGTCAGGAACAGCCTTCAAGCTGCGTAAATCGCCAACCGTGGTTAGCGCAGTGCAGCCATCAAACACCTTGTCGCTGATGCTTGTCACACTGCTTAAATCACCAACGGTTGTCAGCAATTTGCAATTGCGGAATGTCTCTCGATTCAAGACGGTCAGCTTTTCCAAGCCGCTAATGCTGGTCAGCGATTCACAGCCGTAGAAAGCGCCATACGCGATGCGCGTAACATTGCCGAGTTCCCCGATGCTTTGCAGGGAAGTACACTGCTTGAACGCATTTGCGCCGATGAAAGTAACGCTGCTGAGACTGCCGACGGTTTTCAGCGAAGTGCACTGATAGAAGGCGTTTTCGCCGATGGAAGTAACGCTGCTGAGATCTCCGATGCTTTCCAGTGACGCACAGGCATAGTCTTTTGACATGCCTTCGTCCGGAATCCAACGGCTGGAAACCCCAAAGGCAGAGTCGCCGATGCTTTCCAAATGGGGCATATCACCAACCCGAACCAAGGAGGTGCAGCCTACAAAAGCACTATTGCCAATACTTGTTACATTGCTCAAATGCTCCATGGATGTGAGCGATTCGCAATCTCTGAAAGCGTAAGCACCAATAGTGGTTACATTATCGGTGATATCAAGTGTTTCCAACGCATAGCATCTGGAGAATGCGTATGCGCCAATGCTCGTCACATTCTCCAAACCTTCTACGCTTTGCAGATTGAAACAGCTGGCAAATGCGCTATCCGGAATGGCAGAGATGTTCGTTAGACCACTAATAGTGGTCATGGCGCAGGACTCGAAAGCACCGCTGCCGATGCTTGTTACGTTGCTTAAGCCCTCGATGCTTGCAAGAGAATTGCAACTGAAAAATGCTTCCGCCCCAATGTGGACGTCATTTCCTCCGATTTCAAGCGTATTCAACTGACAATCGTAGAAAGCCCATCTTCCAATCTTTTTAATATTGTCTAAGCTGCTGATTTCTTTGAGTGAAGTGCAATACCCAAAAGCCCAATCCCCAATTGTTGTGACATGCTGCAAACTTCCGATTTCTGCTAAAGACGCGCAGCTGAAAAAGGCTGAATCACCGATTTGTTCGACATTAGAAATGTCGCCAATACGCTTCAGTGAATCGCAATATTGTTCTGTTCCATCGTCCCAACTGATACTGTATGAAAAAGCAGACGCGCCGATACTTTTCAGATGGGGCATATCACCGAGCTGCGTCAGTGATTTGCAGCCTGCAAAAGCAGATTCGCCAATGCTCGTCAAAGAAGTCAAATCCCCAACATCTTGCAGTGAAATGCAGTTATAGAACGTGAAGTCGCTGAGATTTGTCACATTCTCCAGCCCCTGCAACTTTACCAGCGCCGTGCATCCATCGAATGCGTGCGCGCCAATCTCTGTCACGCTGCTGGGAATCGTGATCTCTTTCAGGCTCGTGCAGCCCGAGAAGGCGTAATCCCCGATGGCAGTTACAGAATCAGGAATTTTCACGCTGACAAGGCTCGTGCTGTTTGCAAACGCATATTCATCAATGCGTTTTACGTTTGCGGAAATTTCGTAAGTCGCGACATTTCCGCCGCTTGGAGCGTCCGCGCTGTCCGCCAGTGCGGGTAGGACCAGACAGCTTCCGATCAGCAGACTGGTCAGCGTAATCGTCAAAAGTTTCTTGGATTTCATGCGTATCAACCCCTTTCTCGATTTCCAGCATACAGCAATTTCAAGAAAAAGTCAATAGCAGAATCAAGAAAATTAAGGGAAAATACAGAAACTAAATCGAATGCTATGTCATGCACCGTCAAATCAATAAGGTGCTAATGCTATATTCAGAAGAAATTGTCAAGAAACGATTACCAATCATGTTGACAAGCTGGGAAAACCTGCGTATAATAAATATGGAAAACTGGCAGTTTGCAACAGGGAAAAAGCGGATGGAGGAGAATTGCACATGAAACGTTGGAAGGTCACATTCGGACTGTTCTTGCTTCTTTTTGCGCTGGCAACGACAGTTGCTTGCGCAGAAACGCGCGAAGAGAAAGTGGATTTGGAAGGGAAGCGTGTTATTTTTGCCCAGCCGGGGGAAACAATTCACTTTACTTATGATGTTCCGGAAGGCTTCATTGTGGATAAAGAGGGATGGTCATGGTGTTTTGCCTATACGGATGGTCGTGGCTGTACTTACTATGATGGCGAATACGGTGATAGCTACTCGGAAAGCTATACCTATGAGCCAACGGGAACCCATGTCGAATTTGATGGAAAAGGTAGCATTACTCTTTCCAACAATGAAATGGTTCGTGTAGAACTACGCATAAAAAAACCGAATGTCGATTATTGGATTTACATGCACGCATATGTGCTTGTTGCTGACCCGGCAGAGTACTATACCTATGAGATTCAGAATGGGGAAGCGACGATTACAGGATATAATAAAGACCTTCTGCGCCGCAAAGTGCTTATTCCCCAGGAAATTGAAGGGTATCCGGTCACGACGATCGGCGACCGCGCGTTTTCTGATATGCCGTCGGGCATCGGCAAGGAATTTTACATTCCGGACAATGTAACCACCTTTGGTAAGGAAGCCTTTGCAGGCAGCGCCTATCTTGATGCGGTTCGGATGCCGCAGAAGCTGACGAAAATGGGCGAGGGCGTATTTGCGGCATGTTTACAAATGCACTTTTTGGAAATCCCTGATTCACTGACAGAAATTCCGGACGAAGCCTTTGTGAACTGCTGGGGCTATGGCGCTGGGAGAGGAGATTATAGTGTTGAGCAATGCATCGGCAAAAACGTGACCAAAATCGGTAAAAGCGCGTTCGCTGGATGCTGGAATATGGGGAGAGCTTGGGGAGATGCTCGTCTGCCTGAGAAACTCGAATCCATCGGGGAAGGCGCATTTCAGTATTGTTATAAAATTAAATCATTGGAAATTCCGGCTGGTGTGACAGTCATTCCGGACCGCACATTTCAGGGCTGCGAAAGACTGGAATCCATTCAGATTGATGGCGATATTACGATGATTGGTGCGGAAGCCTTTGACGGCTGTGTTGCGCTGACTTCGATGCCGCTGTCGAAGTCGCTGAACCTGATTGGCGCGGATGCATTCCGTGACTGCACGGCGCTGACGGATTTCCAGCTGGCAGAGGGAAACACGCATTTTCAGGTGCAGCAAGGTGCACTGATGACGGCGGATGGCACGCGGCTGCTGACTTATGCTGCCAGCGCACCGCAGCAAAGCTTTGTCATGCCGGAAACGCTGACACAGATTGATGATGGCGCACTCAAAAACCTGCGCTATCTGGAAACGCTGACTTTCTCGCCGATTTTCAGCGATTATCAGGCGGGCATGTTTGAAAATGCAACGGGCTTGAAGACGGTGAATTTCGGCGAAGGTACGCTGACGGCGATTCCTGACCGATTCTTCAAGGGCTGCACGTCGCTTGTTTCGCCCAATGCGTTCACGGGCGTGACGTCTGTTGGCGAATCGGCATTTGAAGGCTGCACGGCGGTGCAATCGCTGTCGTTTGATGATTCGCTGTCGAACATCGGCACAAAGGCGTTCCAGAACTGCACGGCACTGGAAAGCGTGCATATTCCGGACAGCGTAACGAGCCTGAGTGCAGCGGCGTTCCGGAATGACGTTTCCTTGACGGAATTCCAGATGCCGGAGCGCCTCCATACCGTCTCTGCGTCGGCGTTCAGCGGCTGCACGTCACTGAAAACGGTGACATGGAGCAAGTATCTGCAAACCATAGAAGCAAATGTGTTTGAAAATACGGCCCTGACGGAAATCATCTTCCCGGAGAGCCTGACCAGAATCGGTGCGTATGCGTTTGCGGGCATTGGCACGCTGGAAAGCATCGTCCTGCCGGAAAATGTGAACACGATTGGTTCGTCTGCTTTTTCTGGCACTGGGATTCAGACGCTGAAGCTGCCCAAGAGCGTCACGACGCTGGGCAACGGCGCATGGATGAACTGTGCCGCCCTGCGGGAAGTTCAGTGGGACGCCGCGTTGGCGAAAATCCCGGCGAACACGTTTGAACACTGCACTGCGCTGACCCAAATCGAGCTGCCGGACGGCATTGTGGAAATTGGCGCAAGGGCATTCAGCGGCAATGAAAGCCTAACCAATGTGACTTTGCCGCGCACGGTGCGGCGCATTGAAAGTGCCGCTTTTGAGGGATGCAGTGCGCTGACGGACATCCTGCTCTGGCCGGACGTGGAGGAAATCGCGGCGGATGCTTTTGCGAACTGCGAGAATCTGACCATCCGCGGCTGGAAGGGGTCTGCCGCTGAAAAAGCAGCCACGTCACAGGGCGTGAATTTTGCCGCGGCGGATCAGGAAATTTCCTACACGCTCAATGCCACGCAGGATGGCTATCTTGTCAGCGGCTGCGATGAAAACGCAGTGCTGCTGGTGCTTCCGGCTGTGCATAACGGGCTGCCCGTGGTCGGTACTGCGGAAAACGCCTTTGCAAACTGCAAGTACCTGCAAGAAGTGCGCGTGGAAGCGGAAAGTGTGTATTTGCAGGTTTGTGACGGCATCCTGATGGACGCGACAGGTAAAACGCTGCTGCTCTATCCGGCACGGCGCGCAGGAGCGGATTTGGTGATTGACGAAAACGTGACTGCCATTGCAGACTATGCGTTTGCCTATTGCCAACATCTGCGCAGTATCACCATTGGCACGCAGGTGGAGACGATTGGCGACCATGCGTTTGACGCGGTGAACGATGCCCTGTGCCTTGTTGTGCAGGATGGCAGCCCGGCGCAGCTGTGGGCGAGTGCGCACGGGGTGCGCTATGCCAGCGAAAGCACGTCGTTCTCCTACCGCCTTGAAGGGGACAAAGCTTACATCACGGGCTACACGGGTACACTGCCGGACGTGGTTGTGCCTGCGGTGATTGACGGCTATCCGGTCTATGCGATTGAAAACCTCCGCAGTCCGATTCTGACGCACGTTGTTGTCAGCGAAGGGATTGAAGTGATTGGGGACTCGGCATTTAAAGCGTATTTTGATTATGAGAAAGGCTACATTCGCACGCTTGTGAGCGTAAGTCTGCCGCAGAGCTTGAAAATCATTTCGGATGACGGTTTCTGGGGACAGGAAAACTTGCAGGAGATTACACTTGGCAGTGTGGTGGAAATTGGGCAATCGGCCTTTGGCAGCTGCACCATGCTGAAGCAAATTACACTGCCGGATACGCTGACAACGATTGGCTGGAGAGCGTTTGAATCTTCTGGCTTGACGTCGCTGACGATACCGGTCAATGTAACCAGCCTTGGAGACTCTTTCATCACAGACTGTTCAGCGCTGACATCGCTGTATGTAGCCGAAGGAAATCCAACCTATGAGATGGAGGACGGATTGCTTTACGACATTCCTGCAAAGACGCTGCGCTATGCTCTGCCGGATGTGTCGGGGGATGTAGTGATTCGTGACGGCACGGTGCGCATTGGCGACGATGTGTTTAAGGAACATGCGATAACATCTGTTCAACTGCCGGATTCTTTGCAGAAAATTGGGAATTGCGCATTTCAGTTCTGCAAGGAACTGAAGGAAATTACCTTCCCGGAAGGGCTGATAACGATAGATGGTTTGGCGTTTGCCTACTGTACACAACTGGAAAATGTTGTGCTGCCGGAAGGATTAAAGAGCTTGGGCGACAGCGCATTCCGCTCCTGCGATAGCTTAACAGAAATAACCGTGCCTGAAGGCATCACATTTATGTCGGGAACATTTGCAACCTGCTACTCTTTACGCACCGTGAATTTGCCGAGTGGTTTAACCCACATGATGAACGGCGTTGTGGAAGGATGTCGTTCACTGGAAACTCTACACTTGCCTGCTAAACTGGCGGACATCAGCGGCGAGTGGCCCAGCAAGCTGAAAACGATAACGACAGCGTTTGGTTCTGTGCGCTATGTATCCGAAGACGGTATCTTATATGATACGCAGGACAACAGCATCTTGTTTGTGAATGCGTCGATTACGGGAAATGTAACCGTTCGTGATGGCATCACGACAATTGGCGCAGGGGCGTTCAAGGGCAGAAAAGGCTTAACGAGCGTCACGCTGCCGGAAAGCTGCACTGTCATTGATTCTTATGCTTTTGAAAACTGCACAGCACTAACGGATATCAACTTCCCGGAAAAATTAGAGTTGATTGGACGAAATGCATTCTACAATTCCGGCATTACATCGCTGAAACTTTCGCAGCCGGGTCTTCACGTTGGGAGTTTTGCATTTACTGATTGCCATCAGCTGAAGTCTGTGGAAATCACATCGACGGACTTTGACTTGATGGAGTGGGCATTTGCAAGATGCGAAAATTTGGAGACAGTAATTCTGCCGCCGCAGGTTTTCCGCATGGAAGGCGGATGCTTCACGGAATGCACGTCCCTGACTACGGTCGTTTTGCCGAAGAACATCACGTTCGTGCATGGCTTTAAGGACTGTACGTCCCTGAAAACTATTGAAATTCCGGACAGTGTGACGAGCATCGGCTATGAAGCATTTGCAAACTGCAAGTCGCTGGAGAGTATTCATCTGCCGGATGGGGTAACGAACATTGGTGGACTTGCGTTTGCGCATTGCTATGCGCTGAAGGAAATCAATCTTCCGGATTCGCTGACCACGATCGGAGAAGAAGCATTCCTAGGAGTTCCGATTGCTGAAGTTGTCATCCCGGCAAATGTGACCGAAATCGCGGACTGGACATTCTATTATAATGGAGAGCTCCGTTCGCTGACGCTCCCCGATGGCTTGAAGAAAATTGGCGCGAATGCTTTCTGTGGAGCGTCCAAGCTCCAATCGGTGGAACTGCCGGAAAGTTTGGAGGAAATAGGGGATGCCGCGTTCCGTGAGAGCGGGCTGACCTCGATTACCATTCCAGGCAATGTGAAGCGCCTTGGCGGCGCATTCATTTACTGCAAGAATTTGGAGAAGGTCTCCATTGCCCCCGGCGTTGAAACGATTGGTGCTGACGCGTTCTTGGAATGCTCGAAGCTGACGGAAGCAACGCTCGCCAGCACTGTTACGACCATCGAGAGCAGTGCGTTCTGCGGCTGCAAGGCGCTTCAAACTATTAACGGCGGTGCGCTCATTCAGTCCATTGGCGAACATGCCTTCACGAGCTGCGAAAACATTGAGGAAATCAATATTTCGCCGAATTTGACGGAAATTTCAGACTATGCATTTGATGGCTGCAAGAAACTGAAGCGCGTTTCGCCGTCGGCGGAGCAGAAGGGCGTTTCGCTGCCGCATGTGAAGTACATCGGCGAGCGGGCATTCAACGTCTGCAAAGCAATTCCGTCCTTCTCTCTGGGCGATTCGCTGGAAACGGTCGGGGATTATGCGTTTGCTTCCACGTCCGTTACGTCCATGTATTTCCCGGATACCGTGAAGCAAATCGGCATCAATCCGATGTGGATGAATTATGCCATTCTGTCCGTGCATTTGCCGAAATCACTGACGGAAATCCCGCAGGGGATGTTTGCGCAGGCCGCGCGGATACAGACGCTTACCATCCCGCAGGGTGTGCGCAGCATTGGCACACAGGCATTCCACGGCAATGTTGCTTTGGCAGCGCTGAAACTGCCGGATGGCTTGGAGCGCATCGGCGCAAATGCATTTGGAAACGCGATGCTGCTGCTGGAAATTCCGGCATCGGTTACGGAAATTGCGGATGATGCGTTCAGCGAAGCGGTTGTGGAATTCTACACGCCGTCGGGCAGCGCGGCGCATCAGTACGCGCTGGCGCATCAGATTCCTGTGCATTTGGATGAGTCGATTCCGGCAGAATACCTCGGCACGGCTGAACAGATGGCAGCAAAAATTGTCGCGCAGGTAATTACGGATGACATGACCGACTATCAGAAGGCAGAAGCGCTGGTAGACTGGATGCTCAGCGAAACGAAGCTGTCAGACATGCTGCCGCACACATATAGCGGCAAAATGGTGCTTGTCCAGCGTAAAGGTACGCGCTGGGGCTGGGCATTTGCATACAAAGCACTGCTGAATGCGGCAAATGTTACCAATGGCATATACTTCAACGCGAAAGGCATCATCGAAGGTGTTGGCATTGGTGATCAAAGCTCGGTGTTTGTTTCGTATTTTGACGGTGATGCCGTGAACATGATTCAAATTGACGGGCAATGGTACTTTACGCACCCGGCATTTGTGGAACATTTCGGAAAAGCACGCTACTTCATGCTCAATCGAGAAACGTATCGCTTGTCGTTTGGGGATGATCCGAAGGTGGAAGACTGCGACGACTACAACCAGACCTTCTTGTATCAGGCGTACTCCAAGGATATTGAGGCGGAGGTTGTTGAGCAGGCATCTGCGTCCTTCACGGAGGGCAAAAAGCTGGTGTATGCGGAAGTTCAGCCGATTGAGGAACTGATGGATGCGCACTATGCGTATGTGCTGGACTTCGCAGGGCGGCATATGGATACGCTGGACTGGCAGAACGCACAGGGCGAATTTGAGCCGACTATCATTGGCACAAATAACGGCTATTGGCTCAGTGACGACCTGACGGGCGAGTATGCGCAAGTGACGGTGAATACGCAGACGCTCTATCCGTATGGTGCGGAAGTGCGGCTGGATGATCCGGAATACACGGCGATGCTGTGCGACTGGAATGTGGATGGCACGCTGACGCTGACGGAAGGCACCGAAGAAGCAAACGTGGCGCTGTTCACCATAGAAAGGGGAGAAGATATAGAAAAGAAACAGACCATTACTGGCAGAAAGGTCTATCATGCAACCTTCACCCCGAACCTGTGCCAGTACATTGACACGCTGGCACCGACGGAATTTGACTTGGTGCTGGAATGTCAACTGCCGCGCATCCTGGATGTTTCGGAGCTGGTGGACAACAAGCTGACGCTGACGCTTTCGGATTCGCACATTTTCCCGGAGAATGCGCAGCTGGATTTGATTTTCTGGCCGCAAGACGGCATATCGAGTGCTCCTATAACGCACTTCTATGTGGAGGATCGTGCAGAACTTTACCCGGACGGCAAGCGCGAAATTACGCTTGACCTCTCGGCGCTTCGCTGCGACCTGGGATATGCTCTCTACATTGCGCAGACAGCGGACAACTATGTGGAATCGGAACAAAGTTATGTTACGAGCCGCATCGACATACCGCATACGCCGTACATTGAGACGGTACGGCCTGCAACACCGACGGAAGACGGTCTGGTGAGTGCAACAGTCTGCCGGATTTGCGATACATGGCTGGACAATGGGTATGCAATTGCGTCGGATCACATTCTGCAGCTGCCTGCGAATTTGAAGGCAATCGAGGAAGAAGCTTTTGCCGGCATGTGGCAGGTGCAGCAGGTGAATATTCCGGAGGGCGTTACTGCGATTGGAAAGCGCGCCTTTGCAGACTGTACGCTACTGCGGCTGGTCATTATCCCGAACAGTGTGCAAACGCTGGCGGATGATGCCTTCAGCGGCTGCCATCCGGTGATTCTCTGCGACGCGGAAAATCAGCAGGTGATTGACTGGGCAAATGCACAGGGACTGATGGTCGTTTTCAAGGAAAGTAAATAATACTATTTCCAGATTCACCTGCGCCATCTGCTTGCGCCTTTTCCATTCTGGCGTCCGCTCATTCCACTTAGCGTAGCGCTGCTACGCTGCGTTCCATTCACGTTAGCCAGAATGAAAAATTCGCGGCGCATCTTGGCGCATTCTTATCTGGAAATAGTATAACACATCCCTTTGGCTGCTTCGGGGACACAGCTTCTCCGAAGCAGCCCCTTTTCTTTTCAAAAAAATCTCGAAACAGGATTGACAAAATGGGCTTGATACACTATAATAGAGACAAGGTTGAACGTTAAACCTAACGAAAATACGCCATGAACTCGTGAAGGAGGTTTTCCCATGAGAGGGTCGATGAAATTGGTTTCCATGCTGCTGGTGCTGTGCCTGACGCTGGGTGCGCTGCCGCTGGCGATGGCGGAAGAGGTCGTTGATGCGGACTTGACCTGCACGATTACGCTGGGCAACTGGCCCGCGGATACGGCGGCGGAGGCGGAAAAGGCGCTCTTTGAGAGCTACCGCGAAACGATGAAGAAGCAGTACCCGAACGTGACGCTGGTGCCGGATTACTACTCCTACACCCTGAGCAGCTACGTTCCGATGGCGAAGGGCGGCACGGCGCCGAGCATCTTCCAGCCGCCGTTTACCGACCCGCAGCTGCTGATCAGCCAGCATCTGGTCGGCGACGTGACCGATGCGCTGGAGCGCGCGGGCGTGCTGAATGAGTTCAGCCCGTCGTACCTCGAAATGCTGTCTGACGAGAACGGCCGCATCTACGGTCTGCCGCGCGACGGCTATGTGCTGGGCATGCACATCAACGTCGCCCTGTTCCGCGAGGCGGGGCTGGTGGACGAGGAAGGTCTGCCGATTTACCCCAAGACATTGCAGGAAGTGGCGGAATACGGTCAGATTATCCGCGAAAAGACGGGCAAGGCGGGGCTGGTATTCCCGGCGAGCGAGACGTATGGCGGCTGGCTGTTCACCAATATCGCGTGGAATTTCGGCTGCGTGGGCGAAAACGCGCTGGAATATCAGGATGAAGACGGCCGCTGGGTGTGCAACTTCACATCCGACGAGTGCGTGGCGGCGATGGAGTACATCCGCGACCTGCGCTGGAAGTACAACATCCTCAATGCCGACGCGACCACGACCGACTGGGCGGGCGCGCATTCTCTGCTGGGCACGGGCGAAGCGGCGATGAACTTCGCGGCGGATGACTCGGTTGACCAGCCGACCTCCAACAAGGGTCTGCCGGTGGAGGACTTCGCGCTGATTCCGTTCCCGGCGGGCGACGCGGGACGCTATGCGCTGGCGGGCGGCACCTGCTACATGTTCGCGCCGAACATTACCGAGGATCAGGCGACGGCGCTGATGGCATACCTGACCGTGCTGGGCAAGATGCCCTACCTGAATGACCAGATTATCGAGGGGATGCGCGCGGACTATGCTGCCAAGCGCGACCGCGGCGCCCCGGTTCTGCCCGCCATCAGCGCGTGGAACGACGAGGACTACAACGCGGCGAAGCAGGCGATTATTGACGAATACTGCAACGTGGATATGCGCCTGTACAACGACTTCTTCGATTCCATCACGCAGGGCACGATTACGCTGCGCTCTGAGGAACCCGTCTTTGCGCAGCAGCTGTATCGCGAGCTGACCGCAGTAATTCAGCGCGTCATCACCCGCGAGGGCGCGGATGTGCGCAAGGCGCTGCAAAAGGCGCAGGATTCCTTCCAGGAGTATCTGGATGATGAAATCAACGATTACTAATTCCTGATTGGACAAAAGATTCCGGCAGCGGTCAGCCAATGCCGGTTTCTTTTGGCCCAAAATCAAAGAAAAGCCCAACGGGAGCATGGAGGAACGCCTATGAGCAGAAAAAAGGCGCAAGTCGGCTTGCGCGCACGAACGGTTGACCACCTCAATGCTTGGCTGATTATGCTGCCGAGCCTCGTGCTGATGCTGTTCTTTGTCTGGGAACCGCTGTTCGAAAGCGTGGTGATGAGCCTGTACAAGACGCGCAACATCGAACTGGTGAACTTCATCGGCTTCAAGAATTACATCAGCGTCATGGGCAAAGATGACTTCCTGCAGGCGCTGACGAACACGTTCTCGTATACGTTCTGGTCGCTGCTGCTGGGCTTCTTCCTGCCGATGGTGCTGGCGCTGCTGATTGGGGAGACGGTGCGGAGCAAGAGCTTCTTCCGTACGGTGGCGTATCTGCCGAATATGCTGCCCGGTCTGGCGGTCGTCATCCTCTGGTCGGCGTTCTTCTCCGGCGAGAAGTCCGGCGTGCTGAACATCCTGCTCAGCCACTTGGGCATTGCGCCGCAGACGTACCTGACGCGCTCGGAGTGGGTCATCCCCATCATCATCCTGATTGCGACGTGGAAGGGCGCGGGCGCAACGGCACTGATTTACATGGCGGGCATGTCCGGTGTCAGCCCGGAGCTGTACGAAGCGGCGGCGATTGACGGTGCGGGCATCTGGCAGCGCATCATCCACATCATGATTCCTGCCATCAAGAAGCTCGCGGGTACGCTGCTGATTCTGCAAATCATCTCCGTGTTCCAGATTATGTATGAACCGATGGTGCTGACGAAGGGCGGCCCGGACAATGCGTCCCTGTCGCTGATGCAGCTGATGTGGCAGTACGCGTTCGGCGGCTCGATGAACTATGGCAAGGCATCTGCCGTCGCGGTGATTGTCACGCTGATTTTGCTCGTCATGACGGCGATTTACTCCTACTTCGACCGCAAAGAATCCGACTGGGATTAAGGAGGGAGAACGCATATGGCAAAAGCACAGCGCACCGGCGTCATCCGGGACTATGATATGCACTCTGCGTCTGTCCGGGTTGGGTATGGGTTCATCATCTTCTTCTGCCTGATTATGACGGTTGTCGCGGTTTTCCCGATTATCTGGGTTGTGCTGGCGGGCTTCAAGGACTTGAAGGAGTTCATGTCGTCCGCCAAGCTGCTCCCGGAAGTGTTCGATTTTTCTCTCTTCGCGAAAACGTGGTCGCAGCTGGGCATTGCGCAGAACTACCTTAACTCGCTGATTTCCGTTGCGGGCAGCGTCGTCTGCGCGATTGTGTTCAACGGTCTGCTGGGCTACGGGCTGGCGATTTTGAAGCCCAAGGGCTACGGCATCGTCAAGAAGCTGGTCATGCTCTCCCTGCTCCTGCCGACGACCATCAGCATCGTGCCGCTGTTCACGAACATCCAGAAGCTGAATCTCGGCGGCTCGTTCGTCCCGCTCTGGCTGAGCTATGGCGCGAACGCCATGTACGTTATCCTGTTCGTGCAGTTCTTTGAATCGCTGCCGACTTCCATCATCGAAGCCGGGCGGATTGATGGCTGCACGCAGCTGCAAACGTTCTTCTACATCGTCCTGCCGCTGTCCAAGCCGATTTGCTCCGTGATTGCGATTTTCGCCATCAACGCCGCATGGTCGGACTTCCTCCTGCCGTATCTGGTGCTTCGCGGCAGCGCACTGCAAACGGTGATGGTGCGCCTGTTTGTTTTCAGCACGGAACAGACCGTCAACGCCGACACGATGATGCGCTCCGTCGCTTTCTCGATGATTCCGCCCATCATCCTTTTCTTCATCTTCCAGAAGCAGCTGACCGAAAACGCCGTGTCTGTGGGCATCAAGGGTTGACATTATAAAAACTCCGCCTATCACCCAGTAACATGGGAGGGCGCGCCGAAGGAGTCCAGAGGGCGAGCGGAAAGCCCTCTGGAAGCTGCTTAACAGCCCATTCACGGAAAAGAAGACAACCTGCAATACCGAAAAAAAGAGCTTCTACTTCTTTCTTGCCAAAAAGAAAGAACCGACAGGAGGACGCACAATGGCAAAAGCCGCTGACGTATATTTCCAAGTAGACCCGTGGAAGGTCATTGAGCAGGGCTTCGACCCCGCCTACGCGCGCGTGAGTGAATCCATCTTCTCGCTGGGCAATGAGAGCATCGGCGTGCGCGGCTGCTTTGATGAGGGCGGACACGTCGATAGCCTTCGCGGAGCGTATACCAATGGCATCTATGATATGGAGAAGCTGAGCCGCTCCTATAAGGGCATCATCGACAAAACGCACTTCATGATTCCCTCGGCGGAATGGCTGATGATGACGATTTCCGTTGATGGCGAAACGCTTGATTTGGGGCAGTCGCAGTTTTCTGACTTCACCCGCGAACTCGACCTCCGCGCCGGCACGCTCACCCGCCGCTTCCTCTGGACGACGAAGAGCGGCAAGCAAATCCGCCTGACCTTCCTTCGATTCCTCGATATGGTGCACCGCGAACGCGCGTACCAGCGCATCACGCTCGAAGCGCTCAATTTCACGGGCAGCGCGACAGTCACGTCCGGCGTGTCCTTTGATGTGGTGCATGAAGGTCGCCAGAAGTGTTTCTGGCAGGAGACGCGCATCGACGCGAAACCGGATTGCCTGATGGCGCAGTCCCGCACGACGCTATCGAATCAGGAGGAGTTTTGCGGCGCGTGGCTGACGTGGCCCGGCGAATCCACCGCATCCGCCGAGGGCAAAACCGTCACCGCGACGGCAGATGTTCTGCTTGCGCCGGGGCAAACCGTGCAAATCGACAAGCGCGCCGTCGTGCTGTTCAACGGTCAGCAGGGGGACGACCTCTGGCAGAGCGGTCTGGATGCGATGGCGCAGAGCAAAGCCGTCTCGCTCGATGACGCACAGGCGGCACAGCGCGCGTATTGGGATGCTTACTGGCACACGTCCGACATCTGCATTGAGCCGAAAGATGAAAGCATGGCGGAAGCCGTCGCAGCGGAACAGCAGGGGATTCGCTTCTGCTCCTTCCAGCTCGCGCAGACCTACAACGGCGGCAGTATGCGCCACAATATTGGCGCGAAGGGCTTGACGGGCGAGGCGTACAACGGCCACGCATTCTGGGACACGGAATCCTGCTGCCTGCCGTTCTATCTCTTCACGAACCCGGAAGCCGCGAAATCGCTCCTCCTTTTCCGCTACAACACACTGCCGATGGCGCTGGAGCGCGCAAAAATGCTGGACTGCAAGGGCGCATGCTACCCGATTGCGACGCTTAACGGCGACGAGGCATGTCCGCTCTGGCAGCACGCAAGCCTGCAATTGCAGCCGAGCACGGCGGTGTCCTACGGCATCTGGCATTATGTCCACCTGACGGACGACAAGACGTTTTTGTACCGCTACGGCGCGGAAATGCTGCTGCAAATCGCCCGATTCCAAGCGACGCGCGTCGGCTTCAGCGAGAAAATCGGCAAATACGGCTTCTTCGGCGTGATGGGCCCGGACGAATTCCACATGATGGTCAACAACAACGCGTATACCAATTATATGGGGATGCGCGCCCTGCGCTACGCGGCGGATGTGCTGGATGCAATGCGGGCGGATGCGCCGGAGACTTACGCGGCACTGTGCGAAAAAGTCCAGCTTGCACCTGATGAACCCGCGCAGTGGCGGCACATTGCCGACAACATGTACATTCCGGAAACGCCCGACCGCCTGTTTGAGCAGCATGACGGTTTCTTTGAGCTGCCGCACACGGATATCAACAGCATTCCGGTCAGCGAGTTCCCGCTCTACGACCATTGGGCATACGACCGCATCTACCGCACGGACATGATTAAGCAGCCGGATGTGCTGATGTTCCTCTACCTCTACAATTCGTCTTTTGATACCGAGACGAAGCGTATCAACTACGATTTCTACCAGCCGCGCACGATTCACGAATCCTCCCTTTCGCCTGCGATTCACTCCATTTTGGCGGCGGAGCTGGACAAGATGGATGAAGCGGTCAGCTTCTTTGGCTACGCGACGCGCCTTGATCTGGACAACTATAACCGCAATACGCGTGAGGGCTTGCACATCACGAGCATCGCGATGGCATGGGCGAACATCGTCTACGGCTTCGCAGGTCTGCGCAGCGATGACACGATGCTGCGTTTCGCCCCGCGTCTGCCGGAGCGCTGGAAGCGGCTGACCTTCTCGGTCATGTACCGTGGGCGTGTGATTGCAATCAGCATGGGCGCGGACAAGACCGTGTTCCAGCTGACGCAGGGGGACAAATTGGCGGTGCAGGTGTATGGCGAGACGGTGGAATTGACGGATGAGCCAATTTCGGTGCAGCGGCAGTAAAACTGAATACAAAACAGGCGCTGGCAGGGTGAGATTCTTGCCAGCGCCTGTTTGCGTGCAGAAAAGAATTGAAATGTCAACAGTATGTGTGCAAAACACACATGAGAAATGCGGTGGAACAGCGCCCGTCCTCATGTTTGAGAGCAGGGACACGCATCTGCGCAGTTCGTTATGGCGCTGCGTACTCAACCACCGTCTGAATATCCGTTTGTTTGAACAGCATACAGCCGCAGTGCCCTTTGAAAGTGGGGAAGCTGATGATTTTCAATTTTGTGTCAATCTCCGGGCTGTAATATACAATTTCCAGCGTTTCACCGAACAGCGCCGTGCGCTCGTAGACGCGCAGCCACTTTGCGTCCATATTGGGGAAAATGCTGCCGAACGAGTGGTTGATGAGCTGCTGCAGCGGCGTTTTTTCGATTTCAGTCAGTGCCTCGTTACCGTAGCGGAAGATCCAGTCCACAGCGGCGCGCTCCTCGTTGAACACCATCTCGATGTCGGTAAACGCAAAGGGCGCGCTGTCATAGCTGGCATAGTGCCGCTGATATTCTTCCTGTGTGGTGGGCGCGTCGCTGTCAGACAGGCTCTGCGCAATCTGCCGCCGTCCGGCGCGCAGCTGTTCTTTGAGCTCTCGTTTTTTTCGACAGCTATAATACAGCGTTTCTCCGTTGACGAGTTCAATCTCCTTTCCAATGTCGTGGATTCCCTTGATAGATACCAGCGTGGCGCGGTCGGCGCGGATAAAGCCGCTGCCAAGCATACTTTCTAATTCATGGATGGTGGCATAGGTTTCGTAGGTTCTGCCATCGGAAAAATGGATGATCGACTGGCGGCCTGACAATTGAATATAAAGAATGTCCTCTGTCAGCAAGCTGATATGCCTGCGGTTGGAAATAACGGAAATATCGTCGAAGCTCATAGCTTTTTCCTCCACCATTATAATACCATTACAGAATACCATGTTTTCAGATGCAATGCAAGATTCAACGCAAAGAAAAAGCGTCATTCGCGCAGGATTGTACGATGTTCACGCAAGGTATGTTGCAATTCAAACAAAGTTATGCTACACTGAAAACACAAGAACAGAAAAGGACGGAAGGTGAGCAATGTCATCTTTCGTAGCAGTTCCCTATGGGGAAATCTGTCTGAGTAAAGGAGGAACACCTGTGAAAAACAAACTGCTAAGCTTACTCCTTGTGCCGACCATGTTGGCTGCCACGCTGACGGTCTGCGCCAGTGCCGAGAAAAGCAGCGACACTGCCGCCGTGTTCAATGCAGAGACGAAGCCGGCAACCCAAAGCACCATTGAGGTCAATCGGCAGGTATACGACTTCCTGAACTTTGAGGATACGTCGGAGTTTGAGAATGCGGAACGAGGTTTCATCGCCGCACCGGACACACTGAATCTCCGTGGCGAGAACGGGAGAATCGTGTGGACGCAGGACGCATATGCGTTTCTTGACAAAGACGCGCCGGATACCGCCAACCCAAGCCTGTGGCGGAATACGCAGCTAAACCACATTTACGGTCTCTTTGAGGTTACTGACGGCATCTACCAGGTGCGCGGCTATGATATTTCCAATATTACCTTCGTCCGCAGCGAACACGGATGGATTATCATGGACTGCGGCAGCAGCAAATATACCGCGGCGGAAGCGCTGAAACTCTTCCGCTCCGAGATGGGCGATGCGCGGATTGTCGCCATTGTCATCAGCCATGCGCATGTGGATCACTACGGCGGCATTGAAGGGCTGATTGCCCCCGAAGATGCTGCGGATAGCAGCCTGCCGCTTGACGAGCAGATTGCATCCGGAAAAACCGCAATTATTGTGCCGAAAGGCTTTACGGACGCGGTAATGAAGGAAAATGTCTTTGTGGGCACGGCAATGAAGCGGCGGGCGTTTTTCCAGTACGGCTCCATGCTTCCCTATGGCGAACAGGGACGCCTTTCGGTGGGCATTGGCCTGACCGCAGTGCAGACCGGTGTCGGTTATATCGCGCCGACCTTCGAGGTTGCGGATTCGATTTATGAAACAACCATTGATGGCGTAACCGCTATCTTCCAGCAGACGCCGGGGACGGAATCTCCCGCCGAAATGAATACCTATTTCCCCGACAGCAAAGCCCTCTGGATGGCGGAAAACTGCAGCGGAAGCATGCACAATCTCTACACGCTGCGCGGCGCGGAGGTGCGGGATGCGAATGGCTGGGCTCGCTACATCACCGAGGCACAGTCGCTGTTCCCCGACGCCGAGGTTGTTTTTCAGGCGCACAATTGGCCGCATTGGGGCAAGGAAACCGTCAACGAATACATGACCAACACAGCTGCCATCTATAAGTTCATCCACGATCAGACCCTCCTGTATATCAACGAAGGTTATACCTCCACGGAGATTGCCTCCATGATCCGGCTGCCGGAGGAGCTGGAAAAGGTTTGGTATACCCGGCAGTATTACGGTACGCTGAAGCACAATGTCAAGGCAGTCTATCAGAAATACATGGGCTGGTACGATGCAAACCCGATTCATCTGGATGAACTGACACCGAGCGAATATGCCAAAAAACTTGTGGAGTATCTTGGCGACACGGACAAGGTGCTTGAAATGGCACATGCCGATTATGAAAAGGGCGAATATCAGTGGGTTGCACAGATAACGAATACGCTGGTATATGCTGACCCGGAAAATAAGGAAGCGCGCTATCTGTGCGCCGATGCGCTGGAGCAGCTTGGCTATCAGGCAGAGTCGGGCGCATGGAGAAACGCTTATCTTGTGGCAGCCTTTGAGCTGCGGAATGGCACCGGCCTGTACCCGAAGGCAGCCCAACTTGGCGTTGGCACCACCGCCCAGGGGATGGACGCGCAGACAATGCTGGATTACATGGGCATTATCATGGATACGGAAAAGATTCAGAATCGTTCCTTCACCATCAACCTCAAACTGACGGATGGCGACGATTATCTGCTGAAGATTCACCATGGCGTGCTCCTGTACTATAAGGATGCGCTCTCGGATGAGGCAGACCTGACGATTTCTACCCCCCGAATCGGGATTCTTGCCATCACAAGCGGAAATCAGGAAAATATCGACAAGCTCATCACCGTTGAAAAGGGCGATAAGACGCTGTTCCAAGCGTTTTGTGACAGTATGGCCGCTTTTGACCTGTATTTCAATATCATCGAGCCGTAAGAAAAATCGTTATAGGAGGGAAAAAGATGAAGAAAATCACAGTGATTCTGCTCTGCATGGCGATGCTGCTGTCCGGCTACGCATGGAGTGTCAAGGCGGAGGCTGTCTCGTCCTCCGAAGATGTGTGGAAAACCATTGAGGAGGCTTACATTTACGCATTCCCGCTGCTGCTGATGGACGCGACGAGAACTTCCGCAACGAATACGGAGGAAGCCGCACCCGGCAAGGCGCCTGTTAATCAGTTCATGCACGGTGTGGCACTGGCCAACGCGCAGTTCAAAAACGTGGTGACGCCGAATGTGGACACCATTTACACGCAGGTGTGGTATGACCTGAGCGAAGAGCCGATGATCTATGTGCATCCGGAAACAGACCGCTTTTGCAAGGTGCAGGTGCTTGACGCATGGACAAATACCGTCGCTGTCCTTGACCGGGCTGGAGTCTATGCGATCACGCGCTCAACTTGGAAGGGCAACCTGCCGGACAATGTGACCCGCATTGATGTTCCTACCGCTATGGCGTGGGCCATTACCAGAACGGTGCTTTCCGGAGAGGCGGATCTTCCGAATGTGTATGCAATTCAGGTGCAGATGCAGCTTTTACCGCTTTCTGTCTACCTGAGCGGAGAAGCGTATCAGCCTCCGAAGGGAAGCTATCGGGAGGAAAACAGCTATGTTCCCATCAACAAGGTACTGTCGCTGGATCCTGTCACATTCTTCAACAAAGCAAACACGCTGATGGAAGACAATCCGCCGTCCGCCGCTGATGCGGAAATACTTGAAAAACTCGCGGCAGTTCACGTTGGCCCCGGCATGGAATTTGACGCATCTGTTTTGACCGGAGATATTCAGGCAAATTGGCGGGAAATGCTGCAAGGGCTTCGGCCGAAGCTCGCGGCAGAGGGAATGAAGTTTTCAAAACAGCTGGGGCAGTGGAGCTATTTCGGCGCGCCAATCGGAGACTTTGGTACGGAATATGCCTACCGTGCGCTGGTAGCCATTGCCGGACTTGGGGCGAATACGGTGGAAATCGCACTGTACCCCAAGACGGAAAAGGATGCCGACGGGAATCCTTTGACGGGTGAAAAGTCCTACATTCTCCACCTTGAAAGCGATCCGCAGGTGCTTGACGGCGGTTTCTGGTCGATCACTGCATATGGTGACGATGATTTCCTCATCGATAATCTGCTCGACCGCTACTGCATCAACGACCGTTCGGGTTTGAAGAGGAATGACGACGGCTCTGTGGATGTAATTTTGTCGAAGGACGCGCCGGCAGACACGACCAATTGGCTTCCGGTGGGGGAAGGCGGATTCCATCTGTTTATGCGCATCTATACGCCAGATATGGAGGCACTCAAGACGTGGACAGTGCCGACCATTACGGAAATCAACTAAGGCACTACCGCACAATTCGTTGGCAGCGCTGGCGATGCCTTTTCTGCCATCTGCTTCTTGCAGAAATCTCGATTTACCTCCAGTAAACCTTCGATTTCTGCAATCACATCTTACAAAAAATGTATTCGCTATCGCACCAACTCATTTGTGCGGGATTGCCCTAATACTATTTCCAGATTTACCTGCGCCATCTGCTTGCGCCTTTTCCCTTCTGGCGTCCGTTCATTCCACTTAGCGTAGCGCTGCTACGCTGCGTTTCATTCACGTTAGCCGGAATGAAAAATTCGCGGCGCATCTTGGCGCATTTTCATCTGGAAATAGTATAAAGGGAAAGTGAGCTTTGTGCTCCAGCCTTCCATAGACTGCAAAAAGCTGCTGAAGAGAGCAAATCCTCGGCAGCTTTTTCGTGCGATACAATTTCCAGCTTCGATTGCGCTATTTGCTTGCGTCATTCCCTTGCTGCTGCCCGTTCATTCATAGGAGTCATCAACACCTCTGGGAACGTCATGGAACCAATGCACGCCCTGCAGCACGGTGCTGCGGCTTGTCCAGCCGTAGAAATCAAAGGTGTAGTAGGCAACGCCGCTCATGGCAAGGCTTTTTAGCGTGGTCATATCTGCTTTGTAATCGCTCTCCGCACCGTGGGCGTAGAGGACGGTGGGAAAAGGCCCGTCTCCATCCGGGAACAACGCCTTTCCGTACAGGCTGATGCCGTTATATTCCAGACAGAGAGTCTTTGTTCGGTAGCCTGCCTTTTTGAAAACGGCAGGATCGGAGAAATCCTACATAGTGGCCGACGCAGACGATTGCCGCAATTCCGAGTGTGGGACGGGAAACAATCAGCCTGTGTCACACAGGGGGAGAGAGACACCAACGCTTCGGCTGGGGAAATCCCTTTTCCTTCAGCAGCAACGCTAATGACAACACCAGCGTACCGCCTGTGCTTTCCCCCATGAATACGACATCCTTCGGGGAAGCGCCGGTTTTCAAGCGCGCGGCATAGGCGGTCAGGCAACCCTCCAAAGGGGCAGACCACAGATTTTCCGGTGCAAGGCGGTAGTTGAAAGTCACGCAGTTATAGCCGTAGTTGGCTGTGATATACTGGCAGACTGCCCGCCGCTCCCGCACGGAAACAACAATAAATCCACCGCCGTGAATGTAGAAAATCGTTCCCTTTTGATTGCCGCTTTGTTGAATGAACTCCGCCGACAGCCCACCCAATTCGCCAAGCCGGACGGTCACGCCCTTAGCCGGTCTTGGAGGTTTTCGGTCATTGCGTTTTCGCTCCGCTGCATAGTCGTGGGGCTGCCCCGGCTTGTCCTGCGCCATACAGCGGAACACAAGGTTCATCATGCAGGCGTATAGACTTGGCATTTTCTCCCCCCCCGTAAGCATTTTCTAGATGCCACGTAAGAAGTGCCCGTTCGCCATTTCCAGCATACCGGGCAGCACGCCACCCTTCATGCCGCCGGAAATGATCATGCTGCGAATCGGCGCTCCGGCAGAAGAAGCCATCTGCATCCGGAAATTCGGATTATCATAGTCCTTTTTGCCGCCGTACCCCTTGGCAGCGGTGGATTCCACCGCCCGAAACATGATTTTCATCCATATCCGCCAGTACATCCAGTGTAAACGGTGTGGAAAGGAAGCCCGTCCCGAGCCGCCAGCGGTAATTCTCCATAGCCTGAACGAGCCGATGCTTTGCAAATGCTTCCTGCTTCTCGTCCAGCAGGCGCAAATACAGCGGACGGACGAGCTTTGCCTGCTGGTTGGTATCCAGGGTGTAGCCGGGCAGCGTGACAAGCTCACGGTATGCCTTCGCGCAGCCGTCCCGGTATTTTTCAAACAGCGCCTTATCCTGCTGCTTTCCCAAATACCCGGCGATTTCCATCATATGCTCCATGATAAAAACCGTATAGGCCGTGGATTCCTCCGGATGAGGCAGGACGATATTTTTCCAATCGTCCGGGAATACATCTACCGATTCCGCCCACTCTCCGTAGGAATGCCCGTAATTGACAATGTACTTTTTCGCCTCGCCCTTCAGCGGCAGGTGGTGCCGCAGCGGTGTGAACTGCGTACAGCGTTTTATCATGAATCTTGCATACCGTACCATGCCGTCATAATGTCGGCGAATTAAGCTGTCATCCCCGTAGAGCTTCCAAAAACGATACGGAATCAGCACGCCCGCATCCGCCAGCCGACACTTCCGTCCATAAAGGACATATAGAAATCCACACCGCCGTAGGGGGCGATTTGCGGCAGCTTCCCGTCTTTTTTCTGCCAGTCGTACACATCCCGCATATATTTCTGTGCAAAAGACGCATAGTCAAAAAGATATGCCGCAGTGTTGAAGAAAATCTGCGCGTCGCCCGTCCAGCCGTGGCGTTCGCGGGTCGGGCAATCTGTGGGCAGGTCGGCGTGGTTGTTCTTGGCACTCCAGACGGTGTTTTCAACAAACTTATTGAGAAGTGCGTTGGAGCTTTCAAAAAGCCTGTGCGCTCCATGTCGGAGTATACCGCAATGGCGGCGAAATCCTCCGACTGAAACGCCACATCGGTTTCTACCAGCACATACTGAAAACCGAAGATGGCAAAGGTGGTCTTGTAGTGATTTTTGCCCTCTTTGCAGGTGTAGATGACCTGCTGCAGGGGCGTTGTTATCTTTTTGCTGGAGCACTGAATGTTCTTCTGGGTGAATTCACCGTTTTCGTCCAGCAGCTCGCCGAAGCGCAGCTTGATTTTCTGCCCGATATGGGCGGTTACAGTAAATTCCGCATAACCCGCGATGTTCTGCCCGAAGTCCAGCACGGTCTTGCCGGAGGGTGCGGTAATCCGCTTTGCTTTCAGCCGCTCATGCTCCGTGACCGGGACGTTGTTGGATGCAGCCGGCGTAACAGGATGGTTTGTGACCTTTGCCTTTCCCTGATAGGAGGGGACATTGTTGGCATAAACCACCTCGCCGTCCTTGTTGTCGGCAAAGCGGATAGGGCCGTCGTTCAACCAATCCCAGCCTGCGTCGGTGGCGACGGTCTGCACGCTGCCGTCCGTATGCGTTAGCTCCAGCTGCGCCAGCAGCTTGGTTTCCGTGCCATACTGATTTTTCAGCTCCCACGCGCCGCAGGAGCTGCGATACCAGCCGTCGGCAAGCTGCACTGTCAGGGCGTTTTTGCCGTCCTGCAGCAGGGTGGTCACGTCATAGATCTGGTACTGTATCCGCTTGCGGTAGTCCGTAATGCCGGGGGCGCGAACGAAATCGCCCACGCGCTGCCCGTTGATGGCTGCCTCGTATAATCCGTAGGCGGTCATGTACAGCCGCGCCTTTTTTATACTGGCGGCGCGAAAAACTTTGCGGAAGCAGTCCACAGGATAGCGCTCTTTCTTATTGACCGTATAATTGCCGGTGATTCACTTGGCGCTCCATGCGCCGATGCCCGTTTCAAAGGACGCTTCGCTCCAATCGCCCACCGCGGCATCCTCATCCCAAAAGGCAAACTTTCCAAAGAACCTTCGTTTTCGGCGGAACGGGCGCGCCGCTCCATTTTACGCACATGGCGGCGCTTTCCACTTTGCCGTTGTCCCATAGGGTGCTGCCGCTGTCATCGGCAGCAAGGATTTGATAGGCGGTCTGTTTCCTGCCGCCGCTGCAATTCCAATAAAGCCGGGGGGCGACGAAGTCTACGCCAACGGGGTCAAATAAATGCTCCGTTTTCAGTCGAATCGCCTGCATTCTCAGCCCTCCTTTTGCACCTGCGTCAAATCAAATTCGGAAATCAGCGTTTCAATCACGGGCCGGATATAATTCCGCATCCACAAAAGCTGCCATTCGTGGTTCAGGTGAATGCCGTCTTTGATAAATAACTCATCTGCATAGCGCTGTCCGTCCCACGTCATCGCCGATGCGTCCACAAACCAGAGGTAGTCCGTTTTTTCGCAGAGCGCCGCCAGCGCCCTGTTGATTTCCTCGGTGAGCTCCCGGTATTCGCTGCGGCCGGGCAGAAGAAGACCGCTCATGACCACCAGCTTTGCGACCGGAAGTTGTTTATGAATCTCGGCAAACATTTGCTTTTTATAGTCCATGCAGGCGGCGACCTTTTCCGCGGCTGTTCCCTTCAGGGAGACATAGTCGTTCGACCCTGTCTGGAAGAACACAATGGCGGGATGTCTCACTTTTCCTCCCTTGCCTTGATTTCCGTCTGCTTTTTCTCAATGTCATTTTCCACATTGAGGAACACCAGAAGCAACGCAAGGAGCACGCCGGTGAATACCTCCAGCCCCACAAAGCCGAAGGTGATGACACCCTTGACCGTGTCGGACTGGGCAGCTGCCATGGTGACGCCGTTCACGATCTCTGGGGCGATATAACCCGCAGACCCCAGCAGACCGTTAAACACGCCGGTGCAGATGCCAACCATGGCGACGGCGATGATGTTATACACGCTCATGGCAACGCCGTCCGGGCGGAAACCGGTTTTCAATTCCAGATGATCCAGCACATCGGCGAACAGCGCCATGAACGCATAGGCGCAGGGCAGTCCACCGATGTTTTTGATGAACTGACCAATCAGCATGATGGTCATATTTGTAGGGAACGCCCAGCAGATTGCGCCGCCGATAGCGTAGAGGATGAAGCTCGCCAGCGTCACATTCCGCTTGCCGAATTTTTTCGCCAGCGGCAGAATATGTTCATTGTTACCGCCACGCTGGTTTCCCGCGCCGCCATTCGGGGCGGCATGGATGTGGACGATGCCTTTTCCCACAGTGATTCCTATATTCAGCAGTGCGAGCTGCTGTCTTTACCGGAGGAGATCATGAACCTGCAATATCGGATGATTCTGGACTACACGGCGCGGGTGGAGCGGCTGCATCTGGGCAAGCATCCCACGAAGCTCACCGTGGATGTGGCGAACTACATCCAGCACCATATGTCAGAACCGATCACGGCAGAGAAAATCGCAGAAGAGTTGTTCCTCAGCCGCCCATATCTCTCCCGAAAATTCAAGGAAGAGACGGGCGAAAGCCTGACGGACTTCATCCTGAAAGAAAAAACGGAGGAAGCCAAACGCCTCCTCCGCTATTCGGATAAATCCCTGACCGCCATCGGTTCTTATCTCGGCTTTTCCTCCGCCAGTCATTTTTCGAGGGTGTTCAAAACCTACGTCGGCAGCACACCCAGCGAATATCGGGAAAAGCACCAGTGACTGTTTCAGCACAACGGTGAGCAATGCAAGAATACCATTTAGTCGAAACTGAACCCGCCGCCCTTGGTCATGATGATAGGAGTGTATTCGATCCGCAAGATGTTGCCCTCACTAAGTGTGACGATTCCTTCTGTATTATCCCAATCAAGAATGGTCTCCTTGCCCTTATTGAACGTATTGCTTGCCTCCTGGGAATCTTGGAAGACGCGCACACGCGAGGTGGTGGTTCCGCTGAAATAAATCTTGTATGTTCCGGCAGGTATTTCTTCACCAATGGTATAGTTTCCCTTCGGAATAGTGGTTCCAGCTGGAGCCGTATAACCGTTGCCGCGTTCAGACACATTTCCAACCCGAGCAACTTCTGCGCCGTTATATCGGAGGCTCAGGTATTCACCGGGATAAAGGCTGATCCGCGTTTCACCATCACCCATGAAGTCCCCCTCCACTCTGGGCATGTCACCAAGCCATAGCCGATCAATATCGTATTTGTACATGGATTCACTTTCGTAGACGTAGTAATCGGTTCTCGAAACATCACTGTCTCCATTCTGGACGAACTTGAAGCTGTAGACACCTGCAGGCAGACTTTCGCCAATCTTATACTGACCGGCACCCAGCACAATCTTTTTTCCGCCGGGGCGACTTGCGATTTCGTCTGCTAAATCGGAGCTAATCTCAAGCAGTTCTTCGAGAGAATAACCTGAAAAATCAATCGTGCCCACAGCCATGGCGGTTGTGAAGCCGGCTAATAGAACCAGAATGGAGAGAACCAAAGCCATCATTTTTTTCATCGGATATGTCCTCCTTGTTTTAGTTGATTTTCATAGTACGCCAGAAACGGACGGCGGCGGTTTTGATGCATGCACTGCATACCAGTGCATTGAAGAAGCTTCCTGTGTCGCGCCGTTCATAATCCGGCGGATAAACACTGGAGCTGACCGTGGACTTCCTCATGCAATAGGGGTAAAGATATGTGTACTCAAGAATTCCCTGCTGTACATCCTGCGTGATGACCTTGTATGTCATACCAGGCGTCTGCTTGAATTTTTCCATGTGCCGGTTACACCACCTCGCCAGCAGCAACGATGTAACCACGCTCCTGCAAGTAATCTACCAGCTTTTCGTAGCCCCATTTTCCAAGCCGAAAAACACCATGGGCCGCGATTACAACGGTCACCAGCTGACCTGCGCCAACAAGCCATCCTGTACGGTACACAGTGACGATTCCTTCCAGTTCGCTGCCGTTGCCCACCTGCTTCAAAAAATGGGCCATCTGCGCTCCACTCATTTCTGATCCCTCCTGCTTAGTGTTCTGAGTGATGATTTCCATCGCTCGAACACAGCATATCATCCATGCCAGAAAAAATGGATTTATTGGTGCAGATGTGTATAGAAGCAAAAGGAAGGCCCCGTTAAGGAAGCCTTCCAGTTGGTTGTTTTGCTTGTTCAGGCGTTGGTCTACATTGCTCTTCTCATGTGGCCCCCCACAGAAGGCGGACATCAATGACGTCGAAGAATAATACGAGAAACTTCCTGTATCTTATAACACGCCCCCTTTCTCCTGCGTCATAAGCTCATGCTTCTCAACACCAGTCAATGCTGCTGGTATCTTTCTGCTTCAGCCTTCTCCCGGATGCTCTTCGGGCAGAGCGGCAATTTCCACTCATACGGCGAATCGGATACTCTTTTCTCTGCTTCTCCAAAAGTTTCTTCAGCCTTGATGTATTCCCCGGTCATTGCATAGATTCTACCAAGGAACAGGGTAGCGTCAAATCGGGTTTCTCTGTATCTTTTGACATTTTCAAGTTCATCGCACATAGCGATTGCCTGGGACACCGTGTCGATGGCATCTTGGAATCGTCCAAGTTCAATATAGGTTATCGCTGCCTCATCCAGCATATGGTCTATCAGAGATAGCATAGAATCCTTTGTGGCGGACGCATTATCAGTCGCCCGCCGAAGGTGCGCCAAAGCGGTCTCCTCGTCTCCAACCTTTGCAAAAAACATGGCGGCAACACAGTCGAAATGATAATGCTCATAGCCGTATGGGTATGGATGAAGCAACTGAGCAGATTCCTCAAGCATCTGGCAGCAGAGTTTCATTTTGCTTCCCGTTTCAAGCAAGGTCTGCGTTTTATTCATCAAAACAGCTGCAAGCTGCTTTTTAGCGTCCGGATGCCTGGAAGCACGGGCTTGTTTGATCGCCGCGTCTTCATGTTTCAAGCATTTGCTGTTCTTATCGCGTCCGTACTGATTGTTGAGGATAACCGCGCTCGCTCTGTGATAAAATGACATGTAGTAATGGCTGGGATTTTTTTTGAGGTACGCTTTCATCTCTTTGAGAACAGCGTGCGCATCGTCATAGCATTCCAGTCGGCCCAGTGTGAAAGCGCATGTCTCATATAGGCGCAGCACGCATCGGGGATTAAGGCCGGCAGGGTTTTCAAGAAGCCGGAGCATTTTCCCCGCCACCGTATCATCTGCATCTACCGGAGCATCCATCAGCATTCTAAATGTCAGCAGCTGGCTTGCGGGCGTGACTGGTTTTGCGAAAGCCAGAAGCTGCTCCGCAACGCTGAGAAGCTCGTAAAGCTGACCATAATCAGCTGGAAACTGCTTATCCAAGTCCGGTTGATTCTCCAGTGGATTGATCTTGTGATGTAGCCGTTTCATTGCCTCGTCAAGCGCCCGACGGGTCGTGTCATCCCATGGCCATGCGCTGATATATTTCCGCATCATGGGATGGAATACAATCCGCTGAGAGGCGACTTTCAGCCAGCCGCAATCTTCCAGCCGGGTGATCATTTCAAGGTTTGGCAAGGCTGTAAGTTCGCGCAGCAAAGAGGCTTTGATACCAGGCTGATCGAAAATGGACAGGATTTTCAGCAGATGCTTTTCGGCATCAGAGAACTGGTCGATCTCAACCAGACGATCAAGGATAATGTGCAAAGGAGCCAGAAATGTATCCTGATCATGAATATAATCAATCCGCTCTCCGGGGAGTCTTTGGAAGCCTGCTTCTTCCACCATCTGAGCGGCTTCATGCAGAGTGAGATAACTTCGGGCAATCTGCCGCGCCAGCAGTTCCATGGTTAGCGTATGCCCATAAACCGTATTTGCAATGGTGATAAAATCCTTCACATCAGTTTTTTCGGTTATTTTCACATGCGCATATCGCTGGAAAAGCAGCGCCAGCGGCTCTGGCGGCAATTCTTCAACGCGCAGAGCCGGGAAAAGCCCATCGGCTAATATGGGACGGGAAATAAGCAGAACATCCCATCCGACGCCTTGCAGCATCTGCAGATCTTTCAGATGCTCTTTGCAGACATTATCTATAATCACAAGCACATGCTGACTTGCGGCTATTTCGGTTAGCGCACGCAGCTTTCTTGGCAGGTAGTCTTCCAGCGATTCATCGCTCATCTTCTGGATTGTATTCACATGGACGAGATTATCATCGCAAATCGCCTGCGTTGTGTTTCCGCTCGCATAAAGCCAGAGAACAGCGCCATATTCTACACGATGCTCCGCGAGATAGGCTCTCGTGAGCGTGCTTTTTCCAATGCCACCCATGCCATACAGATTGAAAATGTGATGTTCCGGCGTGTGCAAAAGCTGATTCAGAGATGCCAACGCTTCTTCTCGTCCGGTAAAAAACACAGGGGATGATATAGAAGATGACAAAAGCCATGGCTTTGTTTCGTCTGACAACTGCAAAATGATCTGCAGCTGCTCGATTGCCTGATCCGCGTTCTGATACCGGTCGGCATAATAGCTGGCCAGCGTTTTATGGAAGAACGTTGTGAGTGCGGAAAACACACGATCCTGGAACTTCTTTGCGGCATAAGTCATCTGCGCATAATCGTAAACAGCCGCAGAATCGCAATCGAAGGCAGAGGGCGTCTTGTGCCACAAGGCATAGAACAACACGGCACCCAAGCTGTAAATATCAGAGTGTTTTCCAAGCTGCCGAAGTTTTCCGGTCTGCTGCTCCAGTGAGGCATAGCCTTTGGTATAGGAGATGCGCAGCTCGCTGGGGTTATTATTCTGGATGGCTTTCTCAAATTCTTCTGTGGAGATTATGGAATCGAAATCAAAAAGCTGCACCAGATCCAGAGAACCCTCCAGCGTCAGGATGTTATCCGGCTTCAGATCCAGGTACAGGTACCCGGCGTTATGAATGTGCCGCAGCGCTTTTGCTGCTCCGATAAGCAGGGATACACAGTCGTGCAGCGTATCGCCCTGATGCTCCGCGAATGTACGCCCATTCATGTAGACTGAAACGATATAGACCGTACCGTTTGCCTCATATATGTCGGACGTGTTTGCAATGACATTTGCCAGTCCATCCAGAGAGAAAAGCGCGTTATTCTTCTGATAAGCGGCAATCAGACGTTTTTTCGCGGCATCAAAAGCCTTGCCATCATCGGCAGAGGGATGCAATGTGCCATCCTCATCCCGGGTCATTTTCAGCGCATACGGATAGCATTCCTTGATACGCACCAGTTTATAATTTCCCAGATTGTCGGTATAGGAAGCGTCATACACAATGCATGAACAGCCCCGTGCAAGTTCACGACGAATGGTGTATTCGGTATAGCCTGTTTTCGTACTGAGTTTCAGCACAGTGCCTGGGGTCAGCACAATTCTGCCGTTCACGATTCTTCCTCTTTTTCAGTTGCTCACATTCATCATATCTCAGACGCTTACAAGGTTGGATTTACTGGTGCCTTTCCAGCACGCCGGTAAGCAGTTCATTCCAGATGTAACGAAAAACGTACAAAGGCTCTTCGCACTTTGCGGCATAAAAGAAAATCCAATCATAGGGATTGCCAACGTAGAGTTCCGGGTAACCAGAATTGATCAGGTGCTGATTCATGCTGGTAATGCAGCGGTCAGCATCGCCGGAGTCGGCTTCATAATTGCCTTTGCGGAGGGCTTTTCTGACCCAGTAGGTGTAAAAGGTCAGCAGTACCAGCCATTTCCGCACCCGCTCATAAGAAACGATCTCGCCGCGAAGGATAAGTTCAATGCCCTGCCTGTCAGGGAAGGAGTCCTGCGCATTGTCATGAAGCCTTTCCAGAATCGGCTTGATTGAACGGTCTGTGGCAAGCCGTTTGACTTCCTTCTTGTCCAACTGGAGAATGGCCAAGTAGGCGTCATACGATCTGACGCCGGAGGCATTCGAGCGAAGTTTACTCTTTTCACCGGTAGCGGCATCATCATGGATGGACGGCAGCGATTTTCGTTCTTGTATCAACAAACCGTCTGGGCCGGAAACCTCTTCCCACAGGCGGCGAATAGTATCATAGGCGGTCACGTTGCTGCCTGTGAATTTGTCGATGTTGTCGTTAAGCCAATGGATGAGATCGTCTTTGTCTTGCAGATTGTTCAGTTCTGCGATGATGGAGCCGGTATAAACGATATCTCCGTTAGTTTTTTCTTTCCCAGATAGAGAAACGCTGCTCTGAATATCCATCGCGTCAGTCCAGGTCAGGCCATTGTTCAGGCAAAAGTAATATATGGCTTCCGGCATCTGATGGCAATTGAAACTGCGCTCGCGGGTAAAAATGCGGCGGAAGAACTCATCCGTTTCACCACCGTCCAAGCCGAAGGCAAAGCAGATTTGAAAAACTGTGTCCCGCTTGATGGGCTGCTGCAGAGTAAACCATTCCCGTACTTCCCTCGGCGCATCCATGTCGGCCTTCGCAAACGCGGTGCGGATGAAGGCAACCTTGGCATCAATGTCAGAAGTATCCCCCTGATAGCCGTGTTCCGAAATGAACTCAGTTATAGCGGCAGAGAAAGGCCGAAAGAGCCGCACCACTTGGAGCAGCTCTTCCATGAAGTTATCATCTTCCCAGAAAACTGTCTCCAGAGGTTTCTGAAGAACAGAGGTATATGCAGGCATGGTTTATCTCCTCAATCTTCTGACCATCCGTATTGGCTTTTTTCAATGCCCGCTGGACAACGCCAAGGTCAGACAATCATTTTCCAATTCGGTCATCCATTTGTCACTGCCCAATCTGGAGGACAACATCATATACTGGCTGAACCTGTTCGGGAGTTGCCAGCGTAATCAGGATAACCACAAGCATAATCCTCAAACAGAAGCTCAGTTCCAGTCAAAGGGATGCCCGTTGATAAATTCGATCACTTTATCAATCGCGCAGGTGTTCCCGTGAGCCAGCGAGTTTCGCAAATCATGAAGAAGTTCAATGCGGGAACGGGACTGCTCATCTGGGATGTAAAGCAAGTATTGATAGGCGTCAGCATCTCGCCTAAGCTTTGTCATGCGGTATATCGTCCCAAGCTCTGCGTTATCCGGATCAGAGACGGTTTCGCCGAACTGGTAAATATACTGTGATCGTCCAGTCCGAAAATCATGGTACTTTTCGCCCAAGGCCTCCTGCACCTGTTTTCTATACCTCTTAATAAAGGAAACTCTCTCGATTTCAAGCAACGGGAAGAGCACTTGCAGCTGCGCCTTCCAGATTTGTGCATCAATAGCAGATATGCTTTCTTTGCGAACCAGGCTGAGGATATGCAGGTTGCTGCTTTCAGCACGGCGCAGATAGGCTCCGTCTGCGGCAATTTTCCGCATGCCGATAATCGGCTCTTCGGCTGTGAAATCGCATGTATCCATGAATGCCTGAGAAGTTTCAGCATCCGTGTTGCACAGCAATGCGCACATAACAGCGGCGTACTGCTGCCAAATTGCCGAATAAGTGCCTTTCTCTCGATTGAGATAAATGCTGTTAAACAGGGTCAGGTCATAACGCTTGATGGTATCGCCATAACGAATTACAGCGAGATTGCGGCGCTCGTTTTCTTTGTCTGTCCACCGAGCCTCCAGAACAAACCTGCCGTCTGAATCTTTCACCGGAACATAGTCCCTGCAAAACTGGAGCCAGCGCTTTTCCTGAGAGGCATTCATTCCCTTAATCCAGAGAACCCTGTTATCAAGCACCTGCTTGTCGAAGATGTACTTCTGTAGCTTTTCTCGTCCACGATAACCGGCGGCGATCTCAGGAAGCGCATACCTTTCCATAAGGTAGCGTCCGATATCGGCAATATCCGGACATTCATCTTCTACATCGATGAACTCTACATAGAAGGACTCCATGTCCGGCATCTGATGCATGCCCGTCTCAATGCTGGCGCGCATCTCATCACGCCAGGGGAGATCATCCGGCACGACGAGGCAGACGCTGCTTTTATTGTGCAAGGCGCGGGAGACAGCGTCACAAAGGTTCCGTGGCCCGGTGATAGATGTCCACCAGAATTCAGACCACTCAGGCATTGTTCGCAGCCTCCTCATTGTAAGTTTCAATGTCATGTTCCAAGATCTCAAGGCTTGTCCCGATAACATCGATGAAAGAGCGCCGGCGGAGCAAATAACGGTTTTCTTCAGCTGTGGGACGGCTAAGGATTCCCATTTCCTCCATTTCATCAAGTAGAGCCACAATCTCCCGCTCCGAAAGTGATTCAAGGCAATGGATATCGTACATGTCCTTTACTTCACAGATCGAAGCAACATCAAAGCCACTGCTGATTACGGAGTAGTTGTTGCTGTACAGATGATAGAGAACGGTAATGCAACGAGCCAGCATATAATACCGGTCGTCCATCTCAAGCGTCCACCGGAGGCGATCCTTGATATTCCGATTTAGGTCTCTGGAATTCATGATGGACGCAAGCTGATCATCATGAAGATCAAACGGCGGGTTCCCTCTCACAGCGTCATAATACTGGGTATAATGCGTAACGAGGGTCTGAACCAGCGTGTATCCGAAGAATTGGATGATGCCAGGATAGTAGTTGGTGTTTGTCAGGATTGTATCCACATGGGACTCATTAGAAACGCGGAAACCAAGGTAGCGCAGCGGCCTCACCAGAAGCCTCTGGGCATCTGCCGCAGTAAGCGGTTTCACGCAAAGCGGTTCGCCGAGCTGACCGAAGAGACCGTTATTACGGGTCGCATTCTTTGCGCGGCATACATTATGAAGGCCAGCAAGCACAAACTTAAACCGACGATTGCTTCCACGTTGAAGCTCAATGAGAGGAAGAATTTCATTATAGCTTGAGGCACTGATGGAATCGAGGAAATCATCTGTTTCGTCGAGCAGGAGCCGCAGGATTGCAATCCGATCATTATCGAGCAGACGGCGAATCTGGGAACAGAAGTCTCGGATGGTAGCGCAACGATTCAGCTTGAAATCATTTTTTTCGAAGACGTCGTTACAAGCCGAAACGAGGATATCCAGAAAATCTTGCTCACCACGATGCCCTTTGAAGTCTGCTTTGATGGCGAACTCTCTGCGGGCAGGGTTATGATCAAGGTGCATTGCGCGTTCCAGCAAAGCCGTTTTTCCAAGCTGACGACCGCCGTATACGATGGATGCGCCTGCCATATCCCGGATGGAAGCGAGTTCACTTACGCGGCCAAAGAACATTTCATCAGCCGTAGATCCGGAGCCGTTGGTAAAAGGCTGATAAATTGTATACGGCAGTGTGCATTGCAGCATTGCCGGGAGACGTTCGTTACTGGATTGCATAGCAAGGTACAACGCCAGCACCCGGTCGATAACGAGGAAGGACGCCTGACCGACATTTTTCTGGGTAAAGACGTATTTTGCCATTGCCCGGCGATCCGCTGTAGAAAGGTCAGCGTCAAGAAGCACAATGAACGTACTTGTGATGCCCAGCTTGCAAGCATCATCAATAAGTTGGGTCGCTGTCCTTTTTCCAAACAGACATACGACTTCAATCTGTGATTTCATCTGTGTGCCGAAGATGGAAATGGGGTGGCGATAATCTGCCAGATTCTGTTCTGTTTTGTGCACTGTAAGCGTGCAGCAGACCTCGTTGCCTCGCGTCGACTTGGCGCAGCACTCGACATGAAAGCCGAGAAGATTAAAGTACTCCTGAATGTTCTGAGCATTGACAGATTGCTTGCCAACCGGCCACTTTTCAATGAATCGCCGGGCGTCTTCGATATGACGGGTTGTCCACCCCTCCGGCGTATTTTTTTTCATATACTGCACGGCCCATCGAGGCATCGGGTCTTGCTTATTCCTCTCGCAGAAGCCATACAGGCGGGGAAATTCATCATCAGATATAAATCTCAGAAAATGTTCTATGGCGTCATTACTTGTTTCAAAAGGCAAGTCCCTTTCCCCATTGCGGAATCGATGAATGTAATCTTCCGCAACCGCATAGTTTTGCTCCTGAGAAATCAGACGCTCGGCTTCGGCGATGAGTGGGCTTTCTTCATCGGCACGGAGCATTGCTTTTGCCTGATCAAGCTGGGCTCGGACGTCATGCATGCTCTGCTGTGCAGTTTCACGGATCTGCGCCCTCAGAGCATTCAAAAAAACCTCTCCAACAGCCAAATGCTCTGTGGTCGTAGAAAAATTTCTGGAAATCAGACGCTTCTGGGTTGGCGAGCATGGCAAGCCGCTCACGATCATTCTCACTGATGCGATTATAGGCGTAAGAAATCTCCAGCTTTTCCCGGAAGTTTCTCGCCTGCAGGTCTGCGCTGTTAATCGCATCGCGCAGACCGTCACTGGTGAGCACATACTCTTTGGGATCGGCACCAATGAGGCGACCGATTGCTTCCATCTGACCAAAGTTATCATACAAAACGGAATCCGGGCTGGCCTCAAGGATTCGGTCGTATACGATTTTCAGGTCATACTCCGTGCAGGCGATATGCTGTAGCATCATTCTCCAGGGTTCTGCAAACTCAATCGCATTCAGATCATCGTTGAGGATAAGTTCACCGTGATCAATAACCAGCATCCCGCTTCTGAGCAAAGTGGTAAAGTCAACACCGCTGCCTTGGTTTTGAAGCTTTGCCCGAATCAGTTCGAGGGAGGCTTTCATAATTCCATAAGCGGCAGAATAAGGTGCAATATTGATTTCGGAAAGAGAATCCTCGATAATATACAGAACTTCACTCCGAATGGCGCGAAGCTTTTCTATATCCGGCTCTGATTCTGTGTTGGTTTCATCAAGCCAATCCCGGAGAAGATTCAGGCGTTCTTCGAAAGCGTGGAGAAGGTGCTTTCGCGCATCGTACTTGATTCCCATGCGGCGGCTGGAATACTTCTGCGCAGCCACACTCCACTGGCTGTCCAGCAGTCTCTCCAGCGTTGAGATATCAATATCATCATCTTTGCAGTATTTGTCCAGTTCGGCTTTGACCAGTTCCCTCATGCTGATGTCATTGTCTGTAACAATCTGCAGAGCAGTGTGCAGATCGGTCTGTGATCCAAAACATAAATCAATCAGTTCAGGAACACCGTGAATCATGACTTTGACCGTTGGCGGCTTCAAAAGTTCTATGGCCTGTGAACGGATGGAATTCATGTGTTCCTGCCGTATCTTTGAGTCGCCCAATGCGGCAAGATTGGCAGGCGAAAATGCTGTGGGAACAAGTTTTACCCCTTCCATCGCCTTGTGATAAAGCGGCTTCAAGACATCGAGACCAGGGAACTGGGATTCATATTCTGTGAATGCGTTGTTGTACAGTGCGGCGAATGTATGGTCATGCGCATGCGCGGGGAACAGCATGCCGTAAATGTACGCGCACAGCTTTGTGACGGGGGTGAATTCCGTTCCGTCGGCAAATATGCCTGACAGCGCGACCCCTGTGTTGGCGCCTGCCTCACGAAAAAACGGAATAGCAGCATGAAGTTGAAGGTAAATGTTCCGGCACAGCGGGAAGGCATCATTTGATGAAAGCACTTTTGCAAAAACAACTGCTTCCACAAGCTGGTCATGGCAATTACGGACATCATGAGACCGGACGCCCTCGTTCAAAAGCTGATGAATAAGAACTGCCATATTCTCATCGCTCGGTATGTTTCCGTTGGAAGCTGCGCTTAAAAGCCGTCCCGCAATTTCCGCGGAAGACAGATTTGCAAATTCATCAATGGTGACTTCAGGCTCAACTCCCGTTTCTTCAGACAGGTCGTCAAGCCATAGGCCCTCGACAGGTTCAGCCGCGGGGATGGCAAGTTGCTTGACAGGAGCTATTGGTTCTATAGGGGCAGCAGCGTTTTCAGAATCAGTTGCTTCTGCCTGCGATACTTCTGGATGGGAAAACGACTCGCTTGCAGCATTTACATTGGAATCGACTGTTTCAGGAAGGTCATGATTTTCTTCTTCAACGTGTGTGATGGCAATCCAATTTCCTTCTGACCAATGGAACAGACCGTTTGCGGTCAGGCAATAGTGAAGCTGATCTCCCACTTCATCCATGCCGGGCAGGTCGCCCGCGCAACAGAAAACGCCTTCATTTTCAGCGGGAACAGATGATCCAAAATCGTCAGAATCGACAATATGAAGCGGAAGGAGGCTGCCATCATCCATTGTCAGATTCATAAGGAAATAGCACTTTTCACGATTCCAGGCGCTTGTCTCGAGTTTCTTGGCAGTCTCTTCATCGGCATCCAACATTTCAATGACTTTGGAATACTGATCCACCATTGACATATGATGTGCAAACAGCTCCAACGGCATATCCTGTTTGCCAGTGAAATAGATTTGCCCGATACTTTTCAGGTGATAAATCCGTTTAAGGGTGGAGGATAAGCCGGATTTTTGCAGGCAATTGCCCATCAGTTCTGTGAAGCAAAGGATGTTCCTGCCGGCATATTCATATGTACAAAGCAGACCTTTCCTCTCTAAGAAAGCAAACGATTCGATGCACTGCTCCCTTGTCACCGGTCTCGGAAGTTGAGCAAGCGCTTCAAAGGCGCATTTTTCATCCATAAGCCCGGTAAAAACCAGCTTATTGAGCAGGAAGTGGAAAACATCACCCGTCCGGCTGATCATCTCTCGAAGCTTTTGCTCTGAGGGCAGTTTTGTCTGCTTGATGGGATTAATCGGATGGATATATTCTTCATCCTCTGCGGTTTCATCTGACGCTTCTGACATCTCCGACAGAGCGGATTCTTCAGATTCTTGTGCGTCGGAAGCATACCTTGCTGCAAACTCTTCGGGGGTCAGCGTTTCAATCTCAATATCTTCCGGAGTCTCCGAAGCGGGACTTTCGACCTGTGGTTCTTGGGCTGCTGCCGTAGTATCAGGGAATTCAGAAATCTCGGAGGCGCTTACGGGTTCGGCTTCAGCAACGGACTCATTGCAGGGGGTATCAGATACAGGTGCCTTGTCTACATTCACTTCACGAATATAGTATTTTTTCTCGTGCAGTCCTTTGACAATTCGGGGGCTGAAAGCAGAACTATCCAAAAGCTGATCATACAGTTCTTCGTCGGAACTGAGATCCGCCTTTACGCCAGCCAGAAACAGCTGGAATGCCGAAACATCCGGAGACGGAGTATGCATTTCCGCTGAATCCATGCAGGCAAGAATATCCTTGGCATCCCGAATGTACACTTCAATGGCATCCATGTACTTTTTCTCATCTGAATACACACGGATGAATTCATCAAGCACAGCACGCACTGCCTTTTTCCGGCTGACAACGCTATTCTTCCATACCTCCTCATATTCACATACAGGGAGCTCGCCTTCGGGCAACTCCTCTGTAAGAACATGATCTGGTAACGTCCTGCGAATATCGTCGTATGCTGTGCGCAAAGACGACAGCGTGGACGTTATCTTCTGGCACAGTGAAGGGGCAGGCGCGAATCCATCCCGCATCTGGCTTATACCTTTTTCCAGTAATGCCTGTGCCTCTGTACTCAGTTGTTCGAACTGATCAAACAGCTTTCTCATGGGTGTTCCTCCGATCTTGTGTTCATTGTTGCTATTACGGGTGGCATCTCAGCTGTTGTTCACTGAAGTTTGAACTTGCAAGCTTGAATTCCATCTGTAGTCACGATTACCAAAGCATCGATATTCCATTCAGTCACTGGTTTATAGTTCGCTCCAAGCGCTCCTAACTGAATGTTGAAGGATCAATTCCCTTTACTCCCTCTACTACAGGCTCATCCAATCCGATAAAAGGCAGCCCCAAAGGATAAGGAAATTTCCTCGTGGTGGTAGAATGAAGATGAGAAAACCACTCAATGTCCCGCCGCGAGAGGAGATGTTTCCTGAGTACATTGTAAAGCAATCAGAAGAAATTTGCAAGAGCCTGAAGCAGTTACGGTTCAGAAAAATTGCGCTGCTCCAAGCGGTCGGTGAACAAAACCGTTGTGCGTTGAGCGTTTGCAACAACATCCTGATATTGGTTGTCCAGTTCAGACAGCTTGGCAATATAGTTTGCTGCGTTTTCCTGATAGACAGGCGCGTTGGCAGCATCCGCTCACACAGCGCATCGGCGATGGTCTGCGTCAGCGTTTCCGCGTTGCGCAGAGAAAGCCAGACATGCTCGTCATATTCGGCTTCCTCCTCGTCCTCATGCTCCGTCAGATGCTCGCAGATTTCCTCACCCGTCAGATCGGCAGGGAAGAACGTGGGCCAGGAATTTTCCGGGTCGATAATCGCATAAAGCTCTCGTTGCTCATTTTCAGATGGAAATGCGCTGCGGCAGCCGGTTCAATCATATGGTCATTGAACACGATATACGCCGGTGCGCCGGAATCCTTGTCCACAGCTTCGAAGCGGTACATGGCGGCTTTGGTGCCGGTAGACCAGTTCTGAATGTAAAGGCCGACGTAATTGTAATCGGAATCAACCTTTTTGCCGTCTGTATACACAAACCGCAAATTGCAAGTGCAAGTTGGACACCTTCAGGTAGAAAGAGGTTCTAAAATCAACCAAATTGGGGCTTACGCAGCCGTTCAGGCTGCGTAAACGGTATCCAGGAAAGCCTCAAACAGTTCCTCCAGCGTGCAGTATCCCAGATTCCTGCGAGGGAGACCGTTGAGCGCATCTGCGGCCCAGAGAATCTCCTCATTTGAGAAGTTCTCAATGGAGACTCCTTTGGGGACATATCGACGGAGCATACCGTTTTGCCGCTCGTTCTGCGCCCGTTCCCAGGATGTGTAAGGGTGGGCAAAGTAAACCTTCGTCCCGAACTGTTCTGTTTGGGCAAAATCCGCAAACTCTGGTCCGTTGTCCACAGTAATTGTCTTGAATATTTGGCTGAAGAACGACTCTCCGAAGTCCTCACGGAGCTTTTGCATCGCTGTATTGACCGCCTCGCTGGTCTTTCCGGGAATGCGAATTGCAAGGTAGTGCTGTGTTTTCTTTTCCAGCAATGTCAGAATAACCGCCTCCTTGCCTTTGCGTTTTCCCACCACTGTATCACCTTCCCAGTGGCCAACCTCCAGCCGGGAAGATGTAATTTCTGGTCGCTCATCTATGGTTGCTCCGTATGCTTTTTTGCGCTTAGCGGTGCTTTGCAACACTTTTTCCGTTTCAAAGCATCGGGAAGCTCCAGCGGCTGCAATACCAGATTGCTTGCCCATATTTCATTGTACAAGGTCTTGGTGCCGACCATTTCCGTAGGCAGAAACAGCTCATGCTTGCGTGCATAGCCCACACAGGCATCCAACGACCATTTCTCCTGACGCACCTTGTTTACGGCCCACTGAACAAAGGCGCTGCATTTACATATGCGGTGTGGCTTGTGGCTGTTTGCTCTGTGCGTTTGATATACAAGCATTCCGCGTTTTGCGGAGTAGCCGGGAGAACGGCCTCTCCGGCCGGTTCTGGGCCGCATGCCGCGCTTCAATTCGTTAGAAACGGTGGTGGGTGAACAGTTCAAATATCTGGCAATGGCTCGATTAGACTATACCAGCTTCTTCATCGCCTCAATTGTGCCCCGATCTTCTCTGGTCAAATGTTTTCCGGGCTTGCGTTCCGCTTTATTTGTGCTATACTGGGTGTGATCCATAGTGATTGCCTCCGGTGAATGGTGTTGGGGAACTTCATTCTACCATACGGGAAGTCACTATGGATTTCTTTTTTTCAGGTGTCCAACTTCATTTTACGACTGACCGTCTAAAAACGCGGATGCACATGCTGCAAAAGTGTGATAGAATCATACCGTCGAAAGATACAGAGAGGCTCCCGCGCACGGCGCGAGGGGCTTTTTTCGTACCGTTCGATGGAAA
>ERZ779888.383-NODE-383-length-54505-cov-11.700643_pt1 | contig 54505 bp, 54 predicted proteins | sample MGYA00511245_ERZ779888 | MGnify/ENA primary metagenome ERZ779888 (study PRJEB29588, sample SAMEA2155255) | human gut metagenome | biome: human gut; feature: human-associated habitat; material: faeces | place: Denmark | collected 2008/2010 ...
ACATATACAACGATTTCGAGCCCGGCACCTACTGGGCCGACACCAGCGGGAACGATATCCTGGACGTGTTGCTGGAGAATGCCGACAAAGATACCAACTCGGTGTTGGTGGCCCTCGGCAACGGACAGGCGATCGTCAAAGGGATAAACCCTACCGTTGCAATGGAGGACGTAGGGAAAAAACCGACCGCCACATACTCGATCATGGCCGTGACCGGGTACCTCAACGCGGTCACCGAAGCGGACGACATCTGCAGCCTGTCCATCCCCAACCGCGAGTTGTACAAGGTTTTCTACGACAAGGTGATCGATTCGGTGTGGAGGTTCGACAAAGACCTGTTCAAGCCTCTCTTCGACTCCATGGAGAATGCGGACGTCCCGAAGATGGAGGAGAGTCTGTTCATGCTGTTCTCGAAGAACTTCTTCGACATCCTGCTGAGGGACGAGGGCGACTACCAGCTAATATTGGCGACCATCGCCCTGGGGAGGGGAGGCAGGTACGGCGTGGGCATCGAGAGGGAGGCCGGCAACGGCAGGGCCGACATCATCATGCGCCGCAACGATCCGAGATATCCGAACATCGTCGTCGAACTCAAGAAGAGCAGGTCCAAGACGGACATCTTCAACACCATGGAGAAGGAGGCGAGGAAGGCCCTGACGCAAATCAAGACCAAGGAGTACTACCGCAGTCTCAAGGGGAAGACGTACCTCTACGGAGTGTGTCTCCAGAACAAGAAGGCGAAGGTCCTGTTCGAGGAGATGGACCTCTGACTACCTTTCTGATGCAAGGTTCAGTCTTCCGTATTGTATCCGGAAACGTCCTTCCCCATTTTCACGAGTTCGTTTATGGCTTCTTTGCATCCTTTCTCGGCAGAGGTGCGGTACCATTTCTCCGCCTCCTGGTCGGACTGCGGTACTCCTTCCCCTTTGCGGTACATGTCTCCGATACTGCATTGTGCCAGATCGTTTCCCAGATCCGCCGATGCCTTATACAAGGTCATGGCCTTGTCGAAGTCCTTCTCTACACCTCTCCCGTTCTCATACATATCGCCGAGGTTGCAGAGGGCATCGGAGTTCCCTTGGGATGCGGACATGGAGTACCACTTGGCCGCTTCCATCAGGTCCTTTTTGCATCCGATCCCGAAATCATATGCGACTCCGAGGTTGAATTGGGCATCGGAATGTCCCATATTGGAGGCCGCGGTGTACCAGACGAACGCCTGCTCGTCGGATTGTTCCACCCCGTCTCCTTCGGAATACATGATCCCTAGGTTGAATGCGGCGGATGGGTAGTTCTGTTCGGCCGCCAGACGGAAGAGCTCCGCGGCCTTGGCCGGGGAGCGGGGGACCCCCTCCCCGTAGTAGTAGAGGGTTCCGAGGATCTCCTGTGCCTCTCCGTAACCCATGCTGCTGGCCCTTTCCAGCAACGATATGGTCTTGGTCTCGGACTTTCTGACACCGTTTCCGGAGGCGTACAGCCTGGCCAGGGCTACGTGTGCCTCGGGTATGTCCTGCTGGGCCGCCGCATTGTACCAGCCGAACGCCTTCTCGTATGACTGTACGGTCCCGGACCCGAACTCATACATGACGCCGAGTTGGATCTGGGCTTTTCCGTACCCGTTGTCCGCGGCCTTCTGGACGAGGTCGAATGCCTTCTTCTCGGATGTCGGCACCCCGTTTCCCAGCAGATACATGCATCCAAGGTTCAGAAGGGCCTCGTCCATGCCATTGTCCGCCGCTTTGGTATACCATTTGGCCGCCTTCTTCATGGAACGGGGGACCCCTTTCCCGTCCTGGTACATGAGGGCGAGATTGAACTGGGCCTCTGGTATGCTCTTGCGGGCCATCTTCAGGAAGATCTTCCTGGCCTCGTCGAACTTTCCCTCTTCGATGAATCTGCATCCTTTGGAGAGCTCCTCGTCAGCGGTCATTACGGTCTCTTATAGGGGTAGGTATTCAAGTCATTTGCGTTGTTCCGCTCCATGGTCGGTGACAGTCTTTTTATTGTTGCTGGCACATGGACCGGACATGGTCGTCCGCATCCTATTCGTATGTCACGGCAACATCTGCCGCAGTCCGATGGCCGAGTTCGTAATGAAGGACATGGTCAGACAGAGGGGTCTGGAGGACGCCTTCGAGATAGCATCGTGCGCCACGAGCTCGGAGGAGTTGGGCAACGACATCCATAAAGGGACCAAGAAGGTCCTCGACATGCACGGCGTGATATACGACAGGAGATGTGCCAGACGTATGACGTGCGACGATTACCGTCATTACGACTACATAGTGGCCATGGATCGTCAGAACATCAGGAACATGGGATGTTTCGTCGGGGACGACCCCGACCGCAAGGTGTCGTTGTTGATGGAGCATGCGGGATCCGCGCGTGAAGTCAGCGACCCTTGGTATACAGGGGATTTCACCGAGACGTATCGCGATGTATGTCTGGGATGCAGGTCCCTCCTGGATGAGATATTGGGGGAGAATGCCGGGTTGTTACAGGGTCCCCGAGGTCAATACCGCATGTGATCGCCGCATTCACATCCCTTGCAATCACATAGGCAGGGAACGACCGGATGTACAAATCCATATAAATGCAGCTGACGGGACAGTGTTCAGGGTCGGTCCGCACGTCTCATGGCGCCGAGTCTGCCCTTGGCGGTCACGTTTCCCTGGTCAGCGGACATCTGGTACCAATGCACCGCCTCCTTCAGGTCCCTTATCACGCCCTTCCCGGACTCGTACATATGACCCAGATCCCTCTGGCCGTACTGGTTTCCGTTCTTTGCGGACCTGGTGAACCATTCCACGGCCATCTTGTCCGACTGGGGGACGCCCTTGCCGTGGAGGTAGAGGAGTCCCAGACTGTCCATGCACGAGGCGTCTCCCAGCTCCGCCCCTCTCCTGTACCATCCGGCCGCCGTCTCGTAGGATACATCCACTCCCTTCCCGGACTCGTACATCCATCCGATGTTCCTCATGGCGTCGGGGTTGTTCTTCTCCGCCGCCTCCTCGAAGAGTTCCAGGGCCTTCCTGTAGGATTGCGGGACCTCCCTTCCGAAACGGTACATGTATCCCAGTCTCATCATCCCGTTCTCGTTGCCGAGGTCGGAGGACTTCCTGTACCATCCGACGGCCGCTTTGTCCGACTGGGGGACGCCCTTCCCGTACTGATACATGTAACCCAGATTGCATTGGCAGGTGGCGTTGCCCAGGATGGCCCCCCTCCTGTACCAGCGGACGGCTTCCTCATAGGATTGGGCCACCCCCTTCCCGGTCTCGAACATCCAGCCGAGTCCCCTCATGGCGTCGGTATTGCCTTGTTCGGCGGACATCATGAAGAGGTCGGCCGCACGTTCATACGACTGTTCCACACCTTTTCCGTCGCGGTACATGAAACCCAGTTTCTTCAGACCGTAGTCGTTGTGCTGTTCGGCCGACAGGGAATACCATATGATGGCCATGTAGTACGACTGTCTCACGCCCTTCCCGTACTGGTACATGTCGCCCAGATAACCTTGGCAGGAGGCGTCGCCGAGGATGGCCCCCCTCCTGTACCAGCGGACTGCATCTTCATAAGACTGCGGGACCCCCTTTCCGAATTCATACATCCATCCGAGGCTCTTCATGGCGGCGGCACAGTCCTTGGAGGCGGCACCCTTGTAGAGATGTATCGCGAGTTCGTAGGACTGTCTCGTCCCCTTCCCGTCATAGTACATCCGGCCGAGGAGATACTGTGCGGTCGGATCGTCTATGAGGGTCTCCGTCGAAAGCATGGCGAAGGCTTTCTTGAAATTGCCCCTCCTGTAGGCCGCAAGACCCTTTTCAAGGCACTCGGATGGATCCATATTCAGACATTTGTAAATCGGCTGGCATGATTAAAAATGATGATACGAACATGTTTGTGGGTCGGACCCTCCCGGAAGGGAGGGGTCCGGACCTCACTCCGCGATCATCCTTCTCAGGACGAACGGCAGGATACCGCCGTTGGCGATGTATTCGATCTCGACCGGCACATCGGCTCTGCAGATGGTGTCGAACTTGATCATGGTGCCGTCCTGCTTGGTGGCGAGGACGGACACGATCTTCTTGGGGCTCAGGTCGGAGAGGTCGATGTCGAAGGTCTCGGTACCGTCGAGTTCGAGCTCGTCGGCGTTCTCGCCGTCCCTGAACTGCAGGGGGACGATACCCATCCCCACCAGGTTGGACCTGTGGATCCTCTCGAAGCTCTCGGCGATGACGGCCTTGACCCCCAGCAGGAGAGGTCCTTTGGCGGCCCAGTCCCTGGAAGACCCCATACCGTAGTCCTTTCCGGCCAGGACGATCAGGGGAGAACCGTCCTTCCTGTACTTCTCGGAGGTCTCGTACATGTAGTCGACGCTTCCGTCCGGTACGTATTTGGAATATCCTCCCTCGGTCCCGGGGACGAGCTGGTTCCTGAGCCTCACGTTGGCGAAGGTCCCCCTGACCATTATCTCGTGGTTGGCCCTTCTGGACCCGTAGGAGTTGAAGTCCTTCTTCTGCACACCCAGGGAGATCAGGTACTGGCCGGCGGATGATTTCTCCCCGAACGCCCCGGCGGGGGAGATGTGGTCGGTGGTGATGGAGTCGCCCAGTTTGGCGAGGCATCTGCCGCCTTCGATGTCCTTTATCTCGGGCTCGTCGGCCAGATGCTCGAAGTACGGAGGGTTCCTGATGTAGGTGGAGTCCTTGTTCCAGCCGAACAGGGCCGTCTCGGAGCACTCTATGGAGTTCCATTTGTCGGATCCCTTGTAGATGTTGTCGTATCCGGCGGCGAACGCCTCCTTGGTCACGTACTGGTCCATGACGGCCTTGACCTCCTCGTCGGAAGGCCAGATGTCCTTCAGGTAGACGTCCTTCCCGTCGACGGATGCCAAGGGCTCGGAGGTCATGTCGATGTCGACCCTTCCGGCGATGGCGAAGCACACGACCAGGGGAGGGGACATGAGGTAGTTGGTCTTGACCAGGGGGTGGATCCTCCCTTCGAAGTTCCTGTTGCTGCTGGCGACCGCCGCGACCGCGAGGTCTCCCTCGGTGATCTGTTTCGAGACGTCGTCGGAGAGGGGTCCGGAGTTCCCTATGCAGGTCATGCACCCGTATCCGCAGTTCTGGAATCCTTCCGCGTCGAGGTACTGCTGCAGACCGGACTTCACGAGATAGTCCGTGACTGCCTTGGATCCGGGGGCGAGGGAGGTCTTGACGTATTTCTTGGGTTTCACGCCGAGCTCGAACGCCTTCTTCGCCACCAGTCCCGCCGCGATCATGACGGAGGGGTTGGCGGTGTTGGTGCATGAGGTGATCGAGGCTATGGCGACCGATCCGTCGCCCATCCTCTCCCCGTCGCCCATCCTCTGCTCAGGGACGCCGAGGGCCTTGAGGGCCTCGCCGAAGGCGGTCTTCATGTCCTTCAGGGGGATCCTGTCCTGAGGCCTCTTGTAACCTGCGACGCTGGGTTCCACGTCGCCGAGGTCGAGTTCGAGGTAGTCCGAGTATTCCGGGATGTTGAGGGGGTCGTACCACAGCATCTGTTCCATCTCATAGGTCTTGATGGTCTCGATGTGCTCGGGGCTCCTGTTGGTGAGTCTGAGGTAGTCGATGGTCTTCTGGTCGACGGGGCAGAATCCCATGGTGGCGCCGTACTCGGGCGCCATGTTGGCTATGGTGGACCTGTCGGAGACGTCCAGGCTCTGGTATCCGGGTCCGTAGAACTCGACGAACTTGCCGACGACGCCTTTCTTCCTCAGCATCTGTACAACGGTGAGGACGAGGTCGGTGGCGGTCACGCCGGGACTGAGCTCGCCGGTGAGCTTGAATCCGACGACGTCGGGAAGCTTCATGTAGCTGGGCTGTCCGACCATGACGGCCTCCGCCTCAATCCCTCCCACTCCCCATCCGGCGACGCCGAGGCCGTCGATCTGGGTGGTGTGAGAGTCGGTACCGAAGCAGGAGTCGGGGTAGGCGATGGTCCTGCCGTCGCATTCCTTCACATGTACAAGAGGGGACAGGAACTCTATGTTGACCTGATGGCAGATCCCGTTCCACGGCGGTACCGCCGTGAAGTTCTTGAAGGACTGCTGGGCCCATTTGAAGAGGGCGTACCTCTCCTTGTTCCTGGAGAAATCGATGTCCTCGTTCCTCTCCATGGCGTCCGCGCATCCTGCCACGTCCGTCTGTATGGAGTGGTCGATGACGAGGTTCACGGGGATGATGGGGTTGATGGTCTCCGGATCCCTGCCGATTTTGGCGACGGCTTCCCTCATGGAGGCGAGGTCGGTGACGGCGGCCCCTCCGGTAAGGTCCTGAAGGAGGACCCTTGCGGGGATCCACGGGATATCCACGTCGTTACCTTTGGGCGACCACGAGGCGACGTTCCTCACGTCCTCGTCTCCGATGGTCTCTCCCCTCTGCCTGAGGACGCCTTCGATCAGGATCCTGATCGAGTAGGGGACCTTCTTGAGGTCCTTCACTACGCCCTTGTTCTCCAGTTCCCTAAGGCTGAAGATGGTGACCTCCCCCTCGGCGGTCATTATCTTCTTGGTGCAGTCTCCGATTCCATTCATGGGATCAATCTCTATACGCGTACGATAGGGATGGGGTATTAAAACAATGTGCAGACGGTCTTTCCGCTTTCCGGGGTTAACGCATTTCGGCGGGACGGCGGACGTCCTTTCCTTGTTTTCCCGGATGCCGTGCATGCGTGTGCCCGGGTCATCTGAGGATGTCTATTATCCCCTCTGCACAGTAAAGGCGGTTGCGCCTCTTCCCGGTCACTTCCCGGAGGATTCCTTCGGACTGGAATCTGTCGAGTATCTTGTTGGCCGTAGGGACGGAGATGTCCAGTTCTTCGACTATGTTCCTGGAGGTGATGTATGGGTTCCTGAACAGCATCTCCACGACCTTCGTCTCTTTCAGATCCTCTGCCGCATCGGTCAGTCTCTTCCTGTATCTTATCAAGGCCTCCACGGTCTTCGCTGCGGATCTTGCCTGGATGCACAGACCTTCGGAAAAGAACGTCAGCCACTCGTCGATGGAATCCCTGCTGCTCACTCTGTACATGAGGTCTATGTATTCACTCCTTCTGGAGTTCAGATAGCCGCTGATGTAGAGGATCGGATACTTCAAAAGACCGTCGCGGCGGAGGATCATCAGCGATAGGAGTCTCCCTACACGTCCGTTTCCGTCTCTGAAGGGATGTATCGCCTCGAATTGATAGTGTGCCATCGCCATTTTTTCTACCGTATTCAGTGAATCGGAGTTGACATATTCCAGCCAGTTGTCGATGAGGTGGTCGACGCTCTCCGGGGATGCGGGGACCATTTTGGCTGTTTCGAGTGTATCCGACGCCATCCCGATGGCGTTCTGATGTACCTTGAACTCTCCCGGCGATTTGTCCGAACCTCTGACCCCTGCCATAAGTGTCCGGTGCAGTCTTTTGATGATCTCTATATCGAATCTGCCTCCTGCGGGCAATTCATCGAAACCCTGAATCAGAGCCTTGCGGTAATTGGCGATCTCCTGATTATCTCTGATTATCGATTCGTTCTTCTCTTCTTCTTTTTCCGAACGGAAGACGTCGTCCACAGTGGATCTGGTGCCTTCTATGGACGAACTCGATGTAGATTCCATGAGCGACAGATTCCTGCTGAGCATCTCTACCGTACTATCGTCGACGAGTCTGAGCATACCGTCCAGACGTGCGATTTCTATCGACGCATCGGTCATGGCAGATATGACCTCGGGAGAATAATCGTGATCAAAAGGGAGGTCGTGCGGGTGGAAGTAACAGTATTCTCCATACATGGACCATCTCACTTCCCCGGTCTTTGTACCTATGAAATCCGATTCGTCCATAGAATATAATTAAATTTATGATTTATATTATTTACTTATAATATTTTAATTAAATAAATCAGCTTATTTTTTTATTAATGTGGAAATAAGAAAAAGATTTTTTACCATCGGGACCGTTAATAAAGCGGTTTAAATACCATATTTAATAGGATGGATGTCCCCGATCCGATGGTGTATCGGTCGTCCGGAGGGACGATACCGTGCCATATATGGGGACGTACGTATGCCGTCGGCCTCTTTCCAGCAAATATTAAGAACAAGGCCCAGGATTTTCACGCATGCGCTCCCTCGTATCGGACGAACTCGAAGAAGAACTGAACAAGGTCCAGATGGACATCGCCAACAAGGACATCCCCGTCCTTGTGATATTCGAGGGAGGGAGCGGGCGCGTCATCAGCAGGGTCGTCAACGAGCTCGACAGGGTCCTGGAGCCTCGCGGCATAAACTATTATCATTTCGATGTGGAGAAGAACGGTCCGAAGGCGATGGCGAGGCTTCTGCAGTGCACTCCCGCCAAAGGGGAGATCTCCATGTACGACCGTTCGTGGTATGCGACGGCCATCAACCGCTTCGAAGGCGACAGGGAGGACCTCGACGCGGCCCTGGATGTCCTGAACAGATTCGAGGAGTACCTTCTGGACAACGGCACGTTCATCATAAAGGTCCGTCTCGCCGTGACCTCCGAGATCATGAAGGAGTATGCGGACGAGTATCGTCCGTACACCGCCATGAACGGTACATTCCTTTCTGTAGACCGCATAGACCACTTCAAGTACTACTCCCTGATGGACGACGTCGTCGCCAAGACCGATACGAAGAGGGCCCCCTGGGACACCGTCAGGGTAGGCCATGTTGAGAAGACGGTCAACGATGCGGTCAAGGTCCTTCTCAAACGTTTCAAGCAGTGCATCAAGGACGATTCCTGGAAGGAATCAGTGAAATGCGGCATAGACAAGGTCTACGAAAACCCGAGGGAAGGCTTGGAACTCGACCGTACCACTGACGGGTTCAAGAAGGAGATGGTGGCCCTTTCCGAGGAGCTGGAGAGACTGCAGATCCTTCTGGCGGTGAGCGGGCGCTCCGTGATCCTCGGTTTCGAGGGGTGGGATGCGGCCGGCAAGGGCGGGTGCATAAAGCACATCTCCCACGCGCTCAATCCCCGCGGATATCGCGTGGCGAGGGTCGGTAAGCCTACGGACGAGGACTATGCGCATACATATCTATGGAGATTCTGCCGTTCCCTTCCCGGTCCGGGCCACATATCCATTTTCGACAGGACCTGGTACGGGAGGATGATGGTGGAACCCATCGAAGGCTTCTGTACGAAAGAAGAGTACCAGCGTTCCGCCGCCGAGATCAACACCTTCGAATCCATGCTCTCAGACTCCGGCGCGATCATAATCAAGTTCTGGCTGGACATAGACAAGGATACCCAGCTTCAGAGGTTCAACGACAGGAAGGCCGATCCGCTCAAACAGTGGAAGCTGACCGACGAGGATTGGAGGAACCGTGAGAAGTGGGACACCTACGAGGAATACATCGATGCAATGATCTCGTCCACCAATACCCCTTACGCTCCGTGGGTGGTCGTCCCGGCCAACAACAAGAAGTATGCGCAGCTTACGGTCATGCGTACCCTCGTAGGGGTCCTGAGAAGGGAACTGGAGAGCTGACGGTTCGTCGATACGATCCTTCCGGTTCGTTAAAACTGGCAGTTTATCCTCTCACGGAATCGTTAAAACTGGCAGTTTATCCTCTCACGGAATCGTTAAAACTGGCAATTCACAGCAGTTCAACTAAAGGAAATATCGTCGTATGTTCAAGAGAAAGATTTACGACCGCATGGTCTCGTGGAAAGAAGAGGGGAAAAGATCGGTCCTCATAATCGAAGGTGCAGGCGGAGTAGGCAAGACCTCGATGGTCGAGGAGTTCGGGAAGAACGAATATGGGTCCTATATACGCATAGACCTCTCGAAGAAGAGCAGATCCATGGAGGGTATGCTTCTGGACTGCCAATCCGATCCCATGGGTTTCGTCGTGCGTCTGCAGGCCATGACGGGGAGGAAACTGATTCCTTACGACGGTCTTGTAATATTGGACAGTATCCAGGAAATCCAATGTGCCAGACAGGCGATGCACAGCATTCGGTCCGAATGCCATCTGGATTGCATAGGGGTGTTTTCCAAGACGTCCCGGGGGATGACATTGGAAAAGACCCAGACGTGTCAGGGGGAGACGGTCCTCGAAATGCTGCCGATGGATTTCGAGGAATTCCTGTGGGCTCGCGGGGATTCAGTATCGGTACCCATCCTGAGGACGATATTCGACGGGCGCGAATCATTGGGTGGAGGCAGCTGCCGGGTGATGATGGACAGGTTCTCGGATTATATGGCGGTCGGAGGGATGCCGCAAGCCGTGGAAATATTCCTTTCCACAGGGAATTTCATGGAGGCGGAGAAGGTGAAGCGTATGATACTCAGGTCTTACGGTGCCTGCATCGGTAGGCTCTCAGGCATCCTAGGCCGCAGGGTGAGTCAGGTATTCGACGGGATCCCCTCCAATCTATCCTCCCGCAGCAGGATGTTTTCCCCCTGTAAGGTGGAGTCGGGATCCAGGAACAGACAGTACAGGAGGGCCGTGGAGTGGTTGGAGGCGGCGGGTCTGATAAACGTGTGCATACGCGAGGACGACCCGGACCGTATCGGGGCCGATGCAGAGAGGGGGTCGCGGCCCAAGTGCTATTTTCTGGACACGGGTCTTCTGGTCACCCTCGCCTCGGGTTTCGATACCGACGTCGCGAGAGGGATGTATCTCTCGATAACCAAGGGGAGGTTCTCGGCCGGAGGAGGTATGTTCTTCGAGAACGTGGTCGCCCAGGAACTGAAGGCGCACGGACACGACCTCGTATTCACGGTTTTCCGTCACAAAGACGTCACTACACAGTATGAGGTCGATTTCCTCATCCCCGGAAGCGGGAAGATCAGCCCGATAGAGGTCAAGTCCTCCGCATCCAGCAGGCACAAGTCCCTGGATGTCTTCATGGAGAAGTTCGGGACGCGTACGGACACGGCATATGTCATACACTCCAAGGACCTGCGTGTGGACGGGAAGGTGGTCTATCTCCCGATATATATGACGATGTTTCTGTGATATTGTAATGTATTCGTCGATTGACGATAGAGGACTACGACACCCTTATATAACGAGCACGTGATAGCGGACGTGATGTCCGACGAACTGCGAGAGAAAATCGCAGGAGAGATAACCCTCTCCGAAGAGCCGGGAAGGGCCATACGCAAATGGCGCGAGGAGTTCGGAATATCCCAGTACGAACTAGCTGATGCCATGGGCGTATCCCACTCCGTCATAAGCGATTACGAATCCGGGAGACGCAAGTCCCCCGGTGTAGGGGTCATCCGCAAGATGGTCGATGCCTTTCTCAGACTCGACGATGCGAACGGATCCCCGGTGCAGTCGAAGTACATGCCCGAGAAGAAGATGGAATGCATCCTCGCGATGGACGAGTTCCCTCAGGGGATAGACGACGATCTTTTCATACGCACGATCGCGGGGAGGAACATCAATCCGATGAAGACCCCCAAGAAGAGGATCTACGGCTATACGATCGTGGATTCCCTCAAGGCGATCCTCAGTCTGAGCTCGCAGAATTACATGAAGATATACGGATGGAGCGTCGAGAGGGCGTTGATCTTCACGGACGTCCATTACGGACGTTCGCCGATGGTCGCCATCCGTGCACACCCGCTCACACCGGCAATGGTCGTGTACCAGAAGCCGGATCAAACCGATCCGCTGGCCATCAAGCTGGCGGAGAAGGAGGGGATCCCCCTCGTAACCACGGATCTCTCCGTGGAGAAACTGATCGACAAGATGAACGCACTCAAGGAAGGGAAGTGAAAATGGTTGGAATAGTAAGTTACGGGGCATACGTCCCCAGGTACAGGATAAAGCCGGAAGAGATCGGAAGGATATGGGGCACCGACGGCGCCTCCATGGGAAAAGGTCTGATGATCAACCAGAAGTCCGTACCCTCTCCCGACGAGGATACCGTTACGATCTCCACCGAGGCCGCCAGGTACATGCTCGACAGGGTACCCGACGTGGACCCCGCCGACATCGGGGCCGTCTACATAGGGTCCGAGAGCCACCCGTACGCCGTCAAGCCCTCGTCGACCATCGTCGCCGAGGCCATAGGGGCCACCCCCAACATGACCGCCGCAGACCTCGAGTTCGCCTGCAAGGCAGGTACCGCCGGCATACAGGCCGGTCTCGGTCTCGTCAAGGCCGGGATGGTGAAGTACGCCGTCGCCATCGGGGCCGACACCTCTCAGGGCGCCCCCGGGGACGCCCTCGAGTACTCTGCCGCGGCGGGAGGTGCCGCCTACCTGCTCGGTACCGAGAAGGTCATCGCAGAGGTCAACAAGACCCTCAGTTTCACCACCGACACCCCCGACTTCTGGAGGAGGGAAGGTATGATGTATCCCGTGCACGGCGGGAGGTTCAGCGGGGAGCCCGCCTACTTCAGGCATGTGACGTCCGCCGCCAAGATGATGATGGAGGCCATGGGCACCACCCCGGCCGACTACAACTACGTGGTACTCCACCAGCCCAACGGGAAGTTCCCCACCAGGGCCGCCAAGATGCTCGGCTTCACCCCCGAGCAGCTGGAGTGCGGACTCCTGACGCCCAACATCGGGAACACATACAGCGGTGCCGTCCCCCTCGGACTGGCACATGTCCTCGACCATGCCAAGGCGGGCGACAGGATCCTCGTGACCTCCTATGGTTCCGGGGCCGGGAGCGACGCCTTCGACATAACGGTTACCGACGAGATCGACAGCTACAGGAGGGACAACGCCCCCGTGCTGGACAAGATCCTCGCCGACCCCGTCTATGTGGACTATGCGACCTATGCGAAGTACAAGAACACGATCAAGATGCCGGAGGAGTGAACATGAGGGATGTAGCTATAATCGGAGCAGGAAGCACCAAGTTCGGAGAACTCTGGGGGAAATCCTTCAGGGCCCTCGGCATAGAGGCCGGGGCCAAGGCCATGGAGGATGCCAACCTCGGAGGGAGCGAGATCGACGCGGTATATGTCGGCAACATGAGCGCCGCCCGCTTCATCAACCAGCAGCATATCGACGCGCTCGTCTCAGACTACACCGGTATGGCGACCCGCAACGTGCCGGCCATCAGGACCGAGGCCGGAGGGGCCTCCGGAGGAGTGGCCTTCAGACAGGGTGTCATGGCCGTCGCATCCGGTATGCACGACGTCGTCATCGTCGGAGGGGCGGAGAAGATGACCGACCTCGACGACGACTCCATCAACCAGATCCTCAACGCCACCTCCGATGCGGAGTGGGAGGCCGGGATGGGTGTCACCCTCCCCTCGCTGTACGCCATGATCGCCAGGAGGATGATCAAGGAAGGCATAGCCACCCGCGAGGAGATCGCGGCATGCGCCGTCAACAGCCACTTCCACGGGGCCTTCAACAAGGACGCCCAGTTCCAGAAGGCCATAAAGCTGGACAACGTGCTCCGCTCCGGATATACTGCGGACCCCCTGACCGTGTTCGACGGGGCCCCCATATCCGACGGTGCGAGCGCCGTCATCCTCTGTCCCCTCGAGGATGCCAAGAAGTACACCGACTCCTACGTCAAAGTCGCCTCCACCGCACAGGCGAGCGACACCCTGGCACTGTTCCAGAGGGAGTCCTTCACCTCCTTCAAGGCCACACAGGTGGCGGCCCAGAACGCATACAGGCTCGCCGGCATAGAGGCCAAGGACATAGACGTCGCAGAGGTCCACGACGACTTCACCGTCGGCGGAGTGATGGCCCTCAACGACCTGGGACTCTACGAGAACGGCGGAAAGGCCTTCCTCGACGGGGACACCAAGTTCGATGCGGGCAAGATCGCGGTCAACACCTCCGGAGGTCTGAAGGCCAAGGGATACCCGATCGGAGCCGCAGGGGTCTCCCAGATCGCGGAGCTCTATCTCCAGCTCACCAACAGGGCTGGGGAGAGGCAGGTCAAGGACGCCAAGTACGGTCTGGCACAGTCCGTCGGAGGTACAGGTTCTGCTGTAACCGTTTCTATCCTGGAGGCGATGTGAGATGGCAATGGTATCCGCTAAGGAATGGAGGGAGATCCCGGGAAGGTACAACCTCGTCGGGACCAAGTGCGAGAACTGCGGGAAGATCTTCTTCCCGAGCCGCGCGTTCTGCCCCTACTGCAGACGTGCCAGCATCGGAAAGGTCGTCCCGTTCAAGCTCAAGAGGTCGGGGGAGGTCTACTCCTTCTCCGTGATCCACGAGTACTCGGGCTTCAACGAGAGGATGATGCCCTACGCCGTCGCGATGATAAAGAACGACGACGGGGTCATGCTCGAGGGCCAGCTGGTGGACGTCGACCTGTCCAAGATCGAGATCGGTATGCGCGTCAGGGCCGTACTGAGGAAACTCGACGAGGACGGCGAGGCCGGCGTCATCCACTACGGTTACAAGTTCGTTCCCGAGTGATTCAAATCATTTCCCCGGCCTCGGCCGGGGTCCCGAAAGGGTTTTTCGGATCTGGGTCATGCGAGGCGGTAGGGTATCTCCTTTCCGTCCGCCAGCATCTTCATGCCGTAGAGCGAGTTGTAGACCATGTCGCGGATGGCGTTCTCGTAATAGAACGCCATGTGCTGGGTTATCAGCACGTTCGGTCTTCCGCGCAGGACCTTCAGGGCCTTGTTGTCCAATTCCCTGCCGCTGCAGTCGTAGTAGTATAGGCCGAACTCGTCCTCTATCACATCCAGCGCCGCACCTCCGACCTGTCCGGAATCCAGTCCGGCCGCGAGGGCGTCCGTGTCGATGAGCGGTCCGCGGGCGGTGTTTACTATCAGGGCCCCCTTCTTCATCTTGGATATGGCCTCGGGCCCTATGATGTGGAACGTGTCCTTGTTGAGTTCCAGGTGCAGAGACACCACGTCGCACATACCCAGAAGCTCGTCCATGTCCACGCGTTCGGCATATCTGTCAGCCTCTTCGCTGGGACTCCTGTTGCAGTAGTAGAGCCTGCATCCGAATCCCGACAGGTCGCGGAGGACTGACCTTCCTATCCTGCCGGCCCCGATTATGCCCACGGACATGTCCCCGAGCTCCCCTCCGATGAGACCGTCGAGGGTGAAGTCGTTATCCTTCCCGCGTTCCAGGATGTTCTTCGCCTTGCGTATGGCCATGAGCATCATCATGACGGTATATTCGGCGACGCCTTCCGGGTCGTATGTGATGTGGGTGACGGTCATCCCGATACTTTTCGCATATGCGATGTCTATGTGGTCGTACCCTATGGTGCGGGTGGATATCATGCGGACCCCTCCCTCCTTAAAGCGGTCCATCATCTCCGGGGTGATCGGCGTCGTGATGATCGATATGAAATCGCAGCCGTCCGCCAGTCCGCAGTTGTCGATGGTCGGACTCTCCTCCGTGTATCCGAGTTCGAAACCGAACTCCTCCGCATACTGCTGGAAGTACTTCTCCTCGTCGAATCTGCGATAGTTGTAGACGAAAACCTTCATGTTCCGACGCACCGGCATCCGGATGTCACGACTGGTTTATCGGTCTTGCGGAAGTCCGTGCGGAAAAATGTACCGCCCCCTGCGGGAGGGCGGTGGAGTGGTACGGAACTACCAGGCACGGTTAGTTCGGATTAAGGAAAGTTAATTATCATATTTAAACTTTGGATGTGTCATCCGACAATCATCCAACAAATACCCAGACGGTTCACTGCTTCATCAGGTCCACCATGGCGACCTGTTCCAGGACCGCGTCTTCCGGGGGGATCCCTTCGAACATCTCCGCACCCAGGTTCCTGGCCTTCTCCTCCGACGCATCGCAGAGGGAGTCGTCCCTCTCCGCACCAAGATCCGAAAGTGCCAGATCCCCGTCTATTCCGAGGACGGCTGCGACCATCGTCCCGTCCCCCTTCGGTCTCATCTTCTTCAGGGCCTTGCCTATCTGCCTCTCGCAGGCGGCGTATAGGACTATCTCGGTGAGCAGGGTCTTCGCCCTGTTCCTGCCTTCGGCGAAAGCCCTGTCCGCATGCATGACGGCGCTGACGATATGGTCCTTCCCGCAGACGACGGACGGGTCGAAAAGGACCACCTCCCCGCCCATGCCGGTGAAATGCTCCACCGCATCCTCGAAGGAGAAGTCCCCGCGGAGCCCTACCACCTGTACGTCTGTCATGCCCGTTCGATTGCCTCCCACATAGTTAACCGTTGCTTTCCCCGCGGAATCCATGTCGGAGGTTAACGTTTATTAGACGTGCGCACGTTTATTATAACAGGCACGGTACGGGAGGGACGATAACAATGAGCGACGAGTGGATCAAGATCGCGGCCCCCGCCACGACCTCTAACATAGGGGCCGGTTTCGACACGTTTGGACTCGCAATTCACGAACCCTACGACATAATCGAGGGAAGGAAGATACCGTCGGGTATCGTCATCTCGGACATACAGGGCCCGGGAGCGGAGAGCATCACCCGCGACCCCGCCAAGAACTCCGTGACCATAGCCGCCGCGGAGGTCCTCAAGAGGGCCGGCGCCGACTTCGGTCTCGAGGTCAAGATCACCAAGGGCATCCGTCCTTGTTCCGGTATCGGGTCATCCGGCGCATCCGCGGCCGGAGGTGCGTACCTCGCACACGTCCTCACCGGGGAGAAGCTCTCCATAAACGAGGTCATCATGTGCGCTGCCGCCGCCGAGGGATACACATCCGGCTCCATCCATGCCGACAACGTCGCACCCTGCATCCTCGGGGGATTCACCATCATCAGGTCCTACGAGCCCTTCGAGGTCCTCAAGATCGACCCTCCGAAGGATCTCGGACTCGTCGTAGCCCTTCCGGACGTTCTCGTGGCGACCGCCGATGCGAGGAAGGTCCTTCCCCACGAGGTCCCGGTGAAGGACCTCGTCTTCCATGTAGGGCATGCGTCCTCCCTGGTCTATGCGATGATGACCGACGATCTGCCCCTCATAGGGAGGTCGGTCGCGGACATGGTCTTCGAGCCAGCCCGTGCGCCTCTCGTCCCCCATCTGAAAGAGGCCGAGAAGGCCGCCATGAACCACGGCGCCATAGTCTCCTTCCTGGGAGGATCCGGGCCGTGCGTCATGTCGTTCTACGACAAGAGCACCCACAAGGGAGAGGTCATCGCCGAGAGCGTGAGGAAAGTCTTTAACGATAACAATATGAAATGCGATATCTGGGTGACCGATTGCGGCACCGGATGCAGGAGGCTTTGAAATGGCAAACCACAAGGTAGTATGTTGGATGTGCGGAGCAGAGGTAAAGGACCCTTACGTCAACCTCTGTCCCAAATGCGGCGGTCTCCTGACCGTCAAGATGGATCTTTCCGAGGTCTCCGAGATGAACCCCGAGGACCTCCGCAAGACGCAGATCGGTGTCTGGAGGTATGCCCCCTTCATGCCCGTCGACCCTGCGCACAAGGTGTCCATCCAGGAAGGAGGAACCCCTCTCTACAAGACCGAGGCCCTCGGTGCCGAGGTGGGCGTCCCCAACGCATACGTGAAATTCGAGGGACTCAACCCCACCGGGTCCTTCAAGGACAGAGGAATGACCATCGGAGTCTCCCACGCCAAGGAGCTCGGGGCCAAGATCGTCGGATGTGCATCCACCGGGAACACCTCCGCCGCCCTCTCCGCATACGCATCCAAGGCCGGCATGAAATGCGCGGTCTTCCTTCCTTCCGGAAAAGTGGCCATGGGAAAGCTCGCCCAGGCCCTGTTCTTCGGAGCGAAGGTCCTGTCGGTCGACGGGAACTTCGACGATGCGCTCGCACTCGCCAGGAAGATGTCCGAGGAGAAGAAGCTGTACCTGCTCAACTCCATCAACCCCTACCGCCCCGAAGGACAGAAGTCCGTCCTCTTCGAGATCTGGGACCAGCTCGGGTTCAAGATGCCCGACAGGGTCATCCTCCCCGTCGGCAATGCTGCCAACATCTGGGCCGTCTACAAGGCATGCATGGAGCTCAAGGAGATCGGATGGATCGACAAGATCCCGAAGCTCACCGGTATCCAGGCGGCAGGTGCCTCCCCCGTCGCGAAGGCGTTCGAGGAGGGTGCGATGGACTTCGTCCCCGAGGGCAACCCCGAGACCGTCGCCACCGCCATCAGGATCGGCAACCCCGTCAGCGGGAAGAAGGCCCTCAAGGCCATCTACGACACAAAGGGATACGCCACCACCGTCACCGACGAGGAGATCATCAAGGCGCAGCTCCTCCTCGGAAGGAAGGAGGGTGTCTGCGTGGAGCCCGCGTCCGCCGCATCCGTCGCCGGACTCAAGAAGCTCAGGGAACAGGGCGTCATCGACAAGGACGAGACCGTCGTCTGCATCTGCACCGGCAACGGACTCAAGGACCCGGACACGATCCTCGCCAACGTCCCCAAGCCCATCCCCTGCCAGAACTCCGTGAAGGATGTCGAGCGCATCCTCAGCGAGAACTGAAACCATAATCCCGGAGGGGGATATCCCCTCCGGAAAACATGTTCCAGACATCGGTATCCGAGGGTATGGTCCATCATGTCCGCATCCAGAACCGACGATGTTTTCTCAGATATGCTGTCGAACGGCAGGGATCTTCCCTGGATGAAACGCGCCCTCACCGACAGGTCCTACAAGAAGTTCGTCAATCGTAATGTGCCAGACAACAGCATGACGAATTCCGACCTCGCCACATACGGGGACGCGCTGCTGAAGTTCGCACTCTGCAGCATACTTCTGGACAGACCCGGGCATATGAGCGTGTCCAAGTCCCATTACGAATCGGATAAGACCCTGGTGACCGTGATCGGGAAGCGCTACCGCATAATGGACCACCTCCTCTACGATCGGGACGACCGCAACATAGCCAGCGACTACAATTGGTCTCCGGGGAGCGGGAACGAGGACCGCCGTCACAAGCATATCGCGACGGCCGTGGAAGCGGTCCTCGGAGCGATATACAAGGAGCACGGGGATATGGACGAGATAATCTCCATCGCAGAGCACTGGGTCTCCGTGGTCGACGAAGAGGACCGCATAACCGATGCCATCAGGCAACGCCGATCCCGGGATTCATGCGACCAGGAAGAACACCGCCGACGTCAGGACCGCACCCAGGGCCGTTCCTCCGGCCATCTGCATGGGCGTATGCTTCCCGAGCACGTACCTGCACCACATGGCCACCGGATATACGGACAGCAACAGGAATCCGACCGGACCGAAGGTCCATGTCAATGCGACTGCGGCGCACATTATGCCCATGGCGTGAAGGCTGATCTTCCAGTGCATGGTTATGGGTATCACGGCCGCCGTACAGACCAGGCAACTCACCATCATGGCGACGGTAACGTCGGGGGCATCCGCCGCGATAAGGACCACGGACCCTGCCAGATAGATGAGGCCGGCGACCGCCAGAGGAAATATCCTATCCTCGCGTCTCACGATATCCCCGTCATCGTTCCCGGTCTTCTTCGAGAAGTACAGGACCACCGCTATCGGAAGAACGGTGGCGAACAGGAGGGATACGGATGCGGATACCGCATATCCCGCCCCGCCGTCCGCGGCCATGTTTATGAGCAGGAGGACGGGGATGTCCAGGATAGGGGGCTGTACGAGATTGGAGAAGACGGCTGCGAACCTCTTCTTCCCCGGGGACATCTCGGTCTTGCAGAGGCATGTAGGGTCGTTCATGACATATGTGCCTCCAGAGCTTTGCGGAGCTGTTTCTCCGCATGATCCGGGTCACCGGAATTGTCTATGACCGTCCATCCTTCGGCCAGTTCCCTCATGCGCCCCCTCGTCTTTTCGAGCCTCTCCCTGGTCTCGAACATCTCCCTGTCCTCCCCTCTTCTGTCGATCCTCTCGAGCGCCGTATCCGGTCCGACATCCACGAATATCCTCATATCGGGGGAAGGAAGGGCACCGTCAATTATCCTGTAGCCGATCCTGTACAGGCGGGCCGGGAGATAGGCGGCCGCCAGACTGTAACGTACGAATACGAAGTCGTCCGATCCGACCCTTCTCATCGCCGCGAGGGAGGAGACGATATCCAATAGGTAGAACACGGTGGCGGCGACGGCGGCCGGGACTCCGTCGGAAAGAAGGAATCTGGCACTTATCCTTCCGAACGTCCGGGACCGGTCGGGATGGGTGAATACGGAAACGGTCCTCCCTTCGGACTCCAGGATCCTGCGCAGACGGTCGGCGATGGTGGATTTCCCGGACCCGTCCATGCCGTCTATAACATACCAGGTCATTTTCAGTGTTCCAGCGTCAGAACGAATCTATGTTCCTCTGGGTCCCGCCGAGTTTCTCGTCCATCTCGGCGGCCATCTTCTCCAACATATATTCGGTCTCTTCGTCGTAATCTTCCCGGGGAGGCTCCTCGTCCCTCACCCCGTATCCCGCCTGTTCCTTCAGGCTCTTGGCCAGGGACGGGCCGATCCTGTTGAGTGCGGCAAGGGCCCCCACATCCCATCTGGCTATGTCGGTCCTGTTCCTTATGCCGGCGTTGAGGAGGGTCCTGGCCCTGGATCTCCCGACCCCTCTGAACGAGACCAGGGGGATCAGCTCCTCCTTCACCCCGTACCTCACCCTCGTGAGCAGGGGTTTGATGGTCCTGCTCGCATCGGGGTTGAAGATGAACGCTATCTCGTTCATCGAGTAGAGTATCCAGTCTGCGGAGTCCACCCTGGAGCGGATGTCCCCGGGACCTATCTTCATTCTGTCGGTGATGACGTCCTCCGAGACCTCGTCTATCCAATCCCTGAGCAGGACGGCGGTCTTCAGGTCGGCCATGTGGTTGTCCCACGACGCCTCCTCGTATCCGTCGCCTCCGCATTCGTCTATCAGGGTACAGAGGTACTTTCCGTCGTATTCGGCATCCACCAACTCCAACATGTCGGTGTCCGACTTCTTCGGATACATCCCCATGACGTCCGGGGTGCAGGCCAATGCCTGCATGACCATGAACTCGTCTGTGTCGTCGTCCATCTTCAGGACGGCCTTCTTCAGGATCACGGCGGTCCACGGGTCGATATAGAGGTCCGAGACCCTCTTTCCGAACGGGAGGATCCTTATGCTGTCGCCGTTCCTCTCCACCATGCCTTGTTCGGCGAGGAAGTCCACGACGTTCTCGATCACCCTCTCTATCCCGTAGAGCTGGGACGTGGCGCCGAAGAACGTCTCGTGCATGAACTCGGCGATGCCTTCTTCTGAGTCGGCGTCGCCCGTGGCGATAAGACCCAGTATGTGGCTTCTGAGGGTCTTCTCGTTCCCCAGTTTGGATGTGAGCCTCTCGGTGTCCTGGCACACATAGTCGTCCATGAGATGCTCGTAGTCGTCGTACGACTTGGCTATCAGGACCGCCTCCCCCCACGGGTCGTATCCGGGGCGTCCTGCGCGTCCGCACATCTGTTTTATCTCCATAACGGGGATGGGGACGTTGCCGGCATTGCTCTCGAAGCGGGTGGTGTCCCTGACTATGACCCTTCTGGCGGGCAGGTTGATGCCTGCGGCGAGGGTCGGAGTGGCGACGATGCATTTGATCCTCCTCTCGCGGAAACCCTCCTCCACGGCGCGCCTCTGCTTGTAATCCAGACCGGCGTGGTGGAACGCTATCCCGCAGGCTACGCAGTCCGCCAGTTTCACCCCCACGGAAGTGGTGTCCGCACCGCCCTCCAGCATCTGGCGCTCGGAGTCCGTGATGGACGACCCCGTAAGTGCCAGCATCTTCTTGGAGAACTTGGAGGCCACCGATTCGGTGGACCTCCTCGAGTTGACGAAGACCATCACCTGTCCGCCGTCGGTGACAGTCTGTTTGATCATCGCCCAGATCGGGTCTGTCTCGGGAGGGACCTCGACGGAGCTGGCGTCGGAGAAGACGATCTCCTGGTTGTAGTATACGCCCTCCTTGAGTTTCGTGGGTCTCCAGTCGGTCCGCACGAGGTCCGCATCCAGCCACATGGCCAGATCCTCCGCGTTGGATATGGTGGCGGAGAGGGCTATCACCTGCATCCCCGGGTTGCGGTGCATGAACTTGGTCATGGCGACCTCCAGGGTGGGTCCCCTCCCCGGGTCGTGTATCATGTGCACCTCGTCGGCTATGATGAGTCCCAGATCGTCTATCCACCTGTTGCCGTGGCGTATCATGGAGTCCGCCTTCTCCGATGTGGCTATGACGATGTCCGCATCCGACACGTCGTCGTCCCTGTCCGGGTCGCCGGTGGTCATGACCACGCGTATACCCAGATCGGAGAATTTCGCAAGGTCGTCCCTCTTCTCGGAGGCCAGGGCCTTCAGTGGTACGATGTACAGGACCTTCGACCTCTTCCTCAGGACCATGTTCAGGGCCGGGATGAAACCCACGAGGGACTTCCCGCTCGCCGTAGGCACGGCGGCCACCAGGTTCTTTCCGGAGAGCGCCTTGGGGATGGCCTCCGCCTGCGGAGGATACATCTCGTTGAATCCCTGCATCTCCAGAGCGTCCCTGAGGGCGTCGGGGATGTCGAGGTCCCTGAATTTCATGCGATGCCCCAGAACATGACTTGTTATAACCGTTTCGAGGGTATGTTTCGGCCCCAATCGGTGGATGTTTCCTCTTTCCTTTTCTTATGGTTTAAATAATGAGAGCCGATAGGTGTGGACCGATGAAAACGCGCAGCACGGTATTTGCCGCAATCGTGGCGGCGATTGTCCTGGCGGCGTCGTTCGTGATGATCGTCTCCGACGATTCGTCCGCGTCCGACCCCGTATTCTCAGGCTATTACTATAATCAGCTGAACACCGATGAGAAGGCTGTCTACGACAAGCTCGAGAGTCTCGATCTCGACAGCACGCCGATCCAGTCGGATGTTGTTGGGGGTGCGACGTATTATCACATCACCGTGTCCCTCACCATGTCCTCCGCGGGTTCCCCAGACGTCGTCCTGAAGGAGGTACGCAACGCCTGGCTGGCCACGAAGATGGTGGATCCGATGGCATGGTGGGCATGGAGCTACGACGATCCGACCGCGGCCATCCCCTCCGTGGATGTCTCGTCCTCGACGGTGTCCTTCAAGATCATGATGACCAAGCAATACGCCGAAGGTGGCGCAACGGCCCTGAAAGGGATGGTGACCGATACCGCGGCGGCCATAGACGCCGCCGTCTCCGGGTTCGACTTCTCCTCGACCGCATCGACGGCCGACAAGATCAAGGCGATCAACAGTTACCTCTGCGGCAGCGATTTCAAGTACGATCCGGCCGTCAGTTCGGGTTCGGGCGACAAATGTCCCTACAACGGAACGGTCTACGGGGCCTTCGTGAACACCGGTGCGGACGGCAAGCACATCCTGGTATGTTCCGGGTACGCCGCGGCCTTCCAGGTCATCTGCGACAAGCTCGGCATACCCTGCCTCACCGTGTTCGGTACCGCGGCCGGCAGTTCTTCCAACGACCTGCATGCATGGAACATGGTCATCCTGGAATCCAAGGTCTACGGGGTCGATGTCACGTTCGACGCCACCGGAAAGGACAGCACCGCCTACCTCTGCGTCGGAGCGTATACCGTGAACAACGGGGTGACCTTCAGCCAGAGCCATCAGCCGTTCGTAAGCAACAACACGGACTACCTGTACATGGGGGGATTCGTCTCTTACGACCTCGAGGACAGCGGATATCCCTGGCCTGCCGAGGACGGAGGGATAGTGGTCAAGTTGACCGAGTTCGCCCCGTGGATCGTGATCGGTCTCATCTGCGCCTTGCTGGCATACGTCCTCTACTCTATCGGTAAGAAAGGAGAGCAGTGACGATGGCGGCAGACGGCGAATCTTCAAACTTTTTATACGAGGACAAACTAACTCAAGAGGAAAAAGGAGGTGCAGGTACGGAGAACAAAGACGAGAACGACCTGGTCCTCTCCGACGTAACAGTCGAGGAATGGATCGAGAAGCAGGAGTTCAAGTCCACGAAGGACGTAGAAGTCCCGCAGAAGATGTCCGACCGCGTCATCGGCCAGGACAGGGCAGTGGACGTCATGAAGAAGGCCGCGGCCCAGAAGAGGCATATGATGCTGATCGGCGAGCCCGGTACCGGAAAGTCGATGCTGGCAAACTCCATGGTGGAGTATCTCCCCAAGGAGGAGCTGCAGGACATTGTGGCGTACAGCAACCCCGAGGACGAGAACGAGCCCCGTGTCAGGGTCTTCCCTGCGGGAAGGGGTAAACAGGTGGTGGCCCAGCAGAAGGCCCAGGCGGCCGCCCAGAAGACCCAGAAGAACTCTTCCTACATGTACGCGTGCGCAGGCGTAGTGATACTCGGGTTCCTCGGTACGATCCTCCTGTCCAACTATTACATCCTGTTCATATCGCTCTTCGCGGTGATGATCATCCTCCTGTTCGCCAGGAACCCGGTCATGACCAGGAACGATTCCAGCTACGTGCCCAAACTTCTCGTGGGACACGATGCGAACGACATGCCGCCGTTCGTGGATGCCACAGGTACGCATTCCGGTGCGCTTCTGGGAGATGTGAGACACGACCCGTACCAGTCCGGAGGTCTCGAGACGCCCGCCCACAACAGGTTGGAGGCCGGAGACATCCACAGGGCCAACAAAGGTGTCCTCTACATCGACGAGATCAACACCCTCAGGATGGAATCCCAGCAGTCCCTGCTCACCGCCATGCAGGAGCACAAGATGGCCATCACCGGACAGTCCGAGAGGTCGTCCGGGGCCCTTGTCAAGTCCGAGCCCGTTCCCTGCGACTTCGTCCTCGTCTGCGCAGGTAACCTGGACGCCATGAAGGGTATGCACCCCGCCCTCAGGTCCAGGATAAGGGGATACGGATACGAGATCTACATGCGCACCACCATGCCCGACACGGACCAGCACAGGACCGACATAGTGAGGTTCGTCGCCCAGGAGGTCCGTAAGGACGAGAAGATCCCCCATTTCGACAAGTTCGCCGTCGGAGAGGTCATCAAAGAGGCCCAGAGGCGTGCCGGAAGGAAGGGAAGGCTCACCCTGAGGTTCAGGGAGCTGGGAGGACTCATCCGTGTGGCAGGCGACCTCGCTGTCTCCCGCTCCGCAGGCATAGTCACCCGCGACGACGTGTTGGCCGCGATGGTCAATGCGAGGAGTCTCGAGCAGCAGATGGCCGACAGGCAGATCGAGTCGAGCAAAGCATACCAGCTCTTCAACATCGAAGGGGCCAAGGTGGGGCAGGTCAACGGACTCGCGGCCCTCGATCCCGGGACCGGTATGGCCGAGTACTCCGGTATCATGCTCCCCATAGTCGCCGAGGTCACCCCGGCGCAGGTCAAGGACGGAGGAAAGCTCATCGCCACCGGTAAGCTCGGGGAGATCGCCAAGGAAGCCGTGGACAACATCACCGCGGTCATCAAGAAGTTCTCCGACAAGAAGATGTCCGAGATGGATGTTCATCTCGAATACATTGGTACATACGACGGTGTCGAAGGGGATTCCGCCTCCATCACAATGACGACGGTCATACTGTCTGCGATGGAGAACATACCCATCCGTCAGGACCTCGCCATGACCGGAAGTCTGAACGTCAGGGGCCGCGTACTGCCCGTCGGAGCGGTCACCGCCAAGTTGGAGGCGGCGGCATCCTCCGGTATCAAGATCGCATTGGTCCCTGTGGACAACGTCAAGGACGTCATGATACGCAACAAGTACTACAAAACTATGGACGTCTACGGTGTCACCACCTATCGCGATGTCGCAGAGTATGCATTCGTCGACTGCCCCGAGAAGACCGCGCTTCTGGAGAGGCTCCTGCCCCTCAACCCCGACGGCAAGTCCACCGCCTTCAAACTCGAGCCCCCCAAGGAGTACGACTACTCCGAGGAGGAGCTCGCTTTGGAGAAGCAGCTGGACGAGGAAGGGAGGAAGCCCCCGGAGGAGCCCGTGCCGGCACCTGCCGAGCCCGTTCCCGAGGAGGTCCCCGCGGCGGAGCCTGCTCCCGAGCCCGCTCCGACCACGAAATCGGAGTGACCAAACCACCGGAGGGTCCTTGGACCCTCCTGACTTATTTTTATAAGACCGATTCGGATTAAGGTACGTATGACAACCGACAGGCACTCATTGGTCATCGGGAGGTTCCAGCCGCTTCATCTCGGGCACATGGAGGTCATACTCAAATGTGCCGAGGAGTCCGAGCATCTCACCATAGGCATCGGAAGCGCCCAGTATTCCCATCAGCCGGAGAATCCCTTCACGGCCGGTGAACGCTATATGATGATCGAGGAGTCCCTGAAGGAGGCCGGCATAGACAACTACAGCATAGTGCCGGTGGAGGACCTCAACAGATACTCCATATGGGTGTCCCACGTGGTGGCCATGTGTCCCACGTTCGATTGCGTATACAGCAACAACCCATTCACCAGAAGGCTCTTCACAGAGGCGGGTTTCGCAGTAAGGGAGTCCCCCCTGTACAGCAGGAGCATATACTCAGGCACCGAGGTCCGCAGGAGGATGGTGGCCGACGAGGATTGGAGGTCTCTGGTCCCGAAGGCCGTCGCCAAGGTGGTGGACGACATCGACGGCGTCGGAAGGGTCAAGGACATAAACGTCACCGACAGCGGGATCTGAGGCGATATTGTGATATTCGATTGTCCGGAGGCCGACGAGGCCGCAGAGGGATTGGCCGAAGTGCTGAAGAGGAAGGGGCTCAGGGCCTCTGCCGCCGAGTCCTGCACGGGAGGTCTGATCGGAGCCCTCATAACATCCATGCCCGGGTCCTCCGAGTATTTTCTAGGCAGCGCCGTCACGTACTCCAACGAGGCCAAGGAGTCCATATTGAAGGTGCCGCTCGGAGTGATCATGGAGTACGGGGCCGTGAGCGGGCAGACCGCCCGTCTGATGGCCAAAGGCTCCGTGAGGCTGTACGGGTCCGATGTGGCCGTCTCGGTCACAGGGATAGCCGGTCCAGGAGGTGCGACCCCTTCCAAGCCTGTGGGTCTGGTCTACATCGGTGTGTCCGACGGGATATGTGCCAGATCCGAACGTTTTGTTTTCAAGGGCGACCGTGGGGATGTCCGTACCCAGACCGTCCTGGAGGCCGTCAGGATGCTCACGAGGTTCGCGGAGGAAAGGGATTGAGCACCCGCTACGATCGTCAGATCCCGCTCATAGGGAAGGATGGCCAGGAGAAGCTGGCACATGCGAAGGTAGGGGTCGCCGGATGCGGAGGGCTGGGGACCACCCTGGTCACGAACCTCGCATCCGCGGGCGTCGGCACCCTGGTCATAGCGGACGGGGATGTCCCGGAGATCACGAACCTCAACCGCCAGTTCGTCTACCGCGAAGATTCGGATGACAGGAAGGCGGAGCTTCTGGCACAATGGGCGATGGAGGTAAATCCCGACGTATGTGCGATCCCGTTCACCGAGCGTCTCTACGACGACAACATCGGGGCGGTATTCGGCGACTGCGATGTCATAGTGGATTGCCTGGACAGGATAAGTACCAGGATGGTCGTCAACAGGTTCGCTGTATCGTCCGGGAAGACCCTCGTCCACGGCGGCGTTTCCGGTTATACCGGACAGGTCACGGTCGTCGTCCCCGGGGAGACGCCGTGTCTCGAATGCCTCTACGGCGATGTGAAGGATGCGCCGGCAGGCACCGTAACGCCATCCATAGGGGCCATGGTCACCAATATCGCATCCATGGAGGCCGTACAGGTCCTGCAGTTATTGACAGGCACGGGTTCCCCTCTCGCAGGCAGGATGCTCTCCATAGACATGTGCTGTCCGGAGACGGAGATATACGAGGTCTGCAGGAGGGATTCCTGCAGGGTATGCGGCCGTCGGGCAAGGCTCTGAACACATCCTTCCCGGACAACTGTCCGCGTTCCCTAGTCAAATATAATTATATGGGAACTAATCAGCGCAGCATGCAGAAAATAATGACCGGGAAGGTCAAAGAGGTCTACGCCATCGACGACGATACCCTCGAGTTCGCGTACACCGACCACATCTCCGTTTTCGACAAGATCATCCCATCCATGGTTCCCCACAAGGGAGAGACCCTCTGCAGGACTGCGAAGTACTGGTTCAACATCCTCAACCAGAACGGCATCAACAACCACTACATCTCCGAGCCCTCCAAGGACAGGATGGATGTCCGCCGTGTGCAGATCATAAGGGATTACAGCAAGATCGACAACACCACCAAGAACTATCTGATCCCCCTCGAGATCATCTGCAGGCATTATGCCGCGGGATCTCTCATGGACAGGGTCAAGGCGGGAAAGGTCACCGCAGAGCAGCTCGGGTTCCCCAAGGGACACGAGGTGAAGTACGGCGAGAAGCTCCCTCAGCCCTTCGTCGAGGCCACCACCAAGCTCGAGGCCACCGACATGAACCTCACCACCGAGGAGGCGAAGAAGATGGCCGGTCTGACCGATGCCGAGTACGACGAGATCGTCAAGACCACCCTCAGGATCGACGAGATCATCGCGAAGGAGGCCGCCAAGAGGAACCTCATCCACTGCGACGGAAAGAAGGAGTACGCCTACGACAAGGAGAGGAAACTCATGGTCATCGACACCTTCGGGACCCTCGACGAGGACCGCTGGTGGGATGCGGAGGAGTACGCCAAAGGAAACATCGTAGAGCTTTCCAAGGAGTTCGTCCGCCAGTACTACCGCGAGACCGGATATCACAAGGCCCTTTACGATGCAAGGGAGAAGGGACTTCCCGAGCCCGACATACCTGCGCTTCCGCAGGAGATCGTCGACCGCGTGAGCAAGCTCTACGTCGACATGTACGAGCGTATCACCGGCGAGAAATTCTGATAAAACATCATCCCGGCCTTATGGCCGGGGTTTTGGTCGGGACCGGACCCATCCGGTCCCCCCTATTGTCTTCCGTGTTTCAAAAGACCCGGTCACATGATGGTGACCAAGGTCCTGCTCTGCCCGATCGGGCATTCCGCCTTCTCGCCGACGGTCTCTATGGAGACCTTGGTGCCGGCATCGACCCCTGTAGGGTTGCATTCGTAGAAATGAGGGCATCCGACCTGTCCGCATTCCGAGGGCTGGAAGGAGATCCTGGATCCCTCCATGGCGATCTTCTTCTCGACCACGGCCTTTCTGGAGACCTTCTCGACCTCGACGACGTGGACGAGCCCCTCGATCATATCGCAGTCATGGGTGGGTTTCCTGAGCTTTTTGATCCTGTATTCGGATCCTTTCTCGAGGTTCAGGCATATGTCCTTCACTTTGCAGCCTTTGCATTCGAGCTGCGGTCCGAGATAGATGAACCTGTTTTCTTCTTTGGCCAGATCTTCGCTGACTAGAGTTAGCTGTATCATTTTTTCATCTCAGATGACGCCCGTAGTACGGGCGAGGTTTAGTGCCGCGTTGCGCGTAAGTCCGTTCTCTCCGAGAATGGTGAACCTGTCCTTCCTCACTTTGTTGGCCGCCACGAGGGCATCGACCACATCGTCGGAGGACAGTCCGAGTTCGGCGGCCGTTGTGGGGGCCCCGATATTCTTCAGAGCATCGCGTATCTGTTTCCAGTCGCCTCCGTGGAGGCACATCATCATTATGCATCCGACCCCGCATTGCTCCCCGTGGAGGGCCTTTCCCGGGTGCAGCAGGTCGAGTGCGTGGGAGAACATGTGCTCGGAACCGCTGGTAGGTCTGGAACTTCCGGCTATGCACATGGAAACCCCTGATGCTATCACGGGTTTGAGGACGAGCCATATGCTCTCCTCCAGTCCGGGTTTTATGAGTGTGGAGTTGTTTATAAGGCTCTCCGCGGCATAGTGTGCCATCGTGTATGCGGATGTGCTGAATTCCTCGTCCTTTATCTTCCTAGCGAAATCCCAGTCCTTGAGGGCGGTCATGTTGGATATGACGTCCGCGCATCCGGATGCGAGGAATCTGTACGGTGCCTTCACAAGGACGCCCGTATCGGCTATGACGGCCATGGGGGGACATGCCTGGACGGTGAGGGGTGCCCCTTCCTCGTTCTTCATGGATGCCCTGTCCGAGCAGATGCCGTCGTGGGCTATGGACGTGGGGATGCTGACGAAAGGTATGCCGAGGTCGTTCGAGACGAGTTTGGCGGTGTCGATCTTGCTGCCGCCGCCGATGGCGAGGATGAACGTTGAACGCATCTCCTTCGCCGCGGCCTTCGCCTTCTCCACATTGTCATGGTCGCATCCGTCCGTGAATACGGGGGCCACGTTGAAATGCTCGGAAACAAGGTCTTCCACCTGTTTCCCGGCAGCTTCGTAGGTGTTCCTGCCGGTGATGATTATGCCGTCCTCACCAAAAAGGAGGGAGCGGCAGATGTCGGCCGTCTGTTCCAGGACATTGTGACCGAATACGGTCGTCCTTGGAAAGTTCATGGTCCTGGCCTTCGTGAATTCCCCCGCCATGGTATCACCACGTCTCCATATCATCTGAAACTATAAAAGCCGTCCATCCGATAGAGTGCCATGAAGGCCCTGATCCTATGCGGGAGCGGTAACAGGGAAGGTTTCACCAATGCGATGTGCCAGGGTGCGGAGAGGGCCCTGTCCTCCGACGGATGGGACGTCGACGTCCTGCGTCCGTATGACATGGATGTCCGTCACTGCAACGGCTGTCTGGGATGCAGGAAGGACGGCCGCTGCGTCATAGACGACGATATGGGGGAGATATACTCCCTGTTCGAGGGTGCGGACCTGCTGATCCTGGCGACGCCCATCCAGTTCAGCGGTCCGTCGTCGGTCCTTAAGACGGTCGTCGACCGTTTCAACCCTTATTGGTACCGCAAAGGTGCGCACCCGTCCCGCTGCGCCGCCATGATGTGCGGAGGAAGCGAAAGTCCCAGATTCTCCAACACGGTGTCGATATTGAAGGCATTCTCCGCAACGGTCGGGATGGAATGGGCGGGGGAGCTATGTCTCGGAGGAACGGATTCCGGGGATACGGCCTATTACGAGAGGAAGGCCGGGGAGTTCACCGCATGGATCTCCTCGATACGAACGGGAACACGTCGACCGCCCTGTCCTCCGTATCAGGGTACCGGGAACAGGGACAGTACGGGATGGTCCTGCAATGGTCGGACATGATGTGCCAGACGTCCTCGCCTATCGATCCGTCCAGGTCGGCCACCATGACGGTCCCGAATCCCATGGCACATAGTTTTCCTATCCTTTCCGTCGGATCGCGGTATCTGCCGAGGGCTTTTCCCTCGCGGCATACGATAAAAGGTATGCAGTCGCCGGATATGTCTATGGCCGTCTCCAGAACCGAATCGTCCATGACGGTATGGATGGGGATCACCAGCTTCTCCAGGCCCGGGAGGAAGGCGTCCAATATGTCCGACTCGTCGTATACGGATTCGATGAGCCAGACGTCGTTTCCAGGGACCTTGCATCTTTCCACGAACTGCGGTACGAAACGTCCGGAGGAAAGGCTCCCGGCATCGGCCAGCACGACGGTCCCTCTGGATTTTCTCGGTTTGAGGGAGTCTATGGACGACAGTGGCACGGTCTCCGTCAAGGAGAAGTTCCGTCCGTCGTAAGATACGGGGCCTGCGCATACTGTCCCGTTATTCACCATTCCATAGATGATCGGTATGTCCATGTTCTCCATCCCTCTGCGAGACCCATATCATGCGGGACGTACATTTATCCCTTCTTGAAAAGAGGGATGTCCTGGGGGATGTATGTTATCCTCTGGTTCGATGCATGTTTCGCATACGGGAAGAGCCATTCGGCCCGATACCTCTCGGGTGCGGCGTAGTACTTTTTGTCCTTCTTTATGAACTGCAGGACGGGGGAACTGCCGCTGTTGTCGAAGACGGATGCCTCGTCGGCGATATCCATGAACTTGTCCAGGAGTTTCAGGGAGTTGTAGTATCCATTGTATTCCTCTTCCCAATTGCACCCTATGAAGCTGTTTCCCGACCTGAGCTTCCTGCCGAATCCGATCTCCGGTCCGCATATCGCCATGTATACGAACGATATGCGGTAATCGCTCTTCGCAGTCTGTTGTGCCAGACGCAGGGTGCTGTCGTCCGTGCAGGGACATTCTATCCCGAATGTGATGCCGATCTTGACGAGACTCCGGCTGAGGGACATGCATTGTTCCCTTGCGAATTTCAGACTGTTCTCCTTGTCGGTAAGGCATCTCTCATAGTTGTTGTACGATATCATCCTCATGTCGCAGGCGCGGTCCAGACCCGTGCTCACGACGGCGGATGATTTCCCGGCGCCTCCAGGACCGGTCACGATGTAGAGGGTCGGACCGTCCTCCTCCCCGCAGGGGCCGTCGTCCGTATACCCTCTGGACGTCTGGGCGGGTGCAGGGTCGTATCTGGAGTTGTATTCGTTGGGGAAGCACCTTCCAATCGATTCCACCTTCTCGATGAAATCTTTTGAAACGACAGAATATAGCATGTCCACTAATCCCCCTAATTTTCCCGTAATCGTTTACGGGGTTCTTAATAGTTAATCCTTTATATTCATTTAAAAACGCGGCAGAGGGCGATCACCGCGACGGCCATCAACGAGAAGATCACAAGCATGAACAGTCTGTCTCTTCCGGCAGGGCTAGGCATGATGACCGATGCGGTCTTCAACAAGAGCAGGGCCGCTCCGATGATGGACACCATCCAAGGAATGGATTTCTCCCAGTCGTTCGTCGTTTTGAGGCTGCTTATGTCGAAACCGGTCTTGCTGACGGTTCCGAATGTGCCCCATGCCATGAAGATGGCGACTGCGATGAGCATTATCCCTGCTATGATGAGCAGGTTCGTCATTCTAGAATCCGATCTTATCACTAACATTTTTCCCATCCGATTAAGAACAAGTTGATAAGTCAACTACAAACAATATAACATTGCCGATTGATATGACGAATCATTGTAACAAACGAAAAACGGTGTAAAAGTATGTTCGGGTCCGGTTTTTTACTTCCGGACCCAGTGTAAATCAGTTTATCAGTTCTTGTTGGCGAGCTTCTTGAACGCCTCGAAGGCCTGTCCGACGCTGAGGATCAGGGAGATGGCGGCACCGATGATGGCGACGTAGCATCCCATTCCGACCTTTACCTCCGCGACGGTGATGCCGGCGGTGGTGAGGGTTCCGAAGATATCCCAGGTGATGAACAGGATACCGAGGACGAGGATGACGAGCGAGAGGACGAACACGATGATGGAAACGTACTTCGCAAGCATCTCGGGTTTCATGTAGTCGACGATCTCAACGACGATCATTATGACCGCCAGTATGAGGGAGATAAGGGGTATGTTGGCCTGCCAGCCGTCGGTGTAGTCTCCAAGGTTCATTCCGCCGTAATTGGTGGTCCCTGTCAGCACTCCCTCGTAGGTTATCCATGTGAGGAATGCCGCAACAATAACGATGACGGAACCGATGAAGGTCAGGAGCCCCATCATCTTTGCATCTAGTTTGAAATTTGCCATTTATAGCATCTCCATCCCGATTAGGGGTATTCCTTCACTACGTTATGTTTAGTATATATACTACACTGTATGCCCGTTTTTCGACATTTTTGTAAGCCAGACAATGAGAACCTGTGTCCCAGTACGGCATATCTGCTTTTTCGGATAATAGTATTAAAAGAGAGCAGTACGATTCATATCCCGGTAACAACCATGGCAGGAAAGATCGAGTTCTACAAATGCGCCAAGTGCGGAGAGATCATCGAGAAGGACTATGCGGCAGGATGCGACTGCACTCCCGTCTGCTGCGGAGAGCCTATGGTAAAGCTCGAGGCGCAGACCGCCGATCCCGACGAGAACAAGCACGTCCCTTACATCGAGAAGGTCGACGGCGGGGTCCTCGTGAAGGTAGGGAAGTCCGCGGCACACCCCATGGAGCCCGACCACTACATCGTCTTCATCGAGATTTGCGCCGACGGGATCCTCATGAGGAAGTACCTCAAGCCCGGAGACAAGCCCGAGGCGTTCTTCAAGACCGATGCCAAGAAGGTCATCGCCTGGGAACTGTGCAACAAGCACGGCATCTGGACCTATCAGTAAACATATTTCCGGGCAGGGATGCCCGGAACATACCATTATCCAATCCTATTATCGCGGTCCTGCGAGCATTATTTATCTGGTGTCTCTTATTTTCGTTAGGTTGCGGGATGACATCCCGAGGTGTTCGAAATGGCGGAGAAATATGAGCCGAAGGCTACAGCCCGGCATAAACAGATGGCCAAATCCAAGGAGCAGGAGGTCGAGGCCAAGAAGAACAGGTACGAGCACGAGAAGGTCGCGCTTAGGAAGTACAGGGACGAACGCAAGCAGGCCCTGAAAGCCGTCCCCAAGGAAGACCGTCCCGCCGAGAAGGAGAAGACCCAGGCGGAGGTTGAGAAGAGGAAGGCCCTTATCGCCAAGTATCGTGACGAGTACAAGTCCTCCAGTAAAGCCCTCAAGGAGGAGAAGAAGGCCAAGAAGAAGGCCGAGCACGAGAGCAGGGTACAGATCGAGTTCATAGACGAGAAGGACAGTCCCGAACCCGAACCCGAGGTCTCCCCCGACGGGACCCCGGTCAAGGAGAAGAGGATCACCGTGGAATTCAGATCCGATGTGCCAGACAAGGATCGGGACACCGACGGCAAATGACCGTACAGGCGGGGCATAAGCCCCGCCCACGGCATGTGCCAGATATTTTATTTCCAATGCCGGTCGCTACATTCCGGCCGTATGCGTATTTTATGTTTCCTCGCGTGCGTGCCCGCGCGTTCCCGTGCAATAATATTTATAACATAAACCGATGGCATTCTTACCGTTCAAGGAGATTCGAAAATGATCTTCACCGATTCCGCAGACCTTCTTCTTCTCGAGTAAGATCAGCGGAGCGGAGAACGGTTTGGTGGTTTTAACATGACTCAACAAACCAGTGAAAGCGCTCAAAAGTTGGAAGAGATGTTCGCGATAAGTCCGTACAACCAGCTTGCGCTCTCTGGTGTGGGACCCATCAAAGATGTCAAGATCTTCGATACCACGCTGAGGGACGGCGAGCAGGCCCCGGGAATCGCACTGAGCCCGGATGACAAAGTACGCATCGCACAGGCCCTCGACAGCCTCGGTACCGACATAATAGAGGCAGGGTTCGCCGCTTCCAGCGACATCGAGAAGGAGACTCTGAGACAGATAAAGGACCTGAACCTGAACGCGACCGTATGCTCTCTGGCCCGTTCCGTCCACAAGGATATAGACGCGGTCATAGACTCCGGCCTGGATTACATCCATACGTTCATCGCCACATCCGACCTGCATATGCAGTACAAGCTGAAGATGACCCCCGAGCAGGTCAAGGAGAGGGCCGTCGATGCGGTGGAGTATGCCAGGGAGCACGGCCTGGAGGTCATGTTCTCCTGCGAGGATGCGACCAGGACCAGGATGGACTTCATGAAGGAGATCCTGCTGGCCGTCCAGGAGGCCGGGGCCTCCTCCGTCAACATCCCGGACACCGTCGGTGTGATCATCCCCAAGGCATACGGGAACATGATCGCGGAGCTGCATAAGACCCTGAAAATCCCGATCTCCGTCCATTGCCACAACGACATGGGACTGGCCCTGGCCAATTCCCTGGCCGCGGTGGAGAACGGGGCCACGATCGTCCAGGGATGCGTCAACGGTTTCGGCGAGAGGACCGGCAACGTCGCCCTGGAGGAGGTCGCCGTCAACCTGTTCGCCAATTACGGCGTGAAGACATACGACCTGAGCAAGATCTCGGAGACCTCCGCACTGATCGAGAGGATAACCGGGTTCTCCATGGCCGCCAACAAGCCCATCGTGGGGAGGAACGCCTTCGCCCACGAGTCCGGGATACATGTCCACGGCATAATGAACAACACCGCCACCTATGAGCCGTTCCTGCCCGAGGTGGTGGGCGCAAAGAGGCGTCTGGTGGTCGGAAAGCTGTCCGGATCCCATGCGGTCGAGGGGAAGCTGGAGGAGATGGGCGTCAAATTCCCTGCGGAGCACATCGACGAGCTGATGGAAGCCGTGAAGAAGATGTCCATCAGCGGGAAGGAGATCACAGACGCGGAACTGATGGCCATCGCCGACGACATAATGTGGAAGAAGTCCACCGAGAGGAAGGAGTGCGTCCTGGACGAGCTGACGGTCATCACCGGCAGGTCCACGACCCCCACGGCCACCGTGACCATAACCAAGGCCGATGGCAGCAAGGTGACCGTCGCCGACACCGGCGTAGGGCCGGTAAACGCGGCCGTCAACGCGATAAGGAAGGCCGTCAACAGCAACATGACGATGGAGGAGTACAAGCTGTCCGCCATAACCGGCGAGAGCGACTCCATGTGTCAGGTCGCGGTGACGATGAAGAACGTCCAGAACGACGGGAACATATCCTTCGGCAGGGCCGTCGGTATGGACATCGTCGAGACGTCCGTGGATGCCACCATGGCGGCCATAAACAGGGATTTCGCCCGCGTGAAACACGATAAGAAGGAATGCTAAATGGGAAAGACAATCGCAGAGAAGATCCTGTCCGAGCATTCGCACACCGATGCGAAGGCCGGACAGATCGTGGTGGCCGACGTCGATTTCGTCATGGTGAACGATGTCACCGGCCCCATAGCTTTCAGGAAATACGACGAGATAAACAACGGCAAGATGTTCAAGGAGAGGATGGTCCTCATCCCCGACCATTACGTCCCCAACAAGGACATCGCATCCGCGGTGCAGGCCAAGGAGATGAGGGACTTCGTGAGGAAACACGACCTCCCCAACTACTTCGAGATCGGGAAGGGCGGCGTCTGCCACCAGCTGATGGTGGAGGAGGGGTTCGCCGCTCCCGGGAGACTCATCGTAGGGGCCGATTCCCACACCTGCACGTATGGTGCCGTCAACGCCCTCTCCACCGGTATCGGCTCCACCGAGGCCGGGGTCGTGTTCGCCACCGGGAAACTGTGGTTCAAGGTCCCCGAGTCCATCAAGGTGGAACTGACCGGAAAGTTCAGGAAACACGTCGGAGGAAAGGACCTGATCCTGAAGATCATCTCCGACATCGGGGTGGACGGGGCCAACTACAAGGCCTTCGAGTTCTGCGGGGAGGGTGTGCACAACATGTCGGTCCCCGACAGGCTCGCCGTGTCCAACATGGCGATCGAGGCCGGCGGGAAGGCGGGCATATTCCCTTGCGACGACAAGACCGAGGAGTACATCAAGGACTTCGTAAGAGGGGACTACACCCCCGTGGAGGCAGATCCCGACGCGCAGTACTGCCGCGTCCTGAAATACGACCTCTCCGAGCTGGAGTCCATGGTCGCGTTCCCGCATCTGCCCAGCAACGGACATGCGGTGAAGGACGTCGACGTGAAGATCGACCAGGCCTACCTCGGCAGCTGTACCAACGGCCGTATCGAGGACATGAGGGTCGCCGCGGAGATAATCAAGGGAAGGAAGGTCGCCGACGGGGTCCGCTTCATCGTCGTCCCCGCTTCCCAGAGGGTCTACAGGGCCATGGTGGACGAAGGTCTGATGGACATATTCCTGGATGCCGGAGCGTTCGTATCCGGTCCCACCTGCGGTGCCTGCCTCGGAGGATACATGGGCATCCTGGCGGCCGGCGAGAGGGCGGTCTCCAGCACCAACAGGAACTTCATCGGGCGCATGGGGGACAAGGCCTCCGAGGTCTACCTCGCAGGTCCTGAGGTGGTGGCGGCATCCGCCATCGCCGGGAAGATAGTCACGCCCGCACAGCTGGAGGGGAACTGAATGGTGTCCAAGACAGTGGAAGGAAAGGTATGGAGGTTCGGCGACGACGTCGATACCGACCAGATCATACCGGCCGAGCGTCTCGTATCCACGAACCTCGACCATCTCAACGACTTCATATTCGAGAAGGTAAGGCCCGGCTTCGGGCCCATGGTAGGGAAGGGCGACATCCTGGTCGCCGGGAAGAACTTCGGGTGCGGCTCCTCCAGGGAGCACGCCCCCCTGTCCCTGATGGAGGCGGGATTCAGCTGCATAGTGGCCGAGTCCTTTGCCCGCATCTTCTACAGGAACTCGATGAACATCGGTCTCCTCCTGGTGGAGTGCAAGACCGATGCGAAGGAGGGTGACGTGGTGAAGGTGAGCATCGGCGACGGGACCGTCACCGACGAGACCTCCGGCGAGCAGTGGACGTTCGAGAAATATCCGCCTTTCATCGCCCAGCTCATCGATGCCGGCGGCATCGTCAACCTGGTCAAGGAGGGGAGATTCTGAAGCACTTCGCCATCGTCCCCGGGGACGGTATCGGACCCGAGGTCGTCAAGGTCGGGACCGACTGCATGGAGGCCCTCTGCGAGATCTCCAGCTTCGATTTCGACGGAGAACTCTTCAACATCGGAGGGCAGAGGTATCTCGAGACCGGGGAGCTCCTCACCGACCAGGACATCTCCGACCTGAAAAAGAAGGATGCGATCTACTTCGGGGCCATCGGGGACCCGAGGATCAAACCCGGGATACTGGAAGGAGGCATCCTCCTCAAGATGAGGGCGGTCTTCGACCAGTACATAAACCTCCGCCCCGTCACCTCCTGGTTCCCGTACGTCCCTCTCAAGAGGGAGGTGCCCTTCGACATCCACTTCCTCAGGGAGAACACCGAGGACTTCTACATGGGTCTCGGGGCGAAGCTCAGGAAGGACAACGGATACAGGGCGGAGATAGGGGTCAAGAGGGAGTCCTACGACATGGGATTCGACATCAAAGCGGAGCCATCGGAGGACGACGAATACTCCATAGAGGTCGGTCTCCTCTCCAGGAAGGGTGTGACCCGTTTCGCCGACTACGCCTTCAAGTATGCGCAGGCGAGGGGGGAGGACAAGGTCACCCTCGTGGACAAGGCCAATGTCATCACCAACAACTACGGGATGCAGAGGGAGATCTTCCAGCAGAAGGCCGACGAGTACGGGATGAAGCTCGATTTCATGTTCGTCGACGCGATGAGCATGGCCATGATCGTCCGTCCCGAGACCTTCGGCACCGTGGCAGTCCCCAACCTCTTCGGGGACATACTCACCGACCTCGGTGCACAGCTGCAGGGAGGACTCGGAATGGGTGGCAGCGGGAACATCAACCCGCACGGTCTCAGCATGTTCGAGCCCATCCACGGGTCCGCTCCGGACATCGCCGGCCAGGGCAAGGCGAACCCCATCGCCGCGGTCCTCGCCGCCGAGATGCTCCTCGATAACCAGGGATTCCCCGAAGAAGGCAGGATGCTCCATGCGGCCGTGAGGCATTGCCTCGACACCATGCAGGTCACCCCCGACCTCGGCGGCAAGCTGAGGACCGAGGAGGTCGGCAAGGCCATGGTGGACTTCATCCTCAACCAGAAGAAGTGAGGGCCTTGCTGGAACTCGAGCTTCGTTTCCAATATGCCGACGGGAGGACCGCGGAATCGGTCCTCTCCGCCGTATCCCCGGAGAACGGGGGATATGTGGAGGCGAGGCTCGAGGGAAACACCATAATCTACAGGATGTCGGCGGAGAACGCCGGCAGACTCCGCAATACCGCGGACGACCTCATGGCATGCATAAAGGTCGCAGAGGACGCCGCAGGCCTGGTATCGGAAGACTCCTCCGGATCGGAGGAGAGGTCCGGATAAGTACGTACGTAACTTTTTATGCGTACCGATGCGATACGGAAGGAGCGATACAGATGGCCAAGAAGATCCTCATAATCTCTACAAGCCTCAGGAAGGACAGCAACTCGGAGATCCTCGCACACGAGTTCGAGAAAGGGGCCAAGGAGGCCGGGAACGAGGTCGAGTTCGTCTCCCTCAAGGGGAAGAGGATCGCGTTCTGCAACGGATGCGGCATGTGCCAGAAGACGGGTCGCTGCAACATCAGGGACGACGCCAATGCGATCGTCGATAAGATGGCGAGGTCCGAGGTCATCGTGTGGGCCGCCCCCATATACTATTACGAGATGCCGGGGCAGATGAAGACCCTCATAGACCGTGCCAACTGTCTGTTCTGTACAGAGAATGCGATCAGGGGGACCTATGTGCTCATGACGTGTTCCGACGAGAGCCAGACTGCTGTGGACGGACCTCTCAAGGGGGTTTCCGGATGGGTCAGATGCCTTCAGGGCGTAGAGTTGAAGGGGCATGTATGTGCCACATCGACCACCGAACCCAATACGGTCCTCGAATCCCCGGCATTCATGCAGGCATACAACCTCGGTAAGAGCATAGAATGAGATTCATCTGCGAGGTCCGTAGGAGATCTCGGGATTCAGAAGCCAACAGCCGCTGCGTCTGCTCCCGGAACGCATGATGAGTTTCTTCTGCTGAAGTGCCAGCGTGATCCTCTTCACCTTGGACAGCTCTATACCGGTCCTTTCCGATATGGCGGTCTGGGTTATCCCTCCGTCGCTTTTTATGAGCTCCATGACGGCGTTCTCATCCTCTTCCAGTATCTCGTCCGGTACCTTCTTTCCGCGGGGGAATGTTACTTTGAAATGCTGATGGTCGATTTCGAACCTGGGTTCGAACGATCCGTTCTCCTCGCAGGCGCGGATCATCTTCCTTATCCCGGTCCCGTAGCCTTCCACATATCCCCTTCTTTTGAAAACGGACATCAGTATGGGATTCCTTATGGACGAGTATCCGGACAAGGTCTGTTCCAGACTAAGTTTGTAAGGTGTTCCAGGGGATTCTATCTCGACCCTGTCATCGAACACGCGGACGAATATGGAGAATGAGTCCAGGAAGTAGTCCCTGTGCAGTACGGCATTGACGACGGCCTCCCTGAATGCGATCAGCGGTATCTCGTAGCGGTCGATACGGTGCAGCTGTCTGTCGTCCATCTCGAAATAGCGGAAGATGCGGTTGGCTATGAAATCGGTCGCGCCGTCGATCTGATCGAACAGGTCGTCGGTCAGATCCCTGCTCTCGTCCACGAATATCGCATCGTTCCCATGGAAGCGGATGCAGTGGACGGCCGCATAAGGGAATGGGTTCTCGGTCAGGAGAGCGTATGCGCGGGTGGCCTTGTATCCATGCGGGACGTTTATCAGGATCCCTGCATTTATCAGGGAGCTTATCTCCGCATTCATACCGAATATCCTGTGGCACAGTCTCTCCGACTCTTTTTCCGTCACCTCCATGGAATTCTGTTCCAAGGAGTCGAAGTACATGTTCTCGCCGTTGGCCATGAGGGAACGGATGGTCCCGGAGTCGGCCGGAACTGTGATGGCGTTTATACGGACATATGTGCCAGCATCTATGTCGCGGCCTTTGAGGTGATAGGGGGTGTTCTTTCCCGGGACGAACTCGGCCACGATGACATTCTTTCCTTCTATGTTCACGATACATACGTCGAACGATATCTGCGGTTCGATGGAGTCGTTCAGGGCCTGTGTGATGGAATCCCTGGTCTTGAACACCTCGTCATCCGGTATCCCTGACACATCGCCCCGGTCGTCGACCCCGAAGAGGATCCTTCCTCCGGAACAGTTGGCGAACGCTATCGCGGTCTTGACATATTTAGCGTCCTTGGATGGTTTGGATACCTTGAATTCGAGATTATCGGATTCTCCTTTTGAGATCTCTCTCGAGATCACGGCAGATATGTCGGGGATGTCGAATCCTGCAGTCATGATCCGCATACGCTACACCTTTCTTTATGAACCCATGTACTGCATGAAGTACTGCAAATCGGTTCATTTATTGGTTTATAGTATCACATATGGGGGTTAAAACCATTTGTTTGAACTAATGAACTATAAATGAACTAATTAAGATGTTTGAGGAGGGAGGGTCGATACCCTCCGTCACTCGTCTTTGTCCTCGTCGGAACCGGTGCGGGTCTTGACGGCGATACCCTTCTTCATGGAGAATATCTCGTTCTTGACAAGGAGCATCTTCCCGGTACCGACGGGCCTGTCGTCTTTATCGACGATGATCGCCTCGTCCATCGGCACCAGTTCCTCGTCCACCGCGGTGACGAACTGGCAGAATGCGTTCCTTCCCTGGGATATGAACGGTACCGCATCGTCCGCGACCTGTACCCTCATGCGGGGGGCGGGGATGTTCTCGACGATCCTCTTCGCCCCCTCCATCCTCAGGGTGAAGAAACCGTCGCCCGCCCTCATGGACAGGACATGCTCCCCGTCGGAGAAGACGTTCCTGATCTTTCCGGTCTTCCTGCTCTTCCTGAACGTCAGTTCTCCCTTCAGCAGGGCTTCGGCCGCCTCGATCCCGAACTGGTATCTCGCCACGGCCCAGACCCTCTTCGTGTCGTTGTCCTTTATCTCCTCGTCCGTGGGCTCCCCGTTGTATTCGGGTTCCAGGTCGCTTCCGTTGACGACGCCCTCCGTGAAGTGCTTCTCGAGGAACGCGAGGGAGAGTTCGTCGCTCTCGTTCTCCGTGTCGGTGTCCTCTATGGAAGGGAACATGGACTGGGCGATGGGATACATCTCGTCCAGTTCCGCCGGGACGGGCCCGAACGGGGAGATGACGACGGGGGTGTAGCCCTGTCTCCTGGCATTGACGAAGTCCGATACGAAGAATCTGCTGTAAGGCTTGTTCTGTCCGCCGTAGAACAGGGCGGCCTTCTTCGTCGGAGGGATGTAGCGGGTCATGATCCTGTCGTCATACCTCTTGAAGACGGGTCTTCCGCGGGTCTCGATCCCGGTGTAGAATATGGCACTCTCCCTGGATATCGGATCGAATCTCTCCATGAAGTCCTGGTACTCCCTGAGTTTCCTGAGGCCGTCGAGCATGGCCGGGTGGGCCCTGCATCTGACCTCCGCCAACTCCCAGAGGCGTCCTTCGCGGAGGTACCTCTTCACCAGGGAAAGCTCCTGTTTGATCTGATACAGGTTGTGTCTCGCGATGATCCTTATCCTCTCGTTCTTCTCGGTCTTCTTCAGGGTCTCGAGGGTCATGCCGCGGCATGCGGGGCAGTTGCAGTCGAGGGACTGCATATCCTGGAGTCTGAACGTCCCGTCGATGAACATCATCCTGTCGTCCTTGGCGAACTTGGCGTACGATGCGGAGTCGAAGAGGTCGCATCCCATGAGGGTCGCGAAGGCGAGGATCATCGGGTGTCCCGCTCCGAACAGGTGGACCGGACGGTTGGGGTTGAGCCCCATCTTGGATGATACGATGACGTCGACCAGCTCCGAGTAGCGGTACTGCTCCATCAGGGGGACGACACCACCTATCGGATGGACGTCGATATCCATCTCGGCGAGTTTCCTGGCACAGTCCTCTCTGAGGTCGGGGAAGACGGATCCCTGGACGACCCCGTTGATCATCATCTCCCCCTTCAGGGAGACGGCCTCCTCGGTCCTTTTGAGGGTCTCCATTATGGATTCGGCGGTCTGTTCCTTGGTCCAGAACGGCTCGGTGAATATGTCGAGGACGGTACCTATATCGGTGCCTATCGATCTCTGGAACTCCACGATCTCCTTGTTGGTGAGCTCCACCTCCCCGTACATGTGGCTTTGGAAGGTTCCGGAATCCGTCATTATGATCCCGGGATAATCCAGCATCTCGTGGAGACCTTTGGATTGGGCCTCCTCCTTCAGTGCGGGTGTGTTCTTGATGATGTACGAGTTGGTGATCATCGCACCGAAGCCGAACTCGTCGTAGAGTTCCCTGGGTGTGACGGTCTTGATCTTGGGATTGATGACGGGAAGCAGGGCGGGCGTCTCGATGGTGCGCCCGGACGTGGTGGTGAACTTGCCTATGCGGGCCATCCCGTCTCTTTTGGTGATCTCAAACATTGTGTCGGGGATTGACGTCCGCCTTATAAATGAATGGTAGCCGCCGATATGTCGGCGGCCCCGTATCGGAGAAGGCAGGTCATTCCTGGTCCATCTGGGTCCTGAGCTCCTTGATGCGGAGCTTCTCCGAGTCGGCGAAAGCCTTGGAGAGGACGTTCTTCATCAGTATGTCGGAGATGTCCTCGATGAAATCGGTGTTCCAGTCCTCGGGGGCCCTCTCGAACTTGATTATGGGATATACCTCCGCATCGCCCTGGAGTTCCGGTTTCCTGATCTCCAGGCCGTCGAGGATCTGGGCGGCGGTCCTTCCGTTGACGACCACGTCGTTCTTCCCGTCCCTCTGTACGGACTCGAACTTGGTGGACACCCCGGCGAATTTCATCTCCATCACGAGATGTTCCATATACTCCTCCATCTCCTTGATGCTCTTCCTTCTGATCTCCGTTCCCGCCGGAGGGACAGGCTCCCCGGAGTGATAGTAGACGATGTCGACCTGTGCCATATGCCTACTAATCGCGAACCGGCTTAAAAAGGAGATTGTGACGCCGCCGCGCAGTTGTTGTCAATCCATGGCGGAGAGCAGCTCGAGGACGCGCCCGTCACCCTGGTCTGCGGCCATCCTCAGATATCTGGCGGCCTCCGCATCGTCCTTTCTCTTGAGCAGAAGCTTACCCACGGCGAACTGGGCCCCTGCGTGTCCGAGGTCCGCGGACGCCTTTATGGTGGAAAGTGCCAGATCGTAGGATCTTTCCGTACCTATGCCGTCGGCGTACATGGATCCGAGGGCGAAGAGTGCGTCCGACTTGGCATCGTCGTCGCATTCCGATCCCGATGCCTTCCTGTAGAACTCGAAGGCGAGGTTATCCGACCTATCGAGGCCGGTCCCGCTCTCGTAGAGATATGCCAGATTGTAGGCGCAGGGACCGTTCCCCTTGTCTGCACCCCATCTGTACCATTTTGCGGCCGTCCTCGGGGACTTCTCGGTACAGTATCCGTTCTCGTAGATCTGCCCCAACACGTACATGGCCGTGGTGTTCCCGGCCTTGGCGGACTGCTCGAGCCAATACATGGCGGTGGCCACGGAGTTCCCGGTACGTACCCCGTCGAGGTAGGCCAGCCCATACAGGAGCTGTCTGCCCGGGTCGTCGGTCTTCTTAAGGGAGGGCATGTAGCTCTCGTCGGGTTCGGCCTCCCTCTCGAGTTCCGCCATCGCATATCTGTCCCCCCATCTGGCGGCCTCCAGATAGAGGTGTCTTGCCACGGTCTCGGACCGGTCCACCCCCAGTCCGAAGAGGTATAATCCCGCGAGGAACCTCTTGGCGGCGGTGTTCCCCTGTTTGGCCGCTTTCTTGAAGAGGACGGACGCCGTCTCGCACGAGCGTTTGACCTCCAGTCCCTTCTCGTACATCCTTCCCAGATTGGTCTGCGCAGAGGCGTTGCCGCCGAGGTTCCCTTTCTGGAACCATGTCACCGCCGCATGGTCGCTGTGTTCGGCCCCGGTCGGATCCATGTATATGAGACCCAGATTGGATTGGGCGCGTGCGTTCCCGGCTATGGCCGCCTTCTCGTACATCTCTATCGCATACGAACGGGACCTTTTGACGCCCAGACCCGATTCGTAGAGGAAAGCGAGTGAGCACATCCCGTCGAGGTCGTCGTTCTCCGCGGCCTTCTCATACCATTTGGCGGCCTCGCGGTAGGATTGCTGGATCCCGTGTCCGCTCTCATACATCGTCCCCAGGAGGTATTGGGCGCGGGCATACCCTTTGGAAGCGGCCTTGCGGTAGAGGGAGAAGGCGGTGGTGAAGGACTGCTCCACCGTGTTGCCGATACGGTACTCGTCAGCCTGACGGACCATCTCCTCCGGACCTTTCGCCTTGGGGGTACGGGAGAACATGCATCACCGTATAATTCGGAGGTATATAGCGATTGGTCGTATCGGACCTTATTATGGAGATACGGTGTGCGCGACGCCATCATTTATAAGTGAGGTGTCAATCGAGGAGGCATGTCCTTCTTCGACAGGGATTCGGAATACAAGGTCGTCATCCTCATGAGACAGGATGTGAAGATGTCAAAGGGGAAGTCCGCCGCCCAGGCGTGCCATGCCGCGGTGGCATGCGCCCTTGCATCGAAGAAGAAGAATCCGTCCGCCTTCGCCGAATGGGACGGTTGCGGACAGAAGATCGCCGTTCTGAAGGTGGAGGGCGAGAGGGCCCTTTTCGAGTTCAAGGCCATCGCGGACCAGCAGGGCATAACAAACAGCATAGTTTGCGATGCCGGCAGGACGGAGGTGGATCCCGGGACCTATACATGTCTGGGAATCGGGCCGGAGAAGCAGTCCGTGATCGACAAGATAACGGGCGATCTCAAGATGCTCTGATATTAACCTATTACATGTAGTATGCCGGTTCTTAATCCTTTGACGGCGAAGACCTGTTCATGACACAGATAGATGTCACGGAAGTCATGAAACTGGTCGTCGTCATGAGGCACGACCTGGGTATGTCCAAGGGGAAGATCGCCTCCCAGGCTTGCCATGCCGCGGTGGCGTGCGCACTGGATGCGGAGAAGAACTGTCCCGAGGCGTTCGCCGAATGGGAGGCGTGCGGTCGGAGGGTGGTGATTCTGAGGGCGGACAGCCTGGGTGAGTTGGAGGACGTTCTGAAACGTGCCCCCGGCAAGGGCGTGTTCGCCTCCCTCATGGTCGATGCGGGACTTACCCAGGTCGCACCCATGACCCCTACATGCGTAGGTCTGGGGCCGGATACGGACATGGCCATCGACGAGGTGACGGAGGGACTCAGACTCTTCTGACGGCCTCGATGATGGCGGCCGGGTCCGGTGCCGCCATGAGCCCGGACATCATGCAGATCCCGGCCGCACCGGCGTCGGATGCCGCGGAAGCGTTCTCCGGACACATGCCGCCGATCGCATATACTGGCACATCGGATTTACAGCATATGCGGGAGAGTTCTTCCAAGCCTGCTGCCGGTTTCCCGGGCTTACAGGACGTCTCGAAGACGTTGCCGAATATTATGAATCCGGCACCCAGGTTCTCGGCCACGTCGACCTCCCCGACGGAATGCACGGATACCCCTACTTTGGGGAAATCCAGCCTTCCGCTCTCGGTTATGCTGGGGAACGACACCCATACGGTGCCCACACCCAGGTCCCTCGCAATGTCGGTGAACCCGTTGATGCAGAACTCCGTCTCATATCTGGCACATATCCTTCTTATGCTGTCGGCCAGTGCGAGGTAGTCTTCAGGGGGCATGTCCTTCTCGCGTAGGACGACCATGTCGACCCCCGCTTTGCAGATGAGTTCTACCTGTTCTTCCAGCGGCCTTATGCAGTTCTTCCTGTCTGTAACTGAGATGATCTTCATCGGTCCGATCTCACGTAGTCGTTGAATACGGGCTGCAGCCCCATCTTTTTGAGGGTCTCGCGTACTTCGTCCACACCTCTCGTGTCGGAGAGGTCGAACTGTCCGTCTCCCTGGTTCTTGACGTCGCTGTGCCCGCCTATGCGAACGGACGTCCCTGCTGAAATCTTTGTTGCGCATATGTTCACTATTCCGTCGCGGAAGCGAGGTACCTCCCTGGTGGAGATGGTCTCGCCGGCGAACGGCATGAACAGCCTGTAGGCCATGGCGACCTGCAGCAGGTCCCTCTCGCCGACGGAGGTGTCGTCCTCCTTGTGGCTGCTGCAGGGTCTCAGTCTGGGGAGGGAGTAGGACATCTCCGCCCAAGGATACTTCCTCTGCAGCAGGTATCCGTGCATTCCGCAGCTGAATGCGTCCTTCCTCCAATCCTCGCGAAGACCCAGAAGGGCTCCGAAGGCCACCCCTCTCATGCCTCCCATGAGGGCCCTCTCCTGGGCGTTGATGCGGTATGAGAAGATCCTCTTGGCCCCTCCTTTGTGGAGCTGTTCGTATCTGACGGGGTCGTAGGTCTCCTGGAAGACGGTCACGTAATCCGCCCCGCATTCGTGCATGTATCCGTACTCGTCGCTGTTGAGGGGGTACACCTCCAATCCGATCGACGAGAAGTGCTTCTTCGCGGTGCGGATGCACATGGCGATGTATTCCGGGTCCGAATACGTCCTCGACTCCCCGGTCAGGATCAGTATGTCGGTGAGGCCGGTGGAAGCGATGTTGGACATCTCGACCTCCACCTCCTCCGGGGTCAGCCTCGCCCTCTTGATGACGTTGTCGTGGTTGAACCCGCAGTATACGCAGCGGTTGTCGCAGTAGTTGGAGCAGTAGATGGGTGTGAACATGCACACGGTGTTCCCGAAATGCTCCCTGGTGAGCCTCTGCGCCTTCTCGGCCATCGTCTCCAGGTAGGGTGCGGCCGCGGGGGAGAGCAGGGCGCCGAAGTCGTACGGGTCGAGACGGTCCTTGGATATGGCCCTCAGGACGTCGGCAGATGTGTAGGAAGAGGGGTCGAAGCCCTTCTCGGCCTCCAATATCTCATCCATGACGGAACTGTCTATGGCCTCCATGTGGGGCATGTACGCGCAGGCGTCGGTAGGCGCCCTGTACGGCATATCACTCACCCAGGAATCCGGTCAGGGGGCTGGAGGCCTCTCCGCGGTCTTTCAGGACCCTCCCGGGACCCGCGAGGTAGGCCTTCCTCCCGGCCTCTATGGCCATTTTGAACGCCTCGGCCATGGCCGGGACGTCGGAGGCGGTGGCTATGGCGGTGTTGGCCATGACCGCGGCACATCCCATCTCCATCGCTTCGCATGCCTGGGACGGACGTCCGATCCCGGCATCCACGATTATCGGGAGGTCGATCTCGTCCACCATCATCTTTATGAAATCCCTGGTGAGGAGACCCCTGTTGCTCCCGATGGGGGCCGCGAGGGGCATTATGGCGGCCGCCCCCGCATCGGCCATGCTCCTGGCCGCCGTGAGGTCGGGCATCATGTAGGGGAGGGCGGTGAATCCGTCGTCCGTGAGCAGTTCCACCGCTTTTATCGTCTCGGCGTTGTCGGGAAGGAGATACCTCGTGTCGCGGACTATCTCGATCTTTATCATGTCTCCGCATCCGAGCTCCCTCGCCAGTTGGGCGATGGTCAGGGCCTCCTCGGCGTTCCTCGCCCCGGACGTGTTGGGCAGGAGCGTGACCCCTTCCGGCATGTAGTCGAGGACGTTCTCCTGTCCGCCGCTGTTGACGCGGCGGACGGCGAGGGTGGCTATCTCCACCCCTCCCTTCTCGATGACCTTGCGGGTCATGTCCAGGGAGAATTTTCCGGATCCGAGGATGAATCTCGATCCGAAGTGTCTGTTACCGATTATCAGGTCGTCTGACATTGTTCAATCCTTCTTGTCCGTTAGTATCCTTATGACCGCATTGGCCATATGTCCGGCGCATACGTTCACGCGGGGTGCCATCAGGTGCGGGGGGATGTTCCCGTCCTCCTTGCCGTCACCGCACAGGACCACATGACCCAGCACCGTCTTGGTGGTTATCGAGTTGGCGTCTCCGGCACCGGCCATGCCGCTTCCGCTGACCAAGGGTATGTCGGGGAGCCTCTCCATCATCGTCGATACGATCATGGCCTTCTGGTCGGCCGCGTCGAACGCCTCGCATACGACGTCGCACATTCCGAAGATCCCGGGGATGTTCTCCGGGGTCAGTCTGACGGTGTGTTTCTCTATCTCGGTGAAGGGGGACATCCTTTTCAGTATTTTCTCCGTGGCATCCGTCTTCGCAAGACCCAGGTCCTCCACGAAGTAGTTCTGGCGGTTGAGGTTGCTAAGGTCCACGCAGTCGAAATCCGCTATGACCAGCCTTCCCACCCCTGTACGTGCCAGCATGGCGGCTATGTTGGACCCAAGACCGCCCAGTCCGGCTATGCCGACGCAGGCCCTCGATATATGGGATTCGACGTCTGGGTCATCGCGTTTCAGCATGGCGGCGCGCATGTCCTTCCCCTCTCCGAAGTATATGGTCATGCCTTCTTCGAGGATCGTGTCCGCGGGGACCTGCCTTCCGTCAGCCACGGCTATGCCGCGGTCCGGGTAGAGACGGTGTCCCAGTTCCCCTATTGTCTTGGAATCGGTGTCCGTGAGGACGCCGTTGACCGTTACCCTCATCATCCTCCGCCCACGAAACTGACTATCTCCATCGTGTCGCTTTCCTTGAGCGCGGTGGATTCCATCCTGTCCCTGGGGACGATCTTCCCGTTCAGGAGGACCGCCGTCTTGGGGACGTCGTATCCGTTATCGGAGAGCCACGAGGCGACGCTTTTCCCTTCCGGGTCCCCGACATCCTTCCCGTTGGCGATCAGAGGCGCATCCTCCTGTCGTTGAGAATCATGGTCTTCAGCTCGTGGGCGGCCCCCTTTATGTCGGGCTGTGCCATGATCGCCGATACGACCGCCGCCCCGTCGGCTCCCGCATGGATGACATCCAGTATGTTCCCTCTGTTGATCCCGCCTATGGCCACCAGGGGGACCTCGTCGCCGATTTCCCTCCTTATGTCGAATATGGCGTCGAGACCCAGGGCCTGTGCGGCATCCGGTTTGGTGGATGTGGTGAATATGGAGCCTACAGCTATGTAGTCCGCACCGCCGTCCAAGGCCTCCCTCGCCTGCTCGGCGTTGTCCACGCTTATCCCTATGATCATGTCGTCGCCCACGAGCCTTCTGGCCTCCCTCAGGGGGATATCGGTCTGTCCCAGATGGACGCCGTCGGCATGTGCCAGCATGGCTATGTCCACCCTGTCGTTGACGATGAAGAACCTGTTGTATTCGTTTGCGAGGGCCTCCATCTCCTTGGCGACCTCCAGCATCTCTCCGCCGTCCGCATCCTTCATCCTCAGCTGTACGACGTCCGCCCCGCCCTCGTAGCAGAGGCGCGCCGCATCCACCTCGGAGGTGTTTCCGAGCATCTTCCTGTCTGTTATCGCATACAGTTCGAACATGGTTCAGACCTTCCTGAGTTCCATCCTTATGGATCCGTCCACATCGTCTTTGGTAAGGCCGTACACCGAGTCCAGGAGTTTCGTCTTGAAAGACCCGGGACCGAAGACCTTCCCGCCCTCCACCGCCTTTTCCGCCGCGATGTTGAAGACGGATATGGCCGCCGAGACCGATTCCACCGAGGTCCCGCAGGCTCCGACATAGCATCCGATGACGGACGACACCATGCATCCCGTACCGGATACCGTTTCGAGCATGTCGGATCCGTTATCCATGACCGATACGGTCATTCCGTCCGAGACGTAGTCCGTCTTCCCGGTGGCGGCCACGACCGCCCCCGTCCTCTCCGCCAGTGCGGAGACGGCGGCCTCCATGCCGTCCGATCCGGAGACCGAATCCACTCCGCGGACCTTCCCGCCGATTCCGGCCAGTACCCCTATCTCCCCGGAGTTCCCTTTGATGACGGACACATCGACCCTGTCCAGGAGGAGTCTGGCCGCGGACGTCCTGTAGGATGTGGCGCCGGCCCCTACCGGATCCAGGACCACTGGCACATCGTTTCTGTTGGCCTCCCTCCCGGCGATGGTCATGGATTCGACGGTCCTCTCGTTGAGGGTGCCGATGTTGAGTACGACGGCGGAGGACAGGGCGACCATCTCGGGCAGGTCCTTCGCCTCGTCGGTCATCACCGGGGACCCTCCCGCACAGATGCATACGTTGGCACAGTCGTTGACGGTGACGTAGTTCGTGATATGGTGTACGAGAGGCCTCTTCCTCCTGACCTCCTCCATCATGTCTGCCACGGAAATAGCCATGCGGCGGGATAGATTTTTTCCGATATTAATAATGGCGAACCGCCGCCGTCCGGCATATCCGCGCTACGGGGACGTATGTTGGACTGGACAGGACTTCTTTTCAATATTATAAGGAAGCCAACTTTATTTATAGGAAGGCAGGGATTGACGGACAGATATAATGGTCGATGATGAAGATATCAAACCGAGGAAAGAGCGGGAACCGATCTCTCTCGTATGCCTCGTAGTGCTGATAGTGGCCTCCGTGGCCGTGATCGGTGCCTTTGTGAACGACAACATACTGAACGGTGACAACGATGCCGAGGCTGCCAGCGGCAGCACCGTGGAAGTCGACTACACTGGTGCATTCTACGACTACTACGACGGCGAGGGCAACGGTGCGATCTTCCAGACCACCGTCAAGGACATCGCCGACAGTACTTCGTACATCCACTCGGCCGGATACGTGGAGGTGTCTTCCTACTCTGCGATCAAATTCACCGTCGGTTCCGGAAACTACCTGTCCGGATTCGAGAACGCGGTGATCGGAAAGAAGGCCGGAGACACCGTGAAGGTCGTCATCCCCGCAGGGCAGGGATACAACGCTGCCGATACGACCAAGACCATCGCGAACAACGGATTCGAGGTCCCCGTCCAGCAGAAGATGTCCGCGGCGGAATACAAGACGCTCTACGGCGAGGATGCGACGGACGGTACTTCCATAAAGACGCTGTACGGATGGGATGCCAATGTCACCAAGAATGCAGACGGTACCATCGTCCTGACCAACATGGCGTCCAACGGAGAGGATTACGACATCGAGTCCGGTTTCGCGACCGTCAAGATCCATGTGGACGGCATCGATGCCGGGAAGATCAAATACACCCTCTCCGTCACCGACTACGTCGCAGTGGACGGAAAGACCTATTCCGACTTCCACGATTCCTTCGACGGGAACACCGCCGAGTACTCTGCCGTAAAGATGGTCAGGGTGCCCATGTACGATGCCACCGCATCGAAGGATACCGGCAACAGCTTCTTCGCCTACATCATCGGTCTCGGCAACGACGGGTCCTTCGAGTACAGGACTGTCGAGGAGAAGTACAACATCGACCTGTACTTCACCATCAAAGTCGTCTCCGTAAGCTGAGATCAAACTCATTGCCCGGAGTCTCTCCGGGCTTCTTTTAACATCTCTGTATCTGCCACGAACCATTCTCTGGACCTTTAGATCCTTTCTTTCGAGAATTCCGGTTCTAGATTTCTATTCGTACGGCACGTTTCCGTTACATGATCCATACCGGGCGTTTCAGTTCCTGAGAGCCCCCAACGGGAGTATCAATATGCCATCGTCACGCCTGTATGCGTAACGTTCGGTACCGGTGACGACCGCCATGAAGGCAGGTTCCCCCATCTTGTCGGTATCTATCCTTCTGAGAACGCCTTTCAGTGTTTCAACACCTTCCTCGATCAGTCTTTCGCCGCCGAGTTTCACTTCCAGCAAGGCATATCTGCCATCCCTCAGATGAATGACGATATCGCATTCGTTGTCCAGGTTATCCTTGTAATGGTAGATGTCCCCATCCAATGATTCCGCATATACCCTGAGGTCTCTTACCGCAAGTGCTTCGAATAAGGATTTCAGCATATCGAGGTCGTTCATCAGGTCACGGGGACCGATCCTCAGCGATGCCGCTGCCAGGGACGGATCGACGAAGTATCTGGTATCGGAGGTCCTGATCATCGTCTTCGAACGCAGATTGGGGTTCCATGCCTTCATGTCCTCGACCACATACAGTTTCCTGAGCGCCTGCAGATACTCTGACACGGTCTCTTCTGAAACACTTGTCACGTCATTGGATGATATGTCGGCGGATATCGATGCCTGGGAGATCTGGCTTCCCTGATTCCTTGCGTATGAACGTAAAAGCGTCCTCACTTTCTGCGGATCCCTTTTTATGCCATCCACGCGCGACATATCGATTTTAATCACGGCATCGATGTAATCGAAAGCCTGATCCAATGCGATGTCGTCGTCCATATCCGCCGATTCCGGCCATCCGCCTCTGCAGATGAGAAAAACCAGTCTGTCAAGATCCAATTCGGAGCATCCGGAAACCTGTTGTGATTCGAATAAGGATGCGAGACTCACTTCACCTGTAGAATCTCCGGATTCGAAGAGGGTCATCGGACGCATGACGATCCGACCGAATCTCCCGGTCCCGGAGTGAACGGTCTCGGACATATCGGCAGGAACGGACGAACCCGTAAGAACGAATTGACCCTGGCCTTTGTGGCGATCGACATGGTGTCTTACCGCATCCCACAGTTTGGGTGCGACCTGCCATTCATCCAGGAGTCTCGGTTGTTCCCCCGTGAGCAATCTCTCCGGATCGATCTCCGACAGGGTCCTGTTCGCATCGATCGTACTCGGATCATCGGTTGACAGAACGCTCTTCGAGACTTGTTCCGCAGTGGTGGTCTTGCCACACCATCTGGGACCTTCGATCAACACAGCTCCTTTGCCTCTGAGTTTCCTCTTCAAAGCGGAATCCACAATACGCGGTCTGTATGAGAACGTCCCTTCATCCATATTCACGGATAAATTGGGAGGTATAAACACAATCCGATACTTGTAGAAGAATCAATCCGATACTTGTAGAAAAATCAATCCGATATTTGTAGAAGAATCAATCCGACATCTAGGCACTCGACATATGTATTGGGACCTTATGAAAACTACAGATCGCCGTTGTAGAGTCAGAGGATTCATAAAATTCTAAGACGCCAAATCCAGGAATTTGGTAAAAGTGGTAGATGGGAATACTTCTGCACACATGTTCAGACATGTTCCATATTGGTTTTGATCCGAGTGTTTAATGGGTGCTTAATAGACGGTCTTGATTGATGGTCAGACTCTGCTTTTTCGATGAAATCATTTGCTGAACGAATAAATGAACTATTAAAGAGGCGGACTGGGCTCCACTCATTCCTAAAAATCTATTGTAACAGATATTTTTTAAATTGTTGAAGAAAAATCTATCACAATAGATTAACACTTATAACCCAAATTCTGCGCATGCTAAGTAATCGCAATCCTGTTTTCTGATCGATTTTT
>ERZ779888.386-NODE-386-length-54210-cov-5.269135_pt1 | contig 54210 bp, 46 predicted proteins | sample MGYA00511245_ERZ779888 | MGnify/ENA primary metagenome ERZ779888 (study PRJEB29588, sample SAMEA2155255) | human gut metagenome | biome: human gut; feature: human-associated habitat; material: faeces | place: Denmark | collected 2008/2010 ...
TTTATATTATATATAATATATTTTATCACCTTTGCGGCGGGCTGTCAAGGGACGAAATGCGGCAAATATTAAAACGGAAAAAACGCTTGAAATCTTTCGAAAAACAGGATTTCGCGCAAAAGCAAAAATCGCGTAAAGATAAAACAGAGAAAGGGAATCGGCTATCGGACTGAAAACGAGAAATTCAATTGTCGTCCTCTCTTTCCTTCCCGATGTCGGAGAGGATTATCTGCCATGAGTCGCGCATGGATTCGGCGTGACGGGCGCGGGGCTTGACAGAAAAGAGGTTTGATGATATAATGTTAATAGGAACTAATCCTAATAATATTTTTCAGAAAGAGGGTAACGAACATGAACGCAAAAAACATGTATGCGGGAACACAGACCGAGAAAAACCTTTGGGAAGCGTTTGCCGGAGAATCGCAGGCGAGAAACAAGTACACCTATTTTGCATCCGTCGCAAAGAAGCAGGGATATGAACAGATCGCCGCCCTGTTTCTGAAAACGGCGGATAATGAAAAGGAGCACGCAAAACTCTGGTTTAAAGAATTGTGCGAATTTTCCGATACGGAAAAAAACCTGAAATCCGCCGCGGAGGGCGAAAACCACGAATGGACGGCTATGTACGAAAATTTTGCCGCGACAGCCGAGGAGGAAGGCTTTTACGAACTTGCGGAACGTTTCCGCTCGGTTGCCGCGGTCGAACAGCTTCACGAGGAGCGTTTCCGTTCGCTTCTCCGCAATATTCACAGAGGAGAAGTGTTTGCGAAGAACGAAGTCACGGTGTGGGAATGCCGCAATTGCGGGCATGTCATTATAGGAAAAGAGGCGCCCTGTGTATGTCCCACGTGCGACCATCCGCAGAGTTACTTTGAACTTTACTCGGAAAACCACTGATACTTTACCGCGCGCCGTCGGCGACAGAGGACGAAAAAGGTCCGGTTCCGCGGGTCCGCGATAATATACGCGGGAAATTCCGCGTAGGAAACCGCGTCTGTTCTTTCCGCGGACGAACACCGTTTTGAAATCGCGTAAAGGAGGATACCGAGATGAAACAGCGTTTTTTTATCTGCGACCGTTGCGGAAACATTGTCGCTTTTGTTAAAGAGAGCGGCGTTGACGTTGTCTGCTGTGAAGAGTTTATGAAAGAACTCGTTCCGCGCACGGTTGACGTTTCGAGCGAAAAGCACGCGCCGGTATATACGGTTGAGAACGGCGTTGTCGAAGCGAGTGTCGGCGCTCTGCCGCATCCGATGAGCGAGGAACACCATATCGAATGGATATCCTTGCGATCCAAGTTCGGCAATCAGCGCAAGGAACTGTGTCCGACGGGAGAACCGGCGGTCGGGTTTGCCTTGAGCGGCGGCGATGAGGTGCGGGAGGTATATGCCTACTGCAATCTGCACGGACTGTGGCAGAGCGACGACAGGTAACTGAAAAAGGAACGTAAAAAAACCGTACCGCAAGGCGTGACGGCGACGCGGTAAAAAAGAAATCGGCGGCTGAGAATCAGACTGCCTCAAAAAAATATCCGTCCTGCCTGTCCGATGCGGGGCGGGTATTTTTGAGACTCTGTCAGCCGACGGCAAAACCCGGAATCCGCCCCTGCGTTTTTATAAAAATACGGAGATGAAATCTATGATGACCCGAAGAGAAACAAAACAGCGCCGTCTTGTGTTGCAGGCGGTGCGGTCAAGACACGACCACCCGACGGCGGAGCAGATATATGAGGACGTCCACGCAACCGACCCGAAGATAAGCCACGGAACCGTGTACCGCAATCTGAACTGTCTGTCGGAGGACGGAATCATCTGCCATGTGCGCGTTCCCGGAGCAGACAGATATGATCTGCGCACAGATCTGCATTATCATATATACTGCGTAAAGTGCAAAAAGGTTACGGACGCGCCGTATTCGTACAAACCTTTTCTTGACGCGGAAACGGAGGAAAATTCGGGGTACCGGATAATACGGCACCGTTTGTTTTTTGAGGGAATTTGCGCGGAGTGCGAAAAAAATTCAGGCTCTGCCGCGGAAAAAGAACCCGGTACGGGCTGACCGAAAGAAGGCTTCTGTCCACGGCGGAGCGGCGCGCAAGAGTTTTGACCCAAAGGCGCGGCGGACAGAAAAACGTGAGTTTTTTCGGGTTTAACGAAAAAAGCAGCAACGGAAAGTCTTTGCAAAATAATTTCATATCCCTCAGGCTGAAAAAGTTTGCGCGTCGGAGCGTGAGTATTCGCGGTCTGAGGGGTATTTTTTGTCCGGGAACGGGCGTTCACCCTTCCTCTCTTTCTTCCTCGATGTCGGAGAGGATTATCTGCCAGGAGTCGCGCATGGATTCGGCGTGACGGGCGCGGCGCTCGGCGGAAGAACGAGCCGAAGAGGGCGATGCGGTCGGTTTTGAGTTTTCCGAGGGCAGCGGGAAAGCGTTGGGACGGGAGTTCAGAACGGATTGACGGACGCATTGCAGGCGCAGGGCCGCGTCATCGGGATAAAGGTCGAAAACACGGGCGATATAGTGCTTTAATGCGGCGTTCGTGAGCGGTTTTTTGATGTAAAAACGCATTTGAATGTATTCATGCAGAGCGTTTCGGAGTTCGCTGTCTTCAACAAGATCGAGAACGGCGTCGTAAGACGCTGCGACCGTTCGTTCGTTCGAAGACAGTATTCTTTCTTTTGATATTCTTTTATATTCATTATTCTTACGGCGGCAATTTACCGCAGGCGGTGTTTTGGCAGACGGCGGCGCAAGCCCCGAAAGCGTTTTTGAGACGCTCGGCGGCAAATTGAGCGCAAAAAAACTCCGCGAACAGATAAGCAAACTGCTCGCGGGTTAAAATAAAAAACTTGCCTTTTTCCGGCTTAGGCTGAATATGTTTTTCAAAAAGTATAAGAGTGCCTGCGAAAAATTTCCGCAGGCACTTTCAAATTTAAGTCAGGTCTGACAAAACTACTGCCTTACCGAATCCGTCTTCTTTGCCACGAAGTAGAATACAGCCATGGCGTCCGCTATGTCCACATCGTTGTCGTCGTTTACGTTGCAGCGCACCAGCGCTTCCGCAGGCAGCAGTTCCTTTTTCGCGACATGATAGAACACGAGCATGGCGTCGGTGATGTCAACCTCGCCGTTGCCGTCCGCGTCGCCGTAGACGATATCGAGGGTCGGTTCGATAGAATAAACGCTGAAATGATCGGTATCAAAAATCATAAAGCCGTTTGAATAGACAGCGTTCATGTCGGTTTTTGCGCCGTTGTCGGCGATATGATAAACGCGCATATCGGCGCCGTTCATGCCTTGCGGAACGGGAAGAGCCACGAGGACAGAGCCGTTCGGCTGAACGGCTTCGCCGTCCTTGACAAGGCTTATATCAAACACCGCCTTTTCGGAGGTCTGCGCTTTTACAACAACGGAAAGTTCCGCATTTTCGGGAACACCGCCGCCGACGGTCACGCCGCTTGACATGTCCGTAAGTTCTCTGTATTCGACAAACGGTATGCCGTTTTTGTCCGCATAGGTTTCGGCATAAGAACCTTTAACGCCGTAAATAGTCAGGTTGTCGCAGCCGTCAAATGCGGAATTGCCTATGTTTACAACGCTTGCGGGGATGAGTACAAATTTAAGTTCGGCGCAGTTCAAAAACGCGCAGGCTCCTATCTGCGTTGCGCTGTCGGGGATTTTTACAAAAGTCAGTTTTGAGCAGCCGTAAAATGCGTATCTGCCTATTTGGCGCAGTCCTGCCGGAAACGAAATTTGGGTCAGTTCGGGGCAAGCATTGAATGCGTTATCACCAATATTTTTCAAACCGTCCGGCAACCTGACACGGGTAAGCTTCGGGCAGGCCGAAAAAGCGCCGTCGGTGATTTCCATAATATTCGGCAGGGATACTTCCGCAAGTCCCGAGCCGCTGAAAGCGTTAACACCGAGTTTTGTTACGCTGTCCGGAATACTTATTTTTGTCAAATCCGTGCAGCCCGCAAAGGCTCTTGCTCCTATCTCGGTCACGCTGCCGTCGGACGGGATAATGCTTGTCTTACAGCCGACGACAAGTTTTTTTGAGGATTTTTCAATAAGGCAGTTGTCAACGCTGAAAAACTCCGTGTTGTTTTTGTCAACGGTTATCGAGGTCAGCCCCGGGCAGTACGCAAATGCGGAGGAGGCTATCCATGTCACGGCAGAGGGAACAGTCAGCTGCGTCAATCTGTTGCGGCCCCAAAAAGCGGAGGAGCCTATCGAGGTCACGCTGCCGTCGGACGGAATAACGCTTGAAGCACAGCCCGCGATAAGGTTGCCGGAAGATATTTCCGTAAGGCAGTTGCCCGCGTCACTGAAAAATGTATTTTTTTCGTCAACCGTAATGCTTTCGAGAGAGGGACAATCGGAAAATGCACCCGCTCCTATATTCGTCACATTTGCGGGTATATTTATGCTTGTCAGACTGCCGCAACCCTGAAAGGCTTCGGGAGCGATAGAGGTCAAGCCGTCGGGCAGAGTTATCGAAGAAAGAGCAGAGCAAGCCTTAAACGCGCCCCACGCGATCTCCGTCACGCTGTCGGGAAGAGTTATCCCGGTCATAGCCGAGCGGTTGAAAAATGCGGAATCGCCTATCACGGTCACGGTGTATCCGCCGAGCGTGGACGGAACAACAACGCTGCCCTCAACGTCGCCGTAATAATCCGTAATAACGGCTGTTCCGTTTTTCACGTCATATTGCCAAGCGCCGACGGACTTTGCGGAGAAGTGCACGGCGAATGCGGGAACAAGAGAAAGTACCAGCGCAAACGTCAGCAGCACGGAAAGTGTTTTTTTCATTTTTTATACCTCTTTTTTTTCGCCCGCAGACGAAAACTTTTAATTTTCACAGGTATTATACTACCGTTTAATGTTTTTGTCAACATATTTAAATTTTTATCATACGGAAAATCCATATCACGGAATTTATATCTCCGAATCAGCCGCAAAAGCAGTTCTTTATTAAATTGAACCCCATATTTTGCAAGCAAAAGTATATATCACAAAGTTTTATAGAGTTGTAAGTCAAAGCCGACAGGTTTTATCTCGAATCAAACCCCTGTTTCGCGAGCAACAGCAGCGTTATAACATTCGGAAACGCCATAAGCGCGTTGCATATATCTGCGGCATCCCATGCGGCGCGGACGGGAACGAATGCGCCGAGAAATACAAAGGAGATGTAAGCAAGGCGATACAGCGTCAGAAAAAGCCCGAAGCGGCGGCGTTTTCCGCAGAGATAGCGCAGGCTTTGTTCGCCGTAAAAGCACCAACCGACAGCCGTTGTAAACGCAAAAAGTATCAGGCATACGCCGAGCATAACGCGCCCGAACGGGGAATTTTCGCCGAACACGGGCGCAAGCCCTTTGGTGAAAGCCGAGGTTACGAGGTCGGCGGCTTCAAGAGTTTTTGAGCCGTTCGAAAGCGGCATATCCGCACCCGTGACAAGCACGGCAAGCCCGGTCAGCAGGCAGATAACGTGAGTGTCGAAAAACGTGCCGAGCATAGCCACAAGCCCTTGTTCGCGAGGGTCTTTTCCGTCCGAGCAGGCAATGGCGATGGGCGCTGTGCCGACGCCCGATTCGTTTGAAAATATGCCGCGTGAAACGCCGAGACGCACGGTTTGGGAGATACCGTAACCGACCGTACCGCCGACCGCAGCGGACGGGTCAAACGCGCCGACAAAGATACGCCCGACGGCGGCGGGGAGCGCCGAGAGATTGCAGCCGATGACGCACAGTGCAAGCACGATGTACACGCCCGCCATAACAGGCACGGCAACCGTGGAAAACGTGCTGACGCCTTTCAGCCCGCCGAAGATTATGACCGCCGCCAAAAATGCGGAAACAACGGCAAACACGGCAACGGAAAGCGGCACGGACGCGCCGAAAACGGAAAAACTTTTTTCTTTGCCGAACGCGCCCGCTATGCCGCGAACGCAGAGAGCCATTCCGTTTGACTGAACAAGCGTTCCCAGCCCCGTGACCGCGCCGACGACGCAGACGAGAGCAAAGAACACGGCGAACGCGCGCGGCAGTTTTTTTGCGCGCGGAAAGCGCTGTGAAAGTCCGCGCTCCATATATAAAAAAGGACCGCCGAACGGAACGCCGAACGCGTCGGTCTTTCTGTATTTCACGGCAAAAAAGCCCTCGGAAAATTTAACAGCCATGCCGAGCGTGGCGCAAAGAATCATCCAAAAAAGCGCGCCCGCACCGCCGTAAACGACGGCGGCGGTCACTCCGACGATGTTGCCTGTGCCTATCGTGGCGGAAAGCGATGTGCAGAGCGCGGCGAAAGGAGAAACGCCGCAGCCCGTCCCTTTGCGAAACACGCCCGCAAACGCCTTTTTGAAGCCCCTGAATTGAATAAAACCCGTCGCGACAGTCAGAAAAACACCCGCAAAAAGAATAAGCGCCGTGAGCGGCACGCCCCACAGCGCACGACTGATTTTTTCAAGAATTTCGACCATATCCGTCTCCCGCTCTTTTTGAACTGACGCTGCTCAGACCTTCAAAAAATGTTATCGCCCGATTCGACAAGTTTCGAACTGCTCGGCATATACCGTCTCCGACACGCCCCTTATCGAAAAAATCGGTCTGTCCGTTCGTTGATTTATATGCGGCGGCAGCGCAAATATTGCCGTGAACGGAAAATTTGACATTTTTTAGTAAAAGGCATTCCCCTCATTGACTTAAAGTTAACTTTAAGTTGTATAATGTAAAAAAAGCACCAAGGAGAAACGGACAATAAAAGATGTTATGATACTGACCGGTGCAGGTCAGATAGGTTTGGCTATCGCGCGCAGAATGGGTTCGGACAAAAAAATAATTGCGGCGGACAAAAGCCTGAAAAACGCCAAAGCGACGGCAAAAACACTTGTTGAAGCAGGCTTTGACGCGGAAGCGACGGAAACGGATATTTCATCAAGAAGCTCCGTGCTTGAACTTATCGCAAAGGAGCAGAGTTTCGGGCAGATAAAGATGCTTGTGAACGCGGCGGGGTATCGCCGAGCCAAGCGCCCGTCGAAACTATTCTGAAAATTGACCTTTACGGCACGGCGATGCTGCTTGAAGAGGTCGGCAAAATTATTGCAGACGGCGGCGCAACGGCGGCTTACTTTTACGGAGAACTCCGCCCGCAATAACGACAAGAACCGCTGTCGGACAGGTCGCAAAATTTTGTGAAATCCGCTTTTCGACGTTGACACGGACGGCTGACGGTGATATAATCACAACATAAGAAATCTGTATGGATTTTCCCGAGTCGATGAGGCTTATTTTTCGCCATACGCCCTTTTGGGATGTTAAAAATGCCCGGACCGCAAAAAGGCTTAAAAAACAAAAAAACAAAGATTGAATTAAAGAGTAGTCATATGCTCAACGCATCAATTTTCTGTCTTTTAAGTTTTTTATAAAAAGAAAAGCGCCTTTTTGCTATAAGCGAATCTCACCTCTCGACGCACCCTCGTACGCCTTCGGGTTCGATTCACTCATTCCGAACCTTTTTTCCTATCCCAAATAGGCTGTAAAAAACAAGTTTTTTACAGCCTGATTTTATTTTTGGAACAGAGGATACACTATGAACGTCAAGAAAAAAATCAAAGTGCCGTCGGAAGCGGTCTATGTTGCGTCGTGCGTACTGCTTGCTCTGGCTGTGGCAATGCTGACGGCGGCGGACTTCGGAGTTTCCATGATAGTCGCACCAGCGTACATACTTCACCTGAAACTCGGATTTTTGACATTCGGACAGGCGGAAAACGTCATTCAGGCGCTGTTTTTTGTTGCGCTGTGCGTGGTGCTCAAAAAATTCAAGCCCGTATTTCTGTTTTCGTTTTTCACCTGCCTTTTTTACGGAGCAGTCCTCGACCTGTGGCGGTTGATACCGTTTTTCAACACTTCCGTAACGCCGCCCGAAAGCATACCCATCGCTGCCCGAATCGCGCTTTTCGCGGCAGGGTTGGTGCTGACGTCCTTTTCGGTCGCGCTTGTTTTCAAAACATATCTTTACCCGCAGGTATACGACTTTTTCGTAAAAAGCGTCAGTTCGAAATTCGGAATAAAACTTTCAAAATTCAAGACCTGTTTCGACCTCTCGATGCTGCTTGCGGCGACGGCGATGACGCTTTTGTTCTTCGGAGAATTTCGCGGAATATGGTTCGGAACACTCGTGATAGCGCTCGTCAACGGAACGATAATAGGCGCGTTCTGCAAAATGTTTGACAAATATTTTGAGTCCGTTCCCCTATTTCCCAAATTCGCCGCCCTGTTTGCGGTTGACGCAAAAAAATCCGATGGCGCGCAGAGCGACGCGGCGCCCGACGCAGATTGATACACCCGCGTTGCCTTAATTCGGCATATCTGCAATCCATAAATAAAAAACGGAGAGTTCTTGTTTGAGAACTCTCCGTTTTTATATACTTTTGGGAACATAATCCCAAAACTTCCGTTTTTCGCTCACTTTTGGGAACACAATCCCAAAACTTTCTGTTTTCGCTCACTTTTGGGAATGTAATCCCAAAACTTTTGCGTGGACTATTTCAAAACCTGTCTTATCGCAAAAAGTTGCAGGCGTTTGGGAAACACGTTCAGCAGACGCAGCAGCGGATTTCTGTTAAGCGCATACGCGAATGCGGGACGGCGTTTTTGCAGTATTTTCAGAGTTTTTGACGCTATTTTTTCAGGCGGCACGCTCTTTGCTTCCACGCCGTCAACGATGCGTTTGAAGCGTTCTGCATTGCAGGTATAAAGCGCCGTCTTTGAGCAGAAAGCGTCAAGCGCAGAAGTCGAACTGCCGAGCATACCCGTTGAGACCGCGCCGGCACGAATGACCGAAACGGAAATGCCGAGCATCTGCAATTCCATGCAAAGCGAGTAAGCGTATTTGTCAAGCGCCGCTTTGGTCACGGCGTAAAGCCCCGTGAACGGGAGCGGGTCGAGCGGTGCGAGTTCGCTTGTTGTCATAATTATGCGGCTGCCGGAGCCGAGCAGCGGCAGAAACGCTTTGTTGACATAAAACGCGCCGAATACGTTTATTTCAAAGATTTTTTCAAACTCCGAGGACGGGATCTCGACGAGCGAATCAAGCATATATACGCCCGCAAAATGAATAACGGCAAACAGTTCCCCCGCCTGCGCCTGCACGGTTTCGGCGGCACGCCTGACGCTCTCTTCATCGGTCACGTCCGCCGCAATCGGCACAACGTTTTCTTCCGCTTCGCCGACGTGTTTATCAAGCGCGAACACGCGAAAGCCCTGCGCTTTAAGTTTTTGAACGTTCGCGCGCCCCATTCCGCCGTATGCGCCCGTTACAAGTATGTTTTTCATTTTGAACCTCCGCATTTTTCAAAAACGGAACAACGCGTATTTATAAGTTCCCTTAAACGTTCCTTCTGTTCTGCCGAGATAAACGATGATGAAACCATATTAAAAAACTTATCCTTTTTCGCAACAATGGTGGAAATCATTTTTTCGGCACTGCTTCGGGATATCCCGCAGTTTTCGGCAAATATCAGGAAATCATTTCTGCGCAGATTCTGCTTTTTTCCGTTCAATGCAAGCGCAAGTTCTTCTTTATCCTCGGGCATGATAACATTGACGGGGAGCAAGTCGTATGCAGGAGAAAGGACATACTCTCTGCTGTTTTCAGATGTTTCTATCAGCGAAAAGTTTTTCAGGTGCATATCAGAGTTTCCGACAACGAACGAGAAAACAATTCTTTTGAAAAACTCCGCCATATCAAGTTTGCTGCGGCATGAGTAACGGTCTATTATCTTGGCGCAACGTTCGTACGAACCTCGATATTTGTCCTGCGTCAATCTTTGGTCAAGTTGGCAAAAATCCTCCATTGCAAGCATTTTCACACTTCCGTTTTCAAAAATACGATCCACGCGCTTTGTAATATATGCAAAGTTTTCTCTTTCATAAATCAGCGCATGCGGAACAGTGGAGATACTGCATTGCTGTGCCATACACATAACGAGATGTTCAGCTTCCGGAAGTGATTCAAACTCCCGAACCTGCGGCTTCAAAATGTATCCCGTAGGAAAATCGACCGGCGTCAGCCTTGCTCCGTCTTTTTGTGAAAAAAGGTGCAAAGGCAGTTTCTTTTGCACGCCCGGTACTGTAAACCCGTCGTTTACGGCTTCACTTGCAAGTTCTTTCAATTTGCTTTCGGATATATCTATTTGGGGAATTTTATCCGTCCCGAAAAATCTGCGGATACAACTTTTATGCCAACCGTTTTCAGTTTCAATACGAAGCGGTTTTCCGCAACAAAGACAATTCATTCTTTATTCCCCCTGACACTTACGTTTCCGATTCCGTCCCTGCATGCAACAAGGAGCAGCCCGAAACGGTCTTCAACCGAGATTTTCCAATTTCGGCTGACAATACCGAGTAACCACCCCTCGGGAATTAACCCGTCAAAAAAAGGAAACAGCGTCTTTGACCGATATTCGTTTGAAGAAAGCGGCAATGTTAAACTGACAGCACTTGCATTTTCCGACATCAAATAGTCTTTGTCATACCGAAAAGAATACCCCTCATCGGTTTCGGACAATTCCCCCGCAAAAACACCTCTGACATAAACGTAAGCGGTTCTGAAAACACTCATTTTTCTTCCTTTCTGCCGGGAACAGCCTGCATACCGAACATTTCAAGTGCCGCATTGACTTTATCCATGCGAACGGTTTCTTTTCCCTGTTCAAGTTCCCGAACAAAGCGCAGTCCCAGCCCCGAACGGACAGCAAACTCTTCCTGTGTCAGTCCTGCGGCTTTGCGACTTGCTTTTATATATTCTGCAATTTTGTTCATATTTATATCTCCGAGTTTCATTTTCATGCTTATTATATACCCTTTCGGGTATAATGTCAATAGTTTTTGTTAAAATTATACCCGATAAGGTATAATTCGCACAAATCCAATGCGTTTTATACCCTATCGGGTACGATTTTATATTCAAATAAACTTTTTGTTTATTCTGCGGCAGTTGTCGCCGCTTCTTTTGCGGGTTCGTTCGCGCCAAATGCGGTCGCGGTATATGACGTAACGCCGAGAATGGTCTCGCCGTCTATTTGAAGCGCGCGCGGGCTGTCAAACTCAACGGTTATGGTCTTGCCTTCAAGCACGGTCACGCAGTCCGTGTGTTTGACGTGTTCGCCCTTGAAAATGGACGGGAAGATAGCCAATGTCTTTATCTTGCCCGAACCGTGGAAAAGCATAGTCGAAAGTTTGCCGCCGTTTCTGACCTGCTCGGGGGTCGGCATCATACCGCCGCCGTAAAATCTGCCGTTCATCGTAGGCGCAAGCCATACTTTTTTGAACTCGTGACGAACACCGTCAACGGTAACGACCGCGTTTGTCGGTTTGTAGTGGAACAGCAACCCCTTAATTGCTATTCCCGCATAATTGATGTCTTTCTTTCCCTCGCCGCGCATTTTGTCGCCTACTTCGCAGCAATAACCGTCGATACCGTAGCCGATGCCGTTGATAAAGCGGTATGTATTGCCTTTTACGCAGACCGTAGGCAGATTTTTAAGATATTCGGTGATGTCGAACGGTTCGTCGTCCGCAGTTTTGCCGAGGTCGTGCGCAAAGTCGTTGCCCGAGCCGAGCGGACAGTAGAAAACATCGTGTCCGAGGTCGCGGTTGCCGATAAAATTGATAAATCTGTTCAGCGTTCCGTCGCCGCCGCAGACGATGAGTTTATCATCGGGCGCAAGGGAAAAAAGAGTGCTCTCGTAAACGCTTTCGTCGGTCATGTTGCAAAAGACCGCGCCCTCGCCTACAACTTTTGTCAGCCCCTTTGCGCTGTCGCCGCACTTGCCGTTGCCTGCAAGCGGGTTAAAAAATACATAAGTGGTTGCCATATTCATATTCCTATCTTGCCGCCCGCCGAACTCCTTTCGGACCCCGGCGGACGTTTTCATATTCATTTATGGTTTTTCAGAGCCGCGGAACAGAGCATATCCGGAACGGGCAGACGGCCTTCATACGCCGATACCGTCCGCCCTTTCTTACGGGATAAGCGGATTGAACCGCAATACTCTTATACCCGAAGTGCCGAAAACTTTTTTGTCCCGTTTTATTCGCCGACAGCCGCTGAATTACTTATCAAGGATCTGCATAAACTCTTCGCCCGTGATAGTTTCCTTTTCATAAAGGAACTTGGCAAGCTCGTCGAGTTTTTCGCGGTTTTCGGTGATTATCCGCGTCGCTTTCGCATACTGCTTCTTAACAAGGTCAACGACCTTTTTATCCACTTCGCGCTGAGTTTCCGCGGAGCAGGAAAGCTGCGTGTCGCCGCCGAGATACTGATTTGTCTCGGTTTCAAGCGCAACCATACCGAACTCGTCGCTCATACCGTAACGGGTTATCATGGAGCGCGCAAGATTCGTTGCCTGTTCGATGTCGTTTGACGCGCCCGTGGTTATCGAGCCGAAAACGACCTCTTCCGCAACTCTGCCGCCCGTGAGCGTGGCTATCTTGTTCTCCATTTCCTCTTTCGTCCAGAGGTAATGGTTGCCTTCCTCCACCTGCATGGTATAACCGAGCGCGCCCGACGTTCTCGGAACAATGGTTATCTTTTGAACGGGTGCGGACTGCGTCTGCTTTGCCGCCACAAGCGCATGACCTATTTCGTGATACGACACTATGCGTTTTTCGTGGTCCGTGAGTATCGCGTTCTTCTTCTGATAGCCCGCGATAACGACTTCTATGCTCTCTTCGAGGTCGGACTGGGTAACGGTTTTTCTGCCGTCGCGAACCGCACGGAGAGCCGCTTCGTTGACGATGTTTGCAAGTTCCGCGCCCGATGCGCCGGAAGCCATACGCGCAACAGCGGAGTAATCTATATTGGGTTCGGTCTTAACTTTTTTGGCGTGAACGCGCAGAATAGCCTCTCTGCCTTTCAGGTCGGGCAGTTCAACGGGAACGCGGCGGTCAAAACGTCCGGGACGCGTCAGCGCGGGGTCGAGAGATTCTGGTCTGTTCGTCGCCGCAAGAATGATAACGCCCGTGTTGCCCTCAAAACCGTCCATTTCCGTCAGCAGCTGGTTCAGGGTCTGTTCACGCTCGTCGTTGCCGCCTATGCGCGAATCGCGCTTGCCGCCTATCGCGTCTATCTCATCGATAAATACTATGCACGGAGCCTTTTCTTTTGCCTGGTTGAACAGGTCGCGGACTTTTGAAGCGCCCATGCCGACGAACATTTCAACAAACTCCGAACCGCTCATTGAGAAGAACGGAACGTTCGCTTCACCCGCAACGGCTTTTGCAAGCATTGTTTTACCCGTGCCCGGAGGGCCTACAAGCAAAATACCTTTCGGCATCGACGCGCCTATTTCCGTATATTTTTTCGGGTCGTGAAGATATTCCACTATCTCGGCCAGGTTTTCTTTCGCTTCGTCCTCACCCGCAACGTCGTCAAAGCGTATGCCGCTTGAAGACTTGACGTATACTCTTGCATTGCTCTTGCCCATATCGAACATCATCGAGCCTGCGCCGCCGCCCATTTTCTTCATCATCCAGCGGGACATAAGCTGCCCGAGAACAACAAAAATGACGATGGGAAGCACCCATGAAACGATGAAGCTTACGATGGGCGAAGTCTCTTCGATTATCTGCGTCGAAAACTTTGCGCCCGACGCTTCGAGACGGGAAACAAGTTCATCGTCCGTGCCGATATAACCGGTTTTATAAAGGTTGCCCTGCTTGTCGGAAAAAACTATCTTGTTGGACGCAATATCGACCTCGTCAAGCTCTTTCTGCTCCGTCATTTTGATAAACGTGCCGTAATCGACCTCTTTGACCTGCTTTTCCGCTATGCGCGGCATCAGAAGCAGGTTAAAAAGAACGATGACGAGCAGCGCAATGCCGTAATAGAAAAATAACGGCTTGTTCGGCTTTTTAACTTCGTTCATACCGAAAATCCTTTCGTAAAAAACTTTGCGTATTTCATATTATATATTTTCATAGCCAAATCACTTCGCACGTTTTATTGTAACATAAATTTTCGATTTGTGCAAGCCCTTCCGAAAAAATGTTTTTGAAAGAGCAACGATTGTCCGAAATCATTGCGCACTGCGCACAAAAAGTCGAAAACATCAGAAGAAAAGCTTCAAATCCGATTAGACAAATCGTGATTTGAATACTTATTTTACAGCATATATAAAAAGAAAAGGTCTCCGTTTTTCGGAGACCTGATTTTCTTATTGAGTTTTGCCGCCTTATCAGAACAGTTTTATCTCTTCGGGCGGGAGTTTCTTTTCCGCGTACACGTCGAGGAACCAACTCAGGGCGATGCAGAGCGCGCCGACGATGAAAATCGCGTAATGCGCCCAGAATGCGTTGCCGTGGTGCAGGGTCTTTGTTATCGGGAATCCCGCAAGACCGATAACCGCCCATACGAAAGCGATAACGTGCGTGAACCACTCTTTCGGCATGGTAAAGCAAAATATCGCCGCCACAAGGCATATAAAGAACAGCGCGAACGGCACGAGGAACTCGTTGTTTATCGCGTAGCCGGGAATGACGGAACGCCAATAATCTTTCATTTCATCGAAGTTGAGCCATATATAACCGGAGATGGAGGAAGTCTGACCGTCGCCGTAAGAATAGTACGGCAGGAACATCAAAAGCCATTGAATGAGTATCAGACCGCCTGTTCCGTAGGCGAGAAACTGTCTTTTTCTTGCGAGTTTTTCCAACATAACGCTGCTCCTTATCAAGCAATACTGACGATATTATATAACATCGCTCGGCAAAAGTCAAGTTTTGTCATAAAAAAATCGGTTTAGCGGAATCAATACGGTCACATCAATTCGTTTCGACCCGTATGTTCCCCGCCGCGTCGGCAAAGACGGAGATACAAAGAGAAGCGTCCTGTGTGACGTAAGTCTTTGCGCCGAGGGCGTCGAGCGAAGCGAGGACGGACGGCGCGGGCGTTTCGGAGCGTTCGGCGGTCGAAGTGCTTATTATTGCGATTTTTGCGCCGACACGCTTCAAAAATGCGTAGGAAGACGCTTTGTCCGAGCCGTGGTGCGCAACTTTGAGAACGTCGGCGGAGATGTCGAGCGGGAGCAGGTCGTTTTCCTCTTCAAACTGCGCGTCGCCCGTAAAAAGTGCGGTCGCTTTGCCGCCGCAGAGTTTCAGCACAAGCGAATTGTTGTTTTCGCCGTCGGCAAGGCGAACGGGTGCGAGCACGTCAAAAAACAGCCCGTTTTTGCCGACCGAAAAATGTTCTCCGACGGAAAGGCGGGTCACGGCAAATCCGTGCTTTTCGGCGCGTTTGTCAACCTTATCCTTTCCGTCTTCGTCAAAGTCTCCGACGGTGGGAGCGCATATCTTGCCCACGGTAACATCGCCGTTTTCGAGCAGGTCGTTCAACCCGCCGATATGGTCTTTGTCCGTGTGCGTGATGAACACGGCTTCAAGCGAAGTCACGCCGAACTTGTCAAAAGCGGTCCGCAAAACGGAATAAGAATCCTTTGTTCCCGTGTCTATCAGATAAAAAAGTCCGTCGGCTTCAAGCAAAATCGAGTCGGCTTTTCCGACGTTGAGAAAGCGCGCCGTCCAAGCGGCTTTCGGCTCGTCAGGGGAAGAGTTCTCGGTTACGGACGTCGTGGGGTCTGTGTTATCGCGGCAGGCGCAAAAAAGAGTCAGACACGCAAAAATCACGGTAATAGCAGCAAAAAAGCGTTTCATTGCATTTCCCCTATCCGCTCACATACGGTTTTTATGTATTCGTCCCACGACGGCCAGCAATGCGCGCCGCCGGGTTCGGAAAGCGTTGCGTCAAAGCCTTTTTCTTTCATCAAAGTAAGAAGTTCGCGGTTATCCGCAAGGCAGAAATCGTCCTTGCCGCAAATAAGTTCGAATTTGGGATAATCGGCGGCGTTTTCCGCTTCCGAAACAAGGCTGAAAACATCGTCTTCCCGTTTCGGTTCATCGCCGAAAACCGCGCGTCTTTCGGCGTCATTCGCAATATATTTTTCCGCATGAAACGCGCCCGAAAGAGGGAACGCCGCACGGAATTTTTCGGGATACAGCAGCGCGAATTTTGCCGCACCGTAGCCGCCCATGGAGTTGCCCGCAACAAAAGTATCCTCTCTGCGGGTCGAAACGCGAAACATATTTTCGATTTTTCGCGGTATCTCCTCAAAAACAAACGTGCGGTAAGCGAGCCCCGAGGCGGTGTTCGCATACCACGAACGGTGTCCCGAAACAAGCACAACGCAAAGGTTTCCGACCTCTTCGGCGTACCGTTCGAGGTTGGTTCGGTGCAGCCAGACGGACGGAGCGTCCGAAAGTCCGTGCAGAAGATAAAGCACGCGCGCGTTTTTGCCGTTTTCGAGCGTCGGCATTATAACGCGGACGTCCATGTATTCTCCAAGCGTGTCCGAGTAAAAATCAACGGTCAAAACAGAGGTCATTTCAGTTCATCCTTTCCGATAAGTCCGTAATCTCCGCTTTTGAGAAGCGAGATGTATTCATCCGTGTTTTCGGGAACGGAGCGAACCCATATTCCCGAAAGTCCGACAACGTCGGGGTCGTGACAGTCCGAGCCGGCGGTCATAATTCCGCCGTGTGCGCGACCGACTTTTTCCGCGAGGTCGTTTTTCGAATCGTGGCGCGGGTGTGCGTTCAGTATCTCGTAGCCGTCAACCGCTTCACCCTCAACGGGCAGACATTCGCCGCGGAACGGGTGCGCCTGAATGAGCAGTCCGCCGCGGGCAAGCGTGCGCCGATGATATTCGCCGACGGTTTCGCGGTCAAGAAGATCTACCGTCCGACGCAGAAAACTTCTGTCCCAGCCGAGCATTATAAACTCGTCGGGACAAGTCGCATCAAAGCAGAGTTCGCTGCCCTTGTACACTCTCATTCCGCGTGTTTTGCCGTATTCGACGGCGTTTTCGTACACGTCCGCCATACGGTCGGCAACGGCGTGTCTGTCTCCCTCTCGCGGCAGCGTGTAACCGACGCGCAGATGGTCGCAAAGCGTTATCGCGGAATATCCTGCGGCGGCATAGCGGTCGATGAGTTCTCGGACGGGAATATTCCCGCACGGGCTGAGTTCCGCCGTGTGGCAATGAGTTTCTATTTTATAAATGTAACCGTTTTGCGGGGATCTGAAAGACATAGAGAAGTCCTTTCGTGCATGAATACAATAGCAACAATCCGTTCGGCTTGCCGCACCGGTAGAGGATGTAAAAAAACTTACGGTTTTTTCGGTTCCTATACGGCTTTACTGAAATATAACATACAATCATTATACCCTTGTGATGTGCCCATCACAACTTTTCGTACAGTTTCTTTCCTTTCGTTGCAATCAGCGCCGTAACCACGGCAAGGAACGCGACCTCGGCGGCGATAACGATAACGGGAGTTACGACAGCCGACGAACCGACGCCGTAAACGGCAAACAAGAATGCGACAGCCAAAAACGGAAGCATGATAAGCGTGGGCAGGAACATTCCGATAACGGCGGCGGCGCCTTGTTTTATTGCCTGCGCTTCGTTTACGAAATCGAGACGCGGAAAACGCAGGTTTGCAAGAAGTCCGAGCACGGCAACGACAAGCGGCAGAATAACGGCGCTGACAATGAGCGCAATCCCCGACACGGCATCAAGTCCGAGTCCGAAAACAAGAACGAGCGTACCGATGAGAGAACTTGGCAAAAGTATGGTAAGGCAAACGCCTATTTTTGCGCCGAACACGCTTTTTGCCGCGATGGGAGAGGAGCGCAATATCCACAGGCTCTTGCCTTCGAGAGAGACCGACGCGGCGGTGGTGCAGCCCATGGCAAGCGTAAATACCTGAAACAGCACGAGCGCGGGCACGGCAAAGCCCGAATTTTCTCCCGTCAACATAGCAAGATATGAACTGTCGCTGAAAGTGAAATACACAGAGCCGAATACGAAAAGCAGAGGTCCGATTATCGTGTTGACGACATAGGTCGTTGTTCCGAAATATTTTTTGAGTTCTTTTGCGTAAAGCGCCGCACCGACGCGGGATGCCTTAATATCTGTTTTTTCAAGTTTTCTGCGCTTGCCGCCGCCCTGTCTGCGTCTGCGTATAATCGGGAAATACGCAAAGGCGAGAAGCCCGACTACTACGGCGCATATACCGACGCTTGCAGCAACATAGAGCAGCAGCGAAACAAAGTTGCCGCCGACGGCGTTGTCCAGCAATGCAAGCGGGAAATATATCTTTTTCATCGCATTGGTAACGGCGGGGTTTATCATCAGTTGCGTCATGCCGTCGCCGCCGTAGAAAAACCACATATAAAGCCCGACAAGTCCGAGCGAAAGGAGCGTTGAAACAACCTTGCCCAGCACGTTGTTCTCGGGGATAAGCGATACGAAAAACGCGAGAATGACGGACACCGCAAGCGGTATCATCGGCAGCAGAAGCAGATTAAGTATCATCGAAAGCACGGTGCAGAACGTTATGTCCACGTTGCCCAACGCGAAAACGACAATGTAGGACGGAAGCACGAAAACCGTCGAATAATAAAGCAGGGACACATACTGTCCGACAAGTTTTGACCAAAGCACCTGCGAGGGTGTGACGGGCAGGGACATCAGAAAATCAAAATCGCGGCACTTGAAAACGTGCGTTGCCAGCCCCATCGTGCCGAGGAACAGCGTCATTGCCGAGCCGAGGATATTGGCAACGGTTACAGCCCCGTAAACGGAGACATCGCTTTCGCCGTCAACCGCGGCAACGACCATGCCCGCATAGACCGCGCCCATGGAAAGAATTATAAGAACGCCTATCAGCCCGTACATAACAAGCGTGGTCGCGGCGGAGGCGACTTTGGCTTTTTTCTTGCGTCCCGCAGAAGCCGCAAGGAACGTCTGCTGAACGGACAGGCGCATAAGTATCAGAAATCTTTTCATTTTTCGGTCAACTCCATAAATACGTCTTCGAGGGACGATGTGCCTTTAACCTCGTCGATATCGCCGACGGCAACAAGTTCGCCGCCCTTGATAACGGCAATTCTGTTGCAGAGTTTTTCGGCGACTTCGAGGACATGAGTCGAAAAGAGAACCGCACCGCCCTTTGCACACATTTCTCTCATATAATTTTTGAAAACAAGCGCGGCTTTGGGGTCAAGACCGACAAACGGCTCGTCGCAGATAAGCAGTTTGGGTTCGTGCAGCAGGCTGCCGATTATCGCAAGTTTCTGTTTCATGCCGTGCGAATACGCCGCAACGGAAGAGTTCAGGTCGCCCGCTATCTCAAATTCCTCCGCATAGCGTGTGATACGCTCCGAACGGACGGATTTCGGCACTTCGAAAATGTCGCCGATGAAGTTCAGATATTTTATACCGGACATAAACTCGTAAATATCCGGATTATCGGGCAGATACGCAACCTTTTTCTTGCACGTCAACGGGTCTTTCTTGATGTCCGTGCCGTCTATTTTGATAGTACCCTCATCAAATTCGAGAATGCCCGCGCACGCTTTTATTGTCGTTGTCTTTCCCGCGCCGTTATGACCGATAAAGCCGAAAATATCGCCGCCGCGAACCTCGAACGAAAGATTTGTCACGGCATTTTTCTTGCCGTCGTAACTCTTGGTGAAGTTGCTGATTGAAAGCATATTTTCCTCCTTGCGAAAACTTTTTTCGCAAATTTTATTGTGTTTTTTCTCTTTTCGGACATACTCTGTCCCACGTTCGCCGCCGTGTCGCGGAATGCGCGCACTCACGCCGAAAAACCAATCAAAAACAGATGTTTTCTTTTCGCTTTTCATAATACACCCGCGCCGCCGCATTGTCAATACACGCGCGGCAGATTTTACAAAACAGTAGTAAATCAAAGAAGCTGCGCCATATAAAGCGGCAGATGTATTATCCCGTCCTTGACACACACGTCCTTATCGTAAAGAATATACGACTTACCGATTTTTTGTGAGAAACGGCGGCGGAATTTGTCAAGAGATATATGGCTTCTGTAATTTCCCGATTTGACTTCGATGGGAGCTATCCTGTTTTTCTGAGTAATAAGAAAATCTATTTCCATATGATTTTCTCTTTCGCGGCTGTCGCTTCTCGAATAAAAATACAGACGATGTCCTCCCGCGCGGAGCATTTGCGCAACGACGTTTTCGGTTATCATACCCTCATTGATGTTCAGTTTGTCGAAAAGCACCGAGCGATAGAGGTCGTTTTCGGTATATTTTCCGCTCATAAACGCTTGCGTCACAAGCAGACCCGTATCTGCCATATAGCATTTTTGCGTCGAATGGTCGGAACTCAACGCAAGTCCGACGCTCGGGTCGGTCGCATTAAAGCAGGCGTTGACTATCATTGCCTCGTTCAGCCACACAAACGAATCTTCGTAGGAACGGAAACGCGCCGTTTTTCCGAGAGATGAAATTTTATATTTTTTTTCTTTTTTGGCAAGTTGTTCGGGTATTCCGTCAAACACGGCAAAGACTTTATCCTCATATCCTGCCGCGAATTTCGAAACGTCCTCCCGATACAGATTCAGAATCCGCCTTTTTACCGTGTCGGCTGCGGCAAAATCTCCACCGTCGAGATACGCAAGAACCGCTTGCGGCATACCGCCGACAAGCATATACCGACGGAAATCATTCAGAACTTTTCGGTGAACCGCCTGACCGAGCGGGGTCAAAGACTCAAAGCACCGCCGTATAAGCGGATATGTCGCTTCGTCCCCGAGCGCCCAAAGAAACTCTTCAAAATCAAGCGGGAACATTTCGAGATGTTCCTCTTCCGAGGGAATTATAATATCCTGCACGTTCTTTTTAAGACGAATCAGAGAGCCTGTTTCAACATAATCGTAACGTCCGTCCGCAACAAGATATTTTATCAGTTGACGAGCTTTAGGAAATTGCTGAATCTCATCAAAGACAATAAGAGATTTTCTTTTATAAAGTCTTGTCGAATAAAGAGACGCAAGTTTTGCGAAAAACATATCAAGGTCTGCGCTGTCGTTTTCAAAAATATCAAGAACGCCTTGCGGTGCATTTCCGAAATCAATTATGACATGGCTTTTATACTCTTCCCTTGCAAATTTTTCAACAATAAAACTTTTTCCTACGCGGCGGGCGCCGTCTATCATAACTGCGGTCTTGCCGTTTGACTTTTGTTTCCATTCGAGCAATTCATCATATATTTTTCTTTTAAGCATCACAGTCATCTCCATCACATCGAATATTTTGTTACGTTTCAAGCATATTATAACACACCAATCACGAAAATGCAAGTATCAAAACAAGTTTTTTGCACGAAAATGCAACCTCGTAAGTTCAAATTCTGCATGAAAATGCAACCTCGCACATCGGATTTTTGCACGAAAATGCAACCTCGCGAACGCGAATATTGCACTAAAAAGCAGGTTCATGCGGTTTTGAGCCGTCAAAAACGCGTTTTAATTTTTCGGTTTTTCGCGGCGTGGCGCTTTTACGGTTTCCAATTTTCACAAAAACGCTCGAAATATATCTTTACATTTCCGCACGCGTATGATATAATATATAATAATAAATTATTGTCAAATACACGCGCGTCTGCGCACCGTGCGCGGGCGCGAAGACATAAGAGAGGAACATCACGATGAAAAACAAGGTTCTTGCATTTGATTTCGGCGCTTCGAGCGGCAGAGCGATTCTTGCGACATACGAGGACGGCAAACTGACGCTTGAAGAAATGCACAGATTTTCAAACGACCCCGTTATGGTTCACGGCACGTTTTATTGGGACGTATTAAGACTGTTCCATGAGATAAAACAGGGTATTCTCAAATGCGTAAATTCGGGCAACGGGGACATAACCTCGATAGGCATAGACACGTGGGGCGTCGATTTCGGACTGCTTGACAAGGACGGCAAACTGCTTGAAAACCCCGTTCATTACAGAGACGAGAGAACAAAGGGCATTATGCAGAAAGTTTTCGAAGTCATTCCGCAGGACGAGCTTTACGACAAAACGGGCATACAGTTCCTGGACATCAACACGCTTTATCATCTCTATTCGCTCAAACTGAACCGTCCCGACGTGCTCGAAAGAGCGGAGACGCTTCTGTTCATGCCCGACCTTTTCGCATATCTGCTGACGGGCGAAAAGAACGTTGAATATACCATTGCTTCCACCAGCCAGTTGCTGAAAGCGAAAGAGAGAAACTGGGACTTTGACATGATCGACCGTCTCGGTCTCAAACGCAGTCTGTTCGGAAAGATAACTCCTCCGGGCAACGTTATCGGCAAACTTTCGAAAGACATTGCCGACGAACTCGGCATAGCGCAGGTAGACGTTATCGCGGTAGGCTCGCACGACACGGCGTCTGCCGTTGTTTCCGCTCCCATAGAAAAGGGCGAAAAGGGCTGCTACGTTTCGTGCGGCACATGGTCGCTGCTCGGTGCGGAGACAAAAGAGCCGCTGATAAACGAAAAAACGTTTGAAGAGAACTTCACAAACGAGGGCGGCGTTGAGAATACAATCCGCTTCCTTAAAAACATTTCGGGACTTTGGATATTACAGGAAACGCGCCGTCAATGGATAAGAGAGGGCGACAACATTTCGTTCAAGGACATCGACAAAATGCTGCTCACCGAAAAGAGCGCGAACGTTTACATAGACCCCGATTACGCGCCGTTCGGCAAACCGGGAAATATGCCCTCAAAGATAGACGAGTTCCTCAAAAAGACCGGTCAGGCGCTGCCGCAGTCCAAGGGTCAGTATGCACTCTGCATTCTGGAAAGCCTTGCGATGACTTACAGATACTATATCGAATCGCTTGAAAAACTGCTCGGCGAAAAGACCGAGGTCGTTCACCTCATCGGCGGCGGCGTAAAGGACGTCAACCTTTGCCGCTTCACCGCAAACGTTACGGGCAAAAAGATAACGGCGGGTCCCGTTGAAGCCACGGCGATAGGCAACATCGCGGTTCAGCTTATCGCGCAGGGCACGATAAAGGACGTTGCGCAGGCAAGACATGAGTTCTGCTCTGACGACCTGAAAATCTACGAGCCCGAAGACAGCGCTGCTTGGGACGCAAAATACCAAGATTATCTCAAATACAAATGGGCTTTGCAGGACTGATATAAGCCCGAAAAGAGTGACGGAAATGTACGAAGAAATCAGAAACGAGGCGCGGCGGGCGGCTGAACTGCTCGTCGCAGCCGCAAAACTCAAAAAAGGCGACCTTTGCGTGGTGGGCTGTTCGTCCAGCGAGATAGTGGGTCAGCGCATAGGCAAAGGTTCGGTCTTTGAAGTGGGACAGGCGGTCTTTGAAGAGATATACGGCGTGCTGAAAAAGAACGGCATATATCTGGGCTGTCAATGCTGCGAACACCTGAACAGAGCCGTGGTGGTAGAGGGCGAGTACGCGCAGAGCCACGGTCTTGAAGAGGTCAACGTCGTGCCGCAGCCGAAAGCGGGCGGCTCATGGGCGACCGCGGGTTACAAATCGTTTGAACACCCCGTCGTGGTCGAAGAGGTCAAAGCCGACGCGGGTATGGACATCGGGGACACGCTGATAGGTATGCACTTGAAGCGCGTTGCGGTGCCCGTGCGTCTCGACGTCAAAAAGATAGGCGAAGCAAACGTTGTTTACGCCCGCACGCGCCCGAAGTTCATCGGCGGTTGCAGAGCGGTTTACGACGAGGAGAAAATGTGATATGCCCCCGGGAATTGAAATCGAACGGAAGTATCTGATAAAGATGCCCGACGAAGAGTTTCTTGCAACGATAGAGGGCGCAACGGTCACGGATATAACGCAGACATATCTTGTGCCGGTTATCCCGACTTTTACGGAAAGGGTCAGAAAAGCCGAAAGAAACGGCAGGACGGTATACACATATACGCTCAAATTCGGACATTCCCGCAGTATGAGGCACGAACAGGAAGAGGCGTTGGACGAAAAGAAATACCTCTCCATGCTGAAGCAAGCCGACAAAAATCTGACGCCGATAAAAAAGCGGCGCTGGAAAATTCCGATGAAAAACGGACTTTTTGCGGAGATAGACATTTATCCGTTTTGGAAAAAGCAGGCGATATGCGAGGTCGAAACGGAGACCGAAGACGAATATTATACCCTGCCAGATTTTATAGAGGTCATACGCGAAGTTACGGAAGACAAGAGTTACACAAACAGATCCATGGCATTTTTTGTGCCGTTTGAGGATAAAGACCTGTGAGCAAATTCAAAAAAATAAATAAAGAGGACATCGCCGCCGCGCAGACGAAAAAGAAGATAAAGAAAAACGTTTTGCGCGTTTTGGGCGCGGCGGTTCTGCTTGCCGTTGCCGTGACGGCGGTCGTATATTTTGTGCCGAAGAAAAACGGCGGGTTCGGCTTTGAGCAGACAAAGACATATTTCGAGGTTCGCGGATTTCTCAAAGACATAATAGCGGAAGACCTCGATTCCGCAGTCGAAAACATTTGGTTTTTCGACAACGAGGAAAACTTGGAAAACGGCACCGAACTTTCGGAGGAAGAGGCTCAAAACGTTTGGAAAAAGCGTGTCGCGGCACAGAAAAACGGCGAATACGCAAATTATATCGAGGATTTTTCCGACCTGAAAGTTTATAAAAAGGACGGCTCTTTTTACGCCTCGGTAAAATTGCATACAAGAGAACGCGGCGTTGCGTCTTACAGGACAACGACTTTGCGTTTTGCAAACGGAAAAATATATACCGTTGCCGACTATTCGACGGAGCAGCTCAATCCGCTCGAAAAGGCGCTTTCGGGGTATCTCGGCGAGTAAAAAGTTTTTGTATCGAACGGAGCTTGCCTGTCTGACCTGTGTTGCGAGCCGACAGTCAAAAAAAGCGGTTTCACCGCAAAGACGTCGGAGAGTTTTTGTTATGTTACATGATATAATGCGCGCATTCCGTCCGCTCCCCAAACTGAAAACGGAGCGGCTCGTACTCCGCCGTCCGTATCTTTACGACACGGACGATATATTCTTTTGTATGTCCGACCCGAGTATATCCCGTTTTGAAACGTGGGAAACGCACCGTTCGAACGCGGAGACCGCAGAGTTTTTGAACGGGCTTATTCTGAAATACGAAAAAGGCTCCTGCACTTCATGGATAATCGAGCGCAAAAGCGACGGGCGGGCAATAGGCATGATAAACCTGCACGACATTGCGTCGCTGAGCCGCCGCGCCGAAATGGGCTATTGGATAGCAAGCGATTGCAGGCGCAGAGGTTACGCTTTTGAAGCGGCGTTTGCCGTTATGGATTTCGGATTCAACAAAGTCGGTCTGAACCGCATCGTGGGCAAATGTGCGGCGGACAACGAACCGTCGGCGGCGCTGATGAAAAAACTCGGCATGGTGTACGAGGGCTGCCACCGCGAGGAGATATGGCTCAAAAACCGCTATGCGGACATAAAGATATTCGCAATGCTGAAAGAAGATTGGTAAGCGCGGTCTGCGCAGCCCAAACGCAGGGACACAGCCGGAAACAGGCTCTTTGCCGATATTTTGCAAAGAGTTATAAATAAGAGGATAACTCATGGATAATTTTGAAACGCCGGAGCAGCGGCTTCGGAAAATTCAGAACGAACTGAATACGGCAAAAGCGCAGACTTTCCCCGCAGATGCCGAAAAAACGCCCGAACAAGCCGAAAATGCGGCGTCAGAGACGGACGCAGCGGAAATCCCCGTACCCGACGGCGAAAGCGAAAATGCGGAACCAATGGTGAGAGATGCGGACGCGGCAAGCGGCGAAAAAGGAAGCGACGGGACCGACAGCGAAGTCCCCGCACCGCAAAGACCGCAGAAGTTCACATCGCCGAAGAATGAAAACAGACGCAGAAACGGTGTTTCCGCAGTTCTGATAACATTGACGGCGATAAGCGCGGCGATAGCGATTTTCAGCACCTGCGTGGCGATGGTAGCGCTCCGAAAAGCGGAGAACCAGCCGAAGGCGAGCGTTGAGATAAAACAGTCCAGCGATGAGCCGAAGCACGAAGAACCGACCGAAAGCGACGGGTCGTCAAAGGCGGCGATACAGAAGATATTGCCGAGCGTTGTTGAGATAATGACGAAGAAAGCAAGCGGCAGCGGCGGCGGAAGCGGAGTTATAATGACTTCCGACGGATATATTCTGACAAACGCGCACGTCATAGACAGCGCACGGGCGGTCGAGGTGAGAGACAACGAGGATAACTACTACCACGCGACCGTGGTCGGTTACGACTCGGAAAGCGACGTCGGAGTTATCAAGATAGAGGGAACGTTCACCCCCGCCGAGTTCGCCAACTCGGAAACGGTCGAGGTCGGAGATACTGTCATCGCGATAGGCACGCCTTACGATTCCGCGCTTTTCCAGACTGCCACAAAGGGCATGGTCAGCGCGATACGCAATTCGGTCGAGTTCAAAAATCTCGGCATAACGGCGGACGTTATCCAGCACGACGCCACGATAAATTCGGGCAACAGCGGCGGACCGCTTATAAATTTGAGCGGTCAGGTCATAGGGCTGAACAGCCTGCAAATCGCGGGCGAGTTCAAAAATCTCGGCTTTGCGCTCCGCATAAATGGCGTGCTGAATTACGCAAAACAGATAATAGAAAACGGCAAAATAGAAAAACCGATGCTCGGCGTGACCGTTAAAGCAAATGCCGACGGCGGGCTTTGGGTCGGCGCGGTGGTCAAGGGCGGCGCGGCTGAACAGGCGGGCGTGCTTGAAAACGACATTATCAGAGCCATCGACGACGTTAAAGTGAACGACACGGACGACCTTTCCGCATATCTTAAAACAAAGCGCGTCGGCGACACGGTCGAACTGACGGTTGAGCGAAACGGGGAAGAATTAAAGCTGAAAGCGGTTCTGAAATCATCGAAGTGACAAACTCATATTTTATTGCAACAAAACAAACAAAAAAAAGCAAGGTACTAAAACCATGGAAACAAGAGTAGCCGTTATGGCGATTATAGTCATCGCAAAAAGACCGAGCGCAGCGAGCAGTTTTTGCGATTAGCCATGTGCGGTTCGTTCGAATGAACGAACTATCGCACGGCGTATAAAAGTCGGTACAAAACGTTTGCTCGGCTTTTCGCCCTGCGAAAAACGACGCAAACTCCGCGAAGCGGAAAGAAAAAGGCTATGCACGTTTCGGGAAGTACCCTGTTTGCGAGGCAAACACTTTCTGCATTTGGCAATATATATATTTTATATTCACACAATTATATAAGTCAAAAGAACGAGCCGCAAGCCGTTCATATTAAAAGGAATATAGAAATTATGGAAACAAGAGTAGCCGTTATGGCGATTATAGTGGAAGATACCTCCGCGGTAGAAAAACTCAATGCGGAACTCCACGAATACGGTAAATATATAATCGGAAGAATGGGTCTTCCCTACAAGGCAAAAGACATCAACATCGTTTCGATAGCGCTCGACGCGCCGCAGGACGCAATATCCGCGCTTGCGTGCAAACTCGGCAACGTCAAAGGATTAAGCGTCAAAACGGCTTATTCCAACGTAACGGGCAATGACTGACGCAAAACAACTCATCGACAGACTTGACCGCGAACATACGCTCACCGTCGATGAATACGAATACCTTATAACGGCGCAGACTGACGAACTTGCCGAATATGCGGCATCGCTTGCGGATAAACGGCGACGCGAAATATATAAAAACGAGGTCTTTGTCAGAGGGCTTATCGAGATAGGCAATCTGTGCAAAAACGACTGCTTTTATTGCGGTATACGCCGCTCGAACAAGGCGTGCGACCGCTACCGACTGACAAAAGAAGAGATTTTGGACTGCTGCAAGACGGGTTACGAACTCGGATTCCGCACATTTGTTTTGCAGGGCGGCGAGGGCGTTTTCGGACTTGAAGAGATACTGCAAACCGTTCGCGAGATAAGAGCGGGATTTCCCGACTGCGCGATAACGCTTTCTCTCGGCGAATATCCGACCGAGGCTTATGCGGCGATGAAAGCGGCGGGCGCGGACAGGTATCTTTTGCGGCACGAGACTGCGGACAAGGAACATTACGAAAAACTGCACCCCGCGAATATGTCGTTCGACAACCGTATGCGGTGTCTGAAAGACTTGAAAACGCTCGGTTTTCAGGTCGGGTGCGGGTTTATGGTCGGTTCGCCTTATCAGACGACGAAAACGCTTGCAAAAGACCTGAAATTCGTTGAGACGTTCAGTCCCGATATGTGCGGCATAGGACCGTTCATTCCGCAAAAGGACACGCCTTTCGGCACGTTTACCGCAGGAACGGCGGCGCAAACGGTATATCTTCTGTCGCTGATACGTCTGATAAAACCGAACATTTTGCTGCCGTCCACCACGGCGCTCGGCACGGTTGACCCGAAAGGGCGCGAAAAAGGAATACAGGCGGGCGCAAATGTGGTCATGCCCAACCTTTCCCCCGTTTCGGTGCGCAAAAAGTACGCACTTTACGACGACAAGATATGCACGGGCGACGAATCGGCGCAATGCCGTGCGTGCCTTGCGGGACGCATGAGGTCGATAGGCTTTGAAGTCGTTACGGCAAGAGGGGATATAAAATCGTAAACCTCTGATTTCACATGAAATATCGCTCCGCGATATGATATCTTTGCACAGCATGTATTACGGCAGGGATATACAAAACAAATTATTGTAAAAAATTAAATATACATATATTATATCTGTCTGACGGAAAGGGCTTTGACCCTGACCGCAAGAAAGGAAGTATCACCATGGCAATTTACGATCCGAAATCAATGAAAGCCGAAGAGTTTATCAACGACGAGGAGATAAGGCAAACGCTTGCGTACGCGCAGGCTCACAAGAACGATGCGGAACTTGTAGACGCGCTGCTCGAAAAGGCAAGACCGAAGAAGACCGAAAACGGCGTTGTATGTTCGGGACTGACGCACAGAGAAGCGTCCGTTTTGCTTGCGTGCGACCTGCCCGACAAAATCGAAAAGATGTACGCGCTGGCAAACGAGATAAAACTTGCGTTTTACGGCAACCGTATCGTTATGTTCGCGCCGCTTTATCTTTCGAATTACTGCGTCAACGGGTGCGTTTACTGCCCGTATCACGCAAAAAACAAGACTATCCCCCGCGTCAAACTGACGCAGGAGCAGATAAAAAAAGAGGTCATCGCACTTCAAGACATGGGGCACAAACGCCTTGCGATAGAAGCGGGCGAAGACCCCGTGAACAACCCAATCGAATACATTCTTGAATGTATCAAAACGATATATTCCGTGCACCACAAAAACGGCGACATACGCCGCGTAAACGTCAACATTGCGGCGACGACCGTTGAAAATTACAGAAAACTCAAAGAAGCGGGCATCGGAACGTATATCCTGTTCCAGGAGACCTACAACAAAAAGAGTTACGAGCAATTGCACCCGACGGGGCCCAAGCACAACTACAACTATCACACCGAAGCGATGGACAGAGCCATGCAGGGCGGCATTGACGACGTAGGTCTGGGCGTGCTTTACGGGCTTGAGGGTTATGATTACGAATTTGCGGGGCTGCTTATGCACGCGGAACATCTTGAAGCCGTTCACGGCGTGGGACCGCACACGATAAGCGTGCCGAGAATAAAGCACGCGGACGACATCGACCCGACGGCGTTTGACAACTCCGTGCCCGACGACCTGTTCGCAAAACTCATCGCCTGCATACGCATTGCCGTGCCGTACACCGGCATGATAATTTCCACGCGCGAGAGCGAAGCGGTTCGCGGCAAAGTGCTTGATTACGGCATTTCACAGATAAGCGGCGCGTCGCGCACGTCCGTGGGAGGATATTGCGAGGACGAGCGTCCGCACGATTCGGAGCAGTTTGACGTTTCCGACCAGAGAACGCTTGACGAGGTGGTGCGTTGGCTTATGCAGAGCGACCACATTCCGTCTTTCTGCACCGCGTGCTATCGCGAGGGCAGAACGGGCGACCGCTTTATGAGCCTTTGCAAGAACGGGCAGATACTGAACTGCTGCCACCCGAATGCGCTGATGACGCTTGCCGAATATCTTGTGGATTATGCGTCCGAGGAGACGAAAAAAGTCGGTTTTGAAGTCATCGAACGCGAACTTAAAAAAATTCCGAAAGAAAAAGTGCGCAATATCGCGAAAGAGAACATAGAGCAGATAAAGAACTCTAACCGCCGCGATTTCCGCTTCTGATAGGGGGAAAAACAATGAGTTTCAATTCAACCCCGTCCGCCGAAAGAGTCCACATCGGCTTTTTCGGGCTTCGGAACGCGGGCAAATCGAGCGTTGTCAATGCCGTTACGGCGCAGGAACTTTCGCTTGTTTCCGACGTAAAGGGAACGACGACCGACCCCGTTCGCAAGGCGATGGAGCTGCTGCCGATAGGACCTGTGGTCATCATCGACACCCCGGGGACGGACGACGAGGGCGCGCTCGGAGAACAAAGGGTCAAACGGGCGATGAAAACGCTTGACGAGACCGACATCGCCGTGCTTGTGATAGATGCCGAAAAGGGCGAAACGCAGGCGGATGAAGAACTGAAAAAACTGATAACGGAGCGGAAGATCCCGCTCATAACGGTATATAACAAGGCTGACTTGCTCCCCGCCGTTCCGACGGCGGGCGAGAACACGCTTTATGTCAGCGCGGCAAGCGGAACGAACATTTTCGAATTGAAAGAAATGCTCGGCAGAATTGCCGCCGACGGCAAAAAGGAAAAGCGGCTGATAGGCGACCTGCTTCAAAAGGACGATATTGTCGTGCTTGTCACGCCTATCGACGAATCCGCGCCGAAAGGCAGAATGATATTGCCGCAGCAGCAGACGATACGCGACGTGTTGGACAGCGACGCGGTATGCCTTGTCACAAAGGAAACACAGCTTGAAACGCTGCTTTCTTCCCTGCCGAAAAAACCGCGGCTGGTCGTGACGGATTCGCAGGCGTTCGGCTTTGTGAACAAGGTCGTGCCGAAAGACATTCCGCTGACATCGTTTTCGATGCTGTTTGCACGCTATAAGGGCGACCTTTTTGCGTTGGCGGACGGTGCGGACACGCTCGACAAGCTCCGCGACGACGACCGTGTGCTTATCAGCGAGGGCTGCACGCACCACAGGCAATGCAACGACATCGGCACGGTCAAACTGCCGAATTGGGTCAGCAAATATACGGGCAAAAACCTTGTTTTCGACTTCACGTCGGGCAGGGATTTTCCCGAAGACGTTTCGGAATATTCGCTTGTCATTCATTGCGGCGGCTGTATGCTGAACGATGCGGAAATATCGTCACGCGCAAAGCGCGCAAAGGCGCAGGGCGTGCCGATGACGAACTACGGCACGGCTATCGCAAAAATGCACGGAATATTGGAACGGGCGATAAAGCCGCTTAAACCGTAACGCAAAAAAACGACGCAAACTCCGCGAAGCGGAAAGAAAAAGGCTATGCACGTTTCGGGAAGTCCCCTGTTTGCACCGCAAACACTTTCTAAAACTCTCCGATATAACCAAAGAGCATTTTCTCTAATCTGCAATGCAACACTTATAATTAGTTTTTTGTTTTTCAAGAACAATCGCCGCATCTGCCGGTGCGACGTCATTATAGATAACATTTTAGTTATATTATGTAAAAGCATACATCGCAAAAAAGCCGCTGTATTTTTTGCGATTAGCCATGCGCGTGCCGCATAGCGGCAATTTCGCGCGGCGTATTAAAATCAGAAAAAAAGGTTTGCTCGGCTTTTCGCCCCGCGAAAAACGACGCAAACTCCGCGCAGCGGAAAGAAAAAGGCTATGCACGTTTCGGGAAGTACCCTGTTTGCCCAGCAAACACTTTCCGCACTACGCAACTCGAATCAAAAAGCACTACAAGAACAATCGCCGCATCTGCCGGTGCGACGTCATTATAGATATATTATGTAAAAGCATTAAAAGAAAGGATCTTTCCCATGGAAACAATAGCACAGTTTTTCCAGGACATCAACCCGTGGGGAGCGACCGGAGCGATAGGTACGTTCTGGGCAATAGTTCCTCCCATTGTCGCGATAGCGCTTGCGCTGATAACAAAGGAAGTTTACATCTCCCTTTTCGTCGGCGTTGCGGTAGGCGCGCTTCTTTACAATCCCGCCAAGATATTTGAGACTATCTTCGGCATTATGGGAGACAGCATAGGCGGCAACGTCAATATATGTATCTTCCTTGTATTTTTAGGCATAATCGTTGCGCTTGTCACCAAGTCCGGTGCGTCAAAGGCATACGGCAATTGGGCGGCGCGGGCGATAAAATCCAAGCGCGGCGCGCTTTATGCAACGTCGGGGCTCGGAGTGCTTATCTTTGTTGACGACTATTTCAACTGCCTTACCGTCGGCACGGTTATGTCCCCCGTTACGGACAGACACAAGATCTCCCGCGCAAAACTTGCGTACATCATCGACGCAACGGCGGCTCCCGTATGTATAATCGCACCCATTTCAAGCTGGGCGGCGGCGGTAAGTTCTTCTCTTCCCGATGGCACGGACGTTGACGGTTTCAGCCTGTTTTTACACACCATTCCGTTCAACTTCTATGCGCTGCTTACCATTCTGATGATAATTCTGATGATAGCGCTGAACTTCGATTTCGGGCCGATGAAAAAAGCGGAAATTGCGCAGAATCCCCCGCTCAAAGTGCTTGACGAGACCGAGACCGCAGAGAAAAAGACAAAGGGCAAGGTTATCGACCTTATCCTTCCCATCGCGGTGCTCATTGTTACCTGCATTGCGGCAATGCTTTACACAGGCGGCATTTTTGACAAGACAAAATCTTACACGGCGGAAGCGGGAACTTCTTACACGATTTCCGACGACGCACCCATTTCCGTATACGTAAGCATTCCCGAACAGGGCGAAAACACGTCCGAAAGCACTTATGCGGACATCAAGGGTCTGTTCGCAAACGGTCTTACCGCGAAAGACGCAATGGATCTCGGTACGCTTTCTTCCGATATGCTGGAAGACGGTAAAATAACGGGCGAAGACGGTGCAACCGTAACGCTTCCCGCAGATTTCGAGATAGCGGACACCGACGCATACATCGACGCGATGATAGCTTACTACGAAACGCAGGGCTACACGGATCTGACAAAAGAGAAGCTCGGCGTTGTTGACGGCACGGTGATCTCCGTCAAACTGACGGCTGACGCGGAAGCCACGATAGCAAAAGGCACGGCTGTAACCGTGGGCAAAGCGGACATTTCGACATGGGAACTGCTCACGTCCTCTTTCGGCGACTGCAACTCTTCCCTTTCGCTCGTTCTCGGTTCTATCATAACCATACTTTTCATCTTCGTTCTTTATATGTCCCGCCGCATTCTCACCTACAAGCAGTTTGCGGACAGCATAGTTGACGGCTTCAAAGCCATGGTTCCCGCCATTGCCATCCTTGCGCTTGCGTGGACGCTCGGCGGAATCTGCAACAACGGCTACCTCAACGCGGGTCAGTTTGTAAAGACCGTTGTTGAAACTTACAGCATTCCCATATCCATTCTTCCCGCGATATTCTTCCTTATCTCCGTAGGTCTTGCGTTCGCAACGGGAACTTCGTGGGGTACGTTCGGAATACTTATCCCGATAATCTTCACCGTTCTTAACGGCACGATAGACTTCTCAACCGACCACGGCTTTGAGCAGCTCGCGTTCGTTATCTCCGCAGTTCTTGCGGGTGCTGTATGCGGCGACCACATCTCGCCCATTTCGGACACGACGATACTTTCCTCCACAGGTGCGCGTTGCAACCACCTCGAACACGTTTCGACGCAGATCCCGTATGCCATGGTCGTTGCGGGTTCGTGCCTTGTGGGCTACGTTCTCGGCGGCGTGCTGGACAACGGATATATCGGTCTTGCCATCGGCGCGGCGGTACTGCTTGTTGCCATTGCGGTTCTCTACTTCTGCAACAGAAGCAAACAGCCCGTGCTTGTAACGGCTGACGGTGCGGCGGAAGCGGACGCGCAGAGCGACGCAGAAACGGCAGACACAGTTACTGCCGACGTTGCTGCGGAAACGGAGACCGAAACGGTTGAGACCGTTGAGGAAACCGTACAGGAAAGCGACGAGCAATAAACAGAATATTACAAACCAAATCCCGCCCCTGCACAGCAGGAGCGGGATTTTTTGTATAAGATAGCCTTAATCTTCAAGCATATCGTCTGACACAGCCTAACCTAATCGCGCAAACAACCTATCGGAACAACATAAACGCCATCGGGACGTTTATATCCGTATTGAGTGCCAGTTATCACAATCTTCAAATCAGGCGCACGGAGCAAACATTGTTTTTCCGTTTTGTTGTACTCTTCAACAAGTTTTTCTATCTCGTTAAGATGTTTTGCACCTTCATCTATTTCGGAACTGCCGAGTTTGAACTCTATAAGCGCATATTTGCCGTCCCTCAAATGAAGAACGCAATCCGCTTCAAGCCCATAGCGGTCTCTGTAATACGAAACGCGCCCACCCAACGCATTTGAGTAGATTTTCAAATCGCGTATGCAGAGCGTCTCAAAAATAAATCCGAACGTTTTCAGATCAAGATTAAAATAGTCGGGTTCCACACCGAGAGCCGAAACCACAAGCGACGGGTCAACAAATTCGCGTTTATTGCCAGACTGTATGGAACTTTTTGACCTTATGGCGGGACACCAAGCCTCAATGTCTTGTATTACAAACAGTTTTTTCAGCGCCGCGACATATTCGTAAAACGTAGTTTCTCCTATATCGGTATTCGCCCTTATATCCCGCAAAATCGAGGTATTGGCGGCGGTTGTCGAAATATTTCTTGCATAAGAGCGCAAAAGAAGCGTCGTCACCGTTTCATCGCGCGTTTTTCCGTCTATGTTTGAAATATCTTCCCTGCACAGTCCATCAAAATAACTTTGAGCGACAAGCAATTTCGATTTATCACTGTTTTTGAAAAGTGCGGACGGCCAACCGCCGCGGCAAGCGGCGAATATAAGTTCGTCAATGGAAAGTTCCGTTTGGCAGCCGTCATCCAACGCTTTTTCATCGCGAAACAGCGCAGACAAAGAAATACTGCCGTTTGATTCGCCTGTTTCAAAAAGGCTCATCGGATACATATTCAGAGTGTCGATTCGCCCCGTTCCGGTATGCATTATCGAAGTCTTGTCTATCGAATTTGAACCCGTAAGAATATAAAGTCCCGATTCGTTTCTTCTGTCTACGGAAACTCTGACGGCATCCCAAAGATTCGGCGCTATCTGCCATTCGTCGATAAGTCTCGGATTTTCGCCTATCAAAAGATTGGACGGTTTTATCTTTGCCGTTTCCAGATACATTTCCCTTTTATCGGGATCTTGCATTTCTATATAACTTTTCGCAAACTGTTTTGCCGTTGTGGTTTTTCCGCACCATTTCGGTCCGATAATGTGCACCGCACCGAAAGTTTCAAGTTTCAGTTTGAGATTTTCGTCGCAAGTACGCTTAATATAGCCGTTCGACATTCAAAATCAACACCTTTCAAAAGTATTATAACCTTTTTTTTTGAAAAAGTCAATAGGCGGCGAAGACATTTGGGGCATTTCGACGAAGGATTTTGGGGTATTTCGGCGAAGGATTTTGAGGCATTTCGGCGAAGACATTTGCGATACAAAATAAACTGCGACCCGAATCGCACGAAAATTCAACTTCTTCTCCGACGAAAATATGCGGCTTGAACAGAAAACAGACGGCTGAAACACAGCCCGAGTTTTCGGCATCAGCCGACGCGCGCCCTTGATGTCTATGTTTTAGAAATGCGCGGCGAGAACGCAAATAAAAGTCCCCCGGGCAGACATTTTCCGTCTGCTCGGGGGTTTTATGTATTTAAAAAAAATGTCGGTGCCGTTTTCGGCAGAATATACCTTGTTCAGGTCAAACATCATCAACCTGATTCTTTATCTTCATATTTATATATCCTTTTGTTTACCCTTACGCTCTTTGACAAGTCCGACATAATAAAGGACGAGAAAGACCGCGACGGCGGCGGCGTAAATAAACGAGGGCACGGTCTGCCACGTAAAATCAACGCCGAAAAGGATAACCCGGAACAGGTAGTAAAAGAACATAACAAAGTCCGCAAGCACGGGCACGGCGATAACGGCAGGCAGCCACGCGGAGCGCATTTTGACGCCCTTTGCGCCGAAGAAATACAGCAGCAGCAAAACCGCGGAAGCGAGCAGCAGAGGAAAACTGCCTGTCATACCGAGCAGTAAAAACATGGTGGCTACAAAGTTCGCACCCGGAATAAAGAATGTTGTGCTGACAAAAGAAAGCATAACGAGCGAGCCGACGGAAGCGACTATCGCCCACCATGAAAGATATCGGAGAATGTTGTCTGTTTTGGACATAATATATCCCCTTTCATTATCTGTGAAGCACATTTGTGCATAGGCTGCAAAAAACCTATCTGTTTGGGCGTGCAATAAGCGCTGCGCCGTTAACCTATGCTGAGACCGCCGAAATACTTGTTGTATTCTTCATCGGTCAGATACAGCGTGCTTTTCAGGTTTGCAAGCACCTGCGCAATGCGGCTGCCGCCGTAACTGAGACCTCCCAGCCCCTCGATTGAACCGCTGTCGCTTACGGTGCGGCGAAGCACATCGACTTCGTATTTCCAGTTGTCGAACGAAAGGGACCACCGTTCGCAATGGCGCTGCATTTCGGGAAGAGATTCTTCATAAAGGGAGTTTATTTTTGCAAGCACCGTATCCGCGGAAAGCGCCGAAGAAAACAGTTCGGACATACGCGAAAGATACAAAGCGCGGCAGTCGGGATTTTTCAGCAGATTTCGGATAAGAGTGTTGCTGATAAAGTGATATCCGCTTTCGACGGTGCGCGCAACGGAATCTCCGAGTTCACGGAACGCGTAATCCTGGTCGTAGAATATCCACCGCCACTTGCCGTCCGAGCCCTCGGCATCGCTCTTGTAATACTTGATATTGTGCAGGTCGTAGTTGCCGCTGTAAGCCTGAAAAATCTTGAAATCTATGTAATTCTGAATATCTATCCGAGAGCAGACGTAATCATAATTTTCTTTGAGCGTCATGTCGTGCGTCTCGACAAAATATATCAGCGACGCATAGCCTTCGTCAGTATCGCCCATAATGACTTCACCGTTGCGGTAAAGCATGGTGAAAGAATCGGGACCGTAATTCTCATGCTGCGCAAGGAAGTTCTCGTCAACCTTTTCACGGATATAGTAAACGCCCCAATACTGTCCGTTCAGATAAAGCACGCAGGCGCGGTATGCCTGTGAAAGAACGGAACTTGAGCTGTCCGTGACAAGCGAGGTAAACAGTTCGTCGCGAAAGCGTGAACGGTAACTGTCCTGCGAACCGCAGCGCAAAACAAGCGCGTCAAAAACCGACATATCCGAATACTGCTCAAACATTTTGTAATGCAGTTCGGACGTTCCGTATTTCTTCTTAAATTTTATCTGAAACGGCTTCTGGTCGTATGCTCTGCCGTAGTTGCCGAACATTTTTATGCCGCAGTCAAGCGAAAACCCGTCTTCCCCGTCCGCAAAAAACGCTACATGCGCGTCGCGCTCCCAGTCCTGCCAGAAGTTTGCGCCTTTATGCGGAAACTCGTATGTGTAACCCGGACCGTCGGCGTAAATGCCCGTGTAATAATCAAAAAGGTCGTCGGGGTCTGCCGAAAGACTGATAACGGGCAGCGTGTGATTTTCGTTGACGATGTAACTCAGCGTCACCACCGCGGACGGCAGTTTTCCTTTTTCGTAAGCCACCGCCTTGACAACGGTAGTCTTGTCCAGCGTCAGTTCGCCGAGGTACTGCGTGCTTGTATATGTCGGCTCGGTGCAGTCGGTCGTATAGTAAACCGTCGCGTCGCCGAAAGCGGACAACGCGACTTTGACGTTCGCTACATTGTTGTAAACGCCCTCCGCCGTGTCGGTAAAGGGTGCTGACGAAACCTGTCTTATACCCATACCGTTGACATAGCCGGGCGTGGGCTGACTCAAATTGTAGAAGCCGTTGCCGAGACTTGAACGGCCGAACGAATAACCTGCCCTGATATTTGAGAAGTATACGCTGTCAACGACCGTGTCATTCTTTGAAAGGAACAGTTCTTCGCCGTCGTTGTCTATCTTGAAATTCGCATGGATATAATTCGACGTCGAAAGCGTTTCGTCGCCCGAACACATAACAAGAGCGTATTCGCCGGGGCGAAGCGTCCGCTGCGGCAGCGTGAACGCGCCGAGATCGGAGAGTTCTTTTGAAAGAGTATATTCGGAAAGGTCTATATCCGCGTCGGAAGCGTTGTAAAGTTCTATCCAGTCGTAATATCTGCCGCCGTTATGCGCGCAGTATTTCTCGTTGCCGACCATGACCTCGTTGATAATAAGCCCGCTCGGCATTTTCAGCGTTTCGGCATATTTTTCATAGCCGTCAACCGTATTTGCAAAGCCGGGAGTCTGCCACGGCGTTGCGGTAAAGTTGCCGTTTTCGTCGTCGGCGTAGGACTCATTCGTCTCAACGCCCGAATATTCCACATGGTCAACTATCCCGCCGTCGGGACGCGCAAGCACCACGGTTCCGCTCTTTGAAGACAGCACAAAATCGGCGTGTATCTCGTCGCCCTTTTCAACGTCTCTGCCCGAGCAGAAAACATATATGTAACCTCCCGATTCGACCGTCACATCGGGAAACGACCATGCATAAGGCTCTTCCGAACTGTCGGAAAGTTTGTAGCCTTTCAGATTGACTTCCGTATCCGACGTGTTGTGAAGTTCTATCCAGTCGGACGTCTCACCGAAAGAATCGGTAAGCCCGATATGGTTTTTCGGAGCTATTTCGCTTATCTTTATCGGGTCGCCGTCCACATAAAGCGACGCAAGGTAATTCGCCCTGCCCTCTTCCGTGTTCGGGAAAAGCGGAGTCGGGTCGCCGCCGATCTCAAAGGAAGAACCCTCTTTGACGCGGTACATCGTCTTGCCTCTGTCCAACGTCTCGGTTTTAAGAGCATCTATCGTTTTGCCCGAAGACGCCAAAAGCGTCAGTTCCTCGCCACCCTTTTTGGAAAGACGGAACGTGGCGTAAACTTCGCCCACTCTGCCCGAGTCTCCCGCTCTGCCCGCGCAGAACACAAGCGCGTACCCTTTTGCGGGGATCACAGTTCCGCTCGGTATCGTCCACACCGCAGCGGCGGAATCAAGCCCGAAACCGAAGCCCGAAACGTCAACAGCTTCGTCGGTCGGGTTGCAAAGTTCTATCCAATCGTAAAATTCACCGTCTGGCGCGGGCACGCTCGAAGAATTCGAAGTCATTATTTCGCTGATGTAAACGCGGCTGCCGGTAACGGTCTTTCTCGTCAGAACAGATGCGCACAGCGTAAAAATCACACACACCGCAATAAACGCGGCAAACGCGCCGATTATCGGGACAAAACGCTTTTTGACGTTTTCGTCCGCACCGCCCGCGTTGAGTTCGCTGCCCGAAAACGCGGGGAACGTTTTTGATTTATTCTTATCTCCCGAACCGCTTTCTTGATTAGAGGGCTTTCTGTTTTGAGCCGTTTTTTCGACTGCGGTCGGAGCATGGTTTCGCCTATTCTTTACGGGGCTGTCCGTTTTCTTTGCCGTGGGTCTGTCCCCCGAGGGTCTTTCGACGGGTTTTTCCGCTCTCTGCGCAGGCTTATCCGCAACAGGTTTTGCGACGGGCTTTTCCCCTCTCTGCACAGGTTTGTCCGCAGCATGTCTTTCAACGCGGCTTTCAGTTATCTGCGCGGGCTTGTCCGCAGCAGGTCTTTCAGCGTGTTTTTCCGCTCTCTGCAAGGGTCTTGCAGCCGTTTCGGACTGCCGCACGGCTATGCGGCGGCGGGTCGGACGTGATTCTTCATCGTCCTCGTCGTCGTATTCGTCGTCCTCCGCGACTTCCGCCGCTTCGCGCTCGGCACGTCTTTTCGCAAGGCGTTCACGCAGAGACAGAGAGGAAGTTTCGTCCTCTTCATCCTCGTCGTATTCGTCGTCCTCCGCGGCTTCCGCCGCTTCGCGCTCGGCACGTCTTTTCGCAAGGCGTTCACGCAGAGACAGAGAGAAAGTTTCGTTCTCTTTGTCTTCATCTGTTTCCTCTTCTGCGGCTTTTTGCGCGGCTCTGCTTTTGGCGAAACGTTCACGGAAAGACGGACGCGGCGCGCGGTCTTTCTCCTCGTGCTCTTCATATTCATCGTCTTCGTCAAATGCCGCCTGCTCCGCAGCGTTTGAGGCTTCCGTCTCCGCTCTTCTTTTTGCGAGGCGTTCGCGAAAAGACAGCTTTTCCTCGGGATAGTCGTCGTCTCCGTCGTCAGCTTCGAAATCGGAATAGCCGTAACCGTCGGAAGTCGGCGTTTCGTCCTCCTCCTCCGCAAGAGGAAAGTCTTCTATGGGGGCTTCCGCGGGACGGAATGAAAATTTGGGTTTGTTATCTTGTGTGTCGGGGTTCTTGTTTTCGTTTTCCAATGCGATGTCCTCAGAGTAAAAATATGTTGCGTTCGCCGCGTTGCGGCAACTTTCGTTTGATCCTTTTCTGTGCCGAAAGCCTTATCAGACGTTCTGCGTTATGACGGGCAGAGCCGCCATGCGGAGTTCCGTTGCGCCGTAAGGTATAAAACGGAGCATCTCCTTTTTGTCGGAAGCCGCGACGGCAAGCGGTTTTCTGACAGCCGCGCCGTCTTTTATGCCCCACTGTATGCGTTTGCCGCAGCAGAACATTTCGACTGCGGGCGTAGCCGACGAGAACGGGAACGATGTCAGCGGCTTATCCTCAAACGTGACGGATTTCGAAAATCTGTCCTTGTCCTCGGCAAGCACGGCAAAGTTCCAGCCGCCGCTTGCGGAAAGTTCGTATTCGCTGTAAGGATAAGTGTTGCCCTCGGTATAAGCCTTGTCCGCCGCTACGGGCACGGCATAGTAAAGCGCGCCGCGGCTGACGATATAAAGGTCGTCGGGCAGTCTGTTCAATCTGAATTTGTCGTTCGTGTCAAGGCTGAAAACGGTCGAGTCCGTCCATGTGCCTTTGAACGTGTAAAACTCGCTCTTGCGCGGCATAAGCATCTCCGAGCCCGAGCCTATTTTCATATTTTCCGTCCAACCGGGAATGCGGACGCCCAGCGTAAACGTGACGGGAGAAGAAACCGTAACGGTTATTTTTGAAGTGTTGCGGAACGGATATTCGCCGCCGACCTCAACTTTTACGTTCGCGCCGTCTATCGTTGTTTCAAGCGTTGCGGGCGCAAGCGAAGAAATATATATGCCGTTTTCGTGTTTGAGAAACCAAACGCCGCAAAATGCGGCATAGCCTTTGCAGAATGCTGCGACGGAGCATTTTTTGCCGTTTCCGAGCCCGAACAGTCCCGCTCTTTTGTCCGCGGTCGAAAACGGGTGTTCGCCGTCCGCGACGCACTGTATCTGATTGACGAGCTGCACACGCTGTTTTGCCCACATATCCGCGGAAAACGCGGCGGGATAAGCGTTGTACGCCAAGCGTTCGAGCCTGTCCGCGATGTCCACCGAACCCGACGTTTTGAGCAGCGCGGCAAGCGCCGACATATATTCGCAGAGCGCGTCCGTGTCAAGTCCTCTCGATGCGCTTTTGCCGCCGAGACGGCTGTCGCCCGTTATCATGCCTATCGCCGAGCCGTGGAAACGCTCAAGTGTGTATATCATCTCAAACGCGCGGTCAACGTAACTTTCATCGCCGTAAAAATCGGCAAGCGCGGCGGCGGTCTTGACCGCCTGAATATTGTTGTGTATGTCAGTTAAAAACGACGCAGGCAGGTCGGAAGCGGCGACGTGGGCATAGTCCCAGCCATCGAAAAATCCGAGCCAGTCAAAGCCCATGCACGCAAGTTTTTTTGCAAGCCGACGCAGGGAGCGGTCTTCCGTTTTTTCTGTCTCCCTCGCTATCGGACGGAGCGCGTCCGCCCAGCAAAGCGACGCTTTCTCGGAAAGAACGTGCGTGTCCGTATAAACATCGAGTTCTTTGAGCGCGGCAAGTATATATCCGTCAACCTCGCCGTTGCCGCTCGCCTCCGCATAGTCGCAGAGTGCGTTCAGCAAAACAAAAAGAGACGCGATGTCGAATTTTTCGTTCTTACCTTTCGGAATGAACCCGTTTTTGTTGTTTTCAAGCAGTTTTTTGATATAAAGTCCCGCGCGCTCCTGCATTTCGATGTCGGAGATGAGCCACGCCGTGGGCACAAAGCCCGAAAGCCAAAGCGGAAGACTGTCATAATCGCCGCTGTTGCCGCCGAGCCAGCGGGATTCTTTCACCTCAGGCAAAATGCGGTCAAGATTGCCCAAAAGCCCGTCCGCCTGCAAGCGCAGGTTTGCCGCCTGCCAGCCGCATGGAGTCACCTGCGACGCAGAATAAGACGTTGTGATTATTCTTTCGGAGATCATATTTTCTGCTCCTTATATTTCGGTTTCGGAAAAACGCGAAACGCTTTATCCGAAATACTTGTCAAATTCTTCCTGTGAAAGCCCGAACCATGCTTTTATCTCGGGCAGCATGAACGCTTTTCTGTCCTTTATATACGTTCTGACCTTTTCGACTTCTTTTTCCCAGCCCGCATACGATTTGTCCCAGCGTTCGCATTCGCGCTTCATGTCGGGTTCTATCTTATCCACTATGCTTTGCAGGTGCGCCAGAGCGACTTCTTCGCTGAACGTATTTTTAATATGGTAGGACATTCGCTCCAAAAACAGCGTTCGGAAGTCGGGATTGTCAAGCAGGTTGCCGATAAGCGCGTTTATCTTTGCAAAGCCGTATTCCGCCTGCCCGCGTTTGCGCAGGTAAAAATCAAGCGGTGTGTCGTAATAAAAGCCCCAGTCGAGGTCGTAGTATATCCAATGCCAGCGCGTGTCGTCGCTTGCGGTGTTTCGGAACCACTTTGCGTTGCCGTTGTCCTGGTTGCCCGAATAGTATTCGCCTATCGTAAAATCTATAAGGCTGACAAAATCTATCCGTTCTTCCGCATATTTGTAGTTTTCAGCGTTGCGCATATCGTGCGTTTCCACAAATTCGCGCAGTTCCTGAAATTCCTCCCGCGAACCGTAAATCACAGCCTCGCTGCCCACAAGCAGGTCGGTGTTCTCCTCGGCGGCGTTCAGATGTTTGGCAACGTAATCCGAATTGACCTTTTCGCGGAAATAGTAGATGCCGAAATACTCGCCGTTGACATAGAATTTGCAGGGCTTATAAGCCTGAACGTAAAGATTTTCCGAATGACTTTTGAGCAGGCTTGTGAAAAACTCGTCGCGCAGCATTGCGTGAGCATAATCCTGCGAACCCGCACGAAGCACCAGCGCCTTAAAACTTTTTACCGTGTCAAGTTCGTCAAAAACGGGATACACAAGTTCGCTTTGCCCGTACATATCCCTGAATTTGAGTTGGAACGACTTTTTATCGTCCGCGCGCGAATATGCGCCGAAAATGCGTATGCCGCAGTCTATCGAAAAGCCGTCGCCGTTCTCAAAAAACTCCGCCGTGCATTCTTTTTCCCACGGTTTCCAGAAGTTCGCGCCCAGATACGGAAATTCGGACGAAGCGTTGTAGCCCGTCGCATAAATTCCGCTTTCGTTGCTGTAAAGGTCGTCCCTGTCCACGCAAAGAGTCATAACGGGCAGCGTGTTGTCCTCACCCACGATGTAAGTCGCAGCCGCCGCCGTTGACCTTATTTTTCCCGCGGAGTACGAGACTGCGCGAACGGACTTCGTCTCCGCAAGTTCAAAAGGGGCTGTATATTTTTTGGAATAAACGGTCGGGTCGGAGCCGTCAAGCGTGTAATAAATATCGCCCTCGCCAGATATCGTGACCGTCACAGCCGCATCGTAAACGCCCGATTTCGTTTCTATCACGGGCTCGGAAGCAACCGCGTAACAAAGGCTGTCGCCGTCCGTATATCTCGGAGACGGTGCGGTATTCGTCCAAAAGCCCGCTCTGTCGGAAGCGCGGGTCAGGCTCTGACCTATCTTCGTGCCTTTGAGACACACGCCGTCACAGAGTTCGCCGTTTTTGAACAGATATACCTGTTCGTCGCCGTTTATCTTGAAATTCGCGTGATAATATTCGCTGTTCGAAAGGCGTTCGCTGCCCGAACAGATAATAACGAACGATTCGCCCGCGCCGAGTTTTTTCTCTGGCAGCCGCCACATATCCGTCGTTGCCGCGTCGTTCGAAAGGCAGTAATCGAAAAGTTCGATTTCGGAGGACGATGTGTTTTTCAGTTCGACCCAATCGTAATATCTGCCGCCGTTCTGCGGAATATATCCTCCGTTTTTCGGATTTTTGGACATCGCTTCGTATATCACAAGCCCGTCCTTGCCCTTGTCAAGCAATTTGCCGACGCTCGCAAAGCCGCTTTCGTCGTTTTCAAAGCCGGGAGTCGGAGAAAACGTTTCGGCATAAGCGCCGCTGCCGTCTCTGGAATACGACGCATCGGGGGACAGCGTTTTTATCTCTACCGAATCAATTATTCTGCCCTGTATATCGGAGACCGTGACGCAGATATTGCTTGTTTTCAGCGTAAAATTCGTGTGAAGTTCTCCCGTTGTTTCGGAAATATCCTTGCCCGAGCAATAAACGAGAAGCGTTTCGCCCGCGCCGAGAGTGACGGCGGGAAGCTGCCATTCATAAGGTGCGGAAAGGCTCGAACCGAGCGAATAATAGTTCAGGTCAACGGAGGAAGAAGAGATGTTTTTCAGTTCTATCCAATCGTTTCTGTCTCCGTCTTCGTCCGTTATTCCGACGGTGTTTTTGCATTGAACTTCGTTTATGACTATCGTTTTTGTTCCGTCCGTGTTTTTGCGGGACGCCTCAAGCACCGCATAGCCCTCGTCTGTGTTCGGCTGTCCCGGCGTGGGTCTGCCGCTTACAGTCCACGCGCCCGCGTCGTAAGACGTTCTCTCCATAACGGAATTGGACGTCATTTTTTCGGTGGTGACGGAATCGAGCGAAGTGCCGTCCGCGTTTTTGAGCACAAGCGTTTCGCCGCCCGCCTTGGAAAGGTTGAACGGTGCACACATATATTCGGAAAGATACGAATTGTTGCAGTAGACAAGCAAATACCCGCCCGCTTCTATCTCCGTGCCGTCGGGAAAAACAAGCGAATCGTTTGATTTGGACGATTTCTGCAAAACGAGCGCGTAGCCCGAAACGTTGACTTTTTTTGCGGAGTTGTTATACAGTTCCACCCAGTCCGCGGAAGAACCGTCGGGCGCAAGCAGCGTGCCTTTGTTCGAGGTCATCACCTCGTTGATATAAACTTTTCCGATACCGGAGTCGGAACTCGTCTTACCGGACATAAAATAATTTACAAGACAGACGCCGCCGATAAGGCAGAGCATACCGACGAAAAGCATAAATATGGGAAAAACATGGCGCTTAGCCGAAAGGCGCGTATCGTTCGCCTTGATTTTTTTCTTTTTTGCCAAAAATATCCTCCTCCCGAAGCGTATCGAAACGGAATAACTGTCAAAAATACGGATTGAGGCGACTTGCGTCAAAACCGTTTCAGGGTTTTGCAAAAAACGACCGAGCCGCCCGTCTCATTTTATAAAAAGAGAGGTAACAAAAACAATGCCGCAGATTTCTTGCAGCGCACACACCTGTGTGCATAACGCGGAAAGCAAATGCTGTTTGCAGGACGTTCGCGTCGGAGGTTCCGATGCAAAAAAGGCGTGCCAAACCTGTTGTGACAGTTTCCGCGAAAAGACCGAGGGCTTTGCCAACGCCGCCTGCGCTTCATGCGCCTGCTCGGACAGTCACGTTGACTGCGCCGCCGACAGATGTATATTCAACGTCGAGGGCGTTTGCGAATCGGACAGAATAAACGTCGAGGGCGTCGGAGCGTGCAACTGCAAAGACACCGAGTGCAAGACCTTCAAAAAGTAAGCAAATAAAACCGCACGGTCGGATCTTTCGGGGTTCGGCCGTGTTTGCTATTCTGCAAAGTCCGTCCGCCGAAGAGGAATGCCGCCGGAACAATACTATCCGATTATATAATATATTGTATATTATCTTCTTGTAAGTATAACATTTTTTTACCGACAAGGCAAGAGGAATGTGTGAAAAAAACGTAAAATATAGACGCACAACGTCGTTTTGTGACGATTTTTGTGTCTTGAAGTATTTTTTTTCGCCGCCGATTCGAATTTCTTTTGGTAATCATTGCATAAACGGAGTGAGCTTTTTTGGTAAAAACGCCGTTTATTTTTTTTCGCATTTTTTGCCTTGCGATATAAGAAAAAGTATGATATAATACAGTGAACGGTCGTATTAAAAACGACTCGAAAAATGTCAAAAAACAGGTTCTCCGACGCTCTGCCTTATGTCGGAGGGACGCTGAAAAAATTATTATTTTTCAAGGCAGAGAAAAGAGGACACTATGCTCGCACAAAGACCGCCGATGGGCTGGAACTCGTGGAACACTTTCGGAGAAAACATTTCCGAAGAACTCATTATGGGCATCGCAGACGCGATGGTTGAAAAGGGACTGCGCGACGCAGGATACGAATACATCGTTATCGACGACTGCTGGTCGCTTCGCGAAAGAGGCGAAGACGGCAGACTTGTCGCAGACCCGAAAAAATTTCCCCACGGTATGAAATACCTTGCGGACTACATTCACTCCAAAGGCATGAAATTCGGAATGTATTCCTGCGCCGGAACTCTGACCTGCGCGGGTTATCCGTCAAGCTTTGACCACGAATATCTCGATGCGCAGACCTTTGCGGATTTCGGCATCGACTTCCTTAAATACGACTTCTGCTACAAGCCCGAGACGTCCGACGGACCTCTGCTTTATTACAGAATGGGCATGGCACTCAAAGCCACCGGCAGAGAGATTCTTTTCTCCGCCTGCAACTGGGGCAGCGACAACGTATGGCAGTGGATTCGTTCCACAGGCGCGCATATGTACAGATCTACAGGCGACATCGTTGACCGTCCGAACTCGTTCCGCGACATCGCGTTCAGCCAGATCCCCATGCTCAGTCAGTCCGCGCCCGGCTGCTACAACGACACGGATATGCTTATCTGCGGTATGTACAACAAGGGCAACGTCGGCTTCGGCGGCTGCAATCAGGAACAGTATGATATGCACTTTGCTCTTTGGTGCATGATGGCGTCCCCGCTTATGATAGGCTGCGACATCAGAAACTGCGACGAGCACACGCTCGAACTCCTCAAAAACAAGGCTCTTATCGCCCTTGACCAGGACGAGGAAGCAAGACCGCCGTACACGCCGAACAGAAAGATCGAAGAAGTTCTTCTCCTGTTCAGACACCTTTCCGGCGGCGAATATGCACTCGGCGTATTCAACTTTGCCGAGGGTTCCGCACGCAAGTACATCAATCTTTTCGAACTCGGTCTTACCGCAAACTGCGGCTACGGTCTTGAACTCACCGGCATGCTCGACGACGAAAAGATAACCGTTAAAGACAACTTCTACCTCGACCTGCCCGCAACGAGCTGCAAGGTTTACAGAGTAAAGCTTATAAAACTGTAAACCATGGCGACCTGCAAAAACTGCGGCAAGGAACTCGAAAACGACGAGATAGGCATATACAAACGTATGGTCAATCGCGGCGCAACGGAGTTTTTGTGCATAAAATGCCTTGCGGAATATTTCAAAATAAGCGAAGACCTTGTTCGCGAAAAGATAGAGCATTTCCGCAATATGGGCTGTACCCTGTTCGCGCAAAAGCCAAAGGATACGCCTGATAAAAAACAGGTATAAAAATTGCAGCCTTTCGCGGAGCGAAAACCGTTCCGTGAAAGGCTCTTTTTTCGGGCACAGTCGGCATACTCCGTCCGCCGGAATAAAATCAACGCATGTTTTATGTAAAATTTTCCGCAAACCGCTTGACTTTTTTGCATTTTTAAGTATATAATGAAAGCAGATAAAGGAGGTAGGAAATATGAACAGACTTAATCTTGTACACAACATTGACATCGCGGATCTGATGAAGACCGTTGACGCCTGCAAGGGCGATGTTTTCCTCGAAACGGACGAGGGCGACGTGCTGAATCTTAAATCAAAATTCTGCCAGATAATGGGTATAGCCAATATCCTCAAAGGCGGCATTGTCGAGGGCGCATACATTCGCTGCCCGAACCCCGACGACGAGGCTCTTATATTCCGTCTGAACCTCTACCACGAGGTGCCGAAAAAGGACGAAGATAAATAATCTCCGACCGTGCGGTTTTTCATAATCGCATAGCCTTTTTCTTTTCGCTTCGCGAAGTTTGCGTCGTTTTTCAATTCTCCTCATTGAAAAGCCGAGCAAACTCTTAAAACCGATTTTTATACGCCGCGCGAAAGTTCGTTAAAACGAACCGCGCATGGCTAATCGCAAAAAATACAGCGGCTTTTTTGCGATATTCTGCCAAATCATGGGTATAGCAAATATTCTCAAAGGCGGCATTGTCGAGGGCGCATACATTCGCTGCCCGAACCCCGACGACGAGGCTCTTATGTTCCGTCTGAACCTCTACCACGAGGTGCCGAAAAAGGACGAGGAATAAGTCTTAACCCCACACAACGCAAAAAATCGGGGTTATCCCATCGCAAAAGTACAACGCGTAGCAAACGTTTTTGCAATCAGCAATATTAAGTTGCGCATTTAATAAAAACATATACGGCAGAACCGCATTTCGGCGGCTCTGCCGTTTTTTTGTTCGCTTTGCGGGATAATATATTTATAACAATGATGTTGACAAATACACCCATTGGGTGTATAATATATATGAGGTGATAAGTGTGAATGTCCGCGAAATGAGAAAAGCATTGGGAATTACGCAGTCCGAATTTGCGGTACGATATAATATTCCGTTCCGAACGATACAAAATTGGGAGACAGAGCAGCGCAAACCGCCCGAATATATACTTGATTTGTTGGAAAAGCGAATCAAAGAAGATGCCGTAAACAGGAGAACCGTCAAACTGCCCGAATATGACCCGAAAAAAGAAGACCTGCCGAAAAGAAGAGACTATATCGGGGCTGTTTCATGGCTTAAAGCGGTACGCGAACAAATGATCGAAGATGTTGTTTTTGCGTTGGACGAGGCGCTTATGTGTCAGGGGAATTTCGGCGGACACAGCGACGAATTTCTCGTATGGGTTTACGGTAACGATTCCTTGACACGCTTTAACGGGATCGTCGTTCTCGGCAACAAAATAAGTCCTTATTGCGTCGAACACAAAAACGGATTGTGCTATACGGATTTCAACAGAACCCTATCCGACGCACTTGCAAATGAACAGATCCTCGATATGCAGGGAATAACGGAAGCAATAAGCAAATACTATTATGCCAACGGCGACAGTTTCAACGGAATTTCCGTTCCGCCCGAATATCAGGACAGATTTGAAGAACTTGCAAAAGAAGCAGTTGCTTATTACGAATAAAAGGAGTTCGAAAAATGGATATTACGGCAGAAGAAAAACTGATGTACAGTATAATGAAAGCGATATATGAAAGCAATATTCCCGTAAGTTTCAAGGGTTCAATGGTATTAAGAGCCTGCCTGATAAACGGCGGATATACCGAAGAGACCAGACACACGGTTGACATTGACGCAAACTGGAACTCGGACACTCCGCCGACAACCGAACAGATGGCTGATTCGCTGCAAAAAGCAATAAGCAGATACAACGAATTTTTGACAGTCGGAATTTCAAGACCTTACGGAGAACGGCGTTCCGCAGGCTTTGAAATAAAAAACAGGGAGACGGACGAAATTCTTTTCACTATGGATATTGACGTAAACCGACCTGTGCCGCCGACGAAGATATATGAAATAGAATCTTTCCGTTTTTGCGGTGTAACGCTGTCTCAAATGACGGCAGATAAAATCTGTTCTATATCGTCAGACAGCATTTTTCGAAGAATCAAAGATGTAACGGACTTGTATTATATCTCAAAAATTACAAACCTTGATAAAACGGATATATTGAACACATTAAAAAACAGCGACAGAAAATTGGGGGATTTTCACGCTTTCCTAAACCGCGCAGACGAACTCAAACATTCTTATGACAAATTCCGCTTTGAGGGCAAAGTAACAAAACCGTCGTTTGAAACGGTTTACGGTGCCGTAAAAACTTTTATTGCAGACATTCTTCCCGATAGCGAAAAACAGGACTGAATTGAAAAGGCGTTACCGCAAAAATCCCGTATTCACGCAATATTGTATCCTTTCCGCACCGCAAAATACGACAAAATACGACATTTGTTTTTAACCGCTTGACACCGTGTTTTTATTATGATATAATTATTCTGTTTGAACCGGCGGATTGAGGCGGCGCAACTTAAAAGTAATATCAATCGTTCGGGTACACTTGTCAAAAAGCAGGTGTGCCTGTACTTTTTTTGCGTCTTAACGCCTTATTTCACAGGCAAACAAAAACTCATACCGAGAAAGGAATTTGTTTTATGAAAAACAAAGACACTGGCAAAAACGTTTCATTTTGGGACAGAAAATTCCAATACACCAAAATGGGTTCGTCGCCCAAAACCGAAATCATCGCGGGTCTGACCACATTTCTTGCAATGGCATACATTCTTATTGTCAACGCGGGAATGTTTGCAACACTCGGCGTGGTATCGTTCGATGCCATGTATGTTACAACCGCACTTTCCGCAATCATCGGAACGGTGCTGATGGGACTTCTGTCCAATCTGCCGCTTGCGCAGGCGCCCGGTATGGGAATCAACGCATTCTTCGTATACACGGTTTGCCTGACGCTCGGTTTCTCTTACGCAAATGCGCTTGTATTCGTTCTCATCGACGGTCTTGTGTTCGTTCTGTTGACCGCCACGGGACTGAGAAAGATAATTTTTGACGCCGTCCCGCCCGTTGTTAAGGCGGCTATTCCCGCGGGTATCGGCTTGTTTATCGCGTTTTTGGGACTTCAAGACGCGAAGATAGTTATTCCCAGCGCGTCAACAGGCGTTACGCTCGCATCGTTCAATCTTCTCGGCGACGCAAGCTGGGCGTCCGTTATGCCGCTTCTCGTCGCGGTTTTCTCGCTGCTGCTCATTGCGGTTCTTTCTTACAAAAAGATCAGGGGCGCTATCCTTTACGGAATCCTCGGCGGAACAGCTCTTTATTACGTTCTCGGCTTTACGGTCAACGGTTTCTACACCGGTTTCGCGGAAAACTTCTCGTTCAACCCGCTCAAACCGTTCGCTTCATTCGCAACCGAGTCTTTCGGCAAAGTATTCACGGAAGGATTTGACTTCTCCGCATACCTTAATACGGAAGGTCACACCGTCGGCGGTCTTGTGATACTCTTCATCACCACCTCTCTTGCTTTCTGTATGGTGGACATGTTCGACACGCTCGGAACGCTGTACGGCGCTTGCCGCGGCGGCAACCTGCTTGTTAAAAACGACAGGGGCGAACTTGATGTTCCGAACATGAACAAGGCGATGATGGCGGACGCGCTTGCGACCTGCATCGGTTCCGTTCTCGGAACGTCCACCGTTACGACGTTCGTTGAATCCTCCGCTGGTGTTGCGACAGGCGGAAAAACGGGTATCACCTCGCTTGTAACTTCGGGCGCTTTCGCGGTCGCTCTGTTCTTTGCGCCTATCGCAAAACTCATTCCCGCCTACGCTTACGGCGCGGCTCTGATATATGTCGGCGTGCTGATGATGGGCAGCGTTAAGGACATTGATTGGAAAGATGTTTCCGTCTCTGTCCCCGCGTTTCTCACAATAGCAATGATACCTTTCTCATACAACATATCTTACGGTATCTCGTTCGGTTTGATTTCATACGTTGTTATCAAACTTTTCTCCGGCAAAGTCAAAGAGATAAAGGCCGGCACTTGGGTCATCACATTGCTTTTCCTTGCAATGTTCTTCTTGACCCACTAATATAATTTGACTAAAAATACGGGCAGTAAAGAATTTGCGTTCTTTACTGCCCGATTTTTTATAAAAGCAAAAATGCCGATATTTATATTGTTATGCGGTGCAATCATTCACCCCATTTTGCGGCAAACAGATTCGACGATCCCGCAAAGCCGTTGTAATCGTTAAAGCCTACCGCCATGCGGGTATAAATGCTGTCAAGAAGATTTTCGCGGTGACCTTTTTTTGACTGCATCCACAGGTGCAGAACCATAAATTCGCCGCTGTTTTCCGTGCCCGCGCCCGCGCAGTTTTCACCCTCTGCGCGAAAATCGCCCTGTTTGTAATCGGTATTTTCATATATTGCGGTAAAGCAATCTCTTCCGTCAGGTCTTTTGTGCGGTCCCGCGCCGTAACCGTCTATCCACCAGCGAACATATTCTTCGGAGCGGATAACGCTCGGTTTATACAGTTTTTCGTCCCATTGCAGGGGCTTGCTGCCGTATCTGACACGTTCGTAATTCACGTTTTCGAATATTTCAAGCGCCTTGTCCCTGCCCCCGATAACAAGCGTATCGGACTTTTTGGCGACGTAATAAAATACCGCCATAGCGTCCGAAATATCAACGTCAAGGTCGTCCGTCACTTCCGCATAAGGCAGGCGGTCTTCCGCAAGAAATTCTTTTTTGGCAACATGATAAAACAGCAGCATCGCGTCCGTTATATCCACCCTGCCGTTGCCGTCAACGTCACCCACATATTCGGCATTTTTGTCGGTTATTCTGAACTCGCCGAGGGCATCGCAACCCACTTCAAAACCGCCGTTGCAGAGGGTCGAATAAAGGTCGATGACATCGCGGTTTTCGTCAACTCTGCGGAATCTTGCGCCGTCAGCGTTTATCGATTCAGGGACGGGCAGGAACACCCGTACCGTGCCCTGCGGCTTTACTTCAACGCCGTTTTTGACAAATGAGATCTCATAAAAAACGGACGCTTCGTTTTGTTTCAACACGCTTACTTTCAACTTCGCGCCCGCGCCGACCTCCGCAAAGACTCGCACGCCTGTTGCGGTGTCGTAATACTCCGAATAAGCGACAAACGGAATGCCGTTCGCCTTTGCATAATTTTCCGCAGAAGAGCCGCGCACGCCGAACATCGCTTTCAGACTGAAATCCCCGCCAAAAGCATTTTTGCCGATATCGGTCACGCTGTTCGGAACGGTCACTTCGCTGATATGCTGACAGTTCGCAAAAGCCTCCGCACCTACGGAAACAACTCCCTGCGGCAGATTCACAAAAGGTATCGCCCAGCATTGATAAAATGCCCCATCGCCTATCGTTTTAAGCCCGCTCGGAAGCGTAAGCGATTTAAGCGAACAGTTGTAAAACGCTTCTTTGCCTATCTCCGCAACGCCGTTCGGAATGTTCACATCCGTCAGCCCGTCGCACAGATAAAAAGCGTTTCCGCCTATCTTTGTCAAGCCCGACGGCAGCGCAACGTTTTTGAGCGATTTGCACCGCGAAAACATACTGTCCGAAAGTTCCGTGAGTTTTGTTGCGGACAGATCGGCGCGTTCAAGGTTTGTGCAGTTGCCGAACACATATCGCCCGAGCGTTTTAAACCCTTGCGGAAGCGTTACCGAGGTCAAAGAGGAGCAGTTTGAAAATGCGCTGCGCCCAATATTTTCAAGCCCCGACGGAAAATTGATGTTTTTCAACGCCGAGCAAAACGAAAAGGCTTCATCTCCGACGGAGACAAGACTTTCGGGAAGCGTCAGCGACATCAGCGACGAACACCGGAAAAACGCTCCCTCTCCGAGAGCGACAATACCGTTCGGCAGAGACACCTCCGTAACGGAAGAACACTCCGCAAACGCATCGTTTCCTATCTCCGTTATTCCCTCGGCAACAACAACTTTTTTGATACTCGAGCAGAACAGAAACGCCCTTTCGCCGACGGCAGCAACATTGTGTCCGTCGATTTCAGCGGGAATCGTGACCGTCTCGCCGGGTTCTTCGACCGTTCCCATTATAACGGCTTTGTCGTCCTCTTCTCTTAAATAATACTGCCAGCAGCCGTCCCCCGACGTGAATATCTCCGACTCGTCCCACGCCGCGGCGGAGAAAACCGAAAATGCGGAAAAGAGCGAAAGAAATACCGTCAGCGCCAACAGCGCCGCAACCGCTTTTTTCATACAAAACTCCCCTGTAATTTGTTCTATGACATAATGATACCACCGAACGCGGGTTTTGTCAACAATGCGATAAAAACATGTGTGGTTGAGTATTCAATAAATTCGTCGTTGCTGATTTTGTCCCTGTCTTTGTATCACAAACGCAAAACGGACGGCAAGGTTCTTTCCCCGCTGTCCGCTTATATTT